>Ga0268262_10000508_pt1 | contig 51278 bp, 50 predicted proteins | sample TergutNc150P3_FD_190354 | JGI IMG/M metagenome (GOLD analysis project Ga0268262, IMG submission 190354) | Nasutitermes corniger P3 segment gut microbial community from laboratory colony in Florida, USA - Nc150 P3 (SPAdes) (version 2) | ecosystem: Host-associated > Arthropoda: Insects >... | reverse complement strand
CCGCGACCAATTCTTCTTCTTCGTGTTTTAATGCTTTCAGAAAATAATCTAGGAGTCTCCCGTCATCTTCTTTCTCATCTTCTTCATCCTCTCCTTTTACATATTTTTGAAGAAAATTCTCTCTCTGCGAATCAATTTGCATATATGCGTTATCTGAGCGATAATCATTTTGTGTATTTGGGCAAGTTGTGCATTGGAATGGAAGTTCAATGGGCGGAGGACCATCAGTTGGTATGGAAAAAGGCTTGGAGTCGGCAGAAGATACTTTTCTTAGCTCATAGTTATTGCCTGTGACACTATAATCACTTGATATATTCATAAAAACCTCTTTTTAAGTTATGTATTATATATATTTATGTGCAAAAATTATGCCAGAATGAGTGGGTGACACTAGATGTGTGGGCAAGCAAGGGCGAGGATTGCGGTGGCTTTTGGCATTTAAGTTTCTGATACGAATTTAATGCCCATTGCTTCCAATTGCGGTCTCTTTTCTCGCAAATGAGCGTGGTATGCCTTTAAATCGTAGTTAAACTCTTTGAGAATATCCTCTCTAATGCGATAAACTTCTTGCACTGGGTCTTCCAATTCCTTATACTCCATTTTGTGCCTCCTCTTTTTCAATTTCCATTACAGCATCAGGAGTATGCATCCTAGGTAGCCATAAATTATTTTTGTAGTTGAATACTGTAACCTCATTAAAATAACGTTCTCCTAAATGAGTCATATTCCAACTTATAAGATAGTCCATTTTTTTAATTACACTGATTGCCAAATGAAAACAATCTGTTTTAGCCTTTTGCGGAATATTCAAATATTTAAAATATTCTTCTGCAAGGTTTTCAACTTCTTTGCTTGTAGGCAGAAATGGAATGTCTTTAATCAATTCTAATCTTCTTTTTGCAGCGTCTTTATCGCCTTTTTCGCATTCTTCCCAAACATATTCGCTTATATACAAGTCGTATTTTTGGCGTTCATTTTCCCAAAAGAATTTAGTTATATCTTGTCGGTAGGCGTTTATAATATCCCTGCTTGACCTGGCGGTAATAACGCTAGGTATAGTAGTTTCTATGTAAACCTTTTTTTTAGGAAACTCCATAATTAGTAATATACAAAAACTCTACTCCAACTTTTTTTTGCTGTGCGGGGCTGTGGTGAGTTTGTTTAAGCTACTCCGCTCGTTAATCTATCGTAAATGCTATTATATATTTCTTGTGACTTTGCATTTGTTTGCGGATGTTTTCCTCCAATAAGAAGAGTTTCTTTATTTGGATCTAAATCCGGTATTGGCAAATATCTTCCAGTAGCAAAATCATATCCGGCATTATACGCTGCACTAAATTCTATACTACGTTCTGTTTCTTCATATGTCGGCAAACTACGAAATCCACGTATTTCACCCTCATTACCAAAATATGTTGCTATAAAATTTCCGTTGTCATCTGTGAACATCGCGTGATTTACCGAACCACTCATAACATTTTCAAGCTGAACACCAGAGTAATTATTGCCGTTTATTTGCATACCTACAAGTTCTCCGTTGCTATAAATTAATTTTGTTGTCATTCCGCCACCGTTATCAACAGTAACTGTGTGACAATCGCCATTTTGTGATATGCCGCTTATTGTTCCGCTGTCGCCTTTTCTATTTCCTCTGCTTTCAATTGCTTCAATAAAATAATCTATAAGTTCTTTTCCTTCCATTTCTTTTTTTAATTCATCTTCATCTTTTTGTTCCGCTGTCTTCGATTTCACTTGTTGATATATGCTGCTCATAGTATAATCTTCATCTTGCTTTGTCCTATCAATAATTTCATTCACAGCACGATTTAAGATACCTTCTCTATCTGGCGAAACAGAAGATATATATTCCTCCATTAAGGCTAAAAATTCTTTATCTAGTTCGTGGAAAGCTCCTCGCTGTGCTTGTTTTTTCCCAAGTTCTGCTATATCTTTCAATATTTCTTCATCGCTTCTTGTAGGTTCGGTTTTGGTGTACATCTGTATGTCAAATAAAGTTTCTCTATTTGCACGCCATTCTTTGAAACTAAATGAACTTGCGTCAAATGGGTTGGTATCAGCATTGTTTAAGGTTTTTTTCTTTACATTATCTGCTTTGACAATATCTTCGCCCCAAACAGGAATTGTAAAAGGTTTGCTTGAAGTCTGCGATATGTATTGTGTTCCATAACCGCTGATTGTACCTGCGATACCGTAACCGCTTATTTCCATAAATCACCCCGCCGCCTTAAAGGCATTCTCACTTACAAAACTATTAGGATCATTTACGCTTTTATAAGCTTCGAAATATACCATCGAAAGTTCGCCATTGCGAAGACCCTCTTCTTCTGTCCAAACTTGTAAAAACTCCTCCCCTGAATAGTGTATGCTATCAAATATCAGTACAGCTTTACCACTACTGTCACGAATACTAGCAAATTTCACTATGCCCTCATCAACACAAGCATCAAACGTATCACCGCTCATATTTAGCTCAAAACTGCCATCATCATGGATAACTTTTTCATCACCACCACCGCCAATTTTATTTATTTTATTCCCCATTTTAAGTGCTTGCATTAGCATATCTATCATATCAAAATCTTTTACTTCTACGTCTTTCTTGTTAATTGAATGTTTTTTTTCATTTATCTCTTTCACTGTATCTTTTAGAATATTCTCTCTATCGGGAGAAACAGAAGAAACCCATTCTTTTGTCAAACTTTTAAATTCTTCGTCCTCATATTGATAAGTTCCTTGCTGTGCGTGTTTTTTTGCCAATTCTACAATATCTTTTAATATTTCTTCGTCACTTCTCGTAGGCTCGGTTTTGGTATATATCCAACTCGGCAAGCTAACGCTACCTGTCCTAGCCATATCTTCAAATGGATTATAGGTTTGATTTGTATTGCTACTCTTCTTGCTTTCGGTCTTTATTTTTTCGTCAAGTGCTACTGCAAAAGCCGAAGATGTTTTCGCTTTGTTAGCCGAAGTGCCGTAACTGTTGTAATTGTATGAAATGCCATAGCCGCTTATATTCATAAAAACCTCTTTTTAAGTTATGTATTATATATATTAACTATATGCAAAAATCGTGCCAAAAGTCACCATAACGCTTTACTGAACAACAAATACGGCATAATTTTGCCGTGTCTGTTTGGCAAAACGGATAAATGAAAACCATCGTATTTGCCAAAAGCCATATTTTCAGATTTGTTGTATGTTATAGAACGGTAAATGTTAAAAGCAACATCAACATAAATCAAAGTTCCTCCCAAAGCTCCCGCCGTACCTTCTAAGGTTCCCCTTGTAGATGCCATTAGTGCGATGCCCGAACCAACCAAAGCCCACTGAACAATTGCTCCTGTCCAATCATTCATAATAACAACAGAGCCTAAACCCGGAATTACATTCAATCCCAAAGTTCCAAATCTTTGCCCAACTGTGAAATTGCTATATCCTGAATTTTTATATAATTGCTGAATGTATTTTGGGTTGTCGTAGGTGGCAGAACGAACAATATTAAATAAAGCATCTGTACTCCAAAAATAAAGTCCAAGTACAAACCAAGCTGCTCCGCCAAAATTCCAGTCATCTTTAGAATGATAAGTAAGCCCATTGACCACTGCCACTGCTCCTGTGCCGAACAAACTCCAATGGATAATTGCACCAGTCCAATCGTCCATAACGACAACAGAGCCTACACCAGGAGCCACTGCATTTATCCCCCAAGTTTTAAATCTTTGCCCAACTGTGAAATTTTTATGTTCCTCTTGTTGTTCTTGTTCCTCTTGTGCAAAAACTGTGAAAGCGAGGCATAGGACAATAAATAATCTAAACATCTTCCTCCAATTTATGGGTTTACATAGTATAAATATACTAATTTTTATGGAAAAAAGGGGAAAATAAGCCAAAAAAAGCTTAAAATTGCATAAAATTATGCGATTTTGTGTTAATTGCCGCTAAATTTCGCATTTAGGAACCTAAGCATTTTTATAGTAAAAAGATTTAGCTATCCTACATATAAGATAAAAATTTACTATATTATCCTGTATGGAAGATAAAATAGACATCAGTTTATTGCAGAGAATTTTGGTAGAAAACCAAGAAGCGGTTCAGAGAATAGAACTTTCTGAGCGAGAGCTTGCTCTGGAGGCAAAAGGGAACTACATTTTTGTTGGTCCCAGGCAGGCGGGAAAAACTTTTTGCCTGTTTCAGATAATAAAGCAATACATAAAAAAATATTCTGCAAAAAAAATACTATACATTAACTTTGAAGATGACAGGCTTTTGACTTTCAACGCCTCGCATTTTCAATTGCTCTTAGATGCCTATAAAAGCCTATTCAAAGAAACTCCGGTTTTGTTTTTAGATGAAATACAAAATATAGATGGCTGGGAAAAATTCTCCAGAAGGCTTGCCGATTCAAAAGAATACAAAATATTCATAACGGGCAGCAATGCGAAAATGCTTTCAAAAGAAATGGCTACCACGCTTGGAGGCAGGTATTTAATAAAGAACATATATCCATTTTCCTTTTCGGAATATTTGGCTGCGAACAAGGTTAAATTAACTGAGCATTGGCAATTCTCAAACAAACGCTATGAAATTCGCAGAAAATTTAATGATTTTTTCAAATTCGGCGGCTTTCCAGAACTTTTGCATTTCAAGGAAAAACGCTTGTGGCTTGAAAACCTTTATAAAAAAGTGTTTTATGGGGATTTAATTGCCAGATATAAAATAAGGAATGATTTTGCCCTTAAAATCCTTGTGTCTAAACTATCCGAGAGTATTCACGATGAAATATCTTTCAACAGAATGAAAAATATAATTCAATCAATAGGAACGCCCATAGGTGCAAGCACAGTTATAGAATATTTGAATTTTTTGGAAGAGTCTTTTTTGATTTTCAGCGTTAAAAATTGCTTGGCAAAAATAACGGAGAGAGAAAGCCAAAAGAAGTATTATTTTATAGATAACGGTTTAATAACCATCATGCAAGACAGCCCCGAAACAAAGCTTTTGGAAAATCTCGTTGCCATAAATTTAAGAAAACAATTCGGCAGCGAATTTTATTTTGCAAAAGATGGCGCAGAAGTTGATTTTTATATTCCACAAACAAAAACGCTTATTCAGGTTGCCTATTCACTTTCTAGGCAAACAGAAGAAAGGGAACTTGATAGTATGTTAAAAATCCGGCAAAAACTTGAGGCAAAAAGGATGTTGCTCATAACATTAGACGAAGAAAAAACAATAGAATTCAAAAGCGAAAAGATAGAGTGCATTCCTATTTGGAAATGGGTGCTCAGAATTTGAAAATAAGCCAAAAAAGGCTTGAATTTGCATAAAATTTTCTACATTTACACCAGTATGCTTTTAAAGGCATTATGCGCCATATCGTTATGTATTTTTGCTTGTTCCAGTAAAGATTCTGGTTTGGTGGTTTATGGCGAAGAAACTTACGAAACGGTTGTTATTGGCAAGCAAAAATGGTTAAAGCGTAATTTGAACTATATACCCATAGACACAAGCGCAGCTATGAATTTCAAGTGTTACGAAGATAACAGCGATAATTGTGACAAATACGGACTTCTATACGACTGGGCAACTGCTATGGCTTTGCCTGCTATTTGCAATGAGAAAGACTGCGCGTCTATGATAAACAAAAAGCACAGGGGCATTTGCCCAAGCGGTTGGCATATTCCAACAAATGCGGATTGGGATGGGCTATTGCACTATGCCGATAGCACAAGTAAACACCTTAAAGCAAAGGATGGTTGGGGAGATTACGAAAATAAATCGGGCAACGGTGAGGACACTTATGGCTTTTCCGCTTTGCCAGGCGGGACTAGTTATCCAGATGGCAACTTTTACAGCCTTGGCAACTATGGCTACTGGTGGAGCGCAAACGAGATAGATAAAGATAACGCTCCCCGTAGAAGTATGTCCTATGACAGCGATAACATAGGTTATTACAGCTACGGCAAGAATCTACTGTTAAGCGTTCGTTGCTTGAAGGACAAATAGAGAATTTACTATATTTTAGCTATGGTTAAAGGAAAAATCAAAGAAAAAGGCAAAGTCAGCGACAACATTTTCGTTTATATCAGCAAGGATATAAAGGTGAATGGGGCAATACTCAAAAAGTATAGCGTTGGGATTATTGAAAGCAAAGGCAAAAAAGAAAGCGAAATTGGTTTTATCTGGTTCAAAGAACCAATTAAAGTCTCCAATAGCGATTATAAAGTTTTTGACCCTATAAAAACTGGAGATTTATATTTGAAAAAAGTCTGCAATGTATGTCAAAGATTGCTGAGCACTAAAACTTTTTCCAAAGGGCTTTCTTGCAAAGATTGCGAAAAAATAATAGACGGAGTTAATGCGATTTCAAAAAAAAGAAAGGGAAAAAAGAAAAATAAACCAGAATTGGAATTTTTCAACTGCCCTGTTTGCGATAAAACGGCAATACCTAAATTGACAGGTAAAATAGCCTTAGACCATAGCCATAAAGACTTGCATGTTCGTGGTTGGGTTTGCGATGGCTGCAATGCTGGCATTGGCAAGTTCAAAAATGAAATAATATTGTTTGAAAATGCTATAAAGTTTTTGAAAATAGATAACCCTCAAACAATCGCTTAGAACAATCTATAAATTCCTGTTCTTTGCCCAATTCCTTTAAAGAGTTTGCGTTCTCTAATATTTTTTTTGCATACCCAGAATATTCCGCGAGTCCCTTGCTAAAGCCTGTTCCGAAAATTTTTCCTTCGGCAGCTTTTATTTTTTCAGCTTCGCTTTTATTAGATTTAAAGTATTCCCAAGCGGCATCTGGAAAAATTGGCAACATCTTTTTTTCCAATTCTCGTTTTAGTTCCCATAATTTATCTAAAATTTTATTTGCTTCTTTTTTGGGCATACCTTGCAACTCTATCGTTTCGTCTTTTAAAAATATTTTTGTATTCTGTTTCTCAAATTTGTTGATATTCAAATCCAAATGATACAACCAATGCTTTAGACGGTATTTGCCTTTATCTTTGCTCGGATAAATCCAAAAAGTTCCTGCCTCTTCGCCTTTTGCCTTTTCCTTTAACTCCTCCATTTCAATTGCTATATTTTCTATGATATTGCTCGCAAATTTTCCACTTGGCAAACTTCCTCTTAATTTGGAAATTTTAATCTCTTCCATATATTTATCACGATTCTCGTTTTTTAAAATCAAATCCGACAATTTCCATTTATCCAGTGCATTCTCTACAATAAATGGTTCCGTATTTTCCAAAAGCTCAATGGTTTCTGGCAATTCTATTTTGCATACAGTTTTCAAAAAATACTTTGGAGCATCAGATAATATTTTAAATAAAGTGTCAATATCTTTTTTTTCTTCCGTTTCTTTTAATGGAATTTCCCATTCCCAAATATTGCCTGATTTGGTTTTTTCAAAATTGTGCCATCTATTGTCGTAAGTGCTTAATGTTCCGTTGAAATATTTTCTTGAAAAAGGTTGCAATGGATGTTTTACTATTAATTTTTTGGGTTCCATTTTATATTGTTCTTCCAAATTTTTTAAAAACATAATTACCACGCTGGATGGTTCAAGGTCCTCTGCCGTTTTTTCACTTTGACCAATCCAGCTTATGTAAAGTTTTTCCCTTGCGTTGCAGATTATTTCCAGAAACATCAAACGATCTTCATTTGCTATATCTTTGTCTCCCTGTTTGCATTCCGCCATAAGGCTAATATCCTTGTTTGGTTTTTGGCGCGGAAATTCTTTGCTGTTCATTCCAATGCAGCAAATAACCTTGTGCGGAACGGCACGTATAGTTTCAAAATTAGAAAAGGATATTTTGCCCGTCATAGAGTATGACGATTTTGCATTTGATTCAATTTTTCTAAGCAAAGCATTTTTCAGCGTTGAAAAGCTAATTTGCGTTTTTTGCTTATTGCCAAAACCGATGTATATTTCTTCTTTCAAAGAATCCCAGGCATCCATAACTTTTTGGTAAGGGTCGTCTTGAGCCTCGTTAAAATCTGTTTCGTCATCGCCAAAAAATGCTTGCAAGTTTTCCTTTAAAAAAACATCCCATTCCTCAATTGATTTTTCTTTTTTGCTTTCTGCGTCAAATTTTTCCAAGGTTTTCACAAAATACGCAAACTCGCCTAAAATATAAGCGGAATTTCCCTCTATATCTGGATAGCAATAATCTCCAAGTTCAGAAAATCCATTATCCGAAATCATAAAAAAACCAGCTTCCAACTGCTCAAACCCACCTGCGAAAGAATAATTGGGTGCAGGAGCTTGGCTACTCAGGCTATGCCGGATTGCATTTTCCTTAACCCATTTTTCCAAACGCTCCCTATCGTTTGCATCCAATTCCTTGCCCTGCACGAACGTAGAGTATTCAAACAGAGCGAGAATATCTGGAGCCTCGTACCTGCTATCAATTATGGAAAAAAGCAAATTCAAAAGCTGCGCGGTTTTATCGTATTTTTTTACATCTCTGTCTGCGATTTTAAATGGAATATCATATCTGCCAAAAACGCTTTCTATTGAGCTGGCATAAGTTTCAATATTTGGAGAAACAACGGCAACATCGCTTGGCAATATTTTTTTATCTGCAAATAAATCCAGCAAATAATCGCACAAAACCTCAATTTCTCTTAGTGGGGAAAAGCAACTGTTGAATGTTAGGCCTGTATTTGAGGGACAAGGGACAGGAGACAAGGGACAAGTGTTGTTGTCTTGAATTATGTCGTTTTGGATTCTTGAAAGCAGGATTTCGCTTGAATTGTTATTTTCAGAGTTCAAAAATTCATAGGATATTTTCCCCTGTTCTTCGTACTCAGATATTTGCTCATAAATTACCTGTGCATTTCTGCCTAAATTTGCTATCAATCTGTTGCCTAAATCCCAATATAGTTCCTTTTCATTTGCAATTTTATTGTTTGCCCAAGCCTCTTTTCGCATTTTCGCAATTTGTTTATCGCTGATAGAAGTCCCTATATATTCTTCGCTAACCTGAAGCAAATATAAATTCACATTGCTGCCCGCCTGCGATAGATGGATTAATGTTGATAGATGAATGGGAGCAATTGACAAAGGTGCAAAAACGAAAATTTGTTTTGGCAAAAACTTTTTTTCGCATTTCTCATTTTTTAATTCCTGTTCAATAGTTTTATAAAGCTGATATATATTCTGTTCGTTTTCATATTTTTTTCTGAGAATTTGCCAAAGTTCTCTTTGCCATTTTTCGGTTTTTATAAAATTCGCATCTGGTTTTTCAATTGAATAAGGTTTGTTCTCTGCCCATTTTTCAATTAATTCTGGTCTGTAAATTTGATATGCAAAAAATAAAGATGCTAGTTCGTTTGCAAATGAGAATGTTTTTTTATCGCCTTCCAGCAAGGCGTAAATTGCCCATACCAAATTGTGCTGATTGTATATATTCTCTTTTTCGTCTTTTTTGTATTTGGATAAATTATAAGCGCATTGCATTAAAAGCCCAGCCAAGGGTTTAAATGGCAAGGCAGTCCATATTCCGTATTTGTCTGCACAGGTTTTTTGCAAATATTCCTGCAAGCCTCTAGATTCGCAAATTATCAAGCTACCACCGGTTAAAAAGCCTCCTTTGGCAGCATTTCCGCCAAAATTGCTTTTGGATAAAATATCTTCCAAAAATTTGTTAGTTAGAAGTTCTATGCTTGTGTGAAGATATGTTAGCATTCCTAACCTCTTTTCTAATGGATGCCGGCACATACTTAAGCACATAGCAATTTTGTTTAACCGCTTCAAGGCAGAGATTTACTGTTTTGAGGTTTTTGGGTACATATTTAAGCATATAGCCATCTTGCTTAACTGCTTCAAGGCACATTTCTGCGGTTTTTAAGTTTTCCGGCATATATTGGAATGCCCAGCCACACCGCAGCTTGACTGCTTCATTGCAGAATTTAGCCGTTTTTAGATTTTCTGGCACAGAATTAAACACATAGCTATTTTGCTTAATCGCTTCAAGGTAAATTTTGGCAGTTTTGAGATTTTCCGGTACATATTCGAGCATTCTGCCCTCATTGCCTTGCATTGCTTTAAAACAGATTTTGGGAGTTTTTAGGGGTTCTGGCACATATTTAAATGCGGAGCAATTACTTTTAACCGCTTCAAGGCAGAGTTCCTCTGTTTTTAAGTTTTCTGGTACATTTTCAAGCCAGCAACCGTTCTTTTTAACTGTTTCAAAGTACATTTCCGCTGTCTTTAGGTTTTCTGGTACATATTGAAGCACATCAACGCCATTCTTAACTGCTTCAAGGCAAAGTTCGGCTGTTTTGAGAGCTTCTGGCACATATTCAAGCATCATCCCATCGCGCTTAACCGCTTCAAGGCAGAGTTCAGGGGTCTTGAGATTTTCGGGCACATATTTAAGAGCATCGCTATCTTGCTTAACCGCTTCAAGGCAGAGTTCAGGAGTCTTGAGATTTTCGGGCACATATCTAAGTATCCAGCCTTCGTGCTTAACCGCTTCAATGTAGAGCTGCGCAGTTTTTAAGTTTTCTGGCAATTCAAGCCAATCAACCCAGCGGTATTTGTTGGAAATAGGCTTAGGTTCGGCAAGATTATGTAATGCGTTTATAGAATTCTTTATAGATTCTTGAACATGAGCAATAAATCTAGTTCCATCAAAAGTGAAAGTTTCTATGGCTTTAATTAAACCCTTTGTTCCTGCTTTCACAAGATGTGGCATCGGCGCTCTGTCTTTATATCTCATTGCGATTTTCAAAACATAATTCATATTTGCGTCTATTAATTTTTTTCGCGCAGCACGGTCTTTTTTATCTTGCAATAAATAAAGTTCCTCTTCCATTGTTAGAGCGGGAATGTCTTTGTATTTTTCTTCCTCTATCATTTTATCCATTCCTCCGCATAATAATCCATCTCTTAAAAAATGGATCATCAAATTCATAATGTTCATTTTTTATAATGTAGCCTTGCCTTATTAAGCGTGATAAGCCGCTGTAAATGGTGCTTGCGGGGCGCAGAATGCTAGAGGTTTTTTCTTTAGTGGCTAGGGTAATGAGAATTTTTTTGTCTGTTTGGCTAATGGTATTCCAAAGCCTTTCATAATCTACGTTATGTAGCATTATAATGTTTTGTATAACGGTCAAAAGCATATCTTTTTTATATTTTTCTTTTTCTAAATATGAAAAACAATAAAAAGCAAGTTGCTGGGTGTAGTATGGATGCTGGCTAGAGAATTCTAAAATTTCTTTTGATATAGTTTCGCTTTTGTTTGTAACTCCGTTGAAACGTTTTTTCAAATATTCAAAAAAATCGTCGTAGGGGATTCTATCAAGGCTCATAAGATAGCCAAAATGATAAAATGGAGATTTTTTGCTTTCAAAAATTGCTTTCATCATTGTTTCCAAACTGCCTAAAAAAACATAATTTACATTTTTGTGATGCTGAATTACAGCTCTGAGCTGCTTTGGCAAGTTTTGCCCCAAATGCGTTATTTCTTGAAATTCATCTAAAATGACAATTGACTTATTGTTTTTTTTGCTCGTTTTTTCTATAAGATTCAAAACATCTTCAAGCGGAATAAATTTATTGCCTGCTGAAGGAGCAAAAGAAACTTCCATGCCATTTGTCTGAGGATTGAGTTCCAAAGTTGGCACAACTTTGAAATTCGCCAAAAAATGCTTTACTTTTTCCCATTTGTGCATATCCAAAAATTTCTTTAAAAGTTGTGTTGCCAAATCAGAAACATCTGTGGCTAATTGCAAATCCATATAAATCACAGGTCTTGAAAGCGAGCTTGTAACGCTGGTTATCAAGGATGTTTTGCCAAAACGCCTTGGCGATATAAGCACCAAATGATTGCTGCTTGCAAGCACATTTTTTGCTTCTTCGGTTTCTTTTTGCCTATCGGTAAAAGAATCATCGCTTACCACTGTGCCAAATTTAAAAGGATTTGCCATAACTTGTATAAATATAGAAAAATCTACAGATTATTTACTACGAAAAATTTCGTTACGAAAAATTTCGTAGTTATTTTTCCCAAATTTACATTTTATCCAAAGCCTCGTTTGGACCAAATAAAAATAATGCATCTCCATCACTAAATTCATATTGTGCTTTTGGGACTGCGTTTAGCTTTCCGCTTTTTGCGTCTTTAATGGCAATAACCTGAACTCCGTATTTGTTTATCAAATTTGCATCCATCAATGTTTTGCCCACCAAGGTTTTTGGGCATTTCCACTCCATAACGGAATGTCCGTCCATAAGCGGCATAAAATCCAAAATGTTGGGACGACCTATTTTATCCAGTTTGTTTGCTAGTTCAGCAGCCATATCGCGTTCTGGCTGGAATATGTGTTCCGGTTGCAAGCCCATTTTTTCAAGTATTGCGCAATGGGCGGTGTCGTTTGCTTTTGCCATTATTTTTGACACACCTATTTCCTTTAAGTTTAGAATGGTGATAAGCGAACTTTCAAGAGAGCCTATGCACACTATCACAAAATCTGCCTTGGCAAGCGGAAATTTTTGCAGCATATTTTTTCTCAAAAAATCTGCAACAGCCGCCTGCGAAGCAAAAGGCGTTATATCTTGGACAATTTCAGCTTCCTTGTCTATAGCAAGCACCGAATGCCCAAGTTCCGACAAACGCTTCACCAAAAGAATGCCTGTATTTCCAAGCCCTATCACTACGAATTGTTTAGACATATCAACCCACCATTACGTTTTCCTCTGAATAATACGCATCTGAGTGAGGTTGCAAAACCACGGCTTGAACCAAAACCAAAGGACCAAGCCTGCCTACAAACATAACCACAGATAGCAGAATTTTTCCAGACGTTGTTAAATATTCCGTTATTCCCATGCTCAAACCACAAGTTGAAAACGCACTTACAGTTTCAAACAATAATTCCAAAAAACGGTCTTGCCCAGCTTGCACAGACAAATTTGCAGTTTCAAAATTCAAAAGCAAAATGCAGGCAATGGCTATGAATATAACAGAGAGAACAAAAATTCGCACAGCACGAGACACGGTTTCTTCTGGTATTGTGCGGTTGAAAACCTGCGTTTTTTTGCGACCCAAAAATCTGTTTATGCCCAGCAACACTATTATCGCTGCCGTTGTTGTTTTTATGCCTCCGCCACAGCTTCCAGGGCTTGCTCCTATGAACATAAGCAAAATCATAGTGAAAAGCAGGGGAGCGCCGAGAAACGCAAAATTCACAGTGCTATAACCAGCAGAGCGAGCGGTCACGGATTGAAAAACACTTATCAAAACTTTATCAAAAAAAGAATAGCCGCTCAAAACGCCATTCCATTCCATTTTCAGCATTAAAAGCATTCCAAAAATTATCAGCGTAACTGTCATAAGCAAAACGAGTTTTGTGTGCAAAGTCAAATATTTGCCTGGTATTTTATTTTTTTTTGACGACACAAATTCAGATAAAGCCAAAAATCCAAAACCTCCGCATATTATTAAAAATATCAAAGTTATATTCACAACTACATTTGTGGAAAAACCTTGCATAGAATTATCCAAGAGCGAAAAACCAGCATTGCAAAATGCGCTTATGGCGTGAAAAGCCGAAAAGAAAATGCGCTGCTCAGTTTGCATATCCGAAAATTGCGTGAACAACATAATGGCACCGCATAGTTCAATTGCGAGAGTAATTATAACCACCTTCTTCACAACATGACCAGCACCTGAACTGTCGTCTGCGGAATAACTGCTGCTAAAAGCCGATAATTGCCCAAAATTCATTTTGGAATGCACAATGAGCATTATTAAAGTTGAAATAGCCATTATTCCTATGCCGCCCACCTCTATTAAACTGAGCAATATGAACTGCCCTGCAAAACTGAGTTTGTGCCCAACAGATATAACGGCAAGCCCATTCACGCAAGAAGCAGATGTTGCCATAAAAAGCGCATCTGAAAATGTTAAGCCATCATTTGAACTGAAAGGCATTGAGAGCAAAATTGTGCCGAGCAAAATCAAAATGAGAAATCCGGCCACGGGATAAAGCATAGGATGGCGGCTGATGTAACTTGACATTTTTCACCTAGTCCTGTTGCGCAGGCAACTTTGCCAAAGCCTCTGCGGCAGATTTTATGTTTTCCGTGAGGGTATCGCTAAAAAGCCTCCCGTCTTTCAATTTTATTGTGCGATTGCTGAATTCCGTGATTTCTGGATTGTGGGTCACAAAAACTATGGTTTTCCCTTGCTTGTTCAATTCCTGAAACAAAACCATAATTTCATAGCCTGTGCGTTCGTCCAATGCTCCTGTTGCTTCGTCTGCCAAAATCATAACGGGGTTATTCACAAGCGCACGCGCTATGGCAACTCTCTGCTGCTGCCCGCCAGAAAGCTGGCTAGGCAAATGATCGCTGCGATTAGCAAGCCCAACTCTTTCTAAACTAGCCATCGCCATAGCTCTGCGTTTTTTGGAGGGAATTTCCGAATTGTAGAGCAAGGGCAATTCAACTTGCTCAAGTGCGCTGGTGCGAGGCAAAAGATTAAAGCTCTGAAACACAAAACCTATTTTTCTGTTTCTAAGCGTTGCAAGCGCATCTTTTCTTAGCTTGTAAGTTGGCTTGCCGTCTAAAATATATTCGCCGCTAGTAGGTTTGTCCAAGAGGCCTAGCGTATTCAGAAGCGTTGTTTTTCCGCTGCCGCTTGCACCCATTATTGTAACAAATTCTCCTGCAAAAATTGAAAAACTCACGCTACGCAAGGCGTGTATTGTTTCTGCGCCCATGCAAAAATCACGCTTCACGTTTCTTATATCTAGAATTGCAGTTCGACACTCAGTCACAAAGCTCCCAATATTTGAATTATTGTTTCCCTGACAATTCCAGTAGTTTGATTGGCTACCGTGGCAAGAACTTTACGTGCTTCTGGCGTGTTTATTGTGCCAAGGGCAAGAACGGCTTCTCTTGCTATGGATTCATTTGAATTGTCTGCAACTATGCTACCCAAAGGCTCTAAGAAAATTGAGTCTGGAAAATGGCTCATAATACGGATAGCAACAATTCTGTTCTCTGCCTCACGACCTGTGTTTTTTGCTTCTCTAACAAGAAATCTTTTTGCAGCCATTCCTTTATCTATAAAAATTTGTTCTTTTGCCTGCAAGGAATCTAGGTTGAATTCATCTGCTCTATAACCTTCAACTATTTCCATAAAATCCTTTCTCGCCTCTATCATATAGCTATTGCTTGCGTTTGGATCGAGTTCGTAGTAATAGAGCATTTCAAGGTTATCTATTTTCGTGCGCAAATCTATCAAATCCATGCTTTGAACCGCAATTTGCTTTTTCAGGCTATCAACCTCTTCTTTTTGGCTCTGAATACCTCCGCTAAATCCGCCATTGATGGCGATGGACATATAAACTCCTGGTGCACGATAGCCATTGCTTGCGCTAGGATTGTTGATTCTAAAGGCAAAATGTTCGTTTTCATTAAAGAAATATCTGTAAAAGTCGCTCGCGCCTGCGCTTATCTGCAAATGCTTAGTGGGCTTGAGCGATAATCCTATATTGTGATGCGTATATCCGTATCTAAAAAATCCCTCATAAACAATGCTGAATTTCGGTGTGCCCAAACACTGTTCATAGCCCCAAAAAGGAGCCACATCATCTGCTTCCATAAAAGGGAAAGCCGATACTCCGCCCAAGAGCTTCCACCAGTCGCTACCCCACTCTGCAACTGCATAAAATTCTCCGGTTTGTTCCTTGCGGACAGTTTTTGGAACGGAATAAAAATATGCCTCCGGGCTTTGCACAAATGCTCTTGCTCCAAGCGCAATGGCAGGCACAACCCCAAAGGCTTTGCTAACTACATCTTTCACATCTAAAGAAACATTGCTGCCAAACTGAATACCCAGTTCCAAAGAGTTGAAAAAACCAAAACGAAGCGAGCTTACAAAGGGATGCTGCCTCTCGCAAATATCATCGCTAACGCAGTTTAATTGGTGATAACCAAGAGTTCCGCGAACCTGAAAAGCTTTATCGCCCAAAACTTCCGCAGAAGGCACAACCAAAAAATCGCTGCCATCGCTAATGGCAAAAGCAAAGCCTTGCGCAAGCGCAAAGAATAGGAAAACTAATTTTAACCGAGCAAAAAACACGTTTCTTAATTTAGAAAATTATCTGAGCCAAAATAGCCCGTTTATCCCCCAAAACCCTTGTGTAAAACAAAACCCCTTCTCTTTCGCCTTTTGGCGATAGGCGGTGAATTTCCGCCTCTGGAACAACCTCAACGCCGCGTTTTTTCAATGTGATTTTCCCAATGCCGTGTTTTTTTAGCATAGCCTTTACATTATTTGTGGAAAGACCGCTTTGGTCTATAACCTTATACGCTGCAAATCCTTTATGCTCAGGCGGTAATTCTTCGCAAGACAAGTAAGCAAGCGTGGAATCTATCTGCCAAAATCCGCATTTCTTTGCCTCGCTCAAAAACAGATGGCTGCGAACCAAAACTGGAACAGGCTCCAAAATAAAATTTCCCAATTTTTTAATATCCAAATTTATATTTTGCAATTCATTTTTTTCGCATTGCCATTCAAAATTTTCTCCTTCGCAAATAGCTGTTGCACGGATAACCCCTTTTCCAAACACGCCAGTTAGCATAAGGCATTCCCTGCAATCTTTTGCGTCTCCCAAGTAAAGAATATCGCTCTCCTTTGGTAGTTCATTTTCTGGATATGCAGGAGGCAGTTTCACCATTCCTCCGCTAAATTTTTTAGAGAGTTCAAGAATGCTTTCAAAATTCGGATTTAGGTCCCCTCGCCTCGCAGGGTCTATGCAAAAAAAATCTCCGCCTTTAACTTCCAAGGCATTTTGCAAAACTGCCTTGTGAGGCAATTTCAAACGTTCCATATTCTCGTTGAACATCAAAACCCTTTCTGGTGCAATATCCACGCCATTTGCAACAATGCCGCTCGGCAGCCAAAAACTATCTCCACCCATGCCGCAGCACAAATCGGCAATTTTAGCTCCGCTCTGCCACATCTTTGCCTTATATGCAGAAATATCCCTTGCGGTTGCCTGTTCAAAAGCCAGCCTGTCGCAAATTAAATCCACATTTTGCAAACAAAATTTTTTCCTTATTTTTGGCAAAATCTCAAGATAATGAATTAGGGCGCGCCGCTCTTGCTGGTTATATTTTTTGGAAAGTTTGGCGGATAATTTCAAGGGGTCTTTTAGCAAGGGCAAGCATTCTTCTGCAATAGATTGTATATCTGCTTTTCGCAAAAACTTGAGTGCCTCCAAAGGAAGGCTATCTTCGTTCATATATAGGAAGATAGTAAAAAGGCAGACACGTGTGCCTGCCTTTTATGATGTTGGTTCAAAAAAACGGTTCTCTAAAAAAAGAAGACAAGGAATATGTGGATAGTCGGTTGGCTCATTAAAAAGAAATCCAGACAATCTAAAACATTGCCCGTACCAAAACCGTTATACCCCCCAAATTCCAGGAATTTAGTATTCCGTTTTTGGTGCTGGATTTAGCGTCTAAGCTCAAATATCCCATTTCGCCAAAAACAGATAGACCTTCCCACTCCCAAAAACGATAACCCAAAAAGATTCCGTATCCATTGCCGAGAGGCTCAAAATCTGCCTTTGCGCTGCCCCAAGAGGAATTAATTTCTGTGTGAGGAAGCAGCCAGTAATAACGCAAGAACAGGCTGAAATAATCGTTGTTTTTTAGAGTGATTAACTTTGGGGATATGAGCAGGCGGTATTCTGCAAAAATCGGAAATGCTCGCAAAGTGTATTTAAAATTATGAGTTTCGTCTTGCCTATCTGTCAAAACAACAGACTCATTATCATACAAAAAAATTATTCCCAAACCCAAAGAATGCACATCGCTGAATTGCCATATTATTCCTGCCGATATTGGAAAAGCTAAATTAACAGTTTCAAAATCCTGTCTTAATGGAGGGTAATCGTATTTTTCATACTCGGCATTCAAAAGAGCTTGAAATTTTGAACCTTCCTTAAAATTTATGAACTGCAATCCGGCAGAAACAAAAAAACGCAACCCTGGTTTTATTTTTGCAGAGTCTGTAGAAGCGGTATCTATGGGAAGGGCACTAAATGCAGTGTCTATGGAAGTAGTATCAAGCGTTTTTTCAACAACAGAATCTTTAACTACGGAATCTTTAACAACAGAAACAGTATCTTGCGGCAATAAAACAAAAGAGGAATCTTGCGAAAATGCTATTCCCAAAAAAACACAGAAAATTGCTGCTGCACAGAGTTTCATTCAAGGAATTTAGAAATATTTCTATCTTTTCGCATTAAATGCCCCTTGCCAAAATAACAGAATACGCAAAATTGGTTCGCTTAAGCCACACGCTTTTTGCGCTTCCTTTTGCGCTTGCCTCAATGCTCGCCGCCGCAAACGGACTTCCTTCCGCAAAAGTTTTTTTGCTCATTTTGGCTTGCATGTTTGCCGCAAGAAATGGCGCAATGGCATTCAACAGGCTTGCAGATGCCAAATTTGATTCGCTCAATCCGCGCACGGCTTCAAGGCATTTGCCGTCAGGCAAATTGTCAAAAAGTGGAGTAATCGTTTTTATAGCACTCAACGGAACCGCATTCGTTTTTTTTGCATGGCTTTTAAATCCCTTTGCCTTTTATTGTTCTTTGCCATTGTTTTTATTTTTGCTCTCTTACTCGCTCTGGAAGCGTTTTTCTTCTCTCTCGCATTTTATGCTGGGTTTTGCCATTGGTGCAAGCCCGCTTGGAGCCTGGATTGCGGTTAGAGGAGAGCCTGCGATTTTTCCATTTATGCTCGGAATTATACTGGCATTCTGGATGGCAGGTTTTGATATAATTTACGCAAGCCAAGACATTGAAGCAGACAAAGCACAGGGATTGCATTCAATACCTGCGAAGTTCGGGGTAGAAAAATCCATGAGAATTTCTCTTTTTTGCCACATAGCTATGTTGTTCCTTGCCGCATTCACCGGGATTCACTGGAATTTAGGGTTGCCTTGGTTAATTTCTTTTGCTGTTATATCCATAGCTCTTTTATATATGCACCTTTTTAGAAAATCAAATGATTTGGACTGCATGAACAGGGACTTCTTTTTAGCAAACATAGCGATAAGTTTTTTAGTTTTATTAGGACTTGGAACCTCAATTTTTATTGGAGATACAAATGCGTTTATTCCCTAAAATGCCCGGCAATGCTAGCTTTTGGCGCAAATGGAATGTGTTTTGGATAATGTTTACCGGTTCCTGCCTGCTAGCAATACGTTTTTATAAAGACGTGCCAGATGTGGTGGATTCCGCCGAAGACCTTATGTGGTTTGGCTTTGGCGGTTTAGCCCTTGGCTTTATTGTGCAATTTTTCCAAGGGCGAAAATAGGGGCGCTAACGGCGCGCAGCCTTGTGGGACCAAGCGACAAAAAGGTGGCATTTTTGTTTTTCATAACTTCAAGCTCGTTGTGAGAAAATCCGCCTTCTGGACCGATTACAATTGATAATGGATAATTGATAGCAGATAAAGAACTATTGCCTATTTGGTCGCAAACTATTAAGTTGCCTTTGAAGTTTTCCAAAAATTCGTTTAGATGAACAGGGGCTTTAATCTCTGTGAGCCAGGATTTGCGGCTTTGTTTAAGTGCCACAAGGCTTTTTGATTCCATTCTGCGGCGCAGCCTGCCCAGTTCGGAATTCCTCGGTTCCAAGCTCCTTTCTGTCCTCAGCAAGTGAATTGCCGCAAGCGGCATTTGCGCTGCGTGGAATGCAATTTCCTCTTCGCCGCCATCCGATAAACACCCTATTGCCAAATGAACTTGCGGCTGAGGCTCTTGCTTGCTTATGCTTTTTATATAAACTTTGCAAGTTTTTTGAGCCACCTCTGCAAGCTCGGCATCTGCAAATCTGCCCTTTCCATCGCATAAGGTTAAAGAATCGCCCTTGTGCGCTCTAAAAGCCTTGGCTATATGTGAACTTTCGGTTTGGCTTAAAATAACTTCGCCAAGCGTTAAAGTATCCAAAAAGAAGTTGCTATCTATATGCACAAGAAGAGGGAGAGGGATTCGAACCCTCGTTACGTGAGTAAACACGCTTTCCAAGCGTGCGCCTTAAACCACTCGGCCATCCCTCCTAGGATGTAGGGTAAATATAGTAAAAGAAAAATTTCTATATTCTAAAGCCTTGGTGACATACCCAAGTGGTAAGGGAACGGTCTGCAAAACCGTGATTCCCCGGTTCGAATCCGGGTGTCACCTTTTGATTTAAATATTTATGCCATAACAGTATATCATAGGGGAAAGCTAGGAGTTCAATAGTCAATGGAAAAAGAACTTAAATTTTTGCTATACAACACGCCACAAGAAAATGTAAAAATTGATGTGGCGGTAAAAGATGAGACGATATGGCTCACTCAAAAGGCTATGGCTATGCTTTTTGGGGTTAATCAGCCTGCTATTTCAAAACATTTGGCTAACATATTTTTAGATGGCGAATTAGACGAAAATGCAGCATATTCCATTTTGGAATATACTGCAAATGATGGAAAACAATATCAAACAAAATTTTACAGCCTAGATGCAATAATCTCTGTCGGTTATCGCATAAATTCAGCCAAAGCGACCCAATTCCGTATCTGGGCAACAAAAACACTAAAAGAATTCATAACCAAAGGTTATGTACTGGATGATGAACGATTAAAACAAGGACAAACCGCATTCGGCAAAGATTATTTTCGTGAACTTTTAGAACGAATTCGCTCTATTCGCGCAAGCGAGCGCCGTATTTGGCAACAGATTACCGATATTTTTGCAGAGTGCAGCATAGACTATGACAAAAATTCACAAATTACAAAAGATTTTTATGCAATGATACAAAATAAATTTCATTTTGCCATTACAGGACAAACCGCAGCCGAAATCATTTACACAAAAGCAGACAAAAACAAGCAAAATATGGGTTTAACGACTTGGAAGAATTCACCTGACGGTAGAATCCTAAAATCTGATGTGCTTATTGCAAAAAATTATTTGCAAGAAAATCAAATTCGCCGATTAGAGCGTGCAATAACGGGTTATTTTGACTACATAGAAGATTTAGTTGAAAATGAAAATACATTTACAATGCAACAATTAGCTGAAAGCGTGAATGAATTTCTGCATTTCAGAAAGTTCAAAATTTTACAGGATAAAGGCAAAGTGTCAAAAGCCAAAGCCGAACAAAAAGCAACTGAGGAATATGATGAGTTTAACAAGACTCAAAAAATCATTTCGGATTTTGACAGGCATATCGCAAAATTGCAAAAAGAGCGGTGAAATTTTTCTACCTTACACGCAAATGGCAGTGAAATACGATGAAAGTAGCATAAAAAGCTTGGAATGGAACGAGCATATAAGAACTCGGCCTGGGATGTATATTGGCAAATTGGGAGATGGGCAAAGCCCTGATGATGGTATTTATGTGCTGGTTAAAGAGATAATAGATAACTCCATAGACGAATTTGTTATGGGGGCGGGGAAAAGAATAGATATTGAAATAAAAGACCATTCTGCGAAAATAAGAGATTGGGGCAGAGGCATTCCACTGGGGAAAGTAGTAGAGTGCGTGTCTAAAATGAATACCGGCGGCAAGTATGATAGTGAGGCTTTTCAAAAATCCGTGGGCTTGAATGGTGTTGGAACAAAGGCAGTAAATGCGCTTTCTTCTTATTTCTGCGTAGTTTCGCACAGAGATGGCAAATGCAAAAAAGCGGAGTTCAAATGTGGCAATCTAATAAAGGAATATCCCGAAAAACCTAGCAGCGAAAGAAACGGAACAGAGGTTTATTTTGAACCAGACAAGGATATTTTCAAAAATTTCAGGTTTTTGCCCGCATATATGGAAGAGCGAATTTGGAACTATGCCTATTTGAACACGGGGCTTTCGCTGGGCTTCAACGGCAAAATATACGAGAGCAAAAATGGGCTTTTCGATTTGCTCTCCAGCCAAGCAAAAGATTCCATGCGCTATCCTATAATTCATTGCAAAGGAAAAGACATTGAAATTGCTTTCACTCACGGAGAGCTTTACGGAGAGCATTATTTTAGCTTTGTGAACGGGCAGCACACAACGCAGGGCGGTACGCACCAGGCGGCGTTTAGGGAAGGAGTTGTGAAAGGCGTTAGGGATTTTTTCAAAAAAGATTTTGATGGATCTGATATTCGCAATTATATGCTCGCAGCCGTTTCTGTTAGAATTCAGGAGCCTGTTTTTGAGAGCCAAACAAAAACCAAACTTGGCAGCACAACCGTTGCCCCAGGCGGCGCGGCACTGCGCAACTGGATGGTGGATTTCATAGCAAAGGAAGTGGATAACTACCTGCATAAAAATCCAGAAAGCGCAAAGATTATTCAAGAGAGGATTGCCCAAAACGAAAGGGAAAGAAAGGAAATTGCCGGAGTTCGCAAGCTGGCAAATGAGAGGGCAAAAAAGGCGGCTGTTCATAACCGCAAATTGAGGGATTGCAAAATTCATTTGATAGATTTAAAGAACGAAAAGAAAAATGAAACTATGATTTTCATAACAGAGGGCGATAGTGCAAGTGGCTCAATAACAACGGCGCGCGATGTGCTAACGCAAGCGGTGTTTAGCTTGCGGGGCAAGCCGCTCAACACTTATGGAGTAGGGCGCAAGGTGGTTTATGAGAACGAGGAATTCAATCTTTTGCAACACGCGCTTGATATTGAAAACGGCTTGGAAAATCTGCGCTACAACAAGGTAATTATAGCCACCGATGCCGATGTTGATGGTATGCACATAAGGCTTTTGATGGTATCTTTCTTTTTGCAGTTTTTCCCGGAGCTTGTGGAGCAGGAGCATCTTTATATTTTGCAAACTCCGCTGTTCAGGGTGCGCAACAAAAAAGAAACCCTCTACTGCTACAATGAGCAAGAGCGCGATGTGGCGCAGGCAAAGCTAGGAGTGCAAGCAGAAACAACCCGCTTCAAAGGGCTTGGCGAAATAGACCCAGAAGAATTCGGCTTGTTCATAGGCGAAGATATGAGGCTAGAAAGCGTGATTATGCCACAAGAGGCTTCTACAAATAAAATGCTTGAATATTATATGGGAAACAATACGGCTGCCCGTACCGAGCACGTTATAAACAATCTGAGAACAGAAGCCGTGGCTGATTTGTGAATTAGTTTTTTACGCAGCGAACGCTAAAAAGAGACAATTTATTGCCATCGCTCTCGTATATGTCACTAGTTTGGTAAAACATATTTATGTAATAAGCGTTGCTTGAATTTTGCTCTGTGGCAGTCCACCAGTTGCCGCTGGTTCCCGCACTATAAAAAATTGCATTTGAATAACCTAAGCCACCCGGCAAAGCTGAAAAATTTTTGGAATTAGAGCCATTTCCGCCTTCGTCCCAGCCAGTTGATGCTTTCAATTTTTTGCTGGCAACATCTTTGCCGCCCATTCTTTTTATTAAAGTTTGCCATTCGGAGTGAGTTGGCAAATGCCAACCCTCAGGGCAAGCAGTCTGTGCGGTAACCCAATCATACAAACGTCCATATTTTTCGCAATTATCGTCTAAATTGCTATAGCAAGCCGAATAACCAACTTCTACATTTAAATTCTCAGCCATCCAAACTTGATTGCCAACTCTAACGGTTTTGAATTTCCCGTTGTCTGGAATCTCTATATATTTTATGAAAATAAAGATAAATCCCACAATAATAAGCCCGGCAACTACTGTGAAGATTTGCTTTTTGGAATAAGCATTGTATTTGTGTCCGCAATTAGGGCAGGTTACCATAAATTCCTCAATTTAAGCTTATATGTAAATATAGCTATTTTTTCTGCAAAAGCCAAGGCTAAAAGGCAAAAAAGTGGTTTTTATAGCGCGTACGAGATTTGAACTCGTGTTACCGGCGTGAGAGGCCAGCGTCCTAGGCCACTAGACGAACGCGCCAAAAACGAAAAACCAATGAAATATCAGCAAAATCAGTGGAAATATAGAAAAATCTTTATAGCTATAGCGTATTAAAGCAATTTCTATATTATACATTATGAATAACTCATATTTCACTCCGCAAGGTTGGACATCGCCTTTTTTTACCAAAGAGGCGTATGGAAAATATTTGGAAGAAAATGATTATGTTCATAACGACAGGCTTCGCCCAGAGGGTCAGGATATTTTTGACTGGTTGATGGAAGACCAAAAAATTCTTGATATTGGTGCTGACGGAATGACAATGAAAGAAACTTTGGCTATGTTAAAATAATGGCAAACAAACCAGCAGATTTTCCAATATTCACAGAATTGAGCGAACAAGAAATTCAAGCGAGGATAGAAAAACTTGCTAGTTGTCTTGGAAATATTCCTGCTATGCTTGATTTGCCAGATTTACAGGTTGATGCAAAGTGCATAGCTCAAATTATAGACAAGGTGGAAAAACGCAGAGTGTATTTTCATATTTTTCACAACGGAATGGAAATGGGTGAATTAAATGAATTTTCTCTTTATTGTTTTTGGATAATAAAATTGAGTCCTTTCAAACATCAACTTGTACAAAATAACGAGTTAAATGCCAAAATAGCTATAAAACTTCTGTTGAATGTTGTTCGCAAGGTTGCGGATAAAGAAAATAAATCCATTAGCATAAGTCCAGAAACCATACAGACGATTTACTATGCTTTTCGTTACAGGGATTTGAGTAAAGAGTCTGTTATGGTAATATCTAAAAGTTTGGTTGGTTGAATTATACCGGACTTTCACGCCGCGAGATTATGGCTTTGTAAAAGAAAGGCTCGCAGACGTGGGTCAGCTTGGTTGGGCGGAAAACCGCCCGGCTGGCACTGAAAGCGAACCTAATAATAAATATAGAAAAAATAGCTATAAAAATAACGATTTTAAGTTACATCCGAATCTTCTTCTATATGGTTTTTGCAATGATGCACGAACACGCATAATCCTATGTACAGGGCTAATATGAGCCAATTAAATACAGTTAACTCAAAAGCTCCTTTATACTTATCTGAATTAAGCAATACAAATACATACGTTGTAAAAATTATCTTCGCGACTAAACCTGCTATTGAAACATAACTTAATACGGCGAAAGATTTATTTTTAAATGCCAGTATTAACAAAACAACAGGAATAATTATCAATACAAAAACAACAGGATTACCGCTGTCACCTTTACTGAATAGCTTACCTGTACCCGTAGCTATTTCCAATCCTGAAGCATTTATACTACTATCTTGAGAGCATTGCACAAGAGGACAAGTGAAAAATAATATGCACAATATAATAGCGCATCCTTTTATAATGTTCCTAGCAAGGTTACTGTTCATTTTTTACTCCTTTTTTGCCTACTCTATTACACGATTTTCGGCAATTCTCGCATATCAAAAATATATCTTTTTGATACAATAGCAATTATAGAAAATATGTGAACACACATATAAGCAACGTTGCCTCTACGGTTATATTTACTATCGGGATTTCTATCTTACCCAAAACAACCCAATGGAAATTCAAATGTTTAAAGCAAAGGCGGCAATATTGATGTTTTTGTCAGCGGCACAGGCACAGACCACCGATCCTGACATTGCAGGCTGGACCTTGGTTTGGAGCGATGAATTTGATGGAACGGAGTTGGATAGGAGTAAATGGACTCCCGATACGGGGTATTTTTTAAACAGCGACCCTGGCACTTGGGGTTGGGGAAACGATGAATTGGAGTATTACAGCGACAGCCCAAACAATGTTTATGTGCAGGACGGTTATCTCAATTTAACGGCTTTCAAAGATAGGAAAAATTGGCCCAATATAGACCCTAACCGCTATGCCCAATACGCCTCGGGCAAAGTTATCACTAGAGGCAAGTTTTCTTGGAAATATGGAAGGATAGATTTTCGCGCAAGCGTTCCAACAGGGCAGGGTTTTTGGCCTGCTTTGTGGATGATGCCGCAAGACAATTTTTACGGCGGATGGGCGCTTTCTGGCGAGATTGATGTTATGGAGGCAAAAGGGAGCATTCAAAACAAAAGCAGCGGGGCTATTCATTTTGGAGGGGCTTGGCCCGATAATGCCAATATTAACAGCGAATACACATTCCCAACCGGAAAGACAATCGCTGATTTCAACGTCTATACCCTGATTTGGGAAGAGGCGGAAATAAGATGGTATGTAAATGGAAATCGCTTTCTCACAGCGAAAAATAATCAGTGGCGGTCAAATGCCCCTAACGCACAGGGCAACGCCTACGCACCCTTTGACAAAGACTTCTATATCATAATGAATCTTGCGGTGGGCGGGCATTTTGATGGATATAAAATTCCGCCAGACAATGCGTTGCCAGCAACAATGCGAGTTGATTACGTGCGAGTCTATGCTCCATCCAATAACTCAACAGTTGTTTCTGCTACAAACGCAATCTCTTTGCAAATGCAAAATTCTACTCGTATAGATATTTACAACTTAAAGGGCAAATTATATAACGTGCCGCTAAGTGATTTGCCCAAAGGAGTGTATATTGCTAAAATAAGATTTGACAAGGAAACAAAATGCCAAAAAATTATCTTGCGATAGACTACGGAGAAAGGCGAGTTGGAATAGCTTACGCCAGCGAGCTTGTGGGCATAGCATTTCCAAGGGAAACCATAGACCTAAAAGAAAAGAATTTATGGGCAGAATTGGAAAGGCTCTCAAAAGAAAACAAAATAACCGATTTCATTCTAGGAATGCCAATTCACCCAAACAACCATCCCGACAGCAAACAAAAAACCGTAGAAGCCTTCGCCACCGAACTGCGCAAAAAATTCCCAAAAATAGAATTGCACATACAAGACGAATCATACAGCACCCAAGAAGCGTTGGCTGTTATGGATAATAAAAAAAATAAAAACAAAATCGATAAAGCTGCGGCTGCCATAATCCTGCAAAGATTTCTAGAAGGAAATTTCTAATGCCATTTTACAGCGATGAAACAATAAGGCAACTCAAAGAAGCGACAGACATAAGCCTTGTGATAGAACAGTTTGTTCCTTTAAAACGAATTGGCGGTGGAAAATTTTTAGGGCTTTGCCCCTTTCACAACGATAGCAATCCCAGCATGAACGTGAATCCGAATATGGGCATTTACAAATGCTTTGCCTGCGGAGCAGGTGGCGATGCGTTCAGGTTTGTTATGGAACACGAAAAGGTGGACTTTCGCACCGCGATTGAATTCGTAGCAAATACCGTTGGTTTTATTTTGCCAAAATTAACGCAAATTCCAGATGAAAACATTGAGGAAAAAGATTTAATCCGCAAGATAAACGAATTTGCCGCCTCTTGGTTCAGGGAGCAACTTTTAAAATCAGAGTTTGCTAAAAAATATTTGGAACAAAGAGAGATAACCGAAAAAACAAGTGATTTATTCGGGCTTGGCTATGCTCCTCAAATTGGATTTTTGGAAGCAGCGGTCAAAAATGGATTTAAGCCCGAATCTGTTTTGAAGGCTGGACTTGCCGCCGACAAAGATGGCAAGGCGTTTGATAAATTCAGGGATAGGTTAATGGTTCCAATTTGCAGTTTGTCTGGAGCTATAGTCGGTTTTGGCGGGCGCGATTTGAGCGGAAACAGCCATGCCAAATATATGAATTCCCCCGAAACGCTTATTTACAACAAAAGCGAAATTCTCTTTGGATTGAACCAAAGCCGCAGGGCAATATCAAAAGAAAATTCCGTGATTTTGGTTGAAGGTTATTTTGACGTGATTTCAATGTTCCAAAGCGGACTGGAAAATGTGGTTGCAATTTCTGGCACAGCCGTTTCCGAAACACAGGCAAAATTGCTAGCCAGGTACACAAAATCCGCATTTATAAGCCTAGACGGAGATGCTGCCGGACAAGCCGCCACGGAACGTTGCATAGAAGTTTTGCTCTCGCAGAGTTTTGCCATTAAAATTGTGAATTTAACAACTGAGAGCGGAGAAAAAGCAGACCCGGATTCCCTTGTTAGGCAAGGCGGAGCGGCGGCTTTTAAAAAATTGCAGGAGAAAGCAAAGAACTGGCTCAACTATTTGGCAGACAAGAGCCAGCTTTCAAGCCCAGAAGAAAAAGCAAATTTTGTTTCAAGAACAAAAAAACTTATAGCTACAATGGACAATGCCGAACTGAAAAAGCAGTATTTGAATTTATTAAATGAAAGATTTGGCGCAGATAAAAGCTTGCCAGCTTTGCAAACAAAAAAGACCTTTGCAAATCAAACTAAAGAAACAACGGAAGCGGCTCCCGAAATTCCCTGGAAATCCCTGCCAAGCGATGAGATTTGGCTTGTGAACGTGATTTTCAAAAATCCCGAACTTCAGTCAATAGCCATTAAAATTTGTGACCCTTGCCTTTTGAGTTCGCGCTGGCTCGCCGAGCTTTTGGATTATGGCTATGCCCTTTTTGAAGAAACAGGCAAAATAGATTTAAAAATTCTCTACGACAAATTGCCTGCCTCCCACATAGAACTGCTCAATCGCCTGCCAGAAAAACTCTGGACAAGAGAAGGCGCGATAATGGATTTTTCAAACGCCCTTCTCAAACTTCGCATTTCGCATCTAAAAGCAGAATTAAAAGAAACGCGGAATGATTTTGATTTATACAGAGAAATTCAAAGCAAAATAAAACATTGCGAAGATTTGGCAAAACGTGCAAAAAACGAGGAAAATGTTTTGGCGGAATTGGGGCATCATTTACTATATTACCCATACTAGCCTCTCTAGCTCAGCTGGTAGAGCAGCTGATTCGTAATCAGCAGGTCGGCGGTTCAAGTCCGCTGGGAGGCTTTATGTTTAAGTTTCGTAGATGTCTCTTGAAAATAAGTGGTGAGGCTCTAGCTGGCGATGCCGGGCACGGTATAGACAGCTTGATAATAAACCAAGTGGCGCAGGAAATAGTTGGCTCCGTAAAAATGGGTGCTCAAATTGCCGTTGTGATTGGTGGGGGGAATTTTGTTAGAGGGGTTTCTGCAAGCGCTGGCGGCATGAACCGCGCTGCCGCCGACTCCATAGGAATGCTTGCAACCGTTATGAATGCCATAGCCTTGCAAGACGCTCTTGAAAAGCATGAGCTGGGTACCGAGGTTATGAGTGCTGTGGGGATGGAACCGCTTTGCCGAATTTTTGACCGCCGAAAGGCTGTTCAGCTTTTGGAAAAAGGCAAGGTTGTTCTTTTTGCCGCTGGCACAGGCAATCCTTTTTTCACCACAGATACCGCTGCGGTTTTGAGAGCCATAGAAAGCGGTTGCGATGTTATGATGAAAGCCACCAAAGTGGACGGCATCTATTCCGCAGACCCACTTAAAGACAAATCTGCCTTTAAGTTCAACGACATCACTTATGAAGAAATTTTGAAAAGAAATTTGGCGGTTATGGATACTGCGGCTGTGGCTCTTGCAAGAGAGCAAAAACTACCTGTTTTTGTATTTAAATTGGCGGAGGGAAATTTGATAAAAGCATTAACTCAAAGCGGTATCGGCACGCTTGTGCACGAGTGAGAGGTTTGCATGGTAATAGCAATTGTAATTGCAATTCTGCTTTTGACAATAACGCTCTCTGGCATAGGAGCATATATTGTTATTCACGGCAGCAATAGAGAAAGGGAAACAGAGGAAATTTCAAAAATAGCAGTATCTGGCAAATACGCTGCGGTGCTACGCCCCGTGGCAGACTTGCTAGAAGAGAAAAAACCTAGCAAAGCAGAAATTGAAAAATGGCTGAACTCGCAAGGCATTGATGCCGAGCAAAAAAACAAGCTTATGGAGAGCTGGCAAAATTCATTGAACGAAACAGTAAAAGCAATAAGCGAAGGCGACATAAACGGCGTTACCACTTACCGAATAGACTTGGGACCAAAAGACGAAAACTTATGTAAATTTTTGCCAAAAGACCATTTTTTCACAAGGGATCAGATTAACCGAAATGCCGAAATTTTGCCGCCATACTGTTTGGGTAGCGATAGCAAGGTTGTTCCCAAGCACGCTTGGGAAAATACAGACGGCACAGGAGGCTGGAAATCTGTTGTACCAACAGATGGCAGTTACGGAGTGCCAGACTGGCAGCAAATAGTGTGACCAAGTTTCTATATTACTCCCGTGGATTTTGAATTTTTCTTAGATAAAGTGTATAATTTTGGGTCGTTGTTTTGGATACCCGTGTTAGTATGGCCAGCTTATTTCTTTTTGTGCCGTTCTTTGGACTATCCTTATGATTTGGAAAAACACATTAGAAACGGCAAAGTTTGGCCATATTTGCCAATATTTTGGAAAGGCAAAAAAAAGAGGCTGGTTCGCACAGCGAGCATTCTGCTCTTTTGCCTTGGAAGCCTGTCTTTTGCCTGTGCCTTGTACTATCTGTTTCCATATAGGCATCTGGCATTTCTGCTCCTTGGGTTTGGGCTATCTATATTTATAGAAATAAAAATCCGTTTTTATGGAACCATAGAAATAATTCGCTTGCAGCAGGAGAGATATTTTCAAATATATACCCATTTAGCAAATCAGGCTCTAGCAAAAGGAGACGAAATTTCCGATAGCCAGTTGCTGGCAAAAACACAATGGCAGCAGCAAAACGACCTTAGACTGGCAGATAAGCAGGGGAGGCTCTTGCAGTTTTTGCGCGGAGAGGCAAAATTGTGAATAAAAAAGCCTGGGAGTATGCGGAGAAAACTCTTGATAGAGTTTCGCGGACTTTTGCGCTTAATATTAGAATTTTAGGAAAAAGATTAAAGAGACCCGTTCTCTTGGCATATCTCTATATGCGAATTGCAGATACAATAGAAGATGACGCCGATTTGCCAGCAGAAGAAAAAATTTCATTGCTTAAAAAATTTTCGCAAGCGGTGAACATCGGTGGGCAAAGCATAGATGAATTTACAGAGGCACTCCCAAAAAATTGGGCAAACAGCGAGAAAGACGACTGCGCTCTATGCTGCAATGCCGGGATTGTGATCCCTTTGCTCTACGAATACGCAGAGCCGGTTGCGAATGCAATAAAAAAAGGCGTTGAAGAGATGTGCAAAGGAATGGCAGAATTTGTTTTGCGGCAAAGCAAGCGAACAGGCGATTGGTTTACAATAGAGAGCGAAAGCGATTTGGATAGATATTGCTATTTTGTGGCAGGCCTTGTTGGCAATATGCTAACGGAGTTGTTTTGCTTTGCTGGCAAAAATTTTGGCAAGGAACGTCAAAAAAAATTGCGGGAGAGAGCTGTTTCTTTTGGGCTTGCCTTGCAGCTTGTGAATATAATAAAAGATATGCGAGATGATTTTTTGAGGAATGTTTGCTTTGTTCCAATGGAATTTTGCCGCAAGCACGGCATAAATTCCGTGCAGCAATTTTTTTCGCCGGAAGCCTCGCAAGAAAAGAAGAATTCTGTTATAATTGAACTTACAGAAAAAGCAAAAAGACATTTGCAAGATGCAAAAGACTATATAAAAACCTTGCCGCGATATGAACATAGAATGCGTTTGTTCTGTTTGTGGCCTAGCTTAATGGCTGCGGATAATTTGCGGGTTATAAGAGAAGGCGGAAAAAAAATAACCAGAAAAACAGTTAAAAGAATAATCAGGCGTTCCACATTTTTTGGCTGGAGCAACAGATGGATTGAAAACGAATTCAAATTGCTAATGGAGAACGGTTAATGACCAGCAATTTAAATATTCTGAAAATTCTGATAATTCTGATAATTCTGGTTCAGACAATTTCTTGCCACAATTCTCCTCCAGCAGAAATAACAGAGAGCGAAATTCAACTCAGAAAACAGGCTCTGGAACCAGCATACCAAAACTTGCTGAACATTCCGGCAAAAACTGCCGTGCCAGATAGCGTTCTGCTGATGCTCACAGATAATTCGCGCTATTGGTTGGAAAGCATAGAGCAAGCTGCACTTTACGAAGACAGTGCCCTTATTGTGCAAAGACCTTTCCACGAAATTTTGGTTATTGTAACATATCGCTTGCTGCTAAGGGAAAATGTGCTCGCAGAATATCCAGACTACAAAATGCTTCGCTTTGCTCTTGGCGAAAAGGGAATTCTGCGCAGGGCAAAAGATTTAAAACTTGGTCCCTTTGAGGTAAAAAACGACAGAGGTAGCCGAGGACTTGCAGAAAGCCCAAAAGTTCCCATTGTTATTTTCAAATGGGACGAAATGCGGTGGAAATTCGATTTGCCAGAAAGTATGCAGCTTTTAACCAGAGGGCTTGAAACCATTGGCGTGAAAAAAGATTGGTCAAATGCAAAAACAGCAATTTATCTGCTAGAAAAATATTACCACAATGTTTTTTTCAATATAAACGAAAGTTTGCTCAGTCCGGTGCCTGCCATTTAATTATATACCCCGTGTGCCCGTTTGGATAGCTGCCTCGCAAATGCCCTGCTCCAGCGGCAAAATACGATGTGCTTAAAATAAAGCCAAAACCAAGCGCAGGGCCAGGATAAGCAAAAGAGTTGTAGATGGCAAAATATCCCAAACCTATTTTCTGAAAAAATTTGAAGTCTGCTTCGTTCTGCTCATTTACTGGCAGCTCAATCCCAAATGAATAAAGCGAACTGAAATTTGTTTCGCAAGCAAAAAGCCAAGAAACAGCAATGGGAGTTTTTGAAACCAAACTCATTTTTTGGAAAACAGAAATTTTCGCCCAGTCCTTGTAAAAAAAACTTGCACCAGCAAAAATATTATGCTCCTGCCAAGAACCGTTTTCTGGAACCCAAGATATATTTGCGTTTTCTGCTATTTTCAGGGATAAAAAATTAAATGGCTTAAAGCCAATATTTCCAGAAAACACAAGCTCTCTGTAAATGGAATCCAAAACCGCGCTCCCAAAACCTGCCGCAGCCAAGAAATATCCATCGCTCCAGGCAACATCCAGCTTGCCATTGTGAAAATTTTCAAAAGGCTCGCTGTAACGGAATGCTATTGTTTTAGTTTTTTCAACTTCCCAAATATCTCCTGTGTTCCAAAGCGCAGGATTATTCAGAGATGGCAACATTAACGCATGGCATTCAAGGGCGAACAATAAAAGCAGCCGTTTCATTTATTCCCTCCCCCTGCAAATGTATGAAGCACGGACCGTTCTGGCAACGCCGCCACTCTGGAATTTCAATCCACGAATCGTTAATTTGCGTATTTAAAATTTTTTTCAAAATGTGAGCACCATTTCTATCTATCAATCTGAGTTCCTGTTTAGTAGCCCAATTTATGCGAACTCTAAGCATTGCTTTTTTGTTTGAGCGTTCCAAAACCCTTTCGGATATTTGCAAAACCTTTGCTAAGTTATTTGTTATTCTTGGCACAAAGCCAGGGTTTATTTTTTCTGTGCCCGGGCATTTTATTGGACGGTTCACAGCTTTGCCCCACATCACTGAATCCAGCTTAACACCGTTGTAGCAGAGCCGCAATGTGTCGTTTGTGTTTTTCAGCGTGGCAATGGATACTTGATAAATTGGAATTTCTTCTACTCCCAAAAAATCTCTTAAATCCGCAGCATACTTTGTTATTAAAACGGAGCTTTTGCCTTTAATTGAATCTGTGCTTTTAAGCGGTGTTTTAGCTTTGCAATCGGAAATTCCATCCAGAGGAAAAGATTGCACCGTGCGGTTTGTAATCTCAAACCATTCGGGAATTCCCTCTTCCGGGCAAGGCGCAACCTCTGATATGTAAAGCGGAATTTCTCCATAAAGAGAAACAATGGAATCCAAAGCAAGCGTATCCGAATCCGATACCAAACCTGAACCACCACTACTCCCCACTAGCCACTCCCCGCTAGCCATATCCCGAACAAGAACCTTTCCCGCCTTTGGAATAGGCAAATATGCGGTGTCTCTGCAAAAGCCAGCGCTTAAATTCCACACGCTCGCTCTGGTATTTGGCAAAGCCGTGCTTGTAAGGGGCTGGCACAGCAAGCCTTTTTTCGCAGGGCAAGCGTCTGGCGCGCCTCTGTGCAATAAGAGTTCCGTGAAAAGAGAATCTGGCGGAACATAAATGGCAAAAGCATTATGCTCTTCCATTTGCAGATAAAGCGTATCCCAGGGAACAGGAGTGCTTTCCCATTTCACAACAAGATACTCTCCTTCGTTATCTGCCACATCTACAGGGTCTGGCAAAAATTCATAAAAATAAGGACATTCCGGCAATAAAAACATCGCCGCCCCCATTATCAATGGGTTCATACAACCTCTTCAGGTAAAATTTATTCTACCGAATATTGATCCGGCAGTATATAATAAATAGGATTAACTGCCACGCCATTCACCCATACTTCGTAGTGAAGATGGTTTCCGGTTGTGCGACCTGTATTCCCCATGTAGCCTATAACGTCAAACCTTGATACCATTTGCCCTTCTTTCACAAAGGGTTTTTCCATGTGCCCATAGCGCGTTTCAATTCCATTGCCGTGGTCTATTGCCACATATCTGCCCAAGGTTTCACTGTCTGCAACTCTTTCAACTTTGCCATTTGCGGTGGCACGTATAACCGTCCATCTGGGAGCGGATAAATCTATTCCGAGGTGCATTTTTTCTGTTTCACCTGTTACGGGATGAGTGCGAAATCCAAAAGGAGAACTTAAAAAACCCTCTGTTGGCATAACAGAAGGCGTATGTTGCAAATTTCCATATAATCGCTCCATATAAAGCTGCAAATTTAAATATGAATTGCGCGACCTCTCCATTTTAGACTCTATCTTGTAGAATCTCTCAGATACATCTGATTTCAGTTTTTTTATTGGCATAGCAGACCAGGCAAGCGAGCTATCTGGCAATGTAGAGCCGCCAATGCCCATTTCCCTTAGATTGGTATCTGGCACTGCAAGCCCAAACTTTATGTATAACAAATCTTCGTTGCCGTAAGTCTGGGAAATTTTGCTGTCTAAAGAATCTATTTCTGCATTCAGGCTTTGAAATCTTGAATATAGGCGATTTTTCTGTTCCTGGGCAACTTCCATAAAATGCTTGTAAGTGAAATATCCGAGCAGGTTAATAACGAGAATTAACAGGGCAAGCTGCGCTATGCGTTTGAATATGCCAAGAAAAAACAATAAAAATACAGGAAAACTCATCTGCACCGAAAGAGGCGAGTCTTCTAAGCTTATATGCGCACTTACAAATTTCATAACAATAGGGTATATAATATAGTAACTTCAAATTTATCAACTAGTTACGACCACATTTACAAGTTTGGAAGGCACAACTATAACCTTAGCTACTTTTTTGCCTGCAATATTTGCTTTTATGGTCTCATTTTGCAGGGCAATCTGCTCCAAATCCTCTTTTTTGAGCGTTTTTGAGAGGTTTGACTTGGCTCGTACCTTGCCATTTACCTGAAAAACCACTTCAACAGAAGCCTCGGCAGCAAGCTCTGCGCTGCCTACAGGCCAAGCTACCCCTGTTAAACTCTCCCCATGCCCCAGAATCTGCCACAATTCTTCGCACAGATGGGGGGCAAAAGGATGCAAGAGTTTAACAAAAATCTCACAAGGCTCACGGTAACGTACCTGTTGCTTAATCAACTCATTGTTGAACACCATCAACTGGCTAATGGCTGTGTTAAATCGCATATTCTCAATATCATCGCTGACTTTCAAAATGCTTTGGTGCATAAGTCGCCTTAATTCTTCGGGTGGTGCATCATTCACGTATTCGGGAGACCCCTCATCGCCAGCAATGGAACGCATGGCGCGGCTCAAAAAACGATACATCCCTTCTATGCCCTGCGGCTGCCAGGGTTTAACAGCATCAAGTGGCCCCATAAACATCTCGTAAAGCCTCAAAGAATCCGCTCCGTACTGATTCACAACATCGTCTGGATTAACCACGTTTTTAAGGCTTTTGCTCATCTTTGCAATAATTTGCTTCAGTTCTTCGTTTGTGTCCTTGCGGTAAAATTTGCCATCCTTTTCTTCTACCTCATCGCTTGGAACCTTTGCACCCGAAGCTGTTTCGTAGGCAAAGGCTAAAATCATTCCTTGGTTGAAAAGTTTTTGAAAGGGTTCGTCTGTGGAAACAAAACCCAAATCAAAAAGCACTTTGTGCCAAAAGCGGCTATAGAGCAAATGCAAAACAGCGTGCTCTGCCCCGCCCACATACAAATCAACAGGCATCCAAAACTTTTCCAAATCTTTAGCGACAAAAGCATTATCGTTTTTAGGATCTATATAACGCAAGTAATACCAGCAACTGCCAGCCCATTGCGGCATTGTGTTCAATTCCCTTTTTCCCTTGCGCCCATTTTTATCTGTCACATTAAACCACTCGGTAGCTCCCGCCAAAGGAGAAATTCCGCCATCACCTGGCTTGTAGTCGGAGAGTTCCGGCAGCATCACGGGATATTCGGCTTCATCCACCAAAGATATTTCTCCGTCTTCCCAATGAATTATGGGAAAGGGTTCTCCCCAATAGCGTTGGCGGCTAAAGAGCCAGTCGCGAATTTTATAGTTAGTGGTTGCTTTGCCAATTTGCTTTTTTTCCAACCATTCCGTAATTTTTGCAATGCCTTCTTTTTTTGAAAGCCCGTTCAAATTCAATTCCTCGTTTGAAGAGCGAATATATTTTCCATCGCTTGTCCAGCAAGCCTCGCCGGACAAAACTTTTTCTTTGAGTTCCGGCGGGCAAGAGTTATCAGGCTCCATTATGCAAATCACAGGAATTTCAAATTTCTGCGCAAATTCAAAATCGCGTGTATCGTGTGCGGGCACAGCCATAATCGCGCCGGTGCCGTAGCCAGTTAAAACATAGTCTGCAACCCATATAGGAATTTTTTTCCCGTTCACAGGGTTAATTGCATAAGAGCCAGTGAATACCCCTGTTTTTTCTTTTGCCAGTTCCGTGCGGTCAAGTTCGCTTTTGAGCGCGGCAGCTTTTATATATGCTTCAACTTTTTCTTTTTGCTCAGGTGTTGTTAGGCTTGCCGTTTGCGGATGCTCAGGTGCTATCACCATATAGGTTGCGCCAAAAAGCGTGTCGGGGCGGGTTGTATAAACGCGCAACTTTCCAGCAGGCACTGCAAAATCCACTTCTGCACCTTTGCTCTTCCCTATCCAATTCCGTTGCATATCCTTTATGCCAGCAGGCCAATCCAAATTTTCCAGCCCGCTCAAAAGGCGTTCAGCATAAAGAGGAATGCGGAGCAGCCATTGTTTTAAATTGCGATGCTCAACCTCAAAAGTCCCACATTTTTCGTGAGAGCCGTCTGCCAAAACTTCTTCATTTGCGCAAACTGTTTTGCACTTGCGGCACCACCACACCTGCGCATTAGCATAATATGCAAGTCTTTTTTCATCTATGTTTTCTGTTGATGGCAATTCGCTAATGGGTCGCCCTTTGTTCTGCTCTGCATCAAACCAAGTATTGTAAAGTTTTGAAAAAATCCACTGTGTCCATTTGTAATATTTTGGATCGGTGGTATTTATTTCTTTTTCCCAATCGTAAGAAAGCCCAAGCCCTTTGATTTGCCTGCGAAAAGTGTCGCAATTTTTTTGCGTGGTAGTTGCAGGGTGAGTGCCCGTTTGTATTGCATATTGCTCGGCAGGAAGCCCAAAAGCATCCCACCCCATTGGGTGCAAAACCTGAAATCCCTTTGCTCTTTTATATCGGCAAATTATATCCGTTGCTGTATATCCCTCAGGATGACCAACGTGCAAACCTGCCCCGCTTGGGTAAGGGAACATATCAAGGCAATAAAATTTCTTCGCCTTTTCCTTTGGCTCCGGCGTTTGGAAAGTATTATTCTCTTCCCAGTATTTTTGCCATTTAGCTTCTATCTCTTGCGGTGCGTATTTGGGCATGGGAGTAAGGTAGAAAATTTGCCATAAATTACTTTAAGGAACGCAATGTTTCTACTATTGTTTCGCCAATAGCACCTTTTTCCATACTTTCTTTATCTTCCATTAGCCAGTCAAAAATATCTTGGTTATCTGGGCGCATACGGGAATTATGAGAATACTCCAAACTATTTGCGTATTCTCTGTAACCGCTACTTGTAAAAAAAGACTTTTCAAAGTCTTTTTCATTAAAAGTTTCATTCATATTTTAAATGTAGAAATTTTCTTACCATCAATTGGTAAAATTTGCTCAAATTACAGCTAAATCAAAATAAATAACTCACGTTGGCATTTAATACATTCATTGATTGTAGTGAGTGACTACTGTCAACCCCTAGATAATAAATAATTCTACCGCCTACTATGAATTTTTCTATTACATAACCAACGCCAAAAGCAAGCCCAAGGTCAATATCGCCCCTATATAATTCTTTATCTAAGTACTCATAGTCACCCGTATAGTCTTGGGATAAAGGAATTTCAAGGTATGTTCCTGCTTCTAGCACAATTCTATTATTAGGCATAAATTGAAATAATAATGGTATGTTTAAGCCGACATCACTCATACATTTGTATTCTTCCCTCTTATAGACATTCAATTCTATGTCAAGTAGAAAAGTACCTGTTTCCGATAATGGAACAATTGCTACTCCTCCAAACTCCATTGACAATTCAACAGATGTTTCTGTTTTTCCAAAAAAAGGTGACCAAGAAGGTGACTCAAAAGTTAACCAACCCAAACCGGCTCCTGCTCTTACCCCAAATCTCGTTTTTTTAAAAACTTCACTTACTTTTTCAAAGATTCTATTGCCATCTTCCGTATATTCATAATCATCGTTATCATATTTTGGTTTATCTTCGTCTTCATTATCAAATCTAGGTTTATCTGCATACCCATAAACCACAATAAAGAAAACGAACAATAATACCTTTCTCATAAGGCTCCTAAGGCGATGTTTTGTTGCTTGGAATTCCTAATTTACCTTTGCCAGAAGCATCGGAAATTATATTTTCGTTAGTATATTTAATCGCCAAGGCAGAAGCATATTTTATATTACGACTACTTTTGAATCCCCAAAACCAAGTTGTTGTCTTATCTTCAACATCTATCACAACATTAGCAATGCCATTGCCGCCTTTTTTCTCAGCCGCTCTTAACAAAGCCTGATAAACTGGCTCACCGTTTTCGCATTTAACATAAACCAACCCAAGTACCTCTGTTTCTTTTACAGGACCCTCTATTTGATATACGGTTCCTGTATAAGACCCAACGTTAGACGCACAGCCAATAAGTAACAAAAACGATAGTAACGCCAAAGCGAGAATAGGTTTAGTCTTATTCACATTAAACTCCTTTTTAGAGCTAAATATATAAAATTTTCGAGAGCTTGTCAAGGGTACAAGAAAGAATTACAAATCAACTTTTGTATATTTCTATATTCAATAATAGAATGAGGAGAATTTTATGGCTTTACCAATAATGGCAACACCCGTGCTTGAAGGCGAGGATGCTTTGCGTTTTTACAAGGAATTGGAAGAAAGCGAAGGGAAACGAGTTCCGGCGGATGAAATACGTAGAGGCAGAGATATATTCAACGCTGTAATGAAAAGAAATCCAAATATGAGAGACCTATTCGGTGGCAATGCAATTTAAACCATATAGCAACGGCTTGTTGATGGATTCTTATGCAAATAGATAACTCAATCCCCCAACGTCCACTCAATCCCATAAGCAAACCTAATGCCAGGCGGCGTGTAGCCTACTTCCGGTTCCATAAGGCTGTGGTTCATGTTTTCAATTTTTGAATAGATGGTGAAACTCTGTATTTGCATGGAACTTTTGAAGTTGAGAGAGAGATAATTCTTTAAACGAATCGGGGTGGCTAGGGTGTCGTTTTCCAAGCCGTAATCCCATCTGCTGCCAAACCAGTCTGCGTCAAATTGAACACTCACTTTTAAACGCTCTTCCACAAAACGATTACTCCAATAAACCGCACCTTTGTAGTAGTGAGTTGGAACATTTATTATTGGCGCCCTAAAAATTGTTTTTCCCTGCTCCGCATAAAAACGCCAATTCCCAAGCTCAAAACCCAGCCGCCAAAAGAGTTCGTTGTTCCACACATTCTTGGCATTCCCCCATTTGAATGCGGAATCTGCTGGCAGCGAATCTGCAATCACGTTTTGAAGTACCCAGCCTGGCATAATGGAATTTAGAGTTTCTTCGTATTTGTAGCCCGCCATATAAAAGAAATATTTGCTAAGTCTATATTCCAAATTCATTTCAAATCTCTGTCTTTTTTCAGCTTTTAGTTCCTCGTTCGGAAAGGCAATTCTGCCTGCTCGCAAAAAATGAGTTTCGTAAAAATCGGGGAAACGCGTGTCTTTTTGATAATAGCCGCTTAATGACAAATGGCGTGGCAAAAATATGGTTAAACCCAAAAAAAGCGCAGGTGCAAAATCCACGGAATCAAACGCAGAGGCATTTCTTTGCAAACCGGACTCTCCTCTAAGCGCAAATCTCCATAATGTATCGTTTATGCCAAGCATAACCAGTTGCCGATCTTGGTATGGAGAAACAACACTTGTATCCGGCAAATAATTTTTCCCCCACAGATATTCATATTTAACTTTTATGCTTGGGTTCAAAAAACTTTTGTGCGAAATTTCTCCCTCTCCGCTTTGCCCATTGTAGCTTTCGCTTGTCTTTTGCGAAAAATAAATGCTTTCTTCGTTCAATTTTGAAAAATCAAATTCCTGCGAGGCAAAGCGATGAGATATGTTAAGATTGTAACCAGGCAAAAAATTGTACTTCCAATTCATCCCATAAAAACCGCTGCTGCCTTTTATATTATACGGTCTCTGCGGAAAAACTACGAATATGCCATCAGCAGTCTTTAAGAAAAAATCCCGCGTAGCATCGTCATTGTCCAAAAATAGGTAGCTGAATTGCGTGGTTATGCTTGAATGTGGAAAAATCCACGAAACCGCCGGAGCTAAATGAATGGAATTATAAAAAAGGTTTCTGCCGGAAAATGGAACTCTGCTGGAATCTCTTTTTATTGTTCCCACATAAAGCTGGTGAACAATATCGTTGTAGATAAAATTGTCGCTTTTTGAAACAGAATGCGAAGCTAGCCCCAGCGAAAAAGCAATTGAATCCAAAAGCAGCCTGTTGAATTCCAGCCTGAATGCATTGCCATCCAAACCGTAGCGTTCCCACAAAAGAGCGGTGATGGGCGTGTCTATTGGATTGTAATTTTCCTTGAAAATCAAATTCCCGTTGCTTGAGTTTAAGGAAAGCCCATATTGCTCATAAACAGGTACAGGCGTATAAAGCCCCGAAAACCCAAGTGGCAATCTTTTTGCCGGCTCGGAAAACCCGGTTATGCCTGCTCCGGCATCCGGAAGCCCCAAAAGAGAAATGCCGTTGATCCAGTAAGCCCTGCCGCCTTCCATATCGTATTCTTTTGAAAGCACCCCCTGCTCGGAACGGGCATAGCGGGAAACGGAGGTTTCTGCGCCGTAAAGAGAAACGGCAAGCATAAATGTGAAGAGCAGGATTTTTGCCACATATTGGAATTTAGTAAAGCACTTTTGTACTTTTTGTCGGCAAAAAGTGTAAAAATTTGCAAAAATGTAAATTTTTTTTACTTTTCAGGATTTTTTTTGCCGTTTTTTACGTCTAATAGGTAGAAGGAGAAAAAACGTGACTCTTGGAGAACGCATAGACCGTATTTTTAACACAGGCGAGATAGAGCTTGTGGGTGAGGCGTATAAAGGGAAGTATGAATTAGGCAATATGAAGTCAATAAAAGACTTTATAATTCATAAATTGCGCTCAAATGACAATGAGAAAAACAAAGTCTATATCAACGCTGATACTGGCGAGAAAATCACTATAAGCCGAGAAGCAGGAGGAAAATTAGCTGGACATCTTGGAGATGGAGAAATATATCAAAAATCTTTGGTTCATATTCCAAAAATAATAGAGAATATGAAATTCTTGGAAGAAATGAAGCCTGAACTAAAGCCAAACAAAGGAAAGCCTAAATATGGCAAATACTCCTATTACATCACCGGAGCAAATATAGATAGCAAATCACTCACTATATTAAGTACCATTGGGCATAATGAAAACGGCATTTACTATGACCATAATGTGTTTGAGGGAACACCAAAAGAAGTATTTGCACAGGCAAAAAATGAGACAATGAAAAAATTTGAGAGATTAAAAGAAATTTTGCAGAAAACAAAGGGGAGTTGAAGGCTTTTCCTGGTCCGAACCAGGGGCGCAACAACTACCCTCTACCAATAAATATACAAAAAATTCCGGTGATGTGCAAGAGGAAGTGTGAAATATCAGCGGTTTTTGCTGATTTTTATGCTTTTTCTTGATTTTTGAGAAAAATTCGTATCATTTGGTAATAAATTTATATATTTACAATTAATTTGCCGTTATTGCGAAATAAAGAATAAACTAGGAGACCCCTCTATGAAAATCTACAAGATTGAGTGTTTTTCCAAAGCATTGGCTTTTGCCATTTTATGTATTTTTGGTGTTCAGTCGGTTTTTGCGCAATGCAGTGCTTCTCTGTTTGCTGGCGGCGATGGAACGGAGGGGAATCCTTATCAGATTAGCACGCCAGAGCAGTTGCAGAATTTGAATCAGTGTTTGGGGGAGAGTTATAAGAATAATTATTATGTTTTGGATAATGATATTGATTTGACTTTGTATTTGCAGGGGGCTGGGAATAATGGTGGGGAAGGATGGAAACCGATTGGCAACGATGATTCTTTCTATGGCAAATTCAACGGGAATGACCATAAGGTGTCTGGGCTTTGGATAAACAGACCTGCGGCAAACGGTGTGGGCTTGTTCCAGTATGTTCGCGCAGGAGCGGAGATAAGGAACGTAGGAGTGGATATTGATAATGGCAAGGGTGGGGTTGTAGGCAACAGTGGAGGCGGCTTGGTAGGGTCTAACGGAGGTACAATCAGCAACAGCTATGCCACAGGAAACGTATCTGGCACTAGTAGCGTTGGCGGCTTGGTCGGGGGAAACTCCGGTACAATCATCAACAGCTATGCCACAGGAAACGTGTCGGGAACAGAATATTATGTTGGCGGTTTGGTGGGGTATGACGACGGCACGATCGTCAACAGCTACGCCACGGGAAACGTGTCGGGCAACAATCGGATAGGCGGTTTGGTCGGGAATAACAGTGGTGGCACAATCAGTAGCAGCTACGCAACGGGAAGCGTGTCGGGCAACAATGAGGTCGGCGGCTTGGTGGGGTCTGGTAGCGCTGCAATCATCAACAGCTACGCCACAGGAAACGTGTCGGGCAACGATAATGTTGGCGGCTTGGCCGGTGGTGGCAGTGGTGGCAGTGGTACAATCATCAACAGCTACGCCACGGGAAACGTAACAGGCACGGGTAACTATGTTGGCGGCTTGGCCGGTAGCGTCGGCACGATCAGCAACAGCTATTACGACAAGGAAACAACTGGCAGAACGGACACTTACGGAATAGGAAAAACCACAGCAGAAATGAAAACCCAAAGTACTTACTTGAGCTGGGATTTTCAAGGCATCTGGGAAATCAATCCAGCGAAGAACAACGGCTACCCAACCCTGCTTTGGCAGAACCCAGGGCATATCGGGAGTGCCATAGTTTCCACCATACCGGACCAGATATGGACAGGCGATTCGATAACCCCAAAGCCAAGCATAAGTTTCAAAGGGAATAATCTAATTGAATACTCAGATTTTGAATATACCTACGATAATAATGTTCAAACTGGCACGGCAGCCTTGAAAATAGTTGGCAAAGGTAGTTACTCAGGTCAACAAGCTAATATAGCGGTATTTAAAATCATTGCAGCTACCTGCGGGACAGGTTTTGCAGGCGGAACGGGAACAGAGGCAGATCCATACAAGATAGCGGAAGCCGAAAACTTGGATGCCATAAGCAACTGCCTTGGTTTCTCATATTCAAACATATATTACGAATTGCAGAACGATATATACTTGGGCAGCTACATTGCCAACTCAAGCGCAGGCTGGCAGCCGATTGGCAATATTAGTGATTATTCTTATACTCGTTTCTATGGCAAATTCAACGGAAATGGGCATAAGGTGTCTGGGCTTTGGATAAACAGACCTGCGGCAAACTATGTAGGCTTGTTCGGTTATGTTGTTGGAGCGGTAAGGAACGTAGGCGTAGAGATTGACAATGGCAAGGGTGGAATCGTAGGCTACAGCTATATAGGTGGCTTGGTCGGGTATAAAGAAGGTGGCACAATCAGCAACAGCTACGCAACGGGAAACGTCACGGGCAACAGCTTCGATGTTGGCGGCTTGGTCGGTAGAGGTGACACAATCATCAACAGCTATGCAACGGGAAACGTATCTGGCACTAGCGGTATTGGCGGCTTGGTCGGTAGCGGTGTCACAATCAGCAACAGCTATGCAACGGGAAACGTCACGGGCAACTACAATGTTGGCGGCTTGGTCGGTAGCGGTAACGGTAACGGCACAATCATCAACAGCTACGCCACAGGAAACGTGTCTGGCAACAAAGACCAAGTTGGCGGCTTGGTCGGTAGCGGTGGCACAGTCATCAACAGCTATGCCACTGGCAGTGTCACGGGTAGCGGCGATGTTGGCGGCTTGGTCGGTAACGGTGGCACAATCAGCAACAGCTATGCAACGGGAAACGTCACGGGCAACTACAATGTTGGCGGCTTGGTCGGTAGCGGTAACGGTAACGGCACAATCATCAACAGCTACGCCACAGGAAACGTGTCATGCAACAACTACTATGTTGGCGGACTGGTCGGGCAAAACTCCGGTAGCACGATCATCAACAGCTATTACGACAAGGAAACAACTGGCAGAACGGACACTTACAATGGAATTGGCAAAACCACAACCGAAATGAAAACCCAAAGCACCTACGAAGGCTGGGATTTTGAAAATACTTGGATTTTTGCATCTAACTTAAACAACGGCTATCCAATCTTGCAATGGCAATTACAAGACATCTTAACAAAATATCCCATAGTCTCCTACATACCACCTCAACCATACACCGGCTCAGCAATAGAACCTGCCTTTACCGTAACATTTAACAAAAACATTCTAACAAAGGGCTCCGATTATACCTTTTCTTACTCCAATAACGTAAATGCCGGAACAGCAAAAATAACAATCACCTGCATTGGAAGCTATGCTCACTTAGGTTCAATAGAGGCAAATTTTGCGATAGCCTCCCCAACCCCCATCTTCCCCAATCGCGAAAATCCCAAAATCAGTCGAATCGGGGTTCAGACAACAACCAACACCATCCTACTCTCCAACCTCCCCCAAAACGCAAAAGTAGAAGTGTTCAATCTGCTAGGCAAGCGCATATATTCAACCACTAGCCACTCCCCACTAGCCACTAGCCATTTAAAAATAGAGGTTCAGACAAAAGGAATGTATATTGTGAAAGCAGGCACCCAAACTATGCGAGTAGCTGTGAGATAGCATAAAGCGGAATAATCTTAACTTGTGGCAATTCAGCAAAATTTTCCAATGATGTTCTAATGCCATAAGAGGATTTCTTTTCCTCTAAAAATAAATACAGGCTTCGCATTGCTCCTTTTGCATTGCTTTTAACTTCTAGCGGAACAATGGTTTGCCCAATTTGCAAAACAAAATCAACCTCGGCATTGCTGCTTTTGCTTTCGCGGTGCCAGTAATAGAGAGTTTTTTGCTCATAGCACGAAGTGGATTTCAGCAGTTCCAAGCCAGCGAATAATTCCGCTATATTTCCCTTGTTTATCAAAGAAAAATCATCGCTAATAAGCAAATCGCTCAAAGAAAGCCCAAGCAATCTCTGAAAAATACCTGTGTCTAGCAGGAGCATTTTTTGTTTTTTTGCATCCATTTCAGCTCCCAGCGGCAAGCCATTTGCCGAGGAGTGAGTAACTGGAATAACCAAGCCTGCCATTTTTAAAAGCTCCAAACCCTCCTTTAACTGCCTGTGGGCATAGCCTCCGGAAACATTTGCATAAACAAATTTTTTCCCCATTTGCGCAACAACAGAATCAAATACTGCTGAAATTTGCAAAGTGGGAACCTTTTCTTTGTACTTCGCAAAATCCGAGCGAAACGAAATGATTAAGTCGTCCAATATGCGCTGGCATTCCAGCAAATCATTTTTATTCACATAGGCAGACACAACCTCTGGCATACCGCCGAGTATAAGAAACCTTCTCAAAAGTTCAAGAGCTTTTTCGTGAACAGGTTCGGGCAAAGGATTTTTACAATTTGAGTTTTGAATGGCTTGCAAAAGCAAACTATTGCCGCAAGCGTTTAAAAATTCAGAAAAATTCATAGGATACATAAACATTGAGCGTACCCTTCCAACTCCAAAAGAAGGCAGTTCCTGCAAGGCAAATTCCAAAAGAGAGCCTGCGGCTATAACGTGCAAATCCTTGTATTTTTCATAAAAAAAGCGCAGAGAGGAAATTGCTGACACAGAATGTTGAATTTCATCCAAAAAGAGCAAGGTTTTTCCCGGGATTATTGGAACTTCGTATATGGCGGATAATTCTTGACATAATTTTTTAGGTGATAAATCGCTTTTTGCGAACAAATTCCTTGCCTGTTTGTCCAGTTCAAAATTTATTTCCAAATAATGCTCAAATCGTTTAGCTAAATGCCGCACCGCCCACGATTTCCCAACTTGCCTAGCACCTCTTATCAACAGAGGCTTGCGATGGCTTTCTCGCATCCAAGCGAGCAATTCACCGTCTATTTTCCTGCTTATATAGCTATTTGTCATTTTTCCAAGCCTAAAACCAGAGGTTTTTGTAAAAAATACAAGGTTAAAATAGTAAATTTTTGCAAAAAATACAAGGATATTATTTATATCCTATGTTTTGAACCCCGATTTGTTAGGTAATGCAAATTAATCAATTCCCGCTATATCTCACAAAATACGTCCCAATAACCACAATCACAGTGAATATGGCAACGATTATCAAAACACCTCGGTTGGCTTTGACCGGTTTGTGCAAATTTTCGATTTTTGCCCTGCGTGCATTTGCCCTGCGTTCCCTGCGGCTCATAAAAAATCTCCGTTTTGGGTTAATATAGTAAATGCTGATTAAGTTGCTAGGCTAGTAGCTAGTGGGGAGTAGCTAGTGGTCATTCCATAAATACTGGTTTTTGAGGTTCTCCCACTCCCCACTAACCACTAGCCACTAGCTAAACGAATAAGTCAAAATTTTCTATATTCAAACTACGGGAGCGACTTTATTATATGACCTTATTTAGAGGTATTTATGCGCACTTTTGCTATTTGTGCCGTATTTTCTTATTCTGTGCTCCTTGCCGCCGGGGAAAGGGCTACTTTGAATATATTCACAACCCCGGATAACGCAAACATATTTTTGGACGGCAATTCCGAAAAGGAAACTTTTGGAACGCCTTTTGAAAATCCCGCCATGCTAACGGGCGAGCATACGGTTTTCCTAGTTCCGCCTAGCGAAAGCTTTGTTCCCGCCAGTTATGATTTCACTTTGCACAACGGGCGTGTTTTGGAAATAAACCACGATTTTTTGCGAAGAAACCAAGCTCGCGAGGCTTATACGCTCTCCCCATCGGAATACCACATAGAGGCAAATACTGGCTTTTTGTATTTCAATGAGTTTAACTCAAATGCCATTTACAAAATGCCTTTTGATTTTCGACTGGGTTTGCCTCTGGGCTTCGGGGCAAGGCTTGCCTTTCCTGTTCAGGAATGGGAAATAAAGGATTTTTTGCTAGGTATGCAATACAATTACTTCCCATTGCAAATAGGCATGGCTTTAGACTGGATAAGCCCCAGAGGTTCTGGCTTCTCCGCCATTCGCGCTGCGATTTTGGCGGAGCAGAATGTGCTGTTTTTGAATTTGCTGGAGAACCTGATTTATGAATATTCAAAACAGGAAAAAGCGGAATTTTATTTGCGAGTTGGCTTTCCTGTTAAGCACATATTTTTGCCTTATTTAGCTGTGCGGGAAAAGATCCATTTGCCTTTGAAAAGCTATATGCTCCACGCAGAACCAGGTGCATTGCTACAAGTGAGCAATGGGTTTTCTTTGGAAGCCTCCATTCCTCTTGCCATTTTGGGGAATGCCAAAAGAGGCTTTGGGTTTTATTTTGGCTTGCACTGGGATTTTTCTTTTGGCAAGGAGAGCAAAAGGGATATTCGCAAAACAAGCACAGTTATTTGGGATGTGAACGAGGTTAGCAACAAGGAATACAAAAGATTTTGCGAAGAAACAGGTCGTGAAATTCCCGCAAGGGCAAAAATAAAGGAATTGGAGGATTATCCTGTTCTGCACGTAAGTTTGAAAAATGCCATTGCCTACTCCAAGTGGGCAAAAAAACGATTGCCAACAGAGGAAGAATGGAAAACGCTTGCCGCCGCTTATTCAAACTTTGATGATTTTTGCGAAATTCGAAAATTAAAAAAAGTTTATGAGGGTCATATTATAAATGGCGTTAGAAATTTCGCAGGCAATGCCGCTATTTGGCTTTTGCCAGAAAACGAAAACGCCAGCGTTGCAAGTTTCGCAGGCAGTTCCTATGGAGATTCTTTTGAAACCTGCAAAAAGAAATCTGTGCTTACGGATATATCATCGCCAGAGGGTAATGAGCTTGTGGGGATAAGGCTGGTTTCACCCCCTCACCCATAGCACCTCGTCCATCCTCATATCCATTGCGTTTTGCGGCAGGGAGTTTCTTATTTGGGCGGAATATGCAACGCCCAGGCGTGGAATTCCCTTTACCGAGGCTAAGTAGCGGTCGTAATAGCCGGCTCCGCGACCGATTCGGCTGCCGTCTTTTCCAAAAACAAGACCCGGAACAATAAATGCTGTGGGCAAATTTTCATAAGCGGGCAAATCTGCTTTTGGTTCCATTATTCCAAAAGCTCCCTTTTGCAGCTCGCTCTCTAAATCTTGAACCGAAACAAATTCCATCTTCTGCTTGTCTTGCACTCTTGGCAAAAGCAGCCTGCCTTCGCTTGCAAGTTTTTTTAGGAAAGGCACTATTTGAGGTTCAAGCATTGCCGGATAAAATGCGGCTATATAACCGCTCTCAAGCACCGGATGCCCTGCAAGCTCGGCAAGCAGTTTTTCCGATTCCGCCGCCTTGCTTTCTTCGCTCATAGCCGAGAGCCTCTCTTTTGCCCAGTTCCTGAGTTCAGTTGGCGTTTTTGGCAAAACGGCTTTGTGTATAAGGGTTTGCCAAATTTCCCTTTGCCAGTTCATAAATTCGGCTACTCTGAATTTATCTTCCCAAGTTCCATTCAAGGCATCTGCAAGAACATTTAGCTGGCTTTGCTTTGCCAAAAGACCGGAATCTATTTTGAGCTGCGCAGCTTTTTCGTTCCTCAATTCCCGCAGTTTTTCTCGTAAATCCTCGTTTATGTTGGTGCGAGGGGTAACCTTGCGAGGCACCGGTCCAGGAAATTCTTCGGCGGGAGCGGCAGCGGCTTCGCTCAATTCTTTTATAAAGGATTGAAGCAAGGCACCTTTCATATTTCGTGGCATTCTAGGCAAATTATTCTCGTTTATTTTTCCCTTGCCTTTTGCTATGGCTTTAACGATGTCTAGCATTAAATATGGGTTCAAAACCCTGTAAGGGGCAACATCCCTTTTTTGAGCGATTTTATTGCGCCAGCTCCAGGCTGCCCTCAGCAGTTGCAGTTCCAAAGGCTTTAAAGAGTTTGAGCCTTTTATGCGCCAGCTCTCTTTCGCATCGTTTTCTGAAAAATCGCTTTTGTTTTTCTTTGAATTTATGAGCAGGGTCTCGCAAGACTCTCTTAGCCATTCCATGCGCCCAAGCTTTTCGAGTTTTTTGCGTTGAAGTTCTTTGATGGCATCCAAATAAACCGTGTCTAGCACTGCATATCGGCACATTTCGGGAGAAAGGGGTCTGCGTGTCCAGTCTGCTTTTTGGTTTTCTTTGTTCAGTTTTATCCCAAAATATTTTTCAACCAGAGCGGCAAGCCCTGTTTGCTTTTCGCCCAAGAGCTTTGCGGCAATGGATGTATCGTAAATACTTTCGGGGTGAAAATCGTGGAATTTGGCTAATAGTCGCAGGTCGTAGTCGCAGGCGTGGAAGGTTATGTTTTTAAGGGCTTTGCATTTCCAAAGCGGTTTTATGTTGAGCTTGCAAAGAGGGTCCAAGAGCCAGTGATATTTGCCAACGCTTATCTGTATTAGGCTGAGTTTTTCTTGAAAGTGATGCATAGAATCGGCTTCGGTATCCATAATGCAAGAAGAGGCTTGCTGCAAAATGGCAAGCATTGCTTTAAAAGAACGTTTGTTATCCACCCAGATGAATTCTGGATTTTTATCCAAAAAACCTGCTGCCTCCCCTGTGTATTTTGGAGTTGCAAACTTGGAAAACAGAGATGACAGAAACATTTAAAAAGAGAATTTAGAAAATCAAAAGGAACCGCTGAAAATCTTAACAAAATCTTAACCAAAAGTCGCCTAATATGTAACCTCTAAAAGTTAAATTTTATACTAATGATAGAAGCAAAGAATGTCAATTTCTACTATGGCGATTTTCACGCCCTTAAAGATATTTCCTTGGAAATAAAGGCTAACAGCGTAACCGCCTTTATAGGTCCATCTGGCTGCGGAAAATCCACATTTTTGCGTTTGCTGAACCGTATGAACGACCTTATATTGGGCACAAGGCTGGAAGGCAGTTGTTTGATAAATGGCAAGAATATATACGACAAAAGCGTTGATGTGGACGTGCTTCGCAAAGATATAGGCATGGTTTTTCAAAAACCCAACCCATTCCCAAAATCCATTTTTGAAAATGTGGCTTATGGGCTTAAAGTGAATAGAATGGGCAGCAAATCCGAGATTAGCGCGAGAGTGGAGCAATCGCTCAAAGATTCCGCTCTGTGGAACGAGGTTAAAGACAAGCTGAACAAATCAGCTTATGAGTTGTCTGGCGGGCAGCAGCAACGCCTTTGCATTGCCAGAGCTTTGGCTGTTAAGCCTTCAGTTATACTTATGGACGAGCCAGCATCTGCCCTTGACCCCATTTCCACGTCAAAAATAGAAGAGCTTATCTATAATCTTAAAACGAATTATACCATTGTGATAGTTACGCACAATATGCAGCAGGCGGCGAGGGTGAGCGATAAAACGGGCTTTTTTATGCTTGGCGAACTAATTGAATTTGACGAGACCAAAAAAATGTTCATAAATCCGCAAAAAAAACAAACTCAAAACTACATCACCGGAAGGTTTGGATAAAAGGAGTTTCTTATGGAAAATGTTAAGCACAGCGAAACGGAGTTAAAAGAGCTTAAAGAAGAAATGAGCCACATGTGGCGTCTTGTTCTCTCTCAACTGCAAAAATGCAAAGAGGCATACCTCAACAACGATATAGA
>Ga0268262_10000507_pt1 | contig 51291 bp, 44 predicted proteins | sample TergutNc150P3_FD_190354 | JGI IMG/M metagenome (GOLD analysis project Ga0268262, IMG submission 190354) | Nasutitermes corniger P3 segment gut microbial community from laboratory colony in Florida, USA - Nc150 P3 (SPAdes) (version 2) | ecosystem: Host-associated > Arthropoda: Insects >... | reverse complement strand
AAATAGACACCAACAAAATGGCGGCAGATACTGATAAGCAAACAAAGGAGTTGGTGACAATTTGGCAAAAAGCCATTGGCGAACTGAAAGATTCATACAAAGTCTATGAAGAAGCAGATATCGCTACTGGGTCGTCCAGCTCTGAAGTTTTGCATGTTGGTCCTAACTACTCATCGGGTTTGGGTGGTGCGGTTGCTAACCAGATAAAGGTAAACTACACTGCTATAGACGTAAAAGGTCTAGGCTTGCAAGCTCAGACTATAGACACCAGAGAAGGTGCCCAAAAAGCCATGGACAAGCTTCAGGAAACCATCAAGGTGATAAGCGGCAACCGTGCGTCCATAGGTACGTACATCAACCGTCTTGACTACACAGTTAACAACATTGCATCTATGGAATACAACATCCAGGATGCAGAAAGCCGTATCCGCGACACCGACTTCGCAACCGAAACGACCAACTTCACCAGGAATCAAATCATGGTGCAGGCCGCTACGAGCATGTTGGCACAAGCGAACAGCTTACCACAATCGGTTCTAGGATTGATTGGCTAGTAGTCTTTTTTAATAACTCAAGGTTAAGCCTCTCCACCCAAGTGGAGGGGTTTTTTATTTTGTCTGAACCTTGATTGGCCAGGATTTAAGGATTAACAGGATTTATCCTGTAAATCCTCTAATCGGGTGAATCGGGGTTCAGACGTTTATCTTCAACACAGTAGCCCCAATCTGAATCCCCTGCCCTTCTTTCAGCGAGCTTTTTTTCTCCACTTGGGTTCCGTCTATGAAGGTTCCATTTGTGCTGCCTTGGTCTTCTATGAAAAGTTCTTCGTTTTCAAAAAAAATTTTGCAATGCTTTGCAGAAATGAATTCATCTGTCAAACACAAATCGCAATCAGGGCTACGCCCAATGAGCAACCCGTTTTCTGGGATTTGCAAGGTTTGGCGACTATCTTCGGGATATAAAACGGAAATGAATGGCATTGTTCTCTACAAAAACTGCTTCACCAGGACTCGAACCTGGAACCAACCGGTTAACAGCCGGTTGCTCTACCATTGAGCTATGAAGCATAGGTCTGTGGGGAAATATAGAAAAAAGTAAATAAGGATTAACTCAATGCTTAGGGTATAGGGTATGGACAAAGCCGTTTTTTACGAAACGCCTATACCCCAACCCCCAGACTCTATACCCTTTTGCGAGTGAATCAACATTTATTATATCTCCAAATCACCGCTCCACACGGTTTTTAACCCTTTTTCTGTTCTAAAAAGCAAAGAGCCATCGTTATTTACCGCCTCAATTATTCCATCCAAAATCGAGCCGTCATCTACGATTTTTGCCTTATGCCCCGTGAAATATCCCATTTTTTTCCATTCCTCAATAAAAGGTTCCAAGCCTTTCTCCTGCAAGGTTTCAAAATTCGGCTTGAATTTGCTCAAAAATTCCTGCAAAATAGCGTTTTTATCAAAAATTTCGCCAGTTTCAATAAATAAACTTGTAGCCAAGCGGTCTAAGTTTGCAAAATCGGATTTTTCGGTATTCACATTTAAGCCAATGCCAAGCGAAATGCTATGTTCGGGCAATAACTCCGATATTATGCCGCATATTTTTTGTTTATTGACTAGAATATCATTTGGCCATTTTATGCTCGCTTCAATTCCCTTTTCCCTTAAAATTTCTGCAAGGGTTATGGCGGCAATTTGCGTGGTTGGGGCATAATATTCCGGTTTTAGGTTTTTAGTTGGCAAAAGAATGTTAAAGCAAAGATTTTTGCCTTTGGGTGCAAGCCAAACCCTTCCGTGCCTGCCCTTCCCCATTGTTTGATTTTCTGCAACAACAACAGACCACTGCGGCAAGTTTGCAAAATTCTCCCGCATATATTTATGTGTGCTTTCACATTCGTCTAAGTGTATGAGGTTCACTAGTTATTCCTCATTTCCACCACTGTGGGCATATTTTTTCCCATAGCCTTTTCTTTTTTATATAGTCTGCCTGTGCTATCGTAATGAAATTGTTCGCCAAAAAGTTCACCCTCTTTGAAATTCATTGAATCTTTCAACACTCCGTTTCTATACCAGCTTCTCCAAGCTCCTTCCTTTCTCCCGTCTTTCCAAAAACCCAGAACCAAAGGCTGCTCAGAATCTTTTGGGTAATCTGCCGTGCTGTGTTTTGCTCCGTTTTCGTAAGTTTCTATTCTGTAATATTCTCCGCTTCTTAAGGTTGTGCGAACCTCGCCGTGCATCCTATTGTTTCGCCAAGAAGTGTCTTCAAAAACTCCTGTACCATCTATAAATTCTGCCCTTGAAAGCGTTTTGCCTTGTTCATCTAATTTGAACCAAGAGCCATTTCTAATGCCAGAATTCCAATTCTCAATTTTCCGTATTTTTGAATTTGCAAAATATTCAATCCACAGCCCAGTTTTGAGGCCACTTTCAAATTTGCCTATTTTGCTGAGTGAACCGCCTGGGTAATAGCTCATAAAAATTCCATTTGGTTTTCCAAAGCTACATTCTTGGTAAATCAAAAGCTTGCCATCACTGGAATAAGATTTGAAAAATCCTATTTCGGTTGATTCGTGGCAGGAATTTTCTTCAATTAAAACATCTTTTTGAAATTTTTTCCAAACCCCTACCGCAGAATCATTGCTGTAAAATTGCTCACCGATAATTTTCCCCCCTTCATTTAAAATAATCCATTTCCCCTGCTTTTGCCCTTTTTTGTAGTAACCCTTTGCATAAGGCACTCTTTCTTTCACAAAAAATGTCCATTTTCCTTCGCGCAAGGAATCTTTATAATTGCCGCTTTCAATTATAAAACCAGTGACGCTCCATTTGCGGTAAGCTCCGTTAGGAACTCCGTTTGCAAAAGGCATTTCCTCTGCTTTTATTCCATTTCTGTACCAAGAGTATCTAACCTGTTTTTCACCGTCTGGCGAAACTTCGTAGGCTTCTTTTGGTGCGTTGTTGTCAAAAACTTCCACGACTTCTATGCGGTTGGGTTCGCAGGAGAGGAGGAGTATGCAAACAAATATCTGCATTGCAAATGGAAATGCTACTCGAAGTGTTGCCATCCCTTAACCTCAATTTTTTTTCCATTTAAAAAAATACCGCTACCTTTTTTCGCTTTGCCTATTTTATATATGGGGAATTTTTTTGTGAGCTTCAAAATGCCTCCCCTTGCAGATTCTCTCGCTGTGAATAACAAGCAAAAATCCTCCGCACTTTGCAAAATAGAGCGTTCCATTTTCTCCACTTCCAAACGAACTTTCGATTTTTCAGATATGTGCTGCAAACTTTCCGCTATGGAATCGCTTGTATCTATGCAGGCTCCAATGCCTTTTATTTTTGCAAGCTCTTTTCCCAAACCCAGCGGCGGATGGACAGTTATGGGACCTATTTCTAAACCGCTTGGCGAGCCTGCGAGCCACACGTCATCGCCTGCTTTTGCCGCACTCCTCAACAAAATTTTGCCTTGCGCTTTGCCAAAAACAGTTATGGAAAAAACTCCTGAATTTCCGCCTGTGGTATCTCCGCCTAAAATTCTCACCTTGTGTTTTTTGCAAACCTTAACCGTTGTTTCTGCAATTTCGTCTCTTATTTTTTTGCTCCATTTTTTGTTTATGCAAACCGAAAAGAGAATTGCACAAGAGGTGCCGCCCATAGCGTTTATGTCGGAGAAGTTGGAGAGCAGGCATTTTTCCACCGCTTGCGAAGGGGTGCTCCAGTCCAGCCTAAAATGCGTTCCCTCCACAGCCATATCCGCAGAAATCAAATATTTGCCAAAAACAAAAGCATCGTCTCCCACCCCCCTTGCAAGCAAACCCGCTTTTGCGAGCAACCCATTTATAAACTCAAATTCAGAGTTTACCATAAACATCTTCTAGCGACAAGTTGTTTTCTACCATCATACAAGCTGCGTAATAAAGCACTTGTGAAAGCTCAAGTGCAAGGTCATCTTTACCCTCAAAGCGAGCCGCCATCCAAGATTCTGCTGCCTCTTCTACCAATTTTTTGCCAATACCGTGCGAGCCTTTTTTAAAAAGCTCCGTTGTACTTTTGCCTTCCGGCATTTTTTCTTTGCGGTCCTTCACCAAAGCGAAAATATCTTCAAAGGTCATGGGAGTAAGATAGTAAAATAGGCTTAATTTGAATTCTGGTTCAGATAATTTTCTATATTTCTACCGATTTTGTTGTTATTTCTTAATATTTCCGTTTTTGGCGCGTTCGTCTAGTGGCCTAGGACGCTGGCCTCTCACGCCGGTAACACGAGTTCAAATCTCGTACGCGCTATAAAAAGCACTTTTTTTGCCTTTACCCTTGATTTTGCCTAAAAAAATAGCTATATTTCAAAAACAGAATTATAACTGAGGAATTTATGATAAATTGTCCTAATTGTGGGTACGAATGCAATGGATACTCCAAAAGAAAAGTTTTAGCAATAATAGCAGTATTTATTGTTGCTGGATTTATCTTTGCTTTTAAATACGACAGCATAAACAGTATGATAGAAGGTTTTATGCACGGTGTTCTTGTAGATTCCCGTGCCAAACAGGAGTATAAAACCATTAAAATTGGCAATCAAGTTTGGATGGCGGAAAATTTGAAATTCAAAGTTGGTTATTCGGCTTGCTATGCCAATTTAGACGAAAATTGCGAAAAATACGGACGTTTGTACGACTGGGTTACCGCACTCACCGCTTGCCCTGATGGTTGGCATTTGCCAAGTTCCACTGAATGGCAAATTTTGATAAACAATGTGGGCGGCAAAGAAGCCGCTGGCAAAAATTTGAAAAATGAAACAGGTTGGGAAGAAGGGGGCAATGGTGCTAATACTAAACGTTTTTCAGCCTTGCCAGGAGGCCTAGGTTATTCAAATGCGATTTTTTACAGCGCAGGAAGCAGCGGCAACTGGTGGAGTTCCACCGAGCAAAATACAAGCAACGCTTATTACCTAAATCTGTTTTATCAAACTAACGATATATCTGAAAGTGATGGCAATAAATTGTCTCTCTTCAGTGTTCGTTGTATAAAAAATTAAATCACAAATCAGCCACAGCTTCGGTTCTCAGATTATTTATAACGTGTTCGGTGCGGGAGGCTGTGTTGTTTCCCATATAGTATTCAAGCATTTTATTGGTATTTGACTCCTGCGGCATAATCACGCTTTCCAGCCTCATATCATCGCCTATGAACAAGCCGAATTCTTCGGGGTCTATTTCGCCAAGCCCCTTGAAGCGGGTTGTTTCTGCTTGCGCGCCTAGCTTTGCTTGTGCCGCATCTCGTTCATTTTCATTGTAGCAATAGAGGGTTTCTTTTTTGTTGCGCACCCTGAACAACGGGGTTTGCAAAATGTAAAGATGCTCTTGCTCCACAAGCTCTGGGAAAAACTGCAAAAAGAAAGATACCATTAAAAGCCTTATGTGCATACCATCCACATCGGCATCGGTAGCTATAATTACCTTATTGTAGCGCAAATTTTCCAAGCCGTTTTCAATATCAAGGGCGTGTTGCAAAAGGTTGAATTCCTCGTTTTCGTAAACCACTTTGCGCCCTATTCCATAAGTGTTTAGAGGCTTGCCCCGCAAGCTGAACACCGCTTGTGTTTGCACATCACGTGCCGTTGTTATTGAACCGCTTGCGCTATCGCCCTCGGTTATGAAAATCATAGTTTCGTTTTTCTTTTCGTTCTTTAAATCTATCAAATGAACTTTGCAATCCCTCAATTTGCGGTTATGAACAGCTGCCTTTTTTGCTCTCTCGTTTGCCAGCTTGCGAACTCCGGCAATCTCCTTTCTTTCCCTTTCGCTTTGGGCTATTCTCTCTTGAATTATCTTTGCGCTCTCTGGATTTTTATGCAGATGGTTATCCACTTCTTTTGCTATGAAATCCACCATCCAATTGCGCAATGCTGCACCGCCTGGGGCAACGGTTGTGCTGCCTAGTTTTGTTTTGGTTTGGCTTTCAAAAACAGGTTCCTGAATTCTAACAGAAACCGCTGCGAGCATATAGTTGCGAACATCAGAACCGTCAAAATCTTTTTTGAAAAAATCCCTAATGCCTTTCACAACCCCTTCCCTAAACGCCGCCTGATGTGTGCCGCCCTGCGTGGTGTGCTGTCCGTTCACAAAGCTGAAATAATGCTCCCCGTAAAGCTCTCCGTGAGTGAAAGCAATTTCAATATCTTTTCCTTTGCAGTGAATTATGGGATAGCGCATGGAATCTTTTGCCTGGCTGGAGAGCAAATCAAAAAGCCCGTTTTTGCTCTCGTATATTTTGCCGTTGAAGTTTAGCGAAAGCCCTGTGTTCAAATAGGCGTAGTTCCAAATACGCTCTTCCATATATGCGGGCAAAAAACGAAAATTTTTGAAAATATCTTTATCTGGTTCAAAATAAACCTCGGTTCCGTTTCTTTCGCTGCTAGGTTTTTCGGGATATTCTTTTATTAATTTACCACATTTGAATTCTGCTTTTTTGCATTTGCCATCTCTGTGCGAAACAACGCAGAAATAAGAAGAAAGCGCATTTACCGCCTTTGTTCCAACTCCATTCAAGCCCACAGATTTTTGAAAAGCCTCGCTATCATACTTGCCGCCTGTATTCATTCTAGACACACATTCAACCACTTTCCCCAACGGAATACCTCTGCCCCAATCTCTTATTTTCGCGGAGTGGTCTTTTATTTCAATGTCTATTTTTTTCCCTGCCCCCATAACAAATTCGTCTATGGAGTTATCTATTATCTCTTTAACCAGCACGTAAATGCCGTCATCGGGGCTTTGCCCGTCTCCCAATTTGCCTATATACATGCCTGGACGAGTTCTTATATGCTCGTTCCATTCCAAGCTTTTTATGCTGCTTTCATCGTATTTTACTGCCATTTGCGGGTAAGGTAGAAAAAAAGGTGACACCCGGATTCGAACCGGGGAATCACGGTTTTGCAGACCGTTCCCTTACCACTTGGGTATGTCACCAAAGTCTTTAAATATAGAAATTTTTTAGGATTTTGTCAAATATTTGATAAAATAGCAAAAAAAGAGCCATTCAATGGGGGAATTTACTATATTTGAGCTACATCTCCGGGAGGGATGGCCGAGTGGTTTAAGGCGCACGCTTGGAAAGCGTGTTTACTCACGTAACGAGGGTTCGAATCCCTCTCCCTCTTCTTGTGCATATAGATAGCAACTTTTTTTTAGATACTTTAACGCTTGGCGAAGCCACTTTAAGCCAAACCGAAAGTTCCCATATAACCAAGTCTTTTAGAGCGCATAAGGGCGATACTCTAACTTTATGCGATGGAAAGGGCAGATTTGCAGATGCCGAGCTTGCAGAGGTGGCTCAAGATGCTTGCAAAGTTTATATAAAAAGCATAAGCGAGCAAGAACCGCGTCCTCAAGTTCATTTAGCAATAGGGTGTTTATCAGATTATGGAGAAGAGGAAATTACATTCCATGTAGCTCAAATGCCGCTTGCTGCAATTCACCTGCTTAGAACAGAAAGGAGCCAAGAACCGAGGGATTCCGAACTAGGCAGGTTGCGCCGCAGAATGGAATCAAAAAGCCTTGTGGCACTTAAACAAAGCCGCAAATCCTGGCTAACAGAGATAAAAGCCCCCGTTTACCTAAACGAATTTCTGGAAAACTTCAAAGGCAACCTAATAGTCTGCGACCAAATAGGCAATAGCTCATTATCTGCCATCAATTATCCATTGTCAATTATAATAGGCCCCGAAGGCGGATTTTCTCAAGCCGAACTTGAAGTTATGAAAAATAAAAATGCCAGCTTTCTATCACTTGGCCCCACAAGGTTGCGCGCCGTTAGCGCACCTATTTTCGCCCTCGGAAAAATTGCACAATAAAACCAAGTGCTAAACCGATAAAGCCAAACCACATAAGGTCTTCGGCGTTATCCACCACTTCTGGCACGGCTTCAAAAAAACGCATTGTCAGCAAGCAGGCACCGGTGAACATTATCCAAAATACATTCCATTTGCGCCAAAAATTGGCATTGCCGGGCATATTAGGGAATAAACGCATTTGTGTCTCCAATAAAAATTGAGGTTCCAAGTCCTAACAAAACTAAAAAACTTATCGCTATATTTGCCAAAAAAAAATCTCGGTTCATGCAGTCCAAATCATTTGATTTTCTAAAAAGGTGCATATATATAAGAGCTATGGAAATAACAGCAAAAGAAATTAACCAAGGCAGTCCTAAATTCCAATGAACTCCTGTGAACGCGGCGAGGAGTAGCATAGTTATGTGGCAAAAAAGGGAAATTCTCATTGATTTTTCAATTCCAAATTTTGCAGGTATTGAATGTAAACCCACGGCTTTGTCAGATTCCATATCTTGGCTCGCGTAAATTATATCAAAACCTGCCATCCAAAATGCCAATATAATTCCAAGCATAATCGGAAAAATCGCAGGTTCTCCCCTAACCGCAATCCAAGCTCCGAGCGGGCTTGCCCCAATGGCAAAGCCCAGCATAAAATGCGAGAGAGAAGAAAAACGCTTCCAAAGCGAGTAAGAGAGCAAAAACAAGAACAGTGGCAAAGAGCAATAAAAGGCAAAGGGGTTTAAAAGCCAAGCGAAAAAAACGAATGTAGCTCCGTTGAGTGCTATAAAAACAATTACTCCACTTTTTGATAATTTGCCTGTCGGCAAATGCCTTGAAGCCGTACGGGGGTTGAGCGAGTCAAACTTGGCATCAGCAAGCCTATTGAATGCCATTGCTCCATTCCTTGCGACAAACATACAAGCCAAAATCAGCAAAAAAACTTTTGCGGAAGGCAGTCCGTTTGCGGCGGCGAGCATTGAGGCGAGAGCAAAAGGAAGCGCAAAAAGCGTGTGGCTTAGGCGAACTAATTTTGCATATTCTGTTATTTTCGTGAAGGGCATTGCGGGTAAGGTAGAAATTTCTATATTGCGTTTACACCCAAGCAGCATAAAATGAGAAATTTTGTATTTTTTTTCTTGGTTTTTTTTGGAATAGCGTTTTCGCAAAGTTCCTCTTCTGTTTTATTGCCGAAAAGTTCCACTTCTGTTGTTAAGGATTCTATTGTTAAAAAAACTCTTGACACTGCCTTTAAAGATACTACAGTTAAAGCTGTTTCTTCAGATACTGCGGTTAAAGATACTTCAGTTAAAGATTCTACGGTTAAAACTGCTCCCATAGATACTACAGTCATAGATTCCACAAGAATAAAATCGGGGTTGCATTTTTTTATCTCGGTTGGAGCGCAGTTCATAACTTTTAAGGAAGGTTCAAAATTCCGAGATAGCTTGAATACCAAATTCAAAGAATACGATGATGATTATAAAACAAATAAGGATTCTGGGAATTATACCCAACCCATAAAACAGGATTTTGAAACGGTTAATTTGTTTTTTCCAATATCAGCGGGCATAATCTGGCAATTCAACGATGTACATTCTTTGGGTTTGGGAGCGGGTTTTTTGTATGATAATGAATCTGTTATTTTAACAGACAAGGAAGGCACAATTCATCATTTTGAGTACATCATAAAGGCATTTCCAGTTTTTGCGGAATATCGCTTGCTCATTTCCCCAAAATTAATCAGTCTAAAGGACAACGATTATTTTAGCATATTCTTGCGTTATTATTGGCTGCTTCCACCAACGGGGATCAATTCCTCTTGGGGCAAGGCAAAAGCAGATTTTGATCCTTTGGGCAATGGATATGGAATATTTTTGGGCTATCGTTTTTGGGAATGGGGAAGATTGTCTATTTTTGGCGATATGGGTTTTTTAAGTATAAACGCTAAATCCAGTGCTGAAAACGCAATATTGGATTCATGGAATTTAGGCGGTATATCTATTTTAATACGAGCGATGTTTTAAGCATCTAAACAATTTTCTATCTTCCTCTCTATGAAAAAAGCTCTTATCACTGGCATAACAGGTCAGGACGGGTCGTTTTTAGCGGAGTTTTTGCTTGAAAAAGGTTATGAGGTTCACGGCATTATGCGCCGTAGCAGCTCATTTAATACTGGGCGCATAGAGCACCTTTATTTGGACGAATGGGTGCGCGATATGAAGCAAAAACGGCTTGTGAACCTGCACTATGGCGATATGACCGATTCCAGCTCGCTGATTCGTATTTTGCAACTGGTTCAGCCAAATGAAATATACAACCTAGCAGCGCAAAGCCACGTGAAAGTGTCTTTTGATGTGCCGGAATATACCGCAGAAGCAGATGCAATAGGAACGCTCCGCCTTTTAGAAGCTGTACGAATTTTGGGCATGGAAAAGGAAATTCGCATTTATCAGGCAAGCACAAGCGAACTTTATGGCTTAGTTCAAGAAATTCCTCAAAAAGAGAGTACTCCTTTTTATCCGCGTTCTCCTTATGGAGTTGCAAAACTCTACGCTTTTTGGATAACAAAAAATTATCGCGAAAGTTATGGAATGTATGCTGTTAACGGTATTCTCTTTAACCACGAAAGCGAGCGGCGCGGTGAAACTTTTGTAACCAGAAAAATTACACTTGCCGCAGCGCGCATTTCTTTGGGTTTGCAGAGCAAGCTATATTTGGGCAATTTGAGTTCTTTGCGGGATTGGGGATATGCAAAAGACTATGTTGAATGTATGTGGCTAATTTTGCAGCACAAAGAGCCAGAAGATTTTGTTATAGCCACAGGTGAACACCATTCAGTTAGAGAGTTTGCAACTCTTGCATTCAAGAATGTGGGAATTGAACTCAAATGGGAGGGAAAGGGAGTGGAGGAAAAAGGCATTGACGCTAAAACAGGAAACGTTATTGTTGAAGTTGACCCAAAATACTTTAGACCAGCAGAGGTTGAACAACTATTAGGCGATCCAACCAAAGCCAAAACCTTGCTAGGCTGGAATCCTAAAAAAACTTCTTTTGAAGAGTTGGTTAGGATAATGGTTGAAAACGATATTAAACTGACTAAGAAAAATCATGGATAAAACCTCTAAAATTTATATTGCTGGACATAGAGGGCTTGTGGGTTCTGCTATTTGGCGTTCTTTGCAGAATAAGGGTTACACCAATTTAATAGGCAAAAGCCATGCAGAGCTTGATTTGCTCAATCCAAATTTGCTAAAGGATTTTTTTGACAAGGAACAGCCGGAATTTGTGGTTTTGGCTGCGGCAAAAGTTGGGGGAATAATTGCCAACAACACCTACCGCGCGGATTTTATCTATGAAAACCTGCAAATACAGCAAAATGTTATTGGGGAGAGCTTTAGGCATAACGTGAGAAAACTTCTGTTTTTGGGCAGCACCTGCATTTACCCCAAAAACGCCCCACAACCAATGCCAGAAAATGCGCTTTTAACAGGCGAGTTGGAACAAACAAATGAGCCTTATGCCATAGCGAAAATTGCTGGCTTAAAGATGTGCGAGAGTTTCAATTTGCAATATAGCACAAACTATATAGCCGTTATGCCAACAAATCTCTACGGTCCAAACGACAATTTCCACCCAGAAAACAGCCATGTTTTGCCAGCGATGATTTACAAAATACATAAGGCAAAATGCGAAGGGGCAGATGTTTTGGCACTATGGGGAACGGGCGAGCCTTTGCGTGAGTTTTTGTGGAGCGAAGACATGGCAGATGCCTGTGTTTATTGCTTGGAGAACATAAATTACGCAGATGTCAAAAGCCATATAAATATAGGAACAGGAAAGGAAATAAGCATAGCAAACTTGGCAGCACTCGTGGCAAAGACAATAGGCTACAATGGCAAAATTATTTTTGACAGCTCAAAACCCAATGGCACAATGCGCAAACTCTGCGATGTCAGCAAAATTCAATCTATGGGTTGGAGGCACAAAATTGAGATTGAAGAAGGCGTTGAGAAATTGTACAAATGGTATTTAGAGAATGAACGAAGATAGCCTTCCTTTGGAGGCACTGGAATTTTTGCGGAAAGCAGAAATACATTCTATTGCAGAAGAATGTTTGCCCTTGCTAAAAGATACGTTGAAACTCTCTGCCGAACTTTCCAAAAAATATAACCAGCAAGAGAGGCGCGCTTTAATTCATTATCTTGAAATTTTGCCAAAGCTCAGGAAAAAATTTTGTTTGCAAAACATTGATTTGATTTGCGATAGGCTGGCTTTTGAACAGGCAACCGCAAAGGATATTTCTGAATACAAAGCAAAGATGTGGCAAAGTGGGGCTAAAATTGCCGATTTGTGCTGCGGCATGGGCGGGGATAGTTTTTGGCTACCGAGCGGCATTGTTGCAAGCGGCGTGGATATTGCACCGGAAAGAGTTTTGATGTTCAACGAAAATATGGAACGTTTGAAACAACCTCACAGAGCAATTTTGCAAAATGCCTTGGAAGCAAAAAGCGGAGATTTTTTTTGCATAGACCCCGCAAGGCGAGGGGACCTAAATCCGAATTTTGAAAATATACTCGAACTTTCCAAAAAATTTCGCGGAGGAATGGTGAAACTTCCCCCCGCCTTTCCAGAAGAAGAACTCCCAAAGGAGAGTGATATTCTTTATTTGGGAGATGCAAAGGATTGCAGGGAGTGCCTTATGTTAACCGGTGTGTTTGGGAAAGGGATTATTAAGGCTGCTGCTATTTGCGAGGGAGAAACTTTTGAATGGCAGTGCGAAAAAGATGAATTGCAAAATACGAGTTTGGATATAAAAAAATTGGGAAATTTTATTTTGGAACCTATTCCTGTTTTGGTTCGCAGCCACCTATTTTTGAACGAGGCAAAGAAATGTGGTTTTTGGCAAATAGATTCCACCCTTGCTTATCTCTCTTGCGAGGAATTACCGCTTGAACATAAAGGATTTGCGGCGTACAAGGTTATAGACCAAAGCAGCCTTTCCACAAATAATGTAAAAGCTATGCTGAAAAAACACGGCATTGGAAAACTCACCTTGAAAAAACGCGGAGTTGAGGTTGTTCCAGAAGCAGAAATTCACCGCCTTTCGCCAAAAGGCGAAAAAGAAGGCGTTTTGTTTTACACAAGGATTTTAGGGGAAAAGCGGGCTATTTTGGCAGAAGCCTAGCATTTTAGCCAAATTTCACATTTTTTGCTGCCAAAATTACTATATTTATCCCTATGAATAAAAAAAATGCGATGATCGCTTCCGTCATTCTCAATGTGATGCTTTTAGCTCTTGTCTTTATGGTCAAGGGCAATGCCACAAAGCAAGCTCAGGAATTCGTTAAACCCATTCAGGAAAAGGCGAAATACCAAATAGGGCAGGTCAAAGACATCACCGATAACAACAATCTGCTGTGGTCCTTGGTAGATAGCACCTGGAAAAGCCCGGATAAATCCAAAGCTTTTGTAAAAAAGTTGGCAGATTCCCAAAAATTGCCGCGTTGCGGTGGCAAAGCCTGCACCGGAGACGATGCCCGCTTAAAAACATCCTCTGTTAGCAATGCCCAAGAACGTAGCATAACAGTTGGCTGGGGCTCAGGAAGAGGCGGGTATAAATACTGGTTCAAGGTATTTTACGATGCCAAAGACAAATTCGTCACCATAGACGTAAACGACCTGCTAGGCAAAAGCACTCCAGATTCTGGCGAAGAAGCAGAAGGCGAAGAAGCAGCTAACCAGTAGCTAAATGGAGGTGAGGGGAGTCGAACCCCTGTCCAAGATTCCTTCTGCGTTCGCTCATACATGCGTTTCCTTTGTATTTAAAGGTTCGCTTTTGAAAACGCCCATAAAGGTTGGCGCACAGCAAGAGCTAGCCTTAGAGGTTCAAGCTTTGCGTTAAGGCAGGCGCAAAACTCTATCCCGCATTACGTCCAAATTACTTCCCCGGCAGGAGCGAGGAAAGGTTCGGTCACTGCCTAAGCAGCGAGAGCGTAATCGTTGCCGATTAACTTTTTTAGGCTTTTTTACGAGGCCAGCCCACCTCGGCATGCAACTAGCGCGTCTGGAATCCTGTCGAAACCAAAGCACCCCCGTGCTAAAGGGATAATATAGAAATTGATCTTATTGCTCTTGATTGGGTTCTACAGATTCAGCATTGCTTGGAGAATCATTTTGCGTATAACGGTTCATCCAGACAGTTTGTTTTCCCGCAGTACCAAACATCTTAAAACAAAAAAAGCAAAACCTTCTTTGCAATTTATAGTCTGCGTTTTTTACATATCCATCCGCTTCAATGTCGGCTGTATATCTGGTTGGAGCAAACATACCATTTTTCAGTTTAATTTTTTGACCTGCTGCTACTTCTTTATCTATTCCGTGCCCTTGAACACGTATTTTGTAGTCTTTGATATCCTCATTAGTTTCTTTGTCAAGCACTCTGAAAGCAACCGAAGAGGAACACGAGCTTAATGCAAATAAAGCCGCAAAAGCAAAGAGAACGCAAATTTTTTGGATTTTCATTGTACACCTCGTATTATGTTAAAATTTCACATAAATGTAGAAAAAATTAACATACTTGTCAAGGGAATTTGAAAAGAACGTCAATAAACTGTAAAAAACGGCAATTATTTGACAAACCAAACTAAAATTTCTATATTTACTCAACATTGCGAATTTGCCTTGTTAATAATGCGCCAGAACATAGTTTATCGCTCTTGGAAAACGATGAACCAATTTTGTTTAAGGAACTGCGATTAAAGGGGCAACTAAACTGCGATTTTGCCGTTAATAGAGAAAAAGGCGGCTTTACCGTTAAGGGAATTGTAAGTGGTTCGCAAGAGTTTGAGTGTTCCCGCACTTTGGAGCCCTTTGAACGTCCTTTTGAGATAGAAATAGACGTTCTAGTGCTTCAGGAGCAGGGTATAACCGAGCAAAAAGAAGACGACGGAAGCGAAGATTTTTTCACAATCAAAGTTCCCGCCGGTCAGAACGAGGTTGATTTAACCGAAACCGTGAGGCAACTGATTATACTTCAGGAACCCATGATTCCGGTAAAGTAAGGAGAATTTGAAATGGCTGTTCCTAAAAGAAAAACCAGCACTACAAGGCGTGACAAACGTCGTCACCAATCTTACACCCTAGACACTCCAGCAATGGCAAAATGCGAACAGTGCGGCGCAATAAAACGCCCACACAGAATTTGCGAATCTTGTGGCTACTACAACGGCGTTCAACGCATGAAGGTGAAAGAAAGTGCATAAAATAAAAGTTGCGCTAGATGCGATGGGCGGCGATGAAGCTCCTGAGCAGATTGTTAAAGGTGCGGTTTTGGCTGCAAACGATCCAGAGCGTGAGTTTGATATTCTGCTTTGTGGTCCGCAAAAAGTAGTTGAAGAAGAATTGAAAAAAAACGGCTATTCCGGCGATGCAATAACCGTGGTGGACGCCCCAGACCTTGTGGCTATGGATGAATCCCCAACCAAAGTTATAAAAGAAAAGCAAAAGTCTGGAATAGTAACTTGCGTTGCCCTGCAAAAGCAGGGTCTTGCTCAGGCAAGCGTTAGTGCTGGGAATTCGGGAGCTATGATGGCTGCCTGCCTTATGGTTTTAGGGCGTGCGGCTAATATTTCCAGACCCGCCATTGCTTGTGCTGTTCCAACCGCAAAACGCCAAGCAATTCTTTTGGACTGCGGTGCGAATGTTGACGAAAAACCCTCTACTTTAGTGGATTTTGCTCTTTGCGGTAGCGTTTATGCCGAAGCCGTTATGGGTTATAAAAACCCCACCGTAGGCCTTGTGAACATGGGTGAAGAAGAAAAAAAGGGCACTGAGGTTTTGCAAGAAACTCACAAGCTACTAAAGCAGGCTCCCCTTAATTTCATAGGCAATATTGAAGGCAGAGACCTCATAATGGGACACGCCGATGTTGCGGTTGCTCCCGGATATGCAGGTAATGTGATTTTAAAACTTATGGAGGGTTTTTACGAGCTTGCACACGAAGTGTTTGGCGAAGTGAACACCGAAAAATCTAAAGAATTCAACAGGCTTTGGGACTATCGCAACCACGGCGGCGGCTTGCTGCTGGGTCTTAACGGAGTTGGCATAGTAACTCACGGCAGGGCAGATTCCATAGCCATTCGCCATTCTCTATTTACCGCCTATAGATTTGCAATAGCAGGTGTCCCTGCAAAATTACAAGCAAAACTATCGGCAATTAAGGAGAGTACTGGCAGTTAATATGAATGCAGTTATAAAATCAGTTGGTATTTATTTGCCAGAATATATTGCAAAAAATGATGATCTTGCAAAGGAAAAGGGTTTAGACACAAACGATGAATGGATAGCGAGCCACACAGGCATTCGCGAAAGGCGAGTAATTAAAGATGCAAATATTTTAACCGCAGACATAGGTTATTTTGCCGCAAAAAACGCCATTGAAAAAGCGGGCATTTCTCCCGAAGAAATAGATGGCATTATAGCCGGCACAATGTCTCCAGACAAGCAATTTCCCGCCTTGGCTTGCTACATACAAGCAAAACTGGGTTGTGGCAAGGCTTTTGCCTTTGACATAACAGCAGCCTGCGGCTTTATTCCACCTGCGCTTAACACGGCGGCTCTTATGATAAAAAGCGGGCAGGCAAAGAACATTTTGGTTATAGGCGCAGAAATTTGCTCCAGAATAATGGACTGGAGCGACCGAAACACCTGCGTTCTTTTTGGAGACGGAGCTGGAGCAATTCTGTTGAGTGCAAGTGAAGAAAATGGGCGAGGGTTTGTAGGTTCGGCTCTTTCTGCAAATGGAAATTTAACAGACATTCTCTATTTGAACACGCTTGGGGCAGAGGCTTCTTTTTTAAGAATGGAAGGAACCGCCGTTTACAAACTAGCTGTTTCCGAGCTTGCCACAATAACCAAAAAAGCATTGGAAAGTGCAAATCTTTCCCTAAACGACATAGACCTTTTTGTTCCGCATCAAGCAAATATACGCATAATAGAATCCGTAGGCAAAAGACTCGGTTTGCCAAAAGAAAAAGTTATGGTGAATGTTGATAAATACGGAAACACATCTTCTGCCTCCATACCAATAGCTCTTTACGAGGCAGAGCAGCAAGGCCGCCTAAAACCAGGTATGCTGGTAGCCCTGCCCGCAATCGGCGGCGGCATGAATTGGGGTTGCGTTTTATTTAGGTGGTAATCTACACGCTGAACTGGCTCAAAACATTTTTCAAATCGCTGGCTATTTTTGCGAGTTCGTCTGCGCTTTGGTTGATTTGCTTTGCGCCCTGAGCGCCATCTTTTGCGCCTTGAGCTATGCTCACTATGCTTTGGCTAACCACGTTAGCACCCTTGGCTGCTTCGCCCGCGTTGTTGGCAATGTCTTTGCTGCCTTTTGCAACGCTGTTTATGGATTTAGATACACGTTCCACGCCAGCATTCGCTTGTGATGCAACTTGGGCAATTTCTTTGCTGCCTTTGGCTACCTCGTTTATGGATTTAGATACGCGCTCTATGCCAGAATTTGCCTGCAATGCGTTGTTTGCTATATCCTTGTTGCCTTTGGCAACCTCGCTCATAGAATCGGCTACGTACTTGGCTCCTGAGTTTGCCTGTGCCACATTGCTCGCTATCTCGTTGCTTGTCTTGGCTTGCTGAACAACATAATTGGATATGGACTGCACGCTCTCGTTTACTTTTGCAATAATATCCGAAACATTATTTATAGCAGTTACAGCTTCGTCTGTACTCAATTGGATGCCCTCTATTCGTTGAGCTATGTCGTCTGCGCTGTTTGCGCTTTGGTTAGCAAGCTCCTTGATTTCGCCTGCAACAACGGCAAAGCCTTTGCCTGCCTCGCCTGCAGAGGCTGCTTCAATAGTGGCATTGAGAGCCAATAAATTTGTTTTGTTCGCTATATTTTTAATTACACTGGTAACTTGCCCTATCTCTTTGGCGGCAGCACCCAGCTTGTTCATGGCTTCGGTAGCTTCATGAGACCTGATGGTAGCATCGTCTGCAACTTTATGGGTTTTATCGGCATTATCTGCTATCTGGTCAATACTTGTTTTCATTCCTTCAACAGATGTTGCAATGGTGTTTACGTTAGCGGACATTTGTTTAGCCGCATCTGCCACCTCGTTGGAATTCGTAGAGGCTTTTTCAGCTGCATTTGCCATTGCGTTTATGTTTTCTGCAACTTCTCCAACCACTTTTGCCACATCTGTTACGTGTGCCGATGCTGCTTCTGCACCGCTTGCCATAGAGCTTATATTTGTTGAAACTTGGCTAACCGCATTTGCCACATCTGTTACGTGTGCCGATGCTGCTTCCGCACCGCTTGCCATTGCGTTTATGTTTGTTGATACCTTCTCGGTTGCGCTAACTACGCTTGCACTATGAGATGCGCTCTCTTCGGCAGAACCCGCCACCTGATTGCTAACAGCAAAAAGTTTGTCAGATGCCTCGTTGAGGGTTGCCACATTGCTCACCACTTTCTTTATGAATCCATGCAGGTTATCCATCAGTTTATTGAAATGATGCGCCATTTCACCTATATCGTCTTTAGTTATCTCAAGCCTATGCGTCATATCGCCTTTGGCTATTTTATCAAACAGAACTATTGCACGGCTAATCGTCTTTGTTAGGCTTTTGGAAAAAACAAAAGAAACAATAAGTATAAAAACAAACATCACTATCCCTGTTATATAAACTTGCTCTTTCAGGAGTGCCATTGCACCATTGAGCGAATTTTGCATCTCCTCGCTCGCCCTTCCTATTTCTGCTTTAGGAATGGAAACACCTATAACCCAGTTCCAAGGGGCATAATACATCTCAACAATGGCAAGCTTGTATTCATCGCCATTGCCATCCTTATAATCAACCTCTACATACTCGGTTGAATTTTCTGGCAGTTTACTACCAGTCTCTATTATTTCACGCCAATAGTAATCCCCTTTGGAGTTCTTCAAATCCCAAACATTTTGGTAATCCGTTTTCCCATCTATTGACATTGTCAAAATCCCTCTCTGGGTACCTTTGCCGCCAACGGCGAAAACGCTTCCTCTTTCTCCGTATTTCAGCTTTCTTATTGACTCTATAAGCCTCTTTGTGTCTTCTGCCAAAGAACCAACAAAAAGCATTCCCACTACCTCGCCCTTTTCAATGATTGGCTCGTATATGGCATTCACCCACTCGCCGCCCACATTGGCACGACCAACATATTTCTTGCCGTTTAGCACGGCTTGCAGAACCGCATTCGGGCTACCATCGTCATTTATTGGGGAAACTTTAGTATTCACAAATCTTTTGCCATCTCTTACAATGCTGGTGGAAATGCGAACCATGGTGCCGTCTGCCTGCTTGCGGAATATGGTTGCGTGAACATCGTTGAGCCTTGAAACATCATCCACTATTGGAGATGGCTTTTTTGGGTCGTAATTCATCTCAGAGCCAAGACGTTTGAAATAGTCGCTTGAATGGAATCTATCGTGCATATTAGACAAACCATCGTTGAGTTTTGACAGCAATACTTTGTCGTATATCTGCACGGAGTTGTAAATTCCCCATGCAATTGGTTTCATATTCTCTATGTTTTGCTTATCTATCTCTATTCTGTTTTGCCTAACTATTTCCTCTGTTTTGCTTTGCGAAAGAATCACAGAAACGATGAGGGCAATAACGGTCAATAAAACACCCGTTACTGATAGTAGAATTATTCGGAAGGTCATGGAGTGGAGTAATTTCATATTGAACAAATTTAGAAAATTCTATTTTACCCATATATGACTTATTCCAAGCAAAAAGAGCCCGAAGAATACAAAAAACGGAGTTATAATTGGAAAACAGCCATAGGCTTGCAGGCTGTTGATGGCTTGGTACCTTCGCAATATTTGCTGGAAGTAGCAAATTCAAATATAAAAGGAGAAATTTCACTAAGAGAAACCCAGAGAAAAATTCAAAATTATTATGAAAGCAAACCTCTAAAAACAAAAAAAGAAGAAAGGCAAAGAGAGGCGGATTTAGTATCTTTGAGAATAACAAAACTTCTTTCCAATGATTCATTCAGTTTATCCCCTGTTCAATTTCTTTCCATTCACAAAAATTTATTTAAAGACATATACAATTTTGCCGGAAAATACAGAACTTACAATATTTCAAAAAAAGAATGGGTTTTAGACGGAGCCTCTGTTATATACGGCAATTACGAGCAGCTTAAAGAAACCTTAGCTTATGACATTGAACAGGAAAAAAATTTCAACTATGCAAAAATAAATTCAAAAAAAATAATTCAGCATTTTTCCAAATTCATAGCAAACTTTTGGCAAATCCATCCTTTTGGCGAAGGCAACACCAGAACCGTTGCGGTTTTTGCCATAAAATATTTGCGAACCTTAGGTTTTGTAATAACAAATGAACCATTTGAAAATGATTCTTGGTATTTCAGAAATGCTTTGGTTAGGGCAAACTATCAAAACTTGAAAGATGGAATACACAAAACAATGGATTATTTAGAGGCTTTTTTTGAGAATGCTTTGTTGGGTGCTGGACATGAGTTGAGGAATCGTGAGTTGCATATTGGGTGGGAGCCTTAAAGTGGAAGATAGTAGCCCGCTTGTGGACGGCAAGGCGAAAATTACTTAAAATTGTATATTATAGGCGCGTACGGTCTTGGCTAATAACACGCCTATTAAGTCGTTATGGCTTTGACCGTATTGCTCCTTTTATGGTTTTTTATAAATAACCACCCCATCAATATTCACGTCCTCCGATTTATGAAACGTAGTCCAACCTTTGAAAGCCAGTTTACTTATATCTTTACTGGGAATTATATACAATCTTTCACAGGGTAAAAAAGCCAATTCTGAATTTGCCATAAATCCCAAATAAAAATAGCCTGCAAGCCTCCAATACAGGCTATTTCTTCTCTTTCAGGCATCATTAACTAACAATTCTGCCTGCTATGCAGCATAAATTCCAAAAAAAAGCTAAAAATGAAGAATAACGACAAAAATGAAAAAAACTTGACATTTGACGGGCATTTTTCTATATTTATAATCAAGTAGGCGAAAACTTTCAAGTTCAGTCACCTATTCTGTGAAAGGGATATTACTTGAAGGTGATAGGTGTGGATGAAATGATGTTACTAGCCTTAAATGTTGTAAAAAAAGTTTATGTCCATAAGCACGCTTTTTAAGATAGATTCCTCTTCTTTGGCTTCAGAAGCAGAAGTTGAAACAAGGTTTTTACCTAAACTTTTTACAGATTTAGGCTACCCTGATAAAGCAATTTTACCTAAAAAACGTATAAAACCGCTTAAAATCAACGATGGAAGACGAACAACAACAAAAGAGGTAGACTTTATTCTTACAAATGAAGATGGGTATGCCCGAATTATTGTTGAAGCAAAAGATCCTTCAATTAATATTATTTCGGCATGGGGACAGGCAGCGAGCTATGCTTTAAGCTATAATAGGGACAAAAAAGAAAAGGAAAGGGTAAAATGGCTTCTATTATCAAACGGACATATTACTGGGCTTTTTCCAATAGATTCTGAAACGCCTGTAGTTACATTACGTCTTTCTGATTTTGCAAGCGGTATGCCGCCATATGTAGCTTTAAGAACGTATATAAAATATAATTCAATTAAAACAGCTATAGAATCAAGTTTACCATTTGAAGCATTGCCACCTCAAAAATTAAATATACTTTTTGCTTCATCCCATGATTTGGTATGGAAAAAGGAAAAACTAGCTCCAGCCGATGCTTTCTTTGAATTTTGTAAGTTTATTTTTATAAAAATAAAAGAAGATAAAAAGCGAGAACAGCTTCTGGTAAATACTGAAACATTTAGAATTCCTTTGACATTAGAATGGTTATCCATGCAGGGAGCGACTAGTAATCATCCTGTCCGTGATATTCTGTTTAAAAATCTTCACGATGAATTAGAGGATTCAATAAATAAGGATAAAAAGAAAAGAATTTTTGAAAAAAATGAAACATTAAAATTATCAGCAGCAACCTGCAAGGAATTAATTACTCTTTTTCAGACTGTAAATTTAAGTACAATTGACGAAGATTTAAACGGTAGAATGTTTGAGGTTTTTTTAGCAGCGTCAATCAGAGGTAAAGCGTTGGGACAATATTTCACACCTCGTTCAGTGGTTGATTTTATGACAAGAATTGCCCTAAGAAATACAGATGTAACTAATCCTCCGAAAGTTTTTGATGCGTGTTGCGGTACTGCAGGTTTTTTAATTGAAGTAATGGCATATTTGACGGCTAGTTTACGTGACGACAATCGTTTCACATCAAAACAGAAAGAAGAATTGAAAGAAAAAATTTGTAACGAATGTTTGTATGGTATAGAAGCAAATGAAAGAGTTTCTCGTATTGCTCGAATAAATATGTATTTACACGGTGATGGCGGTTCACATATATTCCATAGTGATGGACTTGATCTCTATCCTCAAGTATCGCCTGATATGACAACTGAACAAATTGACGGTATAAAAGAAAGCAAAGAATTTATTCTAAATAATTCATTTAATATTGTTTTAACAAACCCACCTTTCAGCATGACATATAAAAATGATAAGGAAGATGAGAAACGAATTATTCTACAGCACACTTTAACTGAAAAAATGACTTCTGCAAAGTCAAGTATACTATTTCTTAATAGATATCTTGAAGTTTTAAAACCATCTGGCGAACTATTAATCGTATTAGATGACACTGTTATCAATGGAAAAAGTTTTGAAAATGTACGTTCCTGGATACTAGAGAATTTTATTATTATGGGTATTCACTCATTGCCATTTAATGCTTTTTTCAAGGCAAAAGCAAATATCAAGACATCTATTCTACATCTTAGAAAAAAAGAAGATAATGATGAAAAGCAAGGGTATATTTTTATGTCAATTTCCAATAACGTTGGACATGATAATTCTTTAAAAGATACACCCGAAAGAAACAATCTTACAGAAACGTTATTAGCGTACTTAGAGTGGCAGCGTACGGGTAAAATAGAAAGTATAAATCGAACGAATAATCTAATTGAAGAAAACCTTGAATGCCCACAACAATATTGGTTATTAAACCCGAAAGATTTAAGTACGGAAAGATTTGATGCTTTTTTTTATTGCCCAGATTTACACGCAACATATAAAGCTTTGCAAAAATTATCCTTACAAGATAAAATTGCATTAATTGAAGGTGTAAATATTAAAAGACGTAACAAATTAACAAAAAAACAAAAAGATGTATTGTTGTCCGAAAAACAAATATTAAAATATATTGAAATTGGTGATGTTACTCAATATGGTTTAATTACAAAATATGTTGAAGGTACATTTGATGAATTGCCAAGTCGAGGCGAATATCAAATTCGAAAGGGAGATATTTTATTGGCATTAAACAATAGTTCACGAGGGACCGTTGTATTAGTACCTGAAGAATATGATCAAGCGATTTGTACTTCAGGTTTTTTAGTTCTTGTACCAAATAATAATGATGATGCATTATTGCTTTGGTATTCGCTTAGGAGTGAAGTGTGTCGAAAACAAATATATTACCTTGCCCAAACGGCGAGCCAGCCTGAGCTTAAAATCGAAGCATGGGATAAGTATTTTAGAGTTCCTGTACCATTAGGAAATGATAAAAAACAAGCAATTAATAAGGCAAAAGAATTTTATAATCATTTAAGAAAATTGTCTGATATAAATGAATATAGATTTAATATTTTTGATGATTTAACTCCCTAAGTCCAGTGAAATTACATGGTCGAGAATAATTATATATCTCTTCTGTAATTCTTTCTTTTTTCATACCCAGGTCTCAATAGACAGTTTTCACCTGCTCTATTCCAGATTTTTGGTTGACTTTTTACCCTGCGAAAGTAAGTATATAATTCCCCTTTTATTGTTTCGTTTTTAATTTCCATATCTTTAACCATTCTGCCATCAAAAACCACCTTTATTAGAATATCCTCGCCATCGCATTTGAATTTGGAATTTTGATGGTATCACAAATTGTGATGAATTTACTACATTACCCCTATGCTAACATACAAAGCTATCTACACAGAAAGTGGAGCCAGTTTTTATGAAGAAAAAACTTCAAACTCTCCAATAGATGAGAAGCTGCATAATGAACCTTTTGCAGCATTGTACGAACTCGCTTTTGAAAAAAATGTTGAATGTGATGCTTCAGTAAAGTTTTTGATTGAAATAGCAAAAAACGTAATCTCAGAAATATCTCACAATCCCGACATTGAGATTTTAAGAATAGCACCAGAACCTAAGCAAGAAACTTTATATTCTCTGATATGTTCCATTCCATACACAAATGGTTGGGAATTTGTGAATATAAACTGGATAAAAAGATTTTGGAACAAAATTTCAAATGTGTTCAATACAGAAATAGCGAATTTCAAAGGAACGGTTGAAGAGTATTTTCGCACAAAAGACAAAAATTTAGTTACAAGTGGCAGGATATTTTTTCATTTGGTTGAAAATAAAGACGGAGATGAGCCTTTTGCATTTTTAGCAACATATAGCACAGGCACAAAAGATGAAGTCAAACATTTTCCTTTAAAAAACGCGCTTGAAGAATATAAAGAACAGAATGATTTAATTAAACTGCTCGCAAGCATAAACAAAGTTGCGGCAAAAAGCAATTTTATGTCGGAAATAATAGAAAACGGAGAATTGTTTTCTCCACTGCATTTTTCTGCGAAAGAAGCCTACTTGTTTTTAACCGAAACTCCGATTTATGAAGAATGCGGAATCAGTTGCAGAATTCCTAATTTTTGGAAAAAGAAATACAAGGCATCATTGAAAATTTCCATCAAAGAGCCAGCCAAACTTGGGCTTAATGAAATAATGTCTTTTTCACCAGAAATTCATCTGGGCGATGAAAAATTTTCACCAGAGGAAATAACAAAATTTCTCTCGCAAACAGAAGGTCTTGCTTTTTTAAAAGGAAAGTGGGTTGAGCTTGATAGGCAAAAATTAAATAAAATTTTAGATGTTTACAGTAATGTCAAAAATAAAAACATCACTTTGCTGGAAGCTCTGCAAATAGATTCAAAATTAGATGCTTTGAACAGCGAAAATACGGATTTCGATGTTGAAATTTCAAATGAACAATGGTTTAGCCATTTGAAAGAAAAAATGCTGAATCCAGTAAAGACGGAAAAAGAAAAGGTTCCAAAAACTTTCAAAGCAACTTTAAGGCATTATCAAGAAATTGGCTTTAATTGGCTGAATTTTATGAATAAGCATAATTTTGGCGCATTGTTAGCCGATGATATGGGGCTTGGCAAAACCGTTCAAATGCTTGCTCTTTTGGATTTGCTACGTGTAAATAAAACAAAAACCCTGCTGATTATTCCAGCTTCGCTTATAGCAAACTGGAAAAGGGAAACAGAAAAATTTGCTCCAAAAATCAGATTTCAAATTCTGCACGGCAAAGAAACTTCCATTATTCTGGAAAATGCCGATTTATTCATAACAACTTATGGAATGGCTTTGAGACTTGAAGAACTCAAAAAAATAAATTGGGATTTGCTGATTTTAGACGAAGCTCAGGCAATAAAAAACAATGGGTCAAAACAAACGAAAGCAATTAAGCAAATCACTGCAAAATCAAAAATAGCTATGACTGGAACGCCAATAGAAAACGGGCTTTCAGATTTATGGTCGGTGTTTGATTTCTTAAACAAGGGAATGTTATTCTCGCAAAAACAATTTGCAGAGTTTGTTGGAAATTTAAAGAAAGAATCGCAAGGCTACGAAAAACTCAGAAATATAGTAAGTCCCTTTATTTTAAGACGGCTCAAAACAGACAAAAAAATCATATCCGATTTGCCAGATAAAATAGAAAGCAAGCAATTTGTTGCGCTTTCCTCAAGGCAAGCTGTTTTGTACAAAGAACTTGTGGATAATCTTGCAAAAAAATTGGAAGAAAAAGACATTGATGATATTCAGAGAAAAGGTCTAGTTTTGGCGAGCATAATGAAACTGAAGCAAATTTGCAACCATCCGGCGCAATATCTTGGAAATGAGGACTTTACTCCTAAACACAGCGGCAAATTTGAAATGCTGGCTGAGATATGCGAAACCATTTGCGAAAAAAGAGAACGTACTCTTATATTCACTCAATTTAAAGAAATGACAGAACCATTGAATAATTTTCTGAAAAAAATCTTTAATAAAGAAGGTTTGGTTTTGCACGGTGGCACAAACGTAAAAAGCAGGGGAGAACTTGTGGATAAATTCAACGGACAGGAATATGTGCCATATATGGTTCTTTCTTTGAAAGCTGGCGGAGTAGGTTTAAATTTAACTGCGGCGAATCACGTTGTGCATTTTGACAGATGGTGGAACCCCGCAGCTGAAAATCAGGCTACCGATAGAGCGTTCAGAATAGGGCAAAGCAAAAATGTGAATGTTTATAAATTCATATCAAGTGGAACGGTTGAAGACAAAATAGATTCCATATTGGAAGGCAAGCAAAATTTGGCAAATGAAATTATCGCCGAAAGTTCTGGTGAAAAAATGCTCACAGAAATGAGCAACAAAGAATTGCTGAACATATTAAAATTGGAGGATGCATGAGCTGGTATTATGATTACCCTCCCTACGTTTCTCAAGCAGAAAAATTGAAAAAAGCTTTGAAAATATATGACAGGCTGAGAAAGAAAAACCCAAATCTTTCTCCTATTTCGGTTGAAGGCAAAATTGCGAAAACCTGGTGGGGAAAATCTTGGTGCGATAATTTGGAAAAATATGAAATATATCAGAATAGGCTTGGCAGAGGGCGTTCGTACCTGAGAGCTGGCATGGTTTTGGATTTGCAAATTGAAGAGGGTTTGATAAAATCGTTGGTAGTAGGTTCTGGGCGAAAACCTTATGAGATAACGATAAAGATTGATTTACTGAACAAAGATTTGGAAAAAAATATAATAGAAGCTGTCGGAAATAAAATTGAATCGTTGGAGCAATTATTGATTGGGCAATTTCCAAAAGAATTTGGGAATTTATTTTTGAATCAGGATGGTGGCATATTTCCTTCGCCAAAAGAAATTCATTTTATATGCAACTGTCTGGATTATGCAGATATGTGCAAGCATTGCGCAGCGACTCTTTACGGAGTCGGCGCACGATTGGACAAAGACCCTTTGCTGTTCTTTAAACTGCGAGGAATTGACTTCAATGTGTTTTTGAAAAAGACCGCAGAGAGTAAACTCTCGTTGCTTTTGCAGAATGCAGGTAAAAAGACAGGGCGGGTTATTGAAGGCTGCGATATTGAGAAAGTCTTCGGGATTGGCGGTTAAAAAAACATCTCCTTCTGCTCCCTCTTCTCCCTCTCACCCGTTGCAACATAAGGAGCGTTCTTGTTTTTCGTCAAAGCCAAATAAAATAACGCCGTGCTAAAAGTAAAAGGCGTTGGGGTAAAGTCTTGGACTTGTTCGGGGTATATATTCAAATCTTTTAAAATGCGAGAAAGGGCTTTCATATCTTTTGTTTCGCAACCTGGATGGCTGGACATTAAATAGGGCACAATTTGCGTTTTCAATCCGTGCTTTTCGCAGATTTTTTGGAAAATGAGCATAAACTTTTTATATTCGGCAAAATCTGGTTTTCGCATAATTTTGAGAACGTGGCTTTCGGTGTGTTCGGGGGCTAGTTTTAGCCTGCCGCTTGTGTGGTGCAAAATGAGATTTTCTGTGTAGAGGGTATTTTGCTCGTTTGGATTGTGCAAAAGCATATCGTGGCGAATACCGCTACCTATGAAAACTTTTTTTATGCCCTTTACCTGCAAAACTTTTTTGTAAAGTTCATTCATCGCTTTATGGTCTGTATTTAGGTTTTGGCAAATTTTTGGGAATAAGCAACTAACTCGTTTGCATTTGGAACACAAATCTTTATCCATTCCACCCATTTTGTACATATTTGCGCTTGGGCCACCCAAGTCGCTTAAATTGCCTTTGAAATCCGGCAGCTCTGCTATTTCTTTTGCCTCTTTTAAAATGCTTTTCTCGCTCCTGCTCGCTATGAATTTTCCCTGATGTGCACTGATGGCGCAAAATGCGCAGCCGCCAAAGCAGCCTCTGTGCGTTGTTATACTGTGTTTTATCATTTCGTAAGCGGGAATGTTGCCTCTTTTTTTATAGCGAGGGTGCGGCTCTCGCATATAAGGCAAATCAAAACTTCTGTCTATTTCCTTTTCTGTCATCTGCGGAAATGGCGGATTAATAATTAAAGTTTTATCATTAATTTTTTGAGTTATAATTTCAGTTGGAGTTTGTTCTAAAATTTTGGTATTCTCAAAAAATTTATTGCTATCTGCTAAACAATCTTCGTGTGAGTTTAATTGATAATTGATAGTTGATAATTGATAATTGGAAAGAAATGCTATTTGGTTGGTATCATAAATATTTTCGCCGCGTTGCAGTTTTTTCGCTATTTCCAAAATTGGTTTTTCGCCCATTCCATAAACCAGCAAGTCTGCTTTGCTTTCGCAAAGTATGCTTGGCAGTAGGCGGCTTTCCATAAAATCATAGTGGGTTGTTCTGCGCAAAGAGGCTTCTATGCCGCCTAGAATTACGGGGGTATTTGGAAAGAGCTGTTTTAGGATTTTTGAATAAACCGTGGTTGCGCGGTCGGGGCGAAATCCGGCTTTTCCACCCGGAGTATAAGCATCATCGCTGCGCAATCTTTTGTTTGCGGTGTAGTGGCTAACTATGGAATCCAAGCAGCCAGAAGTTATCCCAAAGAATAATCTCGGCTGCCCCAGTTTTTTGAAATCCCGCAAATCGTCTTGCCAATTTGGCTGCGGCAAAATAGCAACACGCAAACCATCGCTTTCCAAAATCCTCGCTATAACAGCGTGTCCAAAAGATGGGTGGTCAACATAAGCATCTCCGCTTACTATAATAACATCAACATAATCCCAACCGAGGGAATCCATTTCTTTGCGGGATATGGGGAGGAAATCCATCACACCTTAAACTTATCCATAGCCGTATGCAGCTGCCCTGCCATTTTGGATAGTTTATCTGCGCTATGTTTCACTCGCGAAACTTCCTGCGAACTCTCTTGTGCCGCCTTGTTCATTCCGGCTACGTTTGAGCTGACGTTTTTCGCTCCGTTTGCGGCTTCGCCTGCGTTGTGGGCTATATCCTTGCTACCTTTCGCAACTTCCTCTATGGATTTGGAAACGCTCTCTATGCCTTTGTTCGCCTCGCCCGCGTTGCGGGCTATGTCCTTGCTGCCTTTCGCAACTTCCTCTATGGATTTGGAAACGCTCTCTATGCCTTTGTTCGCCTCGCCCGCGTTGTGGGCTATGTCTTTGCTGCCTTTCGCCACCTCGCCTATGGATTCGGCTACGCGCTTGGCTCCCGTGTTCGCCTGCGCCACATTGCTCGCTATCTCGTTGCTCGCCTTCGTTTGCTTGGCGGCGTGGTTGGAGATTACCTCTATGCTTTCGTTCACTTTCACGATTATACCAGAGATATTGTTTATAGCCGTCACCGCTTCGCCAGTGCTCATCTGTATGTCCTCTATGCGCCTGGCTATGTCGTCTGCGCTTTCCGCGCTCTGGTTCGCAAGCTCTTTGATTTCTCCGGCTACAACGGCAAAGCCCTTGCCTGCCTCGCCTGCGGATGCCGCCTCAATGGTAGCGTTCAACGCAAGGAGGTTTGTCTTGTCTGCTATCTTTTTGATTACTTCGGTAACCTGCCCTATTTCCTTGGCGGCAGTGCCCAGCTTGTTCATCACCTCGCTTGCATCTTTGGACATCGCGGAGGCCTCAATTGCCACTTTGTTGGCTTCGCCGGAATTGTGGGATATTTGGTTTATGCTTGTGCTCATCTCTTTTATTGCTGTCGCTATGGTGCTCATATTCTCGGACATCTGCTCTGCCGCGCCTGCCACTTCGTTTGCATTCACGGAGGCTTCTTCGGCGGCGCTTGCCATTGCGTTTATGTTTCCTGCAACTTGTCCAACCGCTTTTGCAACATCATTTACGTTTGTAGAGGCTTCTTCCGCGCCGCTCGCCATAGCGTTGATGTTTGTTGCCACTTCCTTGACCGCACCTGCCACTTGGCTGGCACTTACCGAGGATTGTTCCGCTCCGCTCGCCATAGCGTTGATGTTTGCCGACATTTGTTCGGTTGTCTTGGTTGCGGTATTGCTTTGTTTAAGTGTTTCTTCGCTGCCGCTTGCAAGCAAGCCGCTCACCGAAGACAGGTCTTCGGAAACAGAGACCAAATGATTGACTATTGATTTTGCCTCGCCTATGGGATGTCTGAGCACATCCATAAGTTTGTTGAAATAGCCCGCTAAATCGCCGGTTTCATCTTTGGACTGCACTGGAATGGTTTGGGTTAAATCCCCTTCCCCGTGCGTTATGTCTTTAAGTGCATCAACCATGTGAACCAAAGGTTTTGCAATGGATTTTCCAACGATTACGGCAATGATAACTGCGATTACAAAGCAGATAAAGCCTATCAAAACCATAACCTCAATTATTTGAGATAGGGTTTTTTCCACTTCTTGCTTCTCTGTGTTGACGAAAATTGTCCAGGGATAGCCGGGAACCTGTGAATATATGCCTATGAATCTTTTGCTATTGTAATCGTACTCCGAGTTTCCTTGTTTTTTTTTGAGCGCGGTGGCTACTATTTCTGCCAAGGATTTAAGCGATGGGTCTTTCGCCGCTTCTTTTATGGGATTGAACTGATTATTCACCAAGCCTTGATCTTTATGGGCTATTACGGTTCCTTCCTGATCTATCAAAAAGGAGTAACCGCTTTTGTACAATGACTTCAACTCTGTCACAAGGTTGGAAATAGCCGATGCGCCATCCTTGCGAGCTATCAGCACGCCTATCACGGGCGCATTTGCCTCATCGTTTTTTCTTATGGGCACGGCAAAAATCGCAACGAGCTTGCCCGTGGCACGGCTAATGAGAGTTTCAACATTTCTTTCCCCAGCCATAGCTCGCTTAAAATAGGATCTGTCTTTTAAATCAAGCGTTGTGTTATCCCGCACATAATAAGAAATCCCTTCTGGGGTTACCATTGCCATGTCAAGGGCGTTGAGACGCGCAACATCGGGTCTCAAAGTTACGGGCACGGTATTGGGATCCATAGTCCTGGTCCTTGCCCTGCCGGCAATTTCCCCAAGTATATCGAGCTGACCATCCACCATGGATTTTAATAATTTAGCATTGGTGTCGGCTTCGCTGCTCAGAAAGTTTAAACAGGATTCTTCCAGAGAGTTGCTGACTTTAAGCCCCACAACAACAAGCAGGGCAACAGTGCTTACCAAAACGACTATCCCCATCAGCAGGGAAATTTTAACACTCAGTTTCATAGGTTACCTCTGAATTAATTTGAGCGGTGTAAATATAGTAAATCGCTTACACCTTAAATTTTTCCATAGCCGTGTGCAACTGCCCCGCCATTTTGGATAGTTTGTCTGCGCTATGTTTCACTCGCGAAACTTCTTGCGAACTCTCTTTTGCCGCTCGATTCATGCCAACAACATTTGAGCTTACATTTTGCGCTCCTTTTGCTGCCTCGCCTGCGTTCTTTGAAACAGCGTTTGCTCCTTTGGCTACCTCGCTTATGGCACCAGCCACGCGCTTTGCACCTGTGTTCGCTTGCGCAACATTGTTCGCTATCTCGTTGCTCGCCATTGTTTGCTGGCTAACATGACCCGATATGGATTCAACGCTCTGATTTATTTTCACTATTATGTCAGACACATCGTGTATCACATTCACCGCTTTGTCCGTGCCAGATTGTATGCTCTCTATGCGCCTCGCTATATCGTCTGCGCTTTCTGCGCTTTGGTTGGCAAGCTCTTTTATTTCGCCTGCCACCACGGCAAAGCCCTTGCCTGCCTCGCCTGCACTGGCTGCTTCTATGGTGGCGTTCAATGCAAGAAGGTTGGTTTTATCTGCTATCTTTTTAATCACTTCGGTCACATGCCCTATTTCTTTAGCAGCGGCACTTAATTCACCCATAACATTTGTAGCGTTGACTGCTTTGTTTGTAGCCTCTACGGATACCCTGCGAGCCTCGCTTGCATTGCCCGATATTTGGGCTATGCTAGAGCTCATCTCTTCTACCGCTGAGGCTATGGTGTTCATATTTGTGCTCATTTGCTCTGCCGCGCCCGCCACCTCGTTAGCGTTCATAGAGGCTGCTTCCGCTCCGGTTGTCATAGCGTTTATGTTTGCCGACAATTGTACTGTTGTGTTTGTTGCAGCATTGCTTTGGTGAAGGGTTTCTTGGCTGCCGTTTTCAAGTATGCCGCTCACAGAAGACAGGTCTTCGGAAACAGATACCAAATGGTTGACTATCGACTTTGCCTCGCTTATGGGGTGTCTAAGCACATCCATAAGTTTGTTGAAATAGCCCGCCAAATCGCCTGTTTCATCTTTGGATTGCACCGGAATGGTTTGTGTTAAATCCCCTTCGCCGTGCGTTATGTTTTTAAGGGCTTCAACCATGTGAACCAAGGGTTTTGCAATGGATTTACCAACGAATACGGCAACGATAATTGTGATTACAAAGCAGATAAAGCCTGTCAAAATCATAACCTTGGTTATTTGAGATAAGGCTTCTTCTACTTCTTGCTTTTCGGTGTTGAGGAAAATTATCCAGGGATAGCCCGGAATCTGAGAATATAAGCCTATGAGTTTTTTACCCTCGTAATTGTATTCCGAGCCGCCGTGTTTATTTTGGAGCGCGGTGGCTACTATTTTTGCCAAGGGCTTAAGCGAGGGGCTTATATCAGCTTCTTTTATGGGATTGAACTGCCTATTCACCAAGTCTTTGTTTCTATGGGCTATTACGGTTCCTTTCTCGTCAATCAAAAATGGGAAACCGCTTTTGTACAATGATTTCACTTCTGTAACAAGGTTGGAAATAGCCGATGCGCCATCTTTGTGGGCTAACAACACGCCTATCACAGGTGCATTTGCTTCATCGTTTTTTCTTATGGGCACGGCGAAAATTGCAATGAGTTTGCCGTCTATCACTATCATCTCAATATTTCTTTCTCCGGCTATGGCTCGCTTGAAATAGGAGTGGTCTTTTATGTTAATGGGGTTGCCCCGCACAAAATAAGTATCTCCTTCTGGGGTGACCATTGCCAAATCAAAGGCATTGAGACGTGCGACATCTGGTCTCAAAGTTACGGGCACAGTATTGGGATCCATAGTTCTAGTCCTTGCCCTGCCAGCAACTTCCCCAAGTATATCGAGCTGCCCATCCACCATAGATTTTAAGAATTTAGCATCGGTATCGGCTTCGCTGCCTAAGAAGTTTAAACAGGATTTCTCCATAACACTGCTGACTTTGAAACCCACCGCAAGGAGCAAGGCAACAGTACTCGCCAAAACGACTATTCCCATCAATAGGGAAATTTTAACTCTCAGTTTCATAGGTTACCTCAGAATTAGTTTGGGTAAATATAGTAAAACAACCGCACAATGATAAGTTGCGTAGAATTTTGAATTTGCTATATTTCCAAAATATGGCGGATTTTTAGTTGTACTTAAAATTTGTCCGATTTTTAGGAGAAGTATGATAAATAGGACTTTATCGGGCGAAATACAAAGGCTTTCAAAGCAATTTAGGGTACTTGCGGTCGTGGGACCTAGGCAAAGCGGCAAGACTACGCTTTGCAAAAGTCTTTTTCCAAATTATTCATATTTCTGCTTAGACTTAATAAGCACCGTGGAAGAAATTGCCAATTCCCCAGAGCTTTTTTTGGAGAAATTTGCCAAAAAAGGGATTATCATAGATGAGGTTCAAAAATACCCGGAATTGTTCCAGTATATAAAAGCAGTGGCAGACAAACACCCAAACTATCGTTTTGTTATTACTGGTAGCAGCAATTTTTTGCTTCTATCAAAAATATCGGAATCTCTTGCAGGCAGAGTGGCTATAAACACTTTATTGCCGCTTTCGCTTGCGGAGCTAAAGAATTTCGCAGGTACAGACACAAATACGCTTTTATTCAAAGGCGGTTATCCCGCTGTTTGGTCGGAGAACGTGCTTCCACAAGACCTTGCTAAAAACTACTACAACACCTATATAGAACGTGATGTTCGGCAAATTGTCAATGTGCGGAATTTGTCAAATTTTCAAAAATTCATAAGGCTTTGCGCAGGGCGGGTTGGGCAGGAATTCAACGCTTCCAGCTTATCCAATGATATAGGCGTTAGTGTTTTAACAATTCAGGAATGGGTTAGCATTTTGGAGGCTTCTTATGTGCTTTTTCGTTTGCCGCCATTTTTCAGGAACATAGGGAAAAGGCTGGTGAAAAGCCCCAAGATATATTTTTGCGATACGGCTGTTCTCTGTTTTTTGCTAGGTTTGGAAAAGGCAGAGCAGTTGTCCATCCACCCTTTGCGTGGGGAAATTTTTGAGAATTTTGTTGTGCTTGAATTCCTCAAAAAACGCTATAACGATGGCAAGACGAATAATTTGTTTTTTTACAGGGATAAATCTCAAAGAGAAGTTGATATAGTTCAAGAATTTGCGCACCAGTACAAGGCTTATGAAATTAAGTCTGCCCAGTCATTCAATGCAGATTTTTTCAACAACCTGAAATATTTGAAGAAAATCCTAGGAGAATCCCTGATTTCAACGCAGGTTATTTACGATGGAAAAAACGAGCTTGATATACCCGAAAACGGAATGATTAATTTCAGGAATTTTGTATATTAATGTTATATATGTTTAAGGGTAGTGAAAAAATATTTGGCAGGGCGTGCGGTGCAGGCTCAAAAAGCAATTTTTCCGATTTGCTTTTTAAGGCGCAATACGTGCCGAATAAGTCATTCTTTTTTGCTACCCCCCAAAAGCCTGCTCCAAATCAGCGATAATATCGTCAATGTGTTCTGTGCCAATGGAAAGCCGAATGGTACCTGGCTTTACGCCCTGTTCCAAAAGTTCATTTTCGTTGAGTTGGGAATGTGTTGTGCTTGCAGGATGTATAACCAGAGATTTGGAATCTGCCACATTTGCGAGAAGGGAGAACAACTCCAGCTTGTCAATGAATTTCTTTGCCTGCTCCGCGCCGCCCTTTATTTCAAAAGTGAAAATTGAGCCTGCACCTTTGGGGAAATACTTTTTATACAATTTATTATCTGGATGCTCTGGCAAAGAGGGATGGTTAAGGGATTCCACCTTCGGATGCTTGCGCAAATATTCCACCACTTTGAGCGCATTTTCCACGTGGCGTTCCACTCGCAAAGAGAGGGTTTCCAAGCCTTGGAGGAAAAGGAATGAGTGGAAAGGGCTTATGGTCGCGCCCGTATCTCTCATCAAAGTAACACGAATCTTTATTATATACGCAAGATTTCCAACCGCTTCGGTGAGGACTACTCCGTGATAGCTGGGGTTCGGTTTAGACAAACCTGGGAATTTATCGTTTGCCGCCCAGTTGAATTTTCCAGAATCCACTATCACGCCGCCTATAACCGTTCCGTGACCGCCTATGAATTTGGTGGCGGAATGTACAACCACATCTGCGCCATGCTCAAAGGGGCGAAATAAATTTGGTGGCGAAAAGGTATTATCCACAATAAGCGGAATGCCATGTTTGTGGGCTATGGCTGCCAAGGCATCAATGTCAACAATGGTGGAATTTGGATTTCCAAGCGATTCCACAAACAATGCTCTGGTTTTTTCGTTAATGGCTTTTTCAAAATTCTTAGGATCGCTACCATCCACAAATGTTGTGGTTATTCCAAGGTCGGGTAGGGTGTTGGCAAAAAGGTTATATGTTCCGCCGTATATGCGTTTATCAGATACTATATTATGCCCAGCGGTCGCAATATTCTGTACAGCATAAGTAACCGCCGCCGCTCCCGAAGAGGTTGCCAAAGCACCTACGCCGCCTTCAAGAGCTGCCATGCGTTGCTCAAATACATCTGAGGTGGGGTTCATAAGGCGCGTGTAAATGTTGCCGCCTTCTGTCAAGGCAAACCTTCCAGCCGCCTGTGCGCAATCCTTGAACACGTAGGATGTTGTTGCGTAAATGGGCACAGCCCTTGCATCTGTGGTTGGGTCTGGTTTTTCCTGCCCAGCGTGAAGTTGAAGCGTCTCAAATTTGCGATTTTTCATATAAACTCCCTTGTTATATACACATAATACATATATGTATAGTATGTTTATACTCATAATATAGTAAATATTGTGGAGAAAATATACGAAAATTTCTACCTTAACACCAACCAAATGCAGCTCTTAGAAAAACTGGGCAAAATCCTGCCCTTTGTGGAAAATCCTGCCCGATATATGGGGGGAGAAGCTAACAGCGTAATAAAAAACAAAAAAGATGTTCTGGCGAGCATGGCTCTCATTTTTCCAGACCTTTATGAAATTGGAATGTCAAATAACGGAATGCGAATTTTATACAATGCGATAAACAAAGAAGCGGATTTGTTTTGCGAAGTCGCTTTTGCGCCTTGGGGAGATATGGCAAAATTAATGCGAGAAAATGCCATTCCCCTTTACACGCACGCCTCTTATAGCGAGGTTAAAAGTTTTGATACTTTGGGGATAACAGTGCAAACCGAACTAAATTTCACGAATATCCCTTATGTTTTAGAACTTGCAAACATCACAGCTTTTGCCGCAAACAGAAGAGAGAATGAACCCATTGTAATCGCGGGCGGTCCTGCAATGGCAAACCCAATGCCTATAGCAGATTTTTTTGACTGCCTCTGCATAGGAGACGGAGAAATCTTGGCACCAAAGGCACTTCGCATAATTGGAGAGGCAAAAAAGGCGGGCAAAAACAAAGCGGAAATTTTGGAGCAAATAGCAAAATTGGAAGGTTTTTATGTGCCTGCAATTCACAGAGAGATAAAATCCGTTAAAAGAACTTATGTTGAAAAACTCGCAAAAGAACTTTTCCCAACAAAAAATCTGATAGCGAATATGCCGCTTGTGCACGACCGCTTTTGCGTAGAAGTTATGCGAGGCTGTACCCAGGGTTGCCGTTTTTGCCAAGCCGGATATTGGTACAGACCAACCAGAGAATTGGATGCAGACGATGTTTTGGACATCGCAAAAGAAGGGCTAAAAGCCACTGGAGACCGCCAACTTGGGCTTTTATCGCTTTCCACCGCGGACTATTCCCCTGTTGAAAAAATGTTAGATTCATTTATAGAAGACCCATTTTTCAAAAATATAGATGTATCTTTGCCATCGCTTAGGGTTAGCAGTTTTGGCAGTAGCCTTGCGAATAAGGTTTATGAACTCAAAGGTGGGCGCAGCGCAACGCTTGCACCCGAAAGCGGCTCCGAGCGGCTCCGAAAATTCATAAACAAAACCATAACAAATGCAGATATTGAAGCCGCAACGCAAAGCGCATTTCAAAACGGATTCAACAAAATAAAACTATATATAATGGTGGGCTTTCCCACCGAAACAGAAGAAGACGTCCAAGACTTGGTGAAACTAACGGAACGTCTTTTGGAAATAGGGCTTGCTTGCAACAAAAAATGTCAAATAAATTTGAGCGTTGGAATTTTTATCCCAAAAGCCTGGACACCTTTGCAATGGGCACCATTCGTAAAAAAAGAAAAGGCAATAGCGCACATAAAAATTTTAAGAGACAAATTTTATAAACACAAAAACGTAAAAGTCTCGTGGAATTCTTGGGAAACCGCACACTTAGAAGCGATATATAGCCGTGCCAGTCAAAACCTCGCCCCCTTGATTTACGAGGCATACAAAAGAGGTCTTGTTTTTGAAAGCGACAGCAATCACCTAAACCCAAGCGAATGGGAAAAAATCAGAAACGCTCTAAACTACAGCGATGTTTGGCTTTTTGAAGAGATAAAACAAGAAGAAAATTTATCTTGGGACATTATAGATGCAGGCATAAGCAAAAAATTTTTGCAAAGAGAATGGGAAAAGGCGCACAATCCAAATGCGGAACCCGTGCCAAATTGCAAATGGGGCAAATGCGTGGCCTGCGGAATCCCAGGCAATGGCAAAGACACCATTCTGGGGAAAATTCCTGTACGGGCAACCGCCGTAGTAGGGGCAGCCCTGCGTGGTTGCCCTTCCAATCCACCAACCCCCGCGGGAATTTTCCCATACAAAATCATTTTCCGCAAAACCAAAAGCAGCCGTTTTTTGCCGCACCAAAACACATTATCATTTTTTGAAAGGGCTTTTGTGAAACTTGATATTCCAATAAAATTCAGCGAGGGGTTTAGCCCCAAACCACGAATAGCCAATACAGGCGCATTGCCTCTGGGATTGGAATCTCTTTGCGAAGTTATTTCCGTTGAGCTTTTGGAAAAACTTAATTTGGAGAATAAAAAAACAGAGCTTATTAAAAGCATAAACGAGATATTCCCTCAGGGCTTGGAAATTGTCTCTATAGAACCTCTGCAAATAAAACTCTCTGCGCAAGTTCCCAAATCCACAGATTATTGCATGGCGGGCGAATATCCAAGCGGGTTAGTGCAAAAAAAAGAAAAAAACGAACTCCCTGTGGTTTTGAATCACAGGGGGCAAAGCATAAATTTAAATGAGCATATTCTTTCAATTACCGAAGTTGAAAATGCCCTGCACATCACGGTTAAATGCAACGAGCAAGGCGCCACCGCAAGTCCTTTCACCATTTACAGCGGCCTTTTGAACATAAGCGAACAAGAGGCTAGGGCTTTGAACATAGTTAAGATAAATGTTAGTATATAACGCTATTTTTTCAAAAAAATTGCAGATTTTTGTCCTACATTTGGTAATTTTTACTATATTGTAAGACAAAGGTTCAAATTTTCAACAAATTTCCAAAATCTTGGCAAAAAATAGTTTTAAAAATGGTAAAAATTCATTCACCTGAGTTGAAAGGGCTTCTCACTCATACCGGCGCCTCAGTAGGGGGTTTGTATTGTTCCCCAACAGGGTAGCCATGAGAAATTTGTATATATATGATTATGAGCGATGAATTTATCATTGAAATGCCGGCAAACGTAAAAGCCGTGGACAAAAAACTTGAAATTCTTAATTCCAAGAGACCTTTGCCACCTGCAACATTGAAAAGTTTTAAAGAAAACGAACTTGTGGATTGGACATATAACAGCAACGGCATTGAAGGTAATACGCTTACGTTGAAAGAAACAAAAGTGGTTTTGGAAGGTATCACTATCGGTGGCAAGAGTATTCGTGAGCACTTGGAAGCAATCAACCACAAAGACGCAATTATTTTCTTGGAAGGATTGGTAGATAAAAACAACCCATTAACTGAACGAGATATTAAAGACTTGCACAAACTTGTTTTAAAAGAAATTGACAATGAAAATGCAGGAATATACCGCAGGGAAAACGTAATTATATCGGGTGCAAAGCATATTCCGCCAAATCATTTTAAAGTGTGCGAACAAATGGAACAACTAATACCAAAACTTCACGAATGGGAAAAGAAATATCACCCGTTAGTTGCGGCTGCATTGTTGCACGGCGAATTTGTAAAAATACACCCATTCGCAGACGGCAACGGTCGAACTTCGCGCTTGCTTATGAATTTCATTGCGATGCGTGCTGGCTACCCACCTATTGTAATTAAAAAAGAACAACGCTTTGCCTATTATGACGCATTGGACGAAGGTGCGGTTTCACACAATTATACGGCATTTGTAAATATGATTTTCGAACTTGCCGAAAAAACACTTGATTTTTATTTGTCAATTATCGGTTAAATAAACGCACGGGGTTCGCATTTTGTCTGAACCAAAATTTTCAGAATTTACAGGATTTACAGAATAAGAATAAAGCCCATCTGTAAACGCTTTATCAAGTGGCAGGCATACTTATTTGCAAACACCTGTTGACAAAATTCACTTTTTTTCCCGTTTTTTACGTCTAATAGGTAACGAAGAAAAAAATGGAGGTTCAAAATGACCGAGATCAACACCAACCGCAAATACAAGTCCAGTGTTTTCACGCTGCTTTTTGGCGAAAAAAACAACCTTTTGGAATTGTACAACGCGATAGAGAACACCAACTACGGCACTAAAAAGATAACCATTCCGAATCCCGAATTCATAGTGCTTTACAACGGTGACGAAGAATGTCCAGACAAGCAGGTTATGAAACTTTCCGATATGTTCAGCGAGCCTCTGCCTGAAAGTCTTGCCAATCTTGAACTTGTAGTAAACGTTTACAACATAAACAAGGGCAGAAATGAAGAATTCGCCATTCGTAGCGAAAAGCTGAAAGGTTACGAAATTTTTATATATTTAGTGAAGGAATATGTTAAGTCAATGGATAGGGATAGCGCAATAAAGCGAGCCATTGGTGATTGCATACGCCAAGATGTGCTTAAAGATTTTTTGAAGGAACACGGCTCGGAGGTACATAATATGTTGCTAAGTGGATGGAACTGGGACGATGCCAAGCGGGTTTGGCAGAGAGAGGCTCGCGAGGATAGAGACGAGGAAATTCTAGACCTCATAGATAAAGGTTATACTTCAGCCGATATTAAAAACCACCTCAGCAAACAAACCCGCCCAGCAACTGTGTAGCGAGGGCGGTAGCCTCCGTAGGAAAGCTGCCGCCAAAGTACATTTAATTCATATAGTGAGATACAAATTTTTCTGCCTTTATTCTGAAAATTCTTTAATTCTGTAAAATAAGTATAACAGACATTTGGTAAAGATTTTATAGATGGGCATTTTTTATTGTTCTGGTAAATAAGTATAACAGACATTTGGTAAAGATTTTATAGATGGGCATTTTTTATTGTTCTGGTAAATAAGTATAACAGACATTTGGTAAAGATTTTATAGATGGGCGTTTTTCATAGTTCTGTTTATTCTGGTTCAGACAAAAGAAACGCGAACAACATTATGGCGTGCAAATGCCCGTTGATTATGCCGTGCAAATTGCCGACGGTTGCGAAAAAATCGTTGGTCATTCGCCCGCAAAAGAAATCAAGGTTTTGGATCGGGCTTTTGTAAAGGCGGAAAGATTGGGTGCAAGCCAAATCACAACCGACCACATTGAATACGCATTGAAAAAACAAATGCAAGAAAAAACCCCAATGGGGTTTTGATCGAAAATTAAAATTTTAAGTATTAAATTCCGAAATTTTCTTGGCATGTTTTAAAAAGGAAGAAAAATATGAAAAAATTGTCATTAAAAAAAAATGGTAAAAATTGGGGCACTTGCAACTGCGTTAACACTTAATGCATGCACGGCCAACGAAGAAGAAACAATATCTGCAAAAGGAACTTGGGAAGTTGACCCTTCGGAACAAAATTCAAAATGAACAATCTGATAGCGTTGCGATTGATACATTTGTGTAATGTGCGTCAACGTTTTAATGAAATTACTCGTAGCGAATGGAAAACGAAAGAGGAGTGTGTTGAATATTTACAAATGAATTATGAAGATCATACTCTTGATGGTGACCCAGATTATATAAGAAAATCCACAATTGAGGCATCTATGAGAATCAAATGCAATGAAAAATTAAATTCTGGTGTTAATTTTAAAAACTCGTTTGGAGATGTTGTAAAAAGTGTGGAGAATTGCAGGGCGAATTTGTGATTACAAAAACATAGCCATGTAAAGCGGCAACGTGATTTTTGCACCAGCTTGCCCTACATTACCCGTGATGAATTTCAAAGCGTATGGTGGATTGAATTCTTTGATAAAATCGTTAAGCGAGCGAGTGGTGCTATTGCCAGATTTAACTTCCAAAGGAATGATATTGGAATCTTGCGTGTAAAGGAACTCAATCTCTTGTTTGTTCTCGGCGGGCTTGTAATAATAAAGTGGCAAGTTCTTTTTTAACAAAATGTCAGCAATAAGATTTTCATAAATACCGCCTTTCATTGCACCTTTAAGTGTGTTGTCGTAAATTGCTTTTTTTATTTCAAAGCCATACATTGCATTAAGAATACCTATGTCACTTGCATAAACTTTGTAATATCCAGCTTGCGTGTATGCGACAAGCGGAAAGGTCGGAGTTGCCACATTGTTGCAAAGTTTAATAAGTCCAGCGTCACGCAACCATTCTATGCTATTGTCAAACTTTCGTGCTGTGCCTTTTTTTTCAACAACCGCGAATTGGAATTTCTTGTTCTCTTTGGCAAGTTGTTTGGGCAACGAAAGATAACAATTTCTCGCTTTTGGCTTTTCTGCCCTTGGTGCATACTTGGCGATGTCGTCAAGATAACTGTCAATAATTTCAATCTGGGTTTTGTGAAGTTCACCAAAGTTATTCGTTTCGAAAAATTTATTTACTGCCGCTGGCATTCCGCCAACAACTATGTATTCTCTTAATAAACTAAACATTTTTTCGTTTAAAAATTCGTCAACTTTTGTGCGATTGTCGAAATAATCCTTGTACCATTTTATTTTTTCATCATTAAATCCATGTGCCCACAAATATTCTTCGAAATCCATTGAGAACATTTCAATTTGGCTTTCATATCCGACAGGTATAGAACGTGTTTGTTTATATGCAATACCAAGCATTGACCCCGATGCGATAACATCAAATCTGCCGTCCTCGGCAAATGATTTTAACGCAGTTCGAGCATCGCCACAATCTTGTATTTCATCAAGGAAAATAAGAGTTTTTTCTGGTATGAATTTTTCGTTTTCGAATTCTTTGGTAATAGTGATTTTTCGTATTATTTCATTTACGTCAAGATTCCCGTCAAAAAAAGTTTTATGCTCAGCATATAATGAAAAGTTTAACTCTATGATGTTCTCATAGTTTTGTTTGCCGAACTCTCGTATGATGAAAGTTTTGCCGATTTGCCTTGCTCCTTTGACAAGCAATGGCTTTTTACCCTTTGAATTTTTCCATTCCAGAAGGGTTTTCATGAATTTTCTTTTAAGCATAAGGATAATATACATATTTTAGGAGTGTCTCGCAGGCAAAAAATGCAGATTTTAGCCGTAACTTTGCACTGAAATTTGCATATTTTGGCAGTATTGGGGCTGATATTGTTCCACAAATGCAGGGTAACCACGGTATACCCTATACCCCATACCCAAACATTGAGTTAATCATTGCTTACTATAGTATTGCCAATTCGCCAAGGTGGTTTCCATTGTTGTCGGTTAGTACAAACAGTCCATTAAATTCTTTAATGCCTTCGGTATAATCAGTACAAAGTGAGGCTAATTTGTCAAGAAAAAACACACTTAAATATTCATCAGGGATAGTTTTAGGTAATTCTAGTTTGACAATTCCGTTAGTTACACTTCCCGCAATTTCGTTGTAGCCTTCTTCATCGTATGCAAGTATTTCAATAACTCCGCTACCTTTGTAGAGAGTACCATCTTCATTATAGATTTGCAAGTTTTCGTTGAATGAGTCGCCGCCGCCCGAAGAGCAGCCAAATGTGAATACCAAAGCAAGCATTACAGCTGCCGAGAGTGCTAATTTTGAGAATTGTGTTCTCATTGTATATTCTCCTAGTTAATGCAATAGTGACTATTTAGCACTATAGCTACATTCCAAATAGTAACATACAAAAAATCTGAATAAAGCCACTAATTGAGGCTCACTCTGGTTCACACAATGATTTTTTCTACCTTCTAATTAAATGCTAGGTGTTTTTGATTCGGGTTTTGGCGGTTTAACCATTCTCAAAGAGTTGGTGAAGATTTTGCCTAACTACGATTTTGTGTATTTGGGCGATAACGCTAGGGCACCTTATGGCAGTCGCAGTTTTGATAGCATATACCGCTATTCGCTACAAGCGGTGAATTACCTATTTTCCATCGGTTGCCCCCTCGTTATTCTCGCCTGCAACACGGCATCTGCAAAGGCACTCCGTTCAATTCAGCAAAAAGACTTGGAAAAAATAGCCCCTGATAATAGAGTGCTTGGCATAATCCGTCCCCTTACAGAAGAAATTGGCAAATTAACAGAAACCAAATGCGTGGGTATTTTAGGCACGGAAGGGACAATAGCCTCAAAGAGCTATTTGTTGGAAATAGCAAAATTTTGGCCGGATTTGCACATAGAGCAAGAGGCTTGCCCAATGCTTGTTCCTTTGGTGGAGAACGCCCTGCTGGAACATCCTGCCACAGAAATATTTGTTAGGGAATATACTCAAAAAATTTTGGCTAAAAACCAAAAAATAGACACCCTAGTCCTTGGGTGCACCCACTACCCCCTGCTCCAGAGGCTTTTTTTGAAAATACTGCCAAAAAATATAAAAATTGTCTCGCAAGGCGGCATTATAGCCCAAAAAACGCTTGAATACCTAGCAAATCACTCGGAAATAGATGCCAGAATCAGTAAAAACGGCAAAATTCGCTTTTTGACCACCGATTCCTCCGAATTTTTTGAGAAAGGCGCAAAAGTATTCTGGAACACCCAAATAAAAGCGGAAAGCATTTTACTATAATTTTCTATATTCCTAAATATGACTATTCGCACTCAAATTAACTTTGATGGCTGGCAAGATTACCGGGGGAACCCCAGCGGGGCAATTATTTATACCGAAACAAGTCACCATTCTTTGGTACCTGTTCGAGACCAGTTAAATGAAAATGGAAACGGTTCCTTTCTTGACCCAAATTATGAGACTGGCACGGTTGGCCTTTTTGCCTATACCAATACCAAAGATATAAATAGAGCCATAAAAAACAAAGTGCGTTATCTCTTTTTTGGAACCCGCTACGAGGGCTCCAATGCTGACTACAAAAATAAATATTTAATAATAGGCTACCAGCGAATAGATAAAGTAAAAGATGTGCGCAGTTTGCATTTGCAGCAGCATTTAAACGATGAAAATCCAACATTTTTAACCTTGGACTCCTGTATGGCCGCTTGGGGGCAAATGTATTTTGTTTCTTTTGAAGATTCATACATCTTAACAGACGAAATTTTGCACGAATGGGGTTATTCTGGCAGGGCAGCAAGGCCGCTCCGCACCATATTCAACCCAGAACACGCCAAAATTCTAGTGGAATATTTTGATTCCAAAACCAACCTAACAGACGAGTACATAGACACTATATTAGAGTATAATGAGGAAGAATAGTGGTTAGATTGGTATATTTATTTGCATTTTTAATTTCTGCCGTTCAAATATATGCCCAAAGCCTTACCCCAGCGCAGGCACAGGCGTTTCAAGCTCAAATGCTTCAAGCGCAGACATCTCAAGCGTCACCTATGATACGAGCTTCGGAAATTGCCGCTGCAAGAGAAATTTTGAACGCAAAAAATTTTCAAGGAACCAATTTAATTGTGATGCCAGATTCTTTGAGCAATATTAATTTTGCAGAACAGAAAAAAGACTCTAATATCACTTTCACCGATTCTAGCGCATTTGATGAAAAAAAAATCATGCGCTACGAGAATATAATTTTCTCCCAAAGCCTGCCAAGTGCATTTTTTGAGGTTCAAGGCATAATTCCAGCAGATTATCCCCTAAAACAAGGCGATTATTTAGAGCTTTCTCTTTGGGGCGCGGTGGAAAAGCAATTTCCATTGCACGTGAATAACCAAGGAAATGTATTTGTTGAGGGTGCTGGCCTCATAAATGTTGCAAATCTAAACCTTGGCGAGGCCGAAAAACTGATAACCAAAAAATTGCAAAATGTGTATTCTGGCATTGTTCAGGGCAGAATTTCTGTGAATTTGCGAACAACAAGGCTTTCGCCCACCAAGGTATTTGTCATGGGTTCCGTGCAAAGGCCTGGTGGCTACGATTTACCTGGGAATTCCAATGTATTTTTAGCACTTTATAAAGCTGGAGGCCCAGATAAATACGGTTCCGTTAGAAACATAATTATTCGTAGGGCAAACGGAGATTCTGCGAAAGTAGATTTATATGATTTTCTTTTGAAAGGGCATAAAATTGGCGAAGGCATTTTAAGAGACGGCGATTTGGTTTTTGTGCAAAAAGCAGAAAAATTGGTTAAGGCAACTGGAACAATAGGAAGGCCTGCCATTTATGAATTGAAACACAGTGAAACTCTCAGCGATTTGCTTGCCTTTGCTGGAGGCTTGCTCCCAAACACCGAGCATACCGTAAATCTTTGGCGAATAAATAAGGAGACTGGAGCTCCTGAGGTTTTTGACCCAGGACCCGCAAAAGATTTTGCAAACCACAAAAAAGTATTCCAAATGCAAGATGGAGATAGCATTTTTGTTTTCGCAAGCACCAAGCACAATACCAATGCCATTCAAGTCACGGGCTCTGTTTTTTACCCTGGCTATTATGTATGGGCAGAGGGTATGTTGATTAAAGATGCCGTTGCCTTGGCGGGTGGACTTTCTTCCGAAGCATTTAAAGATAGAGCCATAGTGGAGAGGATAAATGCAGATTCCAGTTTTTCTTATTTTTCGGACGATTTTGATGGCAGCAAAAATTTAAAGCTCTTACCCGGTGATAATGTGGTTGTTTTGGATTCCAGAAAACTAAAAAATTGGAGAACGGTTAGTGTCACAGGTTATGTAAAAGACCCGCATGATTTTGAATGGCAAGAGAATTTGGACGCTTTAGATTTGGTAGCTTTGTGCGGAGGCTTTTTGCCAAATGCGATGAAAAGTGAGATAATGATAGAAAGGCTTATTGAAGGCAAACAAAAAACAGAAATTATCAATTTACCAATAAAAAACGAGTTGAGTACCAAAAACAATAAAAGTTTAATTTTGATGCCAGGCGACAGAGTTGTTGTGAAAATGGATACATCTTATTATGAGCACGAAGTTGTGGCTCTTACCGGAGCTTTTAAAAATCCAGGCTTTTATTCGCTTGCAAAGCGCGGCGAAACATTTAAGAGTTTTATGAATCGTTTAGCAATTATTGACGAAGCGGCTTTCATCAAAGGTGGGCAATTGTTTCGCAGGGTACCAAAAGCCTTCAACATTACTCAAACTACTTCCATTGCCTCTAACGCCTCTACTCTTTTCAATGCAAGCATAGATACTACGGCTTTTCCTAGAACTCCCGATACAACCATCACAAGCTACAGAATAAATTTCGATTTTGATCGTGTTTTGAATGGCAAAGATAAAGACATAGAATTGCAGGCAAATGATTCCATTTTTGTTCCCTTTGAAATGCTAACCGTAAATGTTATAGGCGAGGTTATAAGCCCTGGGCATATTCTGTGGCAAAAAGGCTGGAATGCTAACGACTATTTGAATGCCGCAGGCGGGCTTACCATAACAGGAGACGATGACCGCATTGTTTTAACTTATGCAAATGGCAGCAAAACAAAAATAAACAATGCGAGAGAAAAGCCCAACCCAGGTTCTACCATACAGGTGTTTTACAAGCCTGTTCCCGAGCCAACTAAATGGACAGAAGTGGTTACCGCTATAGGTACTTTGGCAACAGCTTTTGCAGTAGTGGCAACTATATATTTAAAATAACTATATTACCACTATAGTCAAAATAGAGAGGTTTTTATGGCTTTTTTTGTTCCTTTTGTGTTAGGTGCTGCTGCTACTGCGGTTGGTCTTCACATTTACAAATATAAAAATGGCGGCAAAGATGAATGTTCTTGTGGCTGCGGCGACAAATGCGAGTGCGAACCAGATTGTGATTGCGGTTGCAACTCTTCGGTAAAGAAAAAAGTTACCGAAACAGCAGATATTGCTCTTGAAAAAATCAAAAGCGGTTTGCACACATTGGAAAACAACATCAACGAATCCACTTTGGAAAAAATAAAGAGCGGCTTGCAAACGGCAGAAAATAAAATAGTTTTTTTGCAAGAAAAGCTAAAGGAAAAAGCTGAATAGAGCTGGGTCTTGGGGAGCAGCTACTCGGCGTATTTGAACATATTATCAATGCAACGTTTTGCGGCAGTCAAAACGTCTGTACTTAATTTAATTTCTTTTGCTTTTTCTGGCTCTTTAAGGGTTTGCAAAATATTTTCCAAAGAGTTGCTCTTCATGTATTTGCACATATTGCAACTACCTATAAAGCGGCGTGCGGGCAATTCGCTTTGCAAGCGCGCGCTCAGCCCACATTCCGTTAAAAGCAACACAGGAGCATCTTCCGGAAGGCTGTGAATGTAGTCCAGAATTTGAGATGTGCTTCCCACAAAATCGCTTAGCATGGCAACGCCAGGGCTACATTCCGGGTGGCTTGCAATGCGAAGCCCTTTGTTTTGAATTCTAAAATATTTTACCAAGTCAGGGTCGTATTGTTCGTGAACATAGCAGGTACCTGTGTGAAGCACAAGTTCTTTTTTTATTCCCATTTTTTCCAATTCGTTTTTCAAATTTTCACCCATGAGCTTGTCGGGCAAAAATACAATTTTATCGTTTGGGATATTGCTCACTATTTTCAGCACATTTGAGCTTGTAACGCAAACATCGCAAGCAGCTTTCACATCTGCAGTTGTGTTTATGTAGCATACATAAGTGTGTTCTTTATATTTATTTCGCAAATCTCGGACTTGCTCACCCGTTATGCTACTTGCAAGGCTACACCCAGGGTTTGTGCCTGGTATTAGCACTCTTTTTTCGGGATTTAAAATTTTCGCAGTTTCGCCCATAAATTCCACGGCGGCAAAAATTATTGTTTGAGCTGGTGTTTCCATAGCATTTTTGCTTAATTGGTAAGAATCCCCACTATAATCTGCAACACCAAGCGTAATTTCTGGTGCCACATAACTATGAGCGAGGATTGCCGCATTTTTTTCTTTTTTCAACTCATTTATCTCATTTATAATCCCAACCAGCCTTTCACAGGTTTCCATTGAATACTGGCAAAGCACCGTTCCGTTCTGCACGGAGTGCAATTTATTGTATAGGTCTATAGCTTGCATCAAAACACCTGCCTTGCCTTGGCGGTTTTGTTGCTTGGGGCAGCAGGAGTAGAAGTGTTGCTGAATATGGTGGCGCCGCTTTCTTTTGGTTGCTCAAAATGCTTGCCATCGCAATCCTCAATTTCTGGAGAGGCAGCTGTGTAAAGGCAGCTTGTGAATTGGTTACAATATGAGCCTGCTATTTTGCCAGTGTGGTTGCAAATTTTTCTTGAAATAACTCCCTGTGGAACGGGAAATTGTAATTCTGGCAAATTTTTATGAATTTCCGGCATAGAATTCATCCACACGGGGAGTGCATCTTCTGTACCTGTGTGACCTGGCCCCATCGGTAAAAAATCATCAGTTCCAATCCACACACCCATTGTGTATTGCTTGGTGAAACCTATATACCAAGCATCGGTATAATCATTTGTGGTTCCTGTTTTGCCGCCGCTCGGATGGTGAAAACCGCTCGCCCATACTTTTGCCGCTGTTCCACCTGTATTTACCGTTTGCAGCATTGAAACCATAAGATAAGCAGAAGGCTTTTTCAAAACCTCGTGCTCAACTTTGTAGTTTTTTTCTATTACTTCGCCGTTTTTGCCAACTATCGCCTCTATATAATGAGGTTCTATTCTAGTTCCAAGATTTGGAAAAACCGTGTAAGCACTTGTCATTTCCATAAGCGTTGCGCCCACCGAGCCTAGGGCAATACTTGGCACAGCCTGCAAAGGTGATTTTTTCACTCCGAATTTGCGTGCATATTCCACAACATTTCTAAGACCATATTTCATTCCAACTTGAATTGCTGGCAAATTTTGAGAAAGTCCAAGTGCCTTGCGATAGGTCATCATTCCTTTGAATTCTTTTGAATAATTGCCAGGTCTCCAAAATTTTGCCGTATCCACAGGATCTGGAATTGTTATTGGAGCATCATTTACTGAGTCGCAGGGAGATGCACCGTTATCCATTGCGGCTGCATAAACAAAGGGCTTAAATGAAGAACCTGGCTGCCTTAAAGTTTGTACCGCACGGTTCCATTTGCTCTCGTTGAAATTTTTTCCGCCAACCATTGCTCTAATCGCCCCTGTTTCGTTCTCTATCAAAATAACGGCTACTTGTGCTTGTCTATAACGCGAAGTATCGGGATAAAGTGTTTTTGCCGTGTCTTTTTCCAAATAATTTTTAGTGAAATCTGTGTAAACAGAATCAAAATGATTGAGAACGCTGTCGTTATGCATATTATATTTTTTTGCCAAGTTAAGTTTCCAAATAGCGCGCTGGCGAAGCCGTCTATCAACTCTTGTTCTTTGCTTCAATGCGGCCGCTTCAACTATCTGTTGCGCATTTGGGTCTATGGTGCTGTAAATTGAAATGCCATCTGCATAAAGAGAATTTTCGCCGTATTTATTCTCCAAATATTTGCGTATATCTTCCATATAATAAGGTGCTATGGCAGAGTCTATTTTTGTTTCGGTGGTGAGTGGCATTTTAATGTAGTTGTTGTAATCCTCTTTTGAGATATAACCCGCATCTTTCATGGCGAATAGAACTGTGTTTCTGCGGACAATGGCGGCTTCGGGTTTGCGGTCGGGGCGGTAGGCTTCTGGGCGTTGGAGCATCCCTGCGAGTACGGCTATTTCGGGAATGGTAAGCGAATCCAAAGGGCGGCCAAAATAATACTGCCCCGCAGACTGAAACCCATAATTTCCGCCTGCTAAATAAACTTCGTTCATGTAAAATTCTAAAATTTCCTCTTTGGTGTAGGTTTTTTCTAGGCGAATGGCAGTCATTGCTTCGCGTATTTTGCGGGTAATTGAGCGTTCCGGGGTTAAAAATAAAAGTTTTGTTAGCTGTTGGGTTAGCGAACTTGCCCCCCTCATTTTGTTGCCCGTTCTAAAACTCTCAAGTATGGCACTTGGGATTGCAAGGGGGTTCATGCCCCAGTGATTCCAAAATTTGCGGTCTTCTGTTGCCAAAACAGCATTTTTCACCATGCTTGGAATACTGTCTATGGGTGTCCAAATTCTTTTTTCCACAAAAAATTCGTGAACTAAAATAGAATCCTTATCATAAATTTTCGTTATCAAGCGAGGTTCTATAGTTTCCAGTTTTTCAAAAGAAGGCAGTGTTGGAGCAAGTTTAAACCACACTATGCAAATAGCTACTAAACCTAAAATCACAGGAAACCCAAAAACTAGAATCCAGAGCAATTTTTTTTTGCCCAAATCCCTAACCGGCCTTTCTACGCTAGAAACATTTTCTCTATGCTCACTTTGCATAAATCGTAATGTAGAAAAAAATCTCGTGCCTCTAAGGCATAAATAGAGATTTTTTAATGTCCGTAGGACAGCCCGAAGGGCGAACCCTGCCCACGAAGTGAAGCTGGCAGGGTGAGTAAAAAAAATCCGTGCCTGTCCAAAAGTTTTGCCAAGAAAACAGGCATTAAACCCTGCCCACGAAGTGAAGCTGGCAGGGTGAGTAAAAAATTTTTGTGCCTCTAAGGCATAAATAGAGATTTTTGGGAATAGAATTATATCTCAACCATTATATCCGTACAATTCTGCGCAAAAACGCTATCGTGGCTAATCAAAAGCAACGCTCCAGGGAAATTTTTCAAAGCAATTTCCAAACGCTCTATGGATTGCAAATCCAGATGGTTGGTAGGTTCGTCC
>Ga0268262_10000506_pt1 | contig 51359 bp, 51 predicted proteins | sample TergutNc150P3_FD_190354 | JGI IMG/M metagenome (GOLD analysis project Ga0268262, IMG submission 190354) | Nasutitermes corniger P3 segment gut microbial community from laboratory colony in Florida, USA - Nc150 P3 (SPAdes) (version 2) | ecosystem: Host-associated > Arthropoda: Insects >... | reverse complement strand
TTTCATCGGCGACTACGGCAAAGCCTTTGCCCGCCTCTCCCGCGTGCGCCGCTTCTATCGCCGCGTTCATCGACAGCAGGTTGGTCTGGCTGGCGATGTTTTCCATGACCGCGTTGATTTCCATCAAACCCTCGGACTCACGCGCTATTTCCTGAATATCCGTCGCTACTTCCTGCAATCCGCCGCGGCCTACTTCCGAGGATTCCTGTAAGTTATTTACATTGGCGGCGTTGTTAATCAGCGTATTGGTAACAGAACTGATATTGGCTACCATCTCCTCAATGGCGGACGACGCCTGCGAAACATTGCGGCTCTGGTTTTCCACATGGCCGTTAAGTTTGTTGATGTTGGCGATTACCTGTTCCATGGTGGCGTTGGTCTGCGTTACGCTGGCGCTCTGGCTGATAACACGCCCCTTGATGTTCTGAATGTTGGAAGTAATTTCGTTGACCGCCGCCGCCGTCTCGGTCATGTTGCTGGACAGGGAAGAGCCGATATCCGACAACACATGCGACTGCTTTTTAATGAGAAGCACCAGGTCTTTGATCTTTTTAATGGTATTATTGAAGTACAGGGCAAGATCGCCTACCTCGTCTTTGGAACCGACGGGGATAGTCCGCGTCAGATCTCCTTCGCCTTCGGAAATGTCTTTAAGCGTGTCCGCTACCTTGACGATGGGGGCGGTAGTGCTGCCCAGAACAAGGTAGATAATGACAACCGCCACTACCAGGGCTATTGACGCCAATATAATAACAAACCTTTTCAGCGCGTTGACATCTTTCATGATGTATTTTTCAGTTGAACCGATCATTATTGACCATGTTGTCGGGGAAGCCCCTATAGGAACATTGGCAACGGCTAGTTGCATGTTTTGTTTCAACGCGGGGTCAAAAGCAAAACACTGAAATTCCTGCGCGTTTTTAATAGCTTCGGTAACTTGTTTTAAGTACGAGCCGAATTGTGTTTCCTCGGCAATGGTCCTTCCTATCATCTCCGGCAGGTAATTTGCCAAAATAAACCCGTTGTCGGAGTAAATGACCATACTGGTAACTTCATCGAACTCTTTGATAGTCTTCTCTACCCTGGGTTGGCACATGGCAATATCAAGTTGACAGCCTATGGCTCCGACTACTTCATTGATACGCTTGTTGATAATGGGGCAGGTGATTCTGACCGCGTAGGTGTCTTTTCCCTGATTCTTAAAGGGGACGGGGTCGCTCATCCCGACTACTTTTGCGTTGGGACCGGTAATCCAGTTCATTGTCTCCTGAACGACGGCGCTCGTCCCGGGCTTTATTTCCCCGGTTTCTCTTGACATGGCAAAAGCGAACTGTCCGGTGGGGGTTGAGCCTACCCTGCCTATATTACGCGCGTCCTGCCCGTCAATGGCGTTTGGCTTCCAAACGGTAAACATGCGTACAAAATCGGGCATGTCCTCAAAAACACCTTGTATATTATCTTCAAACTGCTGGCGCCGTTCCGCCACCGGAATGTTTTCATAAAAATTCATGAGATTTGATAATGTTTGCAGTACATTTATATAGCCGTTCATACGGCCGTCCCAGTACTCGGCTCTCTGGCGCGCCAGGTACATGGTTTTCGAACTGGCAAGCTCCATGGTTATGGAGCTTGATTTTACCAGCTCAATTATGGCAAGACCGCCCGCCACGACCGCCACAATGGCGATCATCATGATACTCAGTTTGATTTTTATCTTCATCTCAATTCCTCCATCCTTTTATCTCATAGAACTTTTTTTTATCATTAATTTAATTTTCGCTGTTTTGGAGGCTGTGTCAAGTGAAAAACATACCAAAAAACGCAAAAGTGTCAGCTTGCCGCAGCCGCACGGCTTAATAAAGAAGGCGAAACGAAGCTATTCCAAAATCCGCCATTCCGGAGTAGCATAAGAACATGCAATTTGAGCTGAATCAGACGTTAATTGATGAAATTATCTTTTTTATGGAGGACCAGAGCGGTGAATTCCTGCTGGATACCGAGGAAGGGGTTGTTATTAACGTAGATGAGGGGGAATTGGAGGAAAATGATGACGGCAGCCGCTATATTTCCCTGCCGGACTGGGGGCCTTCCGACGGATTCAGGCTGATGGAACACTTTACCGCCGGGCTTCACAACGCCCTGGTGCGGGAAGAGCTTTCCGCCGCGCTGAACCGGGGCCGGGGGGTTTTCCGCGCTTTTAAAGATACGCTGGGCCGGTACCCGGAAACGGAAAAACTGTGGTTCGGCTACAAAGACCGCGCGATGAAGCGCGAGGTAACTTCCTGGTACAACAACCTGCGGGAAACCTGGGGTTTGGAACTTATCGGCGAAGAGCCGGAAGACATAGCCGGCCTTGCGCTGGAAGATTTTCGTTTCCGCCCGGGAGCGGCACAGGACAGCGCCCCGGCGCGGGAACTGCACCGCGCCTGCCTTGACGACTTACACGTTGAAAAAGCGGTAAACACCGCAATGGGCGAATGGGTTTTTCCCGGCGATATATGCTTTGTGGCGGAAACCGCGGGGGGTGAATTTGCCGGATACATCAGCGCCGCCCGCGCCGATACATTTCTCCGTGTCTGCGCCATAGAAGTACAGGCCGAATACCGCGGCCTGGGTTTGGGCAAGACCCTGCTGGACCGCCTTTTGGAACAGGCGGACAGCGAAAAGCTTCCTCCTGTTATTATAGACCTTCCCGCCGGACAGGGGCATTTTTCGCGGGCGCTGATCCGGGAAAATTTTACCCCCTGCGTTCAGCGTTACTGCCGTTACCCTGCTACTCCGTAGCTTCTACCTCGTAGCCTTCGTCCGTTATGGCGGTTTTAATGATTTCCAGCGGCGTTTGAGCGGGATCGTAACTGAAAGACGCCGTTTTGTCTTTCAGGCTGACCACAACGCCGGTAACGCCGGCAATACCGCCGATGGCGTTGGTGACCGCCTTTACGCAATGTTCACACGACATCCCTTCTACTCTTAACGTTTTCTTTTCCATTTTGATACCTTCCTTAATCTTCTCACAAAGACTTCTCACAAAGAGCACAAAGATACAAAGAACACAAAGAAGAAAAAAAGAGGGGGGTTATTGTAAGCCATCTGAGCTTGATAGCTTCACGATAAGATAACAAACAAAAACCCCCTTTATTCCCCTTGGTGTTCTTCTCTTCCTCCGTGTTCTTTGTGTGGAATCTTCTCCCAATCCGTACCTTCCTGCGCACCACTACATCTTTTGTAAATCAAACGGAGTTTCCTGGTATACATAGTTAAGCCAATTATCAAAAAACAAATTGGCATGGGCGCGCCAGCGGACTATCGGCGCTTTTGACGGATCATCATCGGGATAGTAATTTTTCGGCGGTTCTACGGGCAGCCCTTTTGCCAGATCGCGGCGGTATTCCCGGTCCAGGGTAAGGGGGTCATATTCCAGATGGCCGGTAACATAAATCTCGCGGCCCCCGCGGGCGGTGGCAATAAAAACCCCGGCCTCTTCGGTTTCGGACTGAATCGTCAGACGCGGTTCGGTGGTGAACGCGGCGCGGTCGCAGGTTGTATGCCGGGACTGCGGGGCGAGAAATTCATCGTCAAAGCCGCGGAACAAAACATGGTGCTGTTCGTTTACCGCATGGGGAAAAATGCCGAACAGTTTTTTTTCCAGCGGCTTTTTGGGAATGTTATAGCGGCGGTACAGCCCCGCCTGCGCGCCCCAACAAATATGCAGGGTGGAAAAAACTTTTTTCTCCGAATAGTCGATTACACCGGCAAGCTCGTCCCAGTAATCAACTTCTTCAAAAGGCAGAGTCTCCACCGGCGCGCCGGTAATGATAAGTCCGTCAAAACGAACATCCAGATAGAGTATCTCCTCCGCGCTGATATAGAATTTATCCAAATGTCCGGGAGGGGCGTTTTTTGATTCATGGCTGCCCATCCGCAGAAAGGTAATATCCACCTGCAGGGGGCTGTTGCCCAAAAGCCGCAGTAATTGAATTTCGGTGTCCACCGTAGTCGGCATAAGATTGACAATGCCCACCTTGAGCGGACGAATATCCTGATGGCTGGCGCGGTCATCAGTTATCACAAAGACCCGTTCTCCAAGCAGGGCGTCATAGGCCGGCAGTTCTTTTGGTATTTTTATCGGCATAGGCGTTTCTTGATTGATATAATTGACATTATGTTCTTTTTTGTCAATAAGGCCCGCTTATAGCGGTGTTTGTCACTTGGGGACAAAAACCAGAACCGCTTCCGCGCCGTCTTTCCCTGTTGAGCGCAGTTCCAGATTGTCTTTTGCAATGTTCCATTTGGTGACATTTTGGAGGTAGACAAAATAATCAAGTTCCTTGAGTTCTTCCGGCTCGTGGATAGCAATCATCAGGGTTTGAGCCACTGTTTTAATGGTGATTCCCTGTTTATCATCCAGCGTATAGGGGGCAAAATAACGGTTGGGCGCGCCGACGCCGTTGACGCGTTCCGCGTCAAAGCGCAGGGTAAAAATATCGCCAAAGCCCTTTTCCGCCAGTTTACCGCGCTCAATAATTATGTTTTCCGGTTTGGTCCGTACCTCTGCCAGATTCCAATCCCTGTTCATTACCGTTGAAAATTGGGGAGCGCTGGCGCAGGCGGCAAAAATAAACACCGCCAGCGGCGCCGCCGCCGCACATAACGCCATTTTCTTCGCATAACGATTCATGTTATTCACCTTCCGGAGTTTCTTCTTCTTTGACAATCCGGTCAAGGCCAATAACAAAATCGGGCTTGTCGATGCTGAGTATTTTAACGCCCTGGGCGGACGGCCCCATCGCCCGAATTTCCTTTACTTTCAGTTTAATCGACTTTCCCTGGCTGGTGATGCACATGATTTCCTCGTTTTCAAGCACGCTGACACAGCCAACAATTTCGCCGGTTTTTTCGGTAACGGTGTAAATTTTCTGGCCGCCCGTGCCGCGCCCGTGCGAAGTAAACTCATTAAATTCAACCCGCTTGCCAAAGCCGTATTCGGAAAGTATTAGCATCTTCTCGATCGCGTCAACCCGCAGCACGCCGGCCAGTTCATCACCGCTTGAAAGTTTCATGCCGGTAACGCCCCGCGTAGAACGTCCCATCGCGCGCACATGGTCTTCGTGGGTGCGCAGGGCTTTTCCCCGCCGGGAAATCAACACTATTTCGTCCGTGCCTTTGGTCAACAGGGCGCTTACCAGCTTGTCGCCCTCATCAAGTTTAATGGCGATAATGCCCCTGGTTTTGGCGTTGGCAAATTCGCTGGTTTTTACCTTTTTGACGACGCCGCGGGCGGTTCCCATAAACAGGTATTCGGTGTCGCTGAAGTCCTTGAGGGAAACCACCGCAGTTATATCCTCGTTAGGCGACACTGTGAGCAGGCTTTTGATATGAGCGCCTTTGCTCGTGCGGCTGCCCTCCGGCAGTTCGTGTACTTTCATCCAGTAGGCTTTGCCCGCGCTGGTAATGAACATAACGTACTCATGGGTGGAAGCGACAAAAATCTGCTTCACAAAATCATCTTCCGCAAGTTTCGCGCTCTGCATTCCTTTACCTCCACGGCCCTGATTTTTGTAGGCCGAAACCGGAACCCGTTTCACATAACCAAGATTCGAGATGAGTATCATCATCTCCTCTTTTTTGATCAGGTCCTCGATATTTATATTTTCTACCTCGCCGGCGACAATCTCGGTACGCCGCTTATCGCCGAATTTCTCGGCGATGGCTTTGGTTTCATCCTTGATAACTCCCCGCAGTTTTTTATCATCGGCCAACAGGGATTTATAATAGGCGATCTGGACTTTCAGTTCTTCCAGTTCCTGTTGAATTTTTTCAATTTCAAGACTTGTCAGGCGGCCCAGCCGCATTTCAACGATTGCCTCGGACTGCGCTTCGGACAGCGAAAAGCGTTCCTGCAATTTAAGCCGGGCGGTTGCAACATCGCGGCTGGCTTTGATAATCGCCACTACCTCGTCAATGTTCGCCAGGGCAACGACCAGCCCTTCCAGAATATGGGCGCGTTCTTCGGCTTTGCGCAGATCGTAGCGGGTGCGGCGGGTAACAACATCCACGCGGTGTTCAATAAAATAGTGAATAAGCTCTTTCAGGTTGAGGCACTGGGGCTTGCCGCCGACCAGCGCCAGATTAATAATGCCAAATGAATTTTGCAGTTGGGTATTGGAAAAGAGCTGGTTAAGCACCACTTTAACCATAGCGCCTTTTTTTAATTCAATGACAATGCGGATACCGTCGCGGTCGGATTCATCGTTGGCGTTGGCAATACCGTCAATGACCTTGTCCCGCGTCAGTTGGCCGATTCTTTCCAGCAGCATGGCCTTGTTCACATTGTAGGGAATCTCGGTAAAAATAATTTTTTCTTTGCCCTGCTTGGTGGTTTCAATGTTGAATTTGCCCCGCACCAGCAGTTTGCCCCGTCCGGTTTTATACGCCTCGCGGATTCCCCGGCGGCCAAAAATTACCCCGCCGGTGGGAAAGTCCGGCCCCTGTACAAAACGCATCAGTTCTTCAATGCTGATTTCCGGATTGTCAATATGGGCGCAGATCGCGTCGCAAATTTCAACCAGATTGTGGGGGGCCATGTTAGTCGCCATACCCACGGCGATTCCGCTTGAGCCGTTAATCAGCAAATTGGGAACAGCGGCGGGCAGTACGGTCGGTTCCTCAACGGATTCGTCAAAATTGGGGGCAAAATCCACGGTTTCTTTTTTGAGGTCCTGCAGCATTTCATCGCCGATGCGGGAAATTTTCGCTTCGGTGTAACGCATGGCCGCCGGAGGATCGTTGTCGATGGAACCAAAATTGCCCTGGCCGTGTACCAGCGGATAGCGCAGGGAAAAATCCTGGGCCATGCGCACCAGCGCGTCATACAGGGAAAGGTCGCCGTGGGGGTGGTATTTACCCATGGCGTCGCCGACAATGCGGGCGCTTTTTTTGGTCGCCGCGCCGGGCCGCAGTCCCAGTTCATCCATGGCGTAGAGCAGCCGCCGGTGTACCGGTTTGAGGCCGTCCCGCACATCGGGCAGGGCCCGCGCCACAATGACCGACATGGCGTAATTAAGGTAGTCTGTTTTTACTTCGTCCTCTATCGCAATCGGTATAACTTTACCGGAGGGGACTGGGCCTGCTGAAGCAAGCTCTGGTGCATCAATAATTTCTGCCATTGGATAATCATACACTTTTTTGAAAAAAGAATGAAGTACTCAGCAGGGTGCTGTCCGTAGCAGACATCAAGGATTTTGACAATAACGGGAAAAATGTCATTTTGAGAAAATTCTGACTTCCGGTGTCCGCGGCGCATCATTTTAAGATGAGACTGAAAGATTTCTTGACTTTTTATAGTATTTACATATAATAAAGTGATATGTGGAGAAAACTGGATACATGGCGTTATTATTCTCTGGGGAAGGAAAATTACTATGCATCCATGAAAAAAATATTCCTCAATAACCTGCTCAGCCTGCGTCAGGCAAATGCCATTGTCGCTGTTTTTGCCGGTTGTTTCGCGCTGGCTTCCTTCATACCGATCAAAAATTCCTCCGTTTTGGTAATGGAGAATATCGTCAAAGCCGGTATCTGTTTTGCGGCGGCTCTCATTGCCTTGATACTTGCCGTTTATACCAATTATAAAATGCAGACGGTATTTATAAACAACCGGTTTATCTATATAGTAACGTTGATATTTTACGCGAATGTTGTGTTCTTTGGCATGTATCTGAGCGTATGGTCAAGCCGTGAACAACTGGCTACGATTTTTTTATGTTTATTAATATGCGCTCCGTTGATGGTTATCAATTCGCCCCTGTTTAATCTGTGCCTTACCGGGGGGGCAATGATCTGCTTTATAGTATCCACCATTATCGTTAAAGAATTTAATAATTATATTCTGGATATTGTTAACGTCATAATCGCCGGTGTAATCAGCCTGTATTTTACCTGGCAGATCGGCAAACTGCGGCTGGGGCTGGAGTTAAGCGCAAGCATGCTGGAAGATGAACGTAACAATTATTTTGACCAAAGCACCATAGATGAATTAACCCAGTGCAAAAACCGCCGTGATTTTCAGCAGACATTCAAAAGGTATCTGTCCAACTACAGAACTTCGGATAACTGGCTGTGTGTGGCGATTCTTGATATTGATTTTTTCAAATTTTACAACGATCATTACGGACACCCCCAGGGTGACGACTGTCTGCGCGCCGTAGGCAGAGTATTGAACAGTTTGCAGGACATGCTGGACGTTTATGCCGCCAGGGTCGGCGGTGAGGAATTTGCCCTGCTGTGGTTCGAGGCTGAAGTCTCGCATGTGGACGTTGTCGTTTCCCGCTTACTGGACTTAATAAAGGAATTAAAGATTCCGCACGAAAAATCAAAAGTCGCGCCGAATGTGTCTATCAGTATGGGAGTATTTGTAGAACAATGCGGCGCGGAGACTGATACGCAGACCATGTATGATATGGCGGACAAAGCGCTGTACAACGCCAAAGAAGGCGGGCGTAATTGCGCGATTATCTCCGGCAGTACGATTGAACAATACAAGATAACGCCGACTCCCTGAGTACAAAACGCAAAGATTGTTTTCTTGTATTGAATAAAACCGAAACCTATGGTATTCTTAAAAAATGTCTCCGCGTATCGACAAGAAAAAAACAAAAGAAACCATTGCCCTTGTTATTGACAAAATAAAAACAGAGGCTGATCCCGCGCTGCTTGATGACTATATCCGTCTTTTCAAAAAGGAAGTTTCATTGTTTTACCGGTCCAAAGCCGCAGCCTATCTGCTCATGTTGTGCGATCAGGGAAAAAATCTTCGCCTCGTTCAGCGAAATGACTTTGCCCGAAAAAATGACCGGCGTTCTTCGGAAGAAGATACCCCCCGTTACCCGCTGGCGGAAGGAGAATCAAAACGGCTTTTTTTCAGCGTAGGGCGGAGCCGTCGGGTTTTTCCCCGTGAGATTCTGGGACTTATCAATGCCAAAACGGCTATTTCGCGGGAAGACATTGGCGCTATCCGCATCCTTGATAATTATTCGTTTGTACAGGTACGGGATACCGTGGCCGAAAAAGTTATCGAAGCGCTGAACGGAACAATTTTTCGGGGCAGGCCGCTCACGGTAAATTACGCCAAATCCCGCAAGGACGAGGAAAACAATGCCGCCCAAAACGGGGACAAAACATTCCGTGAAGATGATCCGTCCAATGCTCATTCATCGGATAGTTATTTCTCATCCCTGGAGCAGAACCATGACCATTCTGAGGAAGAAAATATTTAGCCCTATTCCCGTCAACAAAACGATCCATGCGGTCAACTCCAGCGCGTATGCCAGGATTTCACAATACCGGGCGATTGCTTCCGGTCTGCCCGGAAGGATCCCGAAAGTAGCAAAATAATCTTCCGGTTGTACGGGCAGTTTCTCGCCGGGACGCAGCGCGCCAAAAATGTACCATAAATTGTCCTTCCTGGTTTTTGTTAATTCCGGCAGCAGCAGGGGGATTGCGCCTTCCTCCGCCTGGGATGGCAATTCTTTGGCGCAGATAAAGCCGTACTGTTCGCCATTGGGAAGAAGGCAGCTTTTGTTCAGGGGAGCAATGTTCCCCAAAAAACCTTTGTTCGGCCGGGGCGACAAATAACGCAGAGGCAGCCGGGCAATATCGCGGTAGGCCCGCAGTATCCTGGACCTCCACGCAAGACGGCGGTACATAACGGTAAACAACAGGCCCGGCGGTATCATGGGATACAGCGGGACAAACAGCGCAATAATGGAAACAATTACCGTTAGGCGAAACGCGGGGCGGGAGAGAAACATAACAGCCATAAGAATCTGGCAAAGCGCCCCGACAACCAATGAATAGGGAGTAATGGTGTTCCAGTATTCACCGCGGTACCGGCCCGCCCGGATTGCCCGTGTCGCGAGGGAATGGTCAGGACCGTCAAAGAAAATCACTATAAGGGGTTTCTTTTTTGCTGATACAAAACTCCGCCGTCCGTCCTGGCGTACCAGGAGACCGCCGGCAAAAACCCGCGCTCCTTCGGTAAGGGCGGAAACCCTTTCCCAGCGAATTTTTTCCGGCGTTTCCTCACCCGGATCAAATACTTCGGATATACCGTCGCTTTTTTGCATGGGCAGCAGGTAGATTTCGGCGTTTTGCAGGGAGACCGGAACCGTCAGGTCTTCATTGCGTATCCATAGAGTCTGCCCGTCCGTCACCGATTCAAAACCGCCGACAAAACGGAAAGTATCGGTTTTTTCTTCCTGCGAGTATTGGCGGTAATCCAGAATGGGGCTCAGGCGCAGTTCATCAAAACGCTTTCTGAATATATACCATTTGTGGCGCCTGACCAAAGCCCCGGCCAAAGGAACCATTCCATACCACAGAATCACCATACTGACGATTACTAGAAAATCAATTATTCTCAGGGTATTATTCCTCCATGCAGGAAAAAAAAATATACCATATCACGGTCGGCGACATTGCCACCAACTGCTGGATTTATCCCCTGGACAAAGACAGCGGCAGCGAACAGTCCCCGGACCAAAGGTCCGCGGAGCCCTGGTCCGAATGTGCCGTGATAGACCCCGGCGAGGAAAGCAGCCGCATCATCGCCTGTCTCGACCAGTTCAAATTTTTCCCCAGGTACATTTTACTCACCCACGGTCATTTTGACCATATCGGCGCAGTACCGGCCCTTGCCGCGGAATACGGCAAACGGCGGATGGGCAAATGTGAAATCGCCATCCACGCGGCGGACGCGGAATATCTGGGGCCGGATTCGCGCTCTGTTCACCGCCGCAGCATTTCAGCGGCAATGGGGAATTCGGCATACATTGACGCATTATGGGAAAATATGCCTCCGCCGGATAAAACTCTTGCGGAAGGGGATACGGTAGGCCCCTTTACCGTACTGCATCTGCCCGGCCATACCCCCGGCAGCATTGGCCTGTGGGACAAAAAGGCGGGAATCCTGTTCAGCGGGGACACGCTTTTTTGCGGCAATTACGGCCGTACCGACCTTCCCGGCGGCAATGAGGCGCAGCTTTTTGCCAGCCTGAAACGCCTTTTTGCCATGGACAGCGATATACAGGTTTACCCCGGCCACGGCCCGGCCACATTGATTGGACATGAGGCGGCGCGGGGAATGCTGGACTAACCAGGATTTCTGCATTTACTTTTTGATAGTGAAGCGTTGTCCCTATGGGGAATTTTTGTTATTTGGTTGGATATCTTGTCAAAAGTAAATAAAAACTCTGCCGGACTAATCTGCTATCTTGCCCATTTTACCGATTTTGTCTATAATGGGCCTATGAGCGAGACAAGCGGCAATTCTGATATTGTAGGGAGAAAGATATTTTTTCTGTATCCCACTGCTGCGGTGCAAAACCGGATCATTACTGAGCTGGTTCAGCAGGAATACGAAGTATACATCGCCAAAAACAAAGACAAACTCAAAAAAGTCCTCAGAACATATCCTGACTCCATTGTTTTTATTGATATTAACGAGCATATGCCCGAAAACGAATGGGATGTCTGGATAACGGGACTCATGGAGGCTGCGGATACCAAAACTGTTTCTGTTGGCATTGTTACTCCCATTGACGATGAAAAAATTAAAAACAAATATACCACGGTAATAAAAGTCCCCTGCGGCTATACCGTATCGAAATTTGACATGGAGAAAGCTACGGCGCACATCCTGACAACCCTGCAGGAAATAAACGCAAAAGGCCGCCGGAAGTATATCCGCGCGACAACTGAGAGGGAGAGCAATACTACCATCAACCTGCCGTTGAACGGAAATTTTGTCAATGGCCAGATAAGGGATGTCAGCGTAGTGGGCATTTCCTGTACCCTTACAGGCAACCCGAGTATAGCCAAAAATGCCCTGCTTAAGGATATACAAATAAAACTCCAGACCAACCTCCTGAAAGTGGAAGGCATTGTTTTTGGCACCCGCGCGGAAGAGGCGGATACCGTTTATGTCATTCTCTTTACCCAGCGGATTGATCCGGAAGCCCGTATAAAAATTCGCAAGTACATTCAGCAGAATTTACAGAGCAAAATGGATTTTGATTTGAACGGATAAAATCAGAATATTAAAACAAACGTGCCAATGGTAATAAAAACGCCCCCGATAATTGTCTTTACCGTTATTGTTTCTTTTAAAATAATAAATGCCATTACCATACCGAGTACCAGGCTAAATTTATCTATGGGTATGACTTTTGACGCGTCTCCTATCTGCAAAGCCCTATAATAACAAAGCCATGACAGCCCTGTCGCTATACCGGATAAAATCAAAAATAACCAATTTTTATTTTCAATATTTACAATCTCATTATGTTTACCTGTAAAAAAGACAATACCCCATGACATAATTAAAACAACAATAGTTCTAATTGCCGTTGCCAAATTAGAATTCATATTTTGAATGCCAATTTTTGCCAAAATAGAAGTCAACGCGGCGAAAAAGGCTGATAATAAAGCAAATACAATCCACATATAAATGTTATTTGTTTACTACTTCCCGAAGATCTTTATTCCTTCTCCGGGAAATTTTTTCTTGACCGAGAGTACGGCCCGCTGAATAGCGCGGGCCTCTTCCACTCCGCACCAGATAACCAGAGCAAAATTTTCTTCCGGCCATACGGCGTCGCCCATGCGGGGGCCGGCGGAACCAACTCCCAGAATGTTGGGATACTTGGTGTAATACTTGCCGACGCCTTCTTTGGCAAGGGCCTCAAGGATATTTTCCTCAACCGAGTGATTGGCAATTATTTCAACACGAATCATTTTCCGTCCTCCGCGTTACTTAATAGAGTACCACCAATAATGGCAATATTGGAACCCGCAATCCGGTTGTGAGCCGGTTTGCTTTGTTTGGATCGGCCTTCACCCGCCGCGATTCTTTCACGCCGCGCTTCGGCGCGGGCAGCCCGCTCATCGGAGCGTTTGTTCATAACCGCGTACACCGTGGGCATAAGGAACAGAGTCATCAAGGTGCCAAAGGAAAGGCCGCCAAGAACCGTTTTACCGATGGGCGCTACAATTTTGGAACCTTCGCCGGGGAAGAACGCCATCGGCACCAGGCCCAAAATCGTGGTAAGGGTGGTCATTAAAATCGGGCGCAGGCGGTTGCCGGCAGCTTCAACGCAGGCGTCATGCAGGGAATAACCCCGCTTGCGCAGCAGGTTGGTGTAGTCCACCAGCACAATGCCGTTGTTGACGATAACGCCGATCAGCACCAAAAGGCCCACGGCGGTCAGCACGTTGAAAATCGTTCCCGTGATAAGGTATATCGCCACGATACCGATAAGCGAAAGCGGAATCGTTAAGATAATGATGAACGGATCGCGGAACGATTCAAAAAGGCTGGCCATGACGCCAAACACCAGAAAAGCCGCTACAATACAAATCAGTATAAAGCGGGTGAATAATTTTACCATTTCGGCATTGTCGCCGCCGTATTCGATGATCACGTCATCTTCAACGGGGATTCCCGCCCTGATAACTTCTTCCACCTGCCCCTGCAGAACGTTCCTTTTAGCGCCCGGTTTTGCCCCGGCGGTAATATGAATAACACGGCTCTGGTTTTCGCGGCTGATAGTCAGAGGGCCGGTTCCTTTCTTGTATTTTACAAAGCTGGAAAGTGGAACCCTGCCCGCCATCTGGCTGTTGACAAAAATCTGATCCAGCGCCGGTTCGGTATTGCGGTCCGCTTCGGCAAGGATCAGTATTACATCATAATCTTTCCCGCTGTTTTTATACCGTGTGGCGGTAATACCGTCCACCGCGGCTTTGATTTCATTGCCCACCGTGGCGGTATTAAGGCCCAGCGCGTACATTTTTTCACGGTCAATTAGTATCTCAATCTGGGGAAGTCCGTCTCTCAGATCAACCGATGGTTCGGTGACAACATCAGACAGTTTTTCCTTGAGCAGATCGGCAATTTTTTCTCCCAGCGCCTTGCCTTTTACCAGATCATCCGTGCGGAGGATAATATCAACCGCGCTGCTGGCGCCAAAGCCGCGCATACCGCCGCCGAATGAAAACGAAACGCCGGGAAATTGGTTAAAATGGGGCCGCATTATTTCTTTGATATCATTGGCGTTTTCGATCCTCTCGGCAAATTCGGGAAGGTTGATTCGAAGGGAGCCGGAATTACTGGCGCTGCCCCCCATTCCCATAAAACCGCCGCCGCCGGCCCTGATAATAATCTTGTCATAACCTTTAACTTCTTTTTCAACAATAATCTGAAGCTGTTTCAAAACCGCCTCGGTTTCCTGTAAGGGGGTTCCCATCGGCAGATTCGCCGTTATGCTTACATTGTCTTCATCCTCCTGCGGCATGAATTCCCAGCCGATTTGGGGGATCATGATAATACTTCCCACAAGGAGCAGGAGCAGCCCAAGGATGACAATGGCTTTGTGTTTAAGCACCTTGCCGACGGCCCAACGGTAACTGTTTTCCAGCCACACAAAAAAACGTTCAAAGCGCGCGTCAACTTTTGCCGTAGCGCCGCGCAGAGGTTTTTGTTTGCGCGTAACCAGAGGCAGGTAATGACTTGAAAGCACCGGAACCAGAAAAACGGCGGTAAACAGGGAAATTGCCAGCGATATAACAACGGTAAACGCCAGGCCCGCAAACAGTTCACCCGACACTTCCAACAGTCCCTGGAACATAACCAGCGGGGCAAAGACACAGAGAGTGGTAAGCGTTGAAGCGGTAATGGCGATTAACATTTCCGATGTACCCAATACCGACGCGGTTCTGAGTTTTGCCCCTTTTTCCCGGTAATGGTAAATATTTTCCAGAATAACAATCGAGTTATCAACCAACATTCCTATTCCCAGCACCAGACCCGCCATGGTCATCATGTTGAGGGTAAGTCCGAAAAAGTACATTAACATCATGGTGATAATTATCGAAACCGGAATACTGATGCCAATGATAATGGTCGGCTTGAACGAACGCAGAAAGACAAAGAGTATCAATACCGCAAGCAAGGCCCCGCTTACGGCGGTGCTGGTTACCTGATTAAGCGAATGTTCAATGGTATCAGTGGTGTTGAATATTTCAGAGATTTTTATGTCCTGCGGAATCTCCCTCGCCAGCTTGGTCAACCGCGCGCGGAGGTCTCTCGCGGTTTGTACGGAATTTTTTCCGCTTTGTTTCTGTACCATCATCATTACCGCGGACTGGCCGTTTACATAAACGGTGCTGGTTTCATCGCGGAAACCTTCAAACACATCGGCCAAATCGCGCAAATATACCTGACGGGGCAGTTCCACCTGCGTCCCAACCAGACCGCCGCCCTTGTAGGAAATGACCGTGTTTTTAATTTCATCCAACGATGTATATTCGCCCATGGTAGTCAGAATGTATGACAGGCCCCCTTCGGTAATTGTTCCCGCGGCAGTCTGCATATTTTGCGCCCTCAGTATCTGCTGTATCTGCGTTACCGTCAGACCGTAAGCTTCAAGGCGGCTCCGTGGAATTTCCACGCGAATAATTTTTTCCCTGCCGCCGTTTACCGAAGCGGTCGCAACGCCCGGCGTCTGCTCTATCCGGGGAATGATGGTATCCTCGGCAATTTCCCTCAATTCCTCCGGCGTGCGGTTTCCCGTTATCATTAAACCCATGATGGGAATCATCGCCGGATCAAATTTAAAAATCAGCGGTGAGGACGCGTCGGTGGGCATAATATTTCTTGTCCGTTCCAGAGAATCCCGGACGGAATTCGAAGCGTCCACAAGGTCAGTGCCGTAAGTAAAACGCATGATTACCAGACTGGAACCTTTTGATGAAGTGGACGTAATTTTATCAAGATTGGAAACACCCGACAGCGCCGCTTCCAGAATACGGGTAACGGATCGTTCAACTTCTTCCGGTCCCGCGCCGGTATAGGAAGTATAGACCACCAGAATCGGAGGATTAATTTCCGGATAGAGATCAATAGGAAGGTTTACCAGGGCGAAAAACCCCAGCCCGATAAGCAGGGCGAAAATAATAAATACCGTAGTTGGCCGCGAAACGACCCCTCTTGCAACACTCATTCTTCCCTTCCTTTAGTTGGCGCTCAGCGGCGCAAACTTTTCAATGATATTAACCCATGCGCCGTCTTCAAGCAGGGTTTGTCCCCGGACAACAATTTCCTCATCCGCGGCAAGCCCATTCTGAATTTCCAGAATTCCGTCAATAAGAATCCCCGGCATTACCGTCCGTTTCTTTACAATTTTTTGCTGGGGATTTTGAGGATCGGCGGCAATAACAAAAACATACTGTTCCCCAAAGCGGTTAAGCATCGCTGTCGCGGGAATCTTTACGATATTGTCCTTGTGTTCGGTGATAATTTTTACCTTGGCGAACATTCCCGCTTTAAGTTTTGAACCCGCGTTATTTACATTGATCCGCACTTCCATGGTACGGGAAGCGGGATCAACCGTGGGAGCGACCTCGCTGATACTGCCCTGAAAAATATCGCCGGGCCACGCGTCAAGGGTAATTTCACAGGGCAGGTTCATCGCCATTTTGGAGATGAAGCGTTCCGCCACATACAGCCGTATTTCCAGCGCGTTGCCGCCCGCTATGCGGGCCAGAGGCACTGCCTGGCTGATCGTCATGCCGACCTGGGCGGGCAGGGCTACCACCGTTCCGCTGATGGGAGCATAGGCTACGCCCCATTGATAAATCATACCCGGCCTTGAGGGATCAACCGCCGCGATACGGGCGCCTTTGTTTACCCGCTGGCCTACCGCGGTATACACCTGCGCCACTTTGCCCGCCGCGTCGGAATATACGTCAACGGTGGAACCGGCTACAATGTCGCCTGACAAGGCGATATAATCCTGGATTTGACCCTGTACCGCCGAGGTGGTATTTACCGCAAATACCGCTTTCTGCGGCGCGCTCTGTTCTTTGGCGGTACTGCCAGGTTTTACCTTTTCCTGTATTTCCTTTATCTTCGCGCAGCCGGAAAACGAAAGAACTGCCAATAATAGCATAAGGATTTTTTTGTTGTTCATTATTTTATCTCCTTTGAACTCAAAGTCCCAAACGGAACTCCAATAGCGTATTCAAGATCAAGCAAACCGTTAAGGTAATTAAACTGCTGCTCAAGCAACGAAACCCTTGCCTGCTTTAAATCCAGTTCGGCGTTCCGCACCTGCAAAAGGTCCTGCAAACCGGCGCGGTAAGCCTGCTCGCTCAGGCGGTAGGAGCGTTCGGCAAGCTTTATCGTCTGCGTCTGGGCCTCCACGCTGGTCCGCGTTTTTTCCAGCGATAATACGGTGTTATAAATTTCAATTTCCGTACCCTGAATCATCTGGGCCAGACCGATATTGGCGCCAACGATCTGATCATTCATATTTTTAACTCCCTGAAAATCCGCGCTGAACGGAAAAAGACTGTTCAGCCGCAGCCCCAGCGAAACGGTAAAGGAGCCGGATCTTTTCCACATATCGCTGTCGCTCCACTTGTCCTTGTCCTTAAAGGGATCGCCGATAAAGGCAGGCGTGGTGTTCCAGCTTAACGTTAAAGCCGGCAGCAGCGAATTAAGCTGCGTTTTGCGGACGCTTTGCAGTAACAGTATACTATACCGCAGTTCCTGAATGTCCGGTTTGCCGGAGGCGGCTTTGGAAATCAACTCCTGCACGTTAAAGGAAATAAAATCTGTCTCGCTTTTTACCGGCTCCAGCTCAAAGGGAGTGTCATAGGGCAGCCCCAGAAACATGGCGAATTGGGCTCTGGAAAGCCGCAGGCCATTTTCAGCCTGATCAATGATGGGTTTCATATTTTCCCTCGCGACCTGCGCCTGTAAAAGCGTCAGTTCCGGGGCAAGGCCGGAGCGGTAATTCGCCTGGGCCATGGTGACCCGCCGCCCGGCAGCCTCAAAATTTTCTTTCAGCAAGGAAATATTTTCCTGCAGCAACAGCATATTGTTATACGCTTTGCGCACATCCCGCTCAAGCTGGGTCTTTGCCTTTCCGTAACCGATCATTCCGGTCTGATAATCCAGCCGCAGCCGTTTTATGTTTGAAAACATGGCGGCGCTGATGGTAAGCGAAGCCTGTATTGAACCGGCAACGTGCCATTGGGGAACTTCAATTGGATCGGAAACAAAAAAATGGGGGTCTATCCTACCGCTTATTCCGTCAATGGTATCCCGATTTCCTGAATTGGGAAGCGGTCTGGTGATCGATTGCAGGGTTTTCTCATTATCCCTGATCAGGCTGCCCGCCGCCGTTACGCCGGGAACAAACTGATTCCACGATAAATCCGAAGCCCGTTTTTTGGTATTTGAGGATATCCGCGCCGCTTCCAGGCTGAGGTTGTTTTTTATCGCCATTTCAACCGCCTGATCAGGGTTGATACGCAGCGCTTCGCCTTTTTGCTTTTGTGTTTCCTGCGCAAACAATTGTCCGCAGAACAGCGCGCATAGTGTCAGCATTAAACTTGCTATAAATAATTTTTTTCTCATATCACTCTTTTTTCTCCTTTCCTGACATACCGTCACATACCTCGCTTTGTCTGCGGCGCACACGCCGGCCTAAAGGCCGTCTACATTTTCTGTACACAGTAGACTTGTCCGGCGCCGGAACCAGTTGCATTTATCACTCAACGCCCCTTATCGGGGCGCAATTACTTGTTCTCATCGCTTATTCCTTATTATTTCATTAGCTGATATTCCCAATGTTATAAAACGGTACAAATATCTGATGTCGCTGTTCGGCACTTTTCCCGTTGTCTGTCCCGAATTTGCCTGCATCAACGTAGTAATAATCAGAAACAGAATCCAGGTAGACAGCCACAGTTCTTCCCCAAACGGACTTTCGCTGTTTCGCAGGGGTTTAATGTCAACCTCTTCAAAAAGCCGCATAAATTCATTCATCGGTTTTTCTTTCCTTTTTCGTATGGGGCCCAGGTTGATTCTGCGATTGCGAATCCAATCCATAGCCGTCAGAATATCCGGCTTGGAACGCAAATATTCAACAATGGAAAAAATCCCCAGATATAACTGTTCCTGCGGAAGCGCCGGCTGCCGCATACCCTGCCGGGCAAAATCCATAATCCGCATGAATTCGGTTACAAAAAGCTGGTGCAGCATATCCTGTTTGTTTTTGAAATGACCATACAGGCTGCTTTTCGACAATCCCGAACGGAGGGCTACCTGCTCCATAGAGGTTTCCCAGGGGCCTGTCTCGGCTACCGCGGCGGCTACCGCCTTGAGCAGGGGATCATCTTCGACATTGTTCACCATCCCCGCGATGCGGTTTTCCAGTCCTTCATAATCCAGCGAAACTATCTCCTTGTTATTATAACACAGACCTTTCCCGATAATCTCACTGATCGCGCCAATTATGCGGGTAATTGCCGCTTCAGAGGGCGGGTTGTCAAGCGATTCTCCCTTCTTATGGAAGCCCGCCACAAAAAAGACCAGCGTCGCGTTGATCAAACGCATGATCAACGGCTGGAAAACATAGTCTTTTTCGATTGAATGTTGAAGATGCCCCAGATCAATCCCCCGCAAGCGGAGGTCTTCCATGTAGGTTAAGATGTCCCGCTTGCTATCCTGGAGTTTTACCATGGAAAAGATAAAAATGTTTACGTTCCGGGCATAATATTCCGCAATGGCCCGGATGATCATAAATATACTTTCAGCGCTGTCCCCGCCATTCAGGGCTTGTTCATACACAGGACGGAGAAAAGCGGTAAAATCGTCCAAAAAATACCCGTCCATCGCTTCAAGCAGGGCATTTTTGTTCCTAAAATGGCGGTACAAGGCCGGTTTACAGACCTTCAATTCACGGGTCACATGACTGAGACTGGTATTAAAGTAAAATTCGCGGCCCCACGCTTTCAGAGCTGCCTCAATTATTTCCGCTTTTGTCACTCCGATGTCACCTTTCCCAAATCAGTTACCGACCGGTCGTTAACATAAATATAACAAACGACGAAAAAAAAGGCAACAGGGTTTGAGGGGGGAAATGAGTAACCAGCAGACAAAAACAACGAATCACAAAAAATCAGTGGCATCGGCGGGTAATTTGTCTGAGTTGATTTTTGAAAAATCGGTGACATATCTGCGCCGGGATTCCACCAGAGATTGCAATTCCTTCAACATGGACTTGTCTACCAGTTCCGCTATGGGAAAAACATACTGCTCGGTCTCGGTGGTATAACGGCTGACAAACTCCATATCGTTTACAAAACCCAGGGAAATCATGTTGGAAATTCGATCCGCCACTTTGAGGATTTTGGCGTTTTGTGAGCCCATCTCTAAAATGCGGGTAAGAAATGCGGCCTTGGTTTCTCCCGGGTTTTTGGTAACTTCCCGGACAAGTTCATAAATTTCATGACCTTCGTAGTCAATGGAAAAAAACAAATTATGGTTAAAATCGGGAATGTCTTCAAGAACATCGTGGACTATTGCGGCTTTGATCAGAACGGAATCAATGTGACCGTAGTCAATGAGAATAGCCATGGTATCAAGCTGATGCCTGAACATGTTACCGCCGCCGGACCGGGTTTTCCCGATGAGAACAGTGGCAAGCTGTATATAGGGGGCAAAGTGAGCCCCCTTTAACCGCAGCATTTCCTCGGTGGTCATTACAACTCCATTTTACAGATCATGCAGCCAAGATTCAATCTTGTTTGTCCGCGCAAGGCCATCCTCCAGTTTCATTTTTTCAGCGGCTACCAGTTCCGGTGGAGCGTTTTTGACAAACTGTTCATTTGCCAGTTTTGTCTGCAATCCCCGGATAAATGCCCGATCACGTTCAAGGTCTTTGTTGAATTTTTGTTTAAGCGCCGTAATATCCACCGCCTCGGCGATAAACACAAAAACCTCAAAACCTGAACCCGCCATACCGATAGAGCCGGCCGGACGGTTTCCCGCCGCGCCGCCTGCTCCGTTTGCGGCTTCAATTTCCATTTCACTTATACCGGCAAGGAGTTTCACCAGTTGTTCGTTGTCCCTCAACACCCGCCCCTGTTCGGCGGCCAGGCGGACATTGACCCGCAGTTTTTTGTCAGGATTGATGGTACACTCGCTGCGCAGGGTGCGGATCATGCGGACAAGTTCCTGCAGAAAAGCAAAATGCCGCTCTTCTTCAGGATTACAGCGCCGCTCGTTGAACAACGGGTACGGGGCGGTGATAAGCAGGCCGTTTATATTGGGCAGTTTGCCGTAAATCTCCTCGGTGACAAAGGGCAGCAGGGGGTGAAGCAGACGCAGGGATTCCGCCAGCACATCAAGCAGCACGGCCGCGGCACGGTCTTTTTCGGCGGCATTATGCGTAATGTCATCGCCGGTTTTCAGCGACAATTTGGCGGCTTCAATGTACCAGTCGCAAAAATCGTTCCAAAAATATTCGTAGGCTGTTTGAGCCGCGTCGTTATACCGGTAGGAAAGGAACGCGTCTTCCATCGCCCTGGCGGCGCTGTTCAGCCGGGAATAAATCCACTTGTCAACGGGAAGCAGATCGGGATTCTGCGCCAGGTTCCGGCCTTCCAAATTCATGAGGATATAGCGGCTGGCGTTCCAGATTTTATTGGCAAATTTGGAACCCATTTTGAAAGATTCCTTATCAACCAGCACATCCTGTCCCTGGGCGCACATAAAGGCCAGTGTAAACTTCAGCGCGTCAGCGCCAAATTCTTCTACCAATTCCAGCGGGTCAAGTCCGTTGCCGAGACTTTTGCTCATTTTGCGGCCCTGCTTGTCCCGCACCAGCCCGTGAATGTAAATGTCACGGAACGGCGCTTTACCGGTAAACTCAAGGCCGGCCATGATCATCCGCGATACCCAGAAAAAGATAATGTCGTAAGCGGTCACCAGCGCCGTGGTGGGATAAAAGTTACGGAAATCCGCGGTATCGCAATCGCTGTTTTCCCAGCCCAAAGTGCTGAAAGGCCAGAGCCAGCTTGAAAACCAGGTATCAAGCACGTCGGGGTCTTGTTCAATATGCGTGGAACCACAGTGGGGGCAGGCGCTCAGATCGTTACGCGACACTGACGTTTTGCCGCAGTCTTTGCAATCCCACGCGGGAATCCGGTGCCCCCACCAGAGTTGGCGGCTGATGCACCAGTCGCGTATGTTTTCCATCCAGTGCTGGTAGGTGTGCTGCCATTTGGGGGGGTAAAAGACAATTTCGCCCCGCCGCCAGGAGGCCAGGGCTTTTTCCGCGAGGGGCTTCATTCTGACAAACCACTGTTCGGAAAGAAACGGCTCTATTACGGTATGGCAGCGGTAACAATGGCCCACCGCGTGGTTGATGTTGTCTTCTTTAATGTACCAGCCGCCCGCTTTCAGGTCTTCCAGTACGGCGGCGCGGGCCTGCTTGACCGTCATGCCGCGGTACTTTTCGGGGACCTCGCCGTTGAGGGTTCCGTCGGGGTTGAGTATATTGATCACGGGAAGATCGTGCCGTTTGGCAAGATCCCAGTCATTGGGATCATGGGCGGGGGTGATTTTTACCACGCCGGTTCCGAATGCCCGGTCAACGTAGGCGTCAAACACGATGGGAATATCGCGCCCGGTAAGGGGCAGCCGGACTGTTTTTCCCTTCAAGCCCGCATAGCGTTCATCTTCGGGGTGAACCGCCACGGCGGTGTCGCCCAACAGTGTTTCCGGCCTGGTGGTGGCAAGTTCAACATAAGCGCCGACAGGCGCCGTGCCGGCAGGCGCGCCTTCACCGTTCATTATGGTATTTCTGGCGGCATCGCCTTCCGCGTTGGCAAAATAGTAACGCAGGTGGTACATTTTCCCCGGCGTGTCTTCGTGATCAACTTCGTCATCGGCAAGGGCGGTACCGCAGGAGGTACACCAGTTTACCAGATAATTTCCCTTGTACAGTAAATCCCGCTCGTAGAGGCTGACAAACACTTCCCGCACGGCGCGGGCCAGGCCCTCGTCCAGGGTAAAGCGTTCCCGGTCCCAGTCCACACTGGCCCCGATTCGGGCAAGCTGTTTGCTTATAATGGCATGATGCTCATGTTTGACTTTCCAGGTTTCCTCAAGAAATTTTTCCCTGCCCAGTTCGCGGCGGCTTGTGCCCCGGTCTTTCAGTTTTCGTTCCACAACATTCTGCGTGGCAATTCCCGCGTGATCGGTGCCTGGCACCCACAGAACCGGCACACCCCGCATCCGGTGAAAGCGGACGACAATATCCTGTAAACTGTTGTTTAACCCATGCCCCAAATGCAGCACTCCGGTAACATTGGGCGGGGGAATCACCACGACAAACGGTTTACCGCCATTGTCGCTTGCGGATTCCGGCTTAAACGCGCCCCGCTCTTTCCAGAGGTTGTATATTCGCTCTTCAAAGGTTTTCGGGTCATACGCTTTTGCAAGTTCAATCGCCTTCACAAAAAAATCTCCTTAACTATGTAATTCAAAATGTATGCCTAAAGCAGATGTTTGGAGTCCTAACACAAGAATATATAAATATGAAAAAATAAGCAACTAAATGCTGTCAACAAGACCGCCCAGCAGGGCGCTGCCCTCGGCGCTGAACGGAAAGCCGGGCGGGGGCGCGGTAAAATTTTCGCGGGCCTCGGCAATAAGGGTTTTGCCGCGTTCTTCGGCTTCGGCAAGAACTCCCGCGGCCATAAGCGCCTGTATCAGTTCTTCCACCTCCGGCGCGCAAACGCCGCCGGAACGCGCCGCGCTCAAACAACGGAAGACCATTTCCTTTTTTTCCGGCCAGCGGCGCAGAAACAACAGCACCGGCAGGCTTTTCTTTCCTTCCACTACATCATCGCCCCGCTTTTTGCCGGGTATGCCGCAGGTAACGTTTTTTACATCATCAAGAATCTGAAAACCAACGCCGAGCTTTTCCGCCGCGGCGCCCAGATACTCTGTGGGGATTGAAGCCGGAATTGCGCCGCCCATTGCGGCAACAGCGGCTCCCAACTCCGCGGCAAACCGGGCAAGACAGCCGGTCTTCAATGTACACATGGTAAAATATTCATCGACTGACGGAATCAAATCGAAATTCCGGTGCCAGTGGATGTCGATTGCCTGTCCCAGATGGAGTTTGCGTAAATAACCGGCCCATAGCGCGTATACGCTTGCCCTGCAATCGCGCGCTGTTTGTTCAGGCAGATGCGCCTGTTCGCACAGGCGCGCCGCCCATGAATCAATGCAGGCAAGGGGGAGAAAATAAAGGAAACAGCCGCTGTTAATCGCCGCGTCAACGCCGTGGATAATATGTACTGCCGGTTTGCCCCGGCGCTCGTCGGAATTGTCTTCAATATCGTCATGGATAAGGCTGGCGTTGTGGCAAAATTCAACTAACGGGACAAGGGGCAAAGCGGCGTCTCCTCCGCCCAGCGCTTCGCAGACCAGAGTCATCAGCAGAGGGCGCCAGCGTTTGCCTCCCCGTGAGAGCAGGTCTTTGCCCGGCGCGGTAAGGACGCGCAGCAGCGGCGGATTAACCTTGTCCGCAAGACCGGGGAAAATTTTCGCCGTCCAATTCATGTCAGGAGTTTCCGGCAGCCAATGCTCCAATACCGCTTCAATTTTTTCCAGCCTGTGGGTATACTGTTGATCCATACGTTTCAGTATATAATTAAACAATGGCGGATTACAAGAAACCGGATTATTGGCAGCTTAAAGCGCGGAAAGAAGGCTACCCTGCCCGCTCGGTCTACAAGTTAAAAGAAATGGATGAAAAATTCGGCCTCTTAAAGCCGGGGGGGAACGCGCGCTCCGGCGAACGTATACGCGTTCTGGACCTGGGGGCCGCGCCGGGAAGCTGGAGCCTGTATGTTCTGCGAAAAATGCGCGGCGGCGTTTTTCTTGCGGCGGCGGATCTTTTCCCCCTTTCACGCCAGTACGATGGGGGCCTGTTCAACGGTGATAATTTTTGTTTCATTCAGGGCGACATTACCGATCCTGCCGTCCGCGATTCAATTCTTGCGCAGGGTCCCTACCATTTGATCATCAGCGACGCCGCTCCGGCCACAACGGGCAATCGTTTTATTGACACTACCCGCTCGCTGGAAATCGCCGAAGCGGCTGCCGCATATACCGAAAGCGCCCTCATAAGCGGCGGCGGCCTGGTAATCAAAGTATTTCAGGGCGGCGACGTTTCAGCATTACTCAAGCATTTGAAAACTTTGTTCAAAAACGCGAAAAGTTACAAGCCCGAAGCCTGCCGCAGTGAATCATTCGAAACGTATTATCTGGGACTGGAAAAAAAATAAAAAAATTACCAGCCGAGTTTTATGCCGAAATTAACGCCCAGGCCGGAACCCTTAAAACTTTTTAATAAATTATATGACTGCATGGAAAAACCAAAGTCAAGTTCAAAAACCCGGAGGTTAAAGGCAAGATCAACGCTGTTCTTCCACTTGCGGTCAGCATAACTCATGCCAAGAACAGGAATAAAAATATTCGCAAAATCAAAACGGGCGCTTAAGCCGCCTTCAAGGGAGAAAATTTTATTGTACAACCAGTTGAGGGAAAATCCCAGCGACGGGATAAGGGATAGAATCCTTGAATCAAAAGGACGGTAATTGAGATAAAACAACATCGAAAATGGGCGGTAAATTTTTTTGCCGTCTAAATCATAACGGTATCCGGTTTCATGTTCTTCACGCCAGGTCTTTTTCAGAATATCTTTCAGTTCCTGCTCCTCTCCCAGTTCATTCTCCTTTCCCACTTCGGAAAGATCAATCTCACTGGTATCAAAAATCGCATATCCGGTAAGCTGCGAATAATAATGAAGTTTTGCCGTGGCAAAAGGAATCGGAATATTGACAATATTCACTCCTATGTCAAGATTATAATTCCAGGGATACTCCACACTCAACCCAAAATCATACCCCAGGTTGTTCATTGGAATATCCTGCGCATTGTCTTTCAACCCCTGCATTATGTCATTATCCATATCAACGGGGGTATAGACGCGCATATCGTAAACAGTTTCGATATATGTTCCTCCGCCGATATCTATGTTTTTGTAAGTTATAGACGGCTTGGAGTAGAGAATTGGCAAATAAACCGCCGGCCGTATCTTGATTTTATATTCATTAACATGAAAAAAAATCGGAATACCTATATCGGCAAAAACCGCGGCGCTTGCATCAATTTTCTCATTTTCCGCTTTTTTCAGACGCAGTACGTTTCCTGAAACAGACACATTTCCCATGGCATTAATGTGACCAATGTCGAAGCCAAAACCCCAGTTGTCATTTTTGTTAAAATTAAACGAAAAGGGCTTAATAACAGAGTTGAAATTAAATCTAAAACTATCAAAGAAATTATCAACATCAATAACAATATTATCCCGGTAAATAAGGGCGGGATCCTGTTTGATGTCGTTGATATGCAGGATCATGTAAAGAGGATTATTGAAGATATCCATGAGGGCAATAAAATTATTGGTAAAATCAAAGCTGATATTGGCTATGCTTAATTCCACCGTGCGGTTTTTCAAGCGGAAGCCCGCGGATTTTTCCGGTTCTTGTATGTTTGGCGCAAAATTATCGTCATCATCCTGCGCCCAAAGAAACAGGGAAACAAACATCATGAAAAGAAATATGGGTATCTTCTTCACTTCTAAAGTTCCCCGATATTGATGACGCCTTTCATTTCAATTTTTATACTAACTATCCCTGTGTTTTTGGGAACATCTATCCTTCCGCCTTTCTCAAATTCTATTCTAATATCGGGTTTAATCAGTTTTCTCTTGATTTCTTTCACTTGTTCATCGGTAAAAATCAATACCATTTCTTTACCATTTAACCGGATACCCTGGGGAAACACTTCTTTTTTTTTGTTAATGAATAAATCTCCCTTAGTGAAAATTTTATCAAAAAAATCGATGGTCATCTTGATGTATTCAACATCCGCTTCGCTAAACAGGTCTTCGGGTTTTTCTCTGCCGAACAGATCGTCCTTATCGAACATACCAGGAAAAGAAACTATACTCTTGCTGCCGTCATCATTTCCTGTTGCGGTTAAACTCATGGGCAGCATTATCATCATTGTTGTTTTTATTGCGCCGGAAGAAGCACCAGTGTTTTTAAATGCTTCCGGTGTTATGATCAACGTCTGATTATTTTCTGTCTCTATGGTAAATATAAAAGATAAATCAGTCGGCATTGTTTTAAAGATATTCGCTATGATATCCTTGTCTATTTTACCAATATCTTCAGCTGTGTTTCCCGGCAGATCCTTTTTTTTGTAGAATTTATTTCCATTTATATCTATATTTAGATAGTCATTCAGTTTTATTGGCTCTCGGCTTACAGACAAATTATCATGATACAAAATTTTTTCATCACTGCCGGTTTTGTCACTGTACTGCGCCTTCAGTAACAGTTTCGATCCCAGATATTTTACTTTTTCGAGATCAGGACCGTCCATGTATATCTCAACTTCCAAACCGTTGAAAGTGAATCCGCCGTCAAAAAATAATTTTAGTTTGGATAAATCAAAAGCCTCGGCGGGAAACTTACCAAACTCGTTGTCTTCCGTGCCTGACGCTTTTAGAGCTTTCGCCAGGTCAATTTCGGCTTGTGTCCAGTTACGAAAAAGACGCATTTCTCCTTTTATTTCATGCGTAGCTCCACCAACATAGACAGGGTGCCACTTACCATCATATTCGGCTTCGGCTGATAATTCCACAGTAAATTTTAATTTTGTTGTATCGTTTTGATATGATGCATCAAGAGCCAATGTAAATTCTCCATCTTTGTTGCCGAATATATTATCGTATTGCTTAAGGGATACCGGAGCGCTTGAGAAATGAAGTTCGTTACATTTAATAACCATTTTAAGCCCTTCGGGTATTTTCTCCTTAATATAAAAATTTAACCCTATACCTTTCAAATCATCATCTTTATTACATTTATCAAAATCAATGTTTCTTACATATCCGGCAATAGTTGCAAGAGAAACAGAAGGAATTTCATCACCATTAAGTAGTTTCTGAATATCGCTAATGGGGATAGCGCTTCCGGGCGGTATTGGTACATTAATTTCTTTGGGAGTCATGTTTATACCGCCGTTTATTTGATCGTCTATTGTTTTCAGGAAATTGTCGGGGTTGAGATCTTCCGTCATTTCAATGGGGATATAGATACAAGATGTCTGAACCTCCTGCCCCGCGTATTCGACATTATATACTTTTGTGCCTTCCTGTTCTCCGGAAAAGACTTCTTCAACTTTTTGGGCAATCATGGAGCCTAAATGTACCGCGCCCGCTCTTATTGGCATATCCAGCGTTCCTTTTACCCCTACCTGTTTCGGCAGAATAAGCTCCGAACAGGAGTAAATAAACAGGCCCATAAGGACGATGAATATCGCCTGAAAAACAATTTTTCGCATCTTTTCCCTTTATAATACAATATAATGCATCAGAATATGAAAAACAAGGCAAACATTAAGCATAATTACTTACTTTTTCCAATACACCGGGTTAAACAGAATCAGCATTGTCCAAATCTCCAGACGGCCGGCGAGCATCACAAATGAATAAAGCCATTTGATATGATTCGGAAACGCTCCGTAGTTGTGGAAGGGGCCGGCTGCGCCGAAACCAACGCCGATGTTGCCCATAATCGAAAGGGAAGCGCTAAATGAGGAAAAAATGTCTATTCCCGACGCGGCGGTGACAAGGGTGGTTGCGGCGACGATAACCATGTACACAAAAATAAAGGCCGCCGTGCCATAAATGACATCTTTGCGCCCAACCCGCCTGTTAAGCTGTATACTGAATATCCCCCGCGGATAGACAACCTTGCGCAATTCATTGCCCGTTTGCTTCCAGAGAATAACATGGCGTATAACTTTTATTCCTCCGGCGGTGGAACCGGAGCAGCCGCCGATAAACATCAAACCAAACAAAACCATACGGGCAAGGGCGGGCCATGTTTCATAATCGGCGATGGCCGCGCCGGTGGTAGAAAGCATTGACGCGCTTTGATATGCCGCATAACGCAGCGCCGAAACAAAAGACCCGTACACCGGCAGCAGCGACAGGGTGATAATTCCGGCGGCGGCGGCAAAAATAATAAGATACGCCCGCGCCTCGGTGTTGTTTTTTATTTCGCTGAATTTTCCCTGCGAGAGCCGGTAGTATAAATTAAAGTTGAGGCCCGCCAGCAGCATAAAAACCGTGGCGACCGCCTCAATAAACGGTGAATTAAACGCGACAAGACCCGCATTTTTGGTGCTTACGCCGCCTGAGGCCATGGTACTCAGCGCATGACAGAGCGCGTCAAACCAGTTCATGCCGCCCAAGAGGTAAAGGCAAAACACAATAAAAGTAAGCGCGCAGTACACAAGCCAGAGTATTTTTGCCGTGGCGGTTATTCGCGGAGTAATTTTTTCCCTTTCCGGTCCCGGCGCTTCGGCTTTGACCAGTTGAAAGCCGCCGATACCCAGCAGCGGCATCAGCGCGACAGAGATCATCACAATCCCGATACCGCCAAACCAGTGGGCCAGACTGCGCCAGAGGAGCAGCGACAGGGGCATGGCTTCTATATTGTCAATAACGGTGCCGCCGGTTGTGGCAAAGGTACAGGCGCTCTCAAAAAAAGCGTCGGTAAAATTCAGGCCGGCAAGGCAAAATGGAATAGCGCCGATAAAACTTGCCCATATCCAGCTTCCGCATACCAGTAAAAAGCCGAGTTTGACGCTTAACTGGATTTTATTTTTTCGCAGAGAGTTGAAACTGATCAAAGCCAGAATTGCGGTAATACACGAAGGAACCGCAAAGCCCGGTATCATATACCGCTCGCCTGCGGTAATAGCCATTATGAGCGAGGGAAGCATTATCACCGGAAAGAAACCCAACAGCAGCGCCCATAAGCGAAAAATAATATAGTGTTTTGCCGGTTTTGCCTGCCGCATCTTTTTGTTCCTATAATTTCCAAAAATCGCGGGTAAAAAATACCAGCACGGCCCACAATTCCAAACGGCCAATGAGCATTGTCAGGGCAAGGCCCCACTTAACATAGGCGGGAAACCGGGGAAGCGGATTAATAAAACCGATATTTCCCAGACAGGCTAACGCCGTTTTTAATGAAGAAAAAATATCTTCCCCGGCGCTGCTTACCAAAAGGGCGCATAAAAATATTAACAAAAAATAGAGAAACACAAAACTTACCGCCCCGTACACCACATCTTTTTTTCCGCTCTTACCGTCAAGCCGGATGTTAAACACGCCGCGGAGGTGGAGCATTTTCTTCATTTCGTTACCTGTCTGTTTCGCCAGAATAACATAGCGGATAATTTTAATGCCCCCGGCGGTGGAAAGCGAACAACCGCCCAAAAACATAAGAAAGAATAACAATCCCTGAGCGAGAGCCGGCCATGCGCCGGTATCGGCACAGGAAAAGCCGGTAGTGCTGAGAATTGAAATAGTATTAAACAAAGCGTTTCTCCCCCCATCCTTCGGGGAATCGCCAACGGAAGAAATAACAATAGTGATAACCATGCTTACCAGAACAACTATCGCCGTGTAGGCCCTTGCCTCACTGTTGCGCAAACAATCGCGGAATCTTCCCCGCAGCATCCGCCAGATTAACAAATAATTGAACCCTGCCAAAAACATGAATACCGCCACAACCCACTCAATGGCCGGGGAACGGTAAAAGGCAATACCGCCGTTATGAGAGCTGAAACCGCCGGTCGCCATTGTCGAAAAAGCGTGCGTCACCGCGTCAAACCAGTTCATGCCGAAACAGCGCAGCAGGAATGTTTCCGCCGCGGTCAGGCCCGCATAAATCAGCAGGATGAGGCGCGCGGAACGATTGATGCGGTGAGTAACTTTTCCCTTTTCCGGGCCGGAGATTTCGGTCCTGTAAATTTGAAAGCCCCCGGATCCCAGGAGAGGCGGCAGGACGGCAATAAACAATAAAATCCCCAGGCCGCCCAGCCATTGGCTTAACGCCCGCCAAAAAATGACAGGCAGCGGCGCTGTATCAATGTCACGTAACACGGTGAGGCCGGTAGTGGTAAAACCCGAAACGCTTTCAAAAACAGCGTCGGTAAACCGGGGAATACAGCCGCTGAAATAATAGGGAAGCGCTCCCAGCAGACAGGCGAGCGCCCATGTAAAAAAAATTAACAAGAACGCCAATGAATGCGCCGCAGGGCCTTTTGAGCTTTTTACATTGGAAAAAAGATTATCGGTCAGCGCCAAAATATTTTTTTATCTCCGTCCGGCTGCCGGTTTTACAAAGAAGGAGAATATAATCCCCCCGGCAGAAAACATAATCGCCCCGTGGAATAAAAGAATTGCCGCTTCGCGTTACCAGCATTAAAAGACCGCCCCCCGAAAGCGCAAACTGCTTGATCGGCTTGTTCACAATAGGGGCATTTTCCCCTATCTCAACTTCAATTATCTCTACGCTGCCGTCTCCCAGATTGTGTACTTCCTTAATGCCGCTTCCCATCAGGCGGGAAAGAATCGAATCGACAACAACCGATTGAATCGGCATCACCACATCCACTCCCAAATGCCGGGCCATAGCCGCATGTTCGGAACCGTTAACCATCGCGATTGTCCGCCTAACGCCCCGTGATTTAAGGTATATCGCGGTAATAATGTTGAGCTCCTGATTGGAAGTAGTAGTTATCAGAAGATCAAGGGTATCAAGCTGTTCTTCGGTGATAAAGCTTTCGTCAGAAATATCATTATTCAAAACCAACGCGTCGGGGAAACGGGCCGCCAGATCTTTACAGACCCGGTAGTCCTGTTCGATAATAATAATCTGGCGGTTGTTTCGCGAAATCAATGTTTTCAACATGGAAAAGAAATGTTTTTCAGAATCAATTTCCGGAGAACTATTGAGCAAACCTTCGGTCAAAAGAGAACCAACTTTGCCGCCGCCCGCAATTCCCACCCTGCGGATAGGTTGTTCGGCGCTTCCCGCAAGGCCGAAAATACGGGGCAGGTCGTTTTTATCCGCCAGAATGTATACCCGGTCCCCCCCGGCAAGTACGGTAGCGCCCGAAGGAAGCAACGCCCCGCCATTTCGTTCAACAAGGGTGATCAAGCTTTCTCCGGCGTTCAGACCCTGGTAATCCTTAAGCGCCAGTCCGTCAAGAGCGCTGCCCGCCGCGACATCAACCGACCCAAGCACATATTGGGTGCCGGGAAACGAAACAATATTACCTAACGCGCCGTGTTTTATGGCCTGCATTATTGAGCGGGCCGCTTCCAGGCCGGGATGAATAAAATGATCGATACCCAGTATCTTTTTGTCTGAGGATTGGCTCAGGTAAACATAGTCATCATTTCTGACCCGCGCAATTTTGATAAGGGCTTCCGCATCCGGCGCCCTCCCGTATCGTGAAGCCGCAAGGCCGCAGATAATCATATTCACTTCATCGGAACCGGTAACGCAGACAAGGGCGTCCGCATTGGCAATACCCGCTTCTTCCAGGGCTCTGGGATTGTTCCCCTGATCGTGAATCACCATGCAGTCAATACGGTTTGACGTATGCCTGGCCCGCTCTTCATCCGCTTCAATCAGGGAAACATCGTGCTTCTCGCGGATGAGACCCTTTGCCAGTTGAGTGCCAACCATACCGGCGCCTACGATAATAATGCGCATATTAACCAATAATCACTTTAACGACCTTTCTTCTTTACGTCAACGGGCGATCACCACCGCTCAATGGAATTGGTTACAGCGCTGTCATTAAAATTAGTTTCCTTTTAAAAAATCCCATCTGTATCTTGATATATCGCTTTCGCCAAAATACCACGGGTTTCCGTCTGAGTTAATTTGATATATACCTATCCCTATAACAGCAATTAAAACAGACAACACAATAATGGAAACTATCCAGCCCAATTTAAAACCAAACATAAAATCCTCCTTGAATGTTTCTACACAAAATGTAATACCTGAAAGGATAATATGCTGTTCTAAAATTGCCGTTGACTGTTCCAAAATTGCTTTTTACAAATTGATATTAAAGCTGCCTATTCACAATGGGAATACATATATTGCAAATCCTCCCGGTATCAGCCAGGCTGCGTTCATCAAAAAGTTCAAAAGCAATTGCGTTATCGTCAAATTCATAACCTGAATTGGGAAACCATTCAGAAAAAATAAATTTCCATGTATCTTTTAGTATTGATAAAAAATTATCCTCATTGGACGGAGGCGTTGAAAAAACCGCAAACAAGGCTTCGGGTATCGTATAAACATCATACCCAAAAGGAATAGCTACCCTTGATTTTGCTTCTACCCCGATAAGATATACAGATTTATCCTCATCATTATCTTTGAAAAAACAAGCTCCGTATTCCGCGTGAAATTTAAGGAATGATTCCCTGTGTAATTTTTCCAGCCTTCCGTCAGCCCTGCATTCTTCCCATAGTTCCTGAAGTTTGTTAAGGGGCTTTCTTCCATCATCAATATCGGCAACAGGACTTTGGGGATCCAAATAATGCGACACCGGAGACGAAATACTTATGGGCAGTTTTATTTTAAAAGCGAAACCCGCTATCTTAAAAGATGCTTTCTTTGCTATTATTTTGGGCTCTACAATGAATTCGGAAATAAATTGATTGGACTTTGAAAGGTCGGGTATCTTTGGAACATCGAATGTCGCGTAAGCGCGGTATATCTCCGGCGGGCACCCAAAATAACGCCGGAACGCTTTTGAAAACCCCGAATGTGTCTCAAACCCGTAATCAACCGCTATGTTGATTATCTTACGTCCTGAATTAAGTTCGGAAGCGGCATAGGCAAGCCGCCTGTTTCTTACATATTCCATAATGGAAGCGCCAACGCCGCATTGAAAAATCCGGCAGAAATAATACGGAGAAAACCCCGCCCGTTCCGCCAGTTTTTCAACGTTCATTTCTTCTTTTATGTGTATGTCAATGTACTGTAACATTTCCTGTAAAATATCAATATGATCCGTATTATTGCCCATCCTGCATATTATATCATTATGATTTATACTTTATTGTTCCAAAATTGCTTTTTCATAAAATGATGAAAAATGTTCATTTTTGATCATTGATAATATAGTATATAAAAAGAACCGGGCTAATGAAGTCCGGGGAGTTTATAAGGAGTTACCAAAATGAAGTACCAGTTGGGAGCGGGAATTTTACTATTATTGGTTTGTTGTCTTTTGGCGGTATGTAGAACATCTAAACAGCAAAAGGAGCAAAGAATAGACCCAGATACTCAAACTACAAAATTGACCGGCGGGATAACGTTTGAAGCCAACAGCCGTGGAAATAAACCCCTGAGCGGCTCGCCTTATGGCTATGAAATGTGGACTCAGGGCGGGAATAATAACAAACTTATATGGTTTGGGCCGGATCAGGGGGGCGGAGCGGCTTTCAGAGCCGAATGGAACGACCCTGATGATTTTTTGGGCCGTGTAGGTTTTTGGTGGGGTAAAGGCGAAAAATATACCGAATACGGGAATATGTACGCGGATTTTAACTACACAAGGTCGGGACGCAGCACCGCCGGTAATTATTCTTATATAGGGATTTACGGCTGGGCAAGAAACCCGGATGCCGAAAATGCGGAAGACAAGTTAGTAGAATATTATATTGTGGAAGATTGGTTTGGCAATCAATGGCAGTCGGACACCACTCCCATCACTACTAACACAACAGGAGGTTCCATATTGGGCAGTTTTACGATGGATGGCGCGGTTTATGCTGTTATTAGAAATGTGAGAACTCAAAAGCCTTCAATTGACGGAACCAAAACATTTGTCCAATACTTTAGCATACGCCAAACGCCCCGTCAGCGCGGAACAATTTCCATTACTGAACATTTCAAGCAATGGGAACGCATGGGTTTGCAGATAGGCAATATGTACGAAACAAAGTTTCTTGTTGAAGCGGGCGGCGGCGCCGGATGGCTGGAATTTTCATACCTTAAATTAACGCAGGAAGATATTCCAAGAGACTGATATTCCGCATATAACCGCCTTACGCAAAATGCAAGCGATTTAGACTTCGCCAAAAGCCGCAGCGTTATGTACCATTTGAACCGTAAATTTTTATGATTTATCTGAAATGATTAAAATTATTCATTCTTAACCGGTTCATTATGATACGAATTTGGTATCAATGCCGCCGTAAGACAGCGGCGGAATTTTTTCGTTGTCATTCAACAAAAGGAGTTATTATGTTGAATCATTTGAATTTATTTTTTTATGCGGTCGCCATGAGAATGTTTCCCCATGTTTTTCCGGAAGAGGAAACTGCGGAGACGAAAAAATGCATGTATTGCCTCAGAAGGATAAAAACATTTCATTATAAGTGTCCTCACTGCAGAACTACGAATTTTATTTTCGACACAGATTTATCCGAGTAAAGTAATATTGACAAAATAAACCGGAAAAATGATAATGATGAAAGAGAAACAAAATGCGTAATGACATACTGGAAGGCGTTTTGACCGAAATTGAAAACAGACTCAAAAGCGATATATGCGCCGATGTCCTGGCGGATGACTTTTCTCTGTCATCAATCCATTTACAGCGGCTCTTTAAGCAGGCGTTCAAAAAGCCGATTGGAACATATATACGCTCCCGAAAATTATCGGCAAGCATTATGGATCTATTATACAGCGGCTTAAATGTTCAGGACATTGCTCTGGAATACGGTTTTAGTTATGAGCAAGCGTATATACTCAGTTTTAAACGGGAGTTTGGATTCACTCCCGGCGACCTGCGCAGAAACAGGCAACTGGTAAAAACCACGCCGCCCCTTCATCTCTTTGGCCAAAGGTCTATGTATAAAAATGATTTTCTTATAGGTAATATCATAAACGAAAGATACATGGACAGCGTTTATTTTGACATGATAAAAAACAACTTTAACGTTATCACTCCCCAAAACAGCCTGAAACCCGCTTCACTGACATCAAACCGGGGAGGCGCATATAACTGGGCATACGCGGATCAAATGGTGGACCAGACGCTGGAAAACGGCATACCGGTTCACGGTCATGTTTTGGTATGGCATGACTGGACTCCCGCGTGGATGACCCATGGAACAAGAGCGGAAGTAGAAGACAACCTCAAAAATTATATAACCGACGTATTGACGCATTATCATGGCAGAATTCATTCCTGGGATGTGGTAAATGAGGCGATGAGAGACAACCTTTCCGCCGCCGATGCCGCCGGAAACTCGAAAAAATGCCTGCGTACCGATTCCCCCTGGTATCGCGCGCTGGGCGCGGATTATATTGAAACCGCTTTTCGTACCGCGCGTGAAATCGACCCGAACATTACCCTCTATTACAATGATTATTGTCTGGCATTCCCGCACAAAGCCGAGGCGGTATGGAAAATGGTCAATGACATAAATAACCGGTATAAAAAAGAAACCGGACAAAAACGAGACCTTATCGAAGGCTTGGGTATGCAAGCCCATTACCAAATCAAAGGCTTTGATGAAAATATAACACGAACATCTTTGGAAAAATTCACCGCCTTAAATATTGAAATTTCAATAAGTGAACTGGATATAACGACTACAGGTTATGAAGAAGGCGAAGGAAAGGACATCGTTATGTCAGAGCATGACGCCTCAGTACAGGCCATGATATATGCCAAGCTCTTCAAAATATACCGGGAATACTCCGATTACATATCACGGGTAACCATGTGGGGCGTTGACGACCACAGCAGTTGGCTTTCCGCCGGAACCCCCTGCCTTTTTGACCGGTACTTAAACCCCAAAAAAGCCTATAGCGCGGTATTTAACCCTGAAAAATACCGTGAAGGATTTATGCAATAAAATGGGTAATCACGGCCACAACCTCGCTCCGTTTCATCAATAATGTTTATTTTAACTTTTTTATACAAAATTATAATCCGATAGTTTCATTATATGCTGTTCTTCCTGTCTTTATATATATTCATCTATTATCCTTTTTGAAACATTCCATTTGTTGTTCCAAGTGATATCATTTGTATTACAATAACGGCAAAAAGAAGCGGGTTTTGTTAATAAATATAATATTTCATCAATATTTTTTGCTTTATAAATGTCAACATAGTCATTTTCATCTATTTTAAGTTGTTTATCAAAAGCGGTATTAAAATAATTTATATATGCAATCCTAGCACATTTAAATATTTTACCGTCAACTAATTGAAAACAATTTCCGGCTAAAAAGCATTTCCCAAAGCTTTCTCGGTTATCATGTAATCCATTTGTGTCAATTGGTATTTTTGCCCATTGGTTTGCGGAACCTGTTGCTTTAAACTGTATTTTTTCCATATGTATTCTCAATTCAACATTGAATTTCATTGCTTTTTCTTTTATTGTTTCATACTTTATTTTAACAGGATAATAAGAGATAACTATTCTGATGTTATTATCTTTACATGCTGTCCAAAAGCCGTCAGATTGTTCGTGTAATAAAGTACCGTTTGTTACCAATTCAATTATTCCGGTTTGATTGGATATGTTTATTTCAGGAAAGTATTTTCGAGTAAGTACAAGAAAGTCCTTTATATCAGGGTGAAGCAACGGTTCACCTCCAAGCAATCTAATATCTGCTATTCTCCCATTTGTTAATTCAGAAATTCTTTGGCAATCATTTTCATAAGTATTTATATCCAATAAATTTAATTCCTTACAGAGAGATGAAAAATGCAGACAGCCCGCACAGTTGAGATTACATTTATCTGTTAAATGCACTTCAAATCTAAGCAGGGACCATGGCATTTTCCGGCCATAAATTTTGAAATGAAGTTCCGCAATTAATAGTTTTACTCTGCGCGGCAGGTATTTTCTGAATTTCATAAATAATTTATGAATAGCAGTTTCTGATAAACTGGTATTATTCACAACATCTCCGAAACATCAAAATTACAGAAAGAATAAGAAATGATTTGCCACCTTTTTTGGCCGAAATGTCCCTATTTCGCAGTCTTAAATACCTCAAATGAGATATTATATTAATTAAAACACCTCAATATCAATATTGTCAAGTCCAAAATACTGAAATTGCTTTATTTTGTATGAATGGAGTCTGATTTTAAGACTAATTTACGGGCTGAGCTTGATTATCTTGGTTTAACCGTTAAACAATTAAGCGCTCAAACGGGGATCCCTAAAGGAACTTTAGATTGTTATCTTGGAGTAAGGGCTTCAATGCCACCAGCGGATATTGCGGTAAAAATAGCCGGCGCTATGAATGTAACGGTCGAATATTTGGTAACAGGTCAAAAAATCAAGAAACAGGATAAATTATTTGATCATAATATTCGTTCATTAATTCAAATACTGCTTGAACTGGGCGAGAAAGATATTAAAACAATACTTGAACTGGCGAGAATACTAAAAAACCAGACCGCACCCGGTATCTGACATTATGCGCCTGCCTGTTTTACGGACAGGCGCATATACCTACCGTGCGTATTCCGTTACTCTGGTTTCCCTGATGGTAGTCACCTTGATCCGGCCGGGGTAACGCAGATCGTTTTCGATCTTTTTGGCGATTCCACGGGCAAGCTCACGGGAACGGTCGTCGTTGACCGTCTCGTTATTGACAATGACGCGCAGTTCACGCCCTGCCTGAATGGCAAAGGCGCTGGAAACGCCGTCAAAATCTTTGGCGACATTTTCAAGGTTTTCGAGGCGCTTGATATAGTTGTCAAGGGTTTCCTTGCGGGCGCCGGGCCGGGCGGCGGAAATGGCGTCGGCTATCTGCACCAGCACCGACTCTATGCAGGTCGGCTCTATATCGTTGTGGTGGCTGCCAATAGCGTTGATAACACGCGCGTCCTCGCCCATTTTGCGGGCCATATCCATGCCGATTTCCGCATGGTTCAGGTCCGAATCCGTGTCCACACCTTTGCCGATGTCATGCAGCAGGGCGGCCCGTTTGGCCAAATCCCGGTTACAGCCAACTTCGGCGGCAAGCATCCCCGCAAGAACGGCAACTTCCTTGGAATGGTTCAGCACGTTCTGCCCGTAACTGGTACGGAAATAAAGGCGGCCCAGAGCGCGGATGGCATCCTGCTTGATATTATGAATGCCCAGATCAAAAAGAACTTTCTCCCCTTCTTCAAAAATCTTCTGGGAAATGTCCTTGCTGACTTTGGTGACAATTTCCTCGATACGCGCCGGGTGAATCCGCCCGTCCAGAATGAGTTTTTCAAGCGCTACCTTGGCAATTTCCTTGCGAACCGGGTCAAAACACGATATAACCACCGCTTCGGGCGTATCATCAATGATAATGTCCACGCCGGTCAGCGTTTCCAGGGTGCGGATATTCCGCCCTTCCCGCCCGATAATCCGGCCCTTCATTTCATCGTTGGGCAGGGTAACGGTCGCTACCGTAACATCCCCGGTTACCTCGGAGGCAAAACGCTGAATGGTGGCTACCAGTATTTCCCGGGCCTTTTTCTCCGCGGAAAGGTTCGCTTCCTGCTCGATCTTGTTGATAAGGCCCTGGGCGTCATATTTGGCCTCATCTTCCATGTCTTTGATGATGAGGGACTTGGCTTCTTCGGCGCTCAGGCCGGAAATTCGTTCCAGTTCCGCCCGGTAGCGTTCCTCCTCCTTACTGAGGGTATTTTCCCGCTCCTGGCAAGCCCGCTCCTTGTCGGCCAATATCTGCTCTGTTCGCTCAATCTGGGCGACTTTTTTATCCAGCGCATCTTCTTTTTGCACTACACGGCGTTCAAGCCGCTGCAACTCTGCCCTGCGTTCCCGGGTCTCTTTCTCCTGCTGGTTTCGTTCCTGGATAACTCTTTCTTTCGCTTCAAGGAGTATTTCTTTCCTTTTAGCTTCAGCTTCCTTTATCGCATCCTGTTTTATACGTTCGGCGCGCTGCTCCGATGCCGTAAGTTGAAATCTGGCATACAGCCATCTTATAATCCAGCCTAAGCTCAACCCGGCAAGAGGGAGGATAATCCAAAACATCCATTCCATGATGTATCCCCTTACCGATTATTCAGGCTCCCTTTGAAGCCCGTGGGCTTCCTCAGAAAGCCCCTTTTATATAGTATATAAATGAAGAATATACCAAAATGGGCTTTTTGTCAAGTAAAAACCACAAAAAAGGCGGTATATCTTGCATAAATAAGCGCAAAACGGTATAATGGAACTATTATACAGTTTTCAAAGGAGAGCGGCCTATGAAAAAGTTACTTTTTGCCCCTTTCATCATTGCTATGCTTGTTTTGCCTTGTTTGGTATCAGCGCAAACCCCGCAGCCGAACACATTAAACGCTGCCATAGCCAGGGCGGAAGAGACCCGTAAAAAGGCTGTCGATTTTGAGAGTCCTTCCTATTTTCCCGGTGAATGGGAGGCTGCCGAGGCGCAGTATACCAATGCCGGCAACGCCAAAACCATAGCCGCGTACAATACCGCCGCAGACGCCTTTGATTCTGTTTTTAAGCTGACAATCCCCCTGTATGCCCAGGCGAGGGAAGACGAAATTATGGCCTTGAGAAACAGTATGGTCGCCGCCGGCGAACGGGCTTTTTTCCCGGACATTTTTGCCCTTGCCGATAAAACCGCCCTGTCAGCCAGAGATCAGTATAAAGCGCAGGATTACTATACAGCCAGAGATACCGCCGCCCAGGCCCTTCTGATGTATCAGACCATAAACACCGCCAATAATGCCTGGCTGATACAACGGGAGATTAAAGGGAGGGAATTTGAAGTCTATGATGCGGAACATTTTAACCGTGCCGGAGAAATCCTCAATGATGCAATAGCCGCATACCAGGCGGGAAACTATTCCCTGGCGCAGCAAAATGCCAATGAAGCCCTGGTCAGGTACAACTTAGCCCTGTCTGTCGGATGGGCCACTTATGCAGAGATGCGTTTTTCATTGGCGGAAGCCGAACGGCGTGCCGCGCTGGATATTAAAGCCGATATTGCGGTGAGGGACCTTTTCATTGAGGCCGATTCGACTTATAAAACATCCGTAGCTTTTTATGACTCCCAAAAATACGAAGAAGCCGCCAAACACTTCATCAATTCAGAGACTCTGTTTATTGCAGCCAGCGCATTAGCGTCAGAAAAGCGCTATAATGCCGCAGAAGCTATCAAGGAAGCGAATGAAAAAGTCGAAAAAAGTAATGAAACCGCCCGGCAAGCGGAAATCATCTTAAAAGGAAGGTCAAAATGAACCGAAAATTTTACCTGATATTATCAATAATCATATTGATGGGTATTCAGCCGGTTTTTGCCCAGCAGGGTAAGTCTACCGGGGGAAAAACCATCGACATAGAATCGGCTTCTGACCAAGAGTTTGCCGAAGCGTTGAAAACATCTTCGGATGTTGAGCTGATCAATAAAAATGACACGCAGTCATCCGAAAAAAAGCCCGCCCTCACCGAAAAGAAACCAACTCTTTCAGGGGGGATTTCCGCAAATACAGAACAAAAAACGTCCGACAGCATCCGCAACAACGAGTACCTCCTGGAAAGTCAGAGGCTTACCAAACTTGCCGAAGACGCTTATAATTTCGGCGACTATGACTCTTCCGCCAATTTTGCCGAGGCGGCGATCCAATTTGCCGAGCTTTCAGATGAATATGTCGCCGAGCAAGCGGGAATAACCATAACTACCAGCGTACCGGCGGCTGATGCCTTTCCGGCCAGTTACACCGTCAGGGCATGGAGCGTTTCCCACGACTGTTTCTGGAATATTGCCGGCCGCCCCTGGGTCTACGGAAATCCCCACCAATGGCGCGTGCTGTACAATGCCAATAAAGCAAAACTGCCCGATCCCAATAACCCCAATGTGATTGAACCGGGCATAGTTTTGGACATTCCCAGCCTGAAAGGAGAAGTCCGGCAAGGCGCCTGGGACGCGAACAAGACATATAAACCGCTTCAATAGGAAAATAGCGAGATCACAGTCTAGTCCTGCTGCTGTACGTACAGGGCGAGGGCGCTGCCCATCAGCGCGTGAACATAGGGCGGCTTACCCATGCCCCTACAAACTGTTTCAACGCTGACCAATTCCACGGCGACAAATTCATCCGCATCAAGGTCTTGGCTGCCGGTATTCACCAGGTCTTCGGCAAGAAAAAAGTGAACCTTGTTTGACATAATTGCCGGATTGGGGCTGAATTCCCCCAATTTCCGTATTAATCCCGGCTTATAGCCGGTTTCTTCCCGCAGTTCCCTGGCTGCCGCATCCTGCGGGTTTTCACCTGGCTCAAAAACACCGCCGGGAAACTCCAGACTCATAGTCTGCGATCCATGCCGCCATTGCCACACCATGACAAACTTTTTCCCTTCAGGCGTTTCCAAAACCGGCACTACAATGGCCCAGTCCGCGGCATCAAGGATGGTAAATTTACTCAGTTCATCATGGGGGGATTTACAGTAACTTTCATAAATTGAAAATACCCGGGAATCAAAAACTTTTTTCCGGTTTTCTTCCTTCCAGGCGAGTTCTTCTTCTTTCATTTATGCCGCTTTAAGGGCAATACAAAAATTATTCGGCGGCAGGGGCGGCGGCGGCTTCTGTGACCGGGACGCTTTTCTTCCCGTGTTTGATGGCCGCTTTACAGGGTTTGCACACCTTTACTTTCTGACCGCCCGCATCCTGCTCGTACAGGAGTTTTATGCCGCTTGCGCCGCAAACCGGACACGTTCCCCTGCCGTGGGCAAACAATTCCCGAATCCCTTTACCTCTATGTGCCTTCGACATCTATGCCCTTACTCCTTTTCTTCAGCCCTTTCTTTTTTGGCGGCCTGGGCTTTTTCAGCCCTGGCTTTTTCAGCCTTGTCTTCTTTCTTCTTGGCCTTTTTTTCAGTACCTTCAATATCCAGTTTGTAGTCCACCAATTCCAGTATCACCACCTGGGCCGCGTCTCCCAGCCTCTCGCCCAGTTTAAGAATCCGGGTATAGCCTCCGTTGCGCTCTTTCATTCTGGGCGCGATAGTGGTAAACAGCTTCGCCACAATTCCTTCGTCGTAGAGGCGCGCCGAAACAATCCGCCGGTTATGGACCGAATCAACCTTGGCGCGGGTGATCATTTTTTCCGCCGTGCGGCGAACTTCCAGGGCCTTTGCCTTGGTGGTTCTGATCCGCTCATGCCGGAACAGGCTGGTTACCATGCTGCGATGCAGCGCCTTGCGATGCGCCGCCATCCGTTCAAGGGGATTAAATCCGCTTCTATGTTTCATCTACCGTTTCCTTCTGGGGCATCACCCGAACCGCGTTTTTCAAAACATTCAAGTCAGTTATCCCCAGGCTCAGATTCCACTCTTTCAGTTTTTCCTTGATTTCCTGCAGGGACTTTTTGCCGAAATTCCGGGTTTTGGCAATATCGTCTTCGGTTTTGCGGGTCAGTTCCCCGATGGTTTTAATATCAGCATTTTTTAGGCAGTTTGAAGAACGAACCGAAAGTTCCAGCTCTTCAACCGGAGTATTCAGGATTGTCCGTATCCGCTCATTGTCCTCGTCGCTTTCCTCATCCAGACCCAGGTTATTTTCATCAAAGTTGATAAATACCGCAAGGTGATCTTTGGTGATTTTGGCGGCTTCGGCAAGGGCGTCATCCGGCTTAACGGTTCCATCGGTCCAAATCTCCAGCACCAGTTTGTCATAATCGCTGCGCTGCCCCACACGGGTGGGTTCCACGGCAAATTTTACCTTCCTGACCGGCGAGAAAATCGCGTCCATGGGAATAGTGCCGATTACCTCAACATAACGCTCATTGACTTCGGAAGCTACATAACCCCTGCCCAGATCAATCTGAATCTCAAGCTCAACGCGGGCGTCATCCATCAACGTCATAATGTGCTGACCGGCGCTGAGTACATCAACCTGTCCGGGCCGGGCAAAATCATCGCTTTTTACTTCCGTTTTGCCTGACCATTCATACAGTAAGGTGTCCTGTTCAACTTCTTCGGGCAGCTTCAGGCGCATCTGTTTGAGATTGTTGATGACTTCCAGGGTGTCTTCAACAATGTTGGGTATCTCCTCAAACTCGCTTGAAATGTTATGGGCAGTACCTTCCGCATTGTAAGAAGTAATCTTGACTGCGGTAATCGCATACCCCTGAATTGAAGAAAGAAGAACTCTGCGCAGGGTATTACCTATGGTCATGCCAAATCCGGGCTCAAAGGGACTGGCGGTAAACTTGCCATAATTGGAATGAAGTTCACCGTGTTCAAAAGTAATACCTTTAGGACGCTTAAATCCTTTGATAAGGTTCTTACGGGCCATGGCTACTCCTACTTGGAATAAAATTCGATGATCATCTGTTCCTTAATATCACCCAAATCGGTAATATCACTGCGCCGCGGCGCAGCCAGGAACTTGCCTTTCATCGCGTCAGGATCAAGAGAAAGCCAGGGCATAACTCCGGCTTTGCCAAATTCTTTTAACGCATCCTTAACCAGTGTCATATTGCGGCTGTTTTCGGCAATACTGATTTCGTCCTCCGCCTTTACCAAATACGACGGTATGTTAATTCTCCGTCCATTTACCAGAATATGACCATGTGAAACAACCTGCCGGGCCTGACTCCGGGACGAAGCAAAACGAAGACGGTATACGATATTGTCCAGCCGCCGCTCCAGCAGCACAAAGAGATTTTCACCGGTAATGCCGGGCATACGCAAAGCCCGCTCAAAAAACAGGTGAAATTGCTTTTCCTGCATTCCATAGATTTTTCTCAGCTTCTGCTTTTCCCGAAGTTGTACGCCGTAGTCGGAGCGTTTCCCCGGCCTTGCCTTGGGATCCTTGCCGGGGGCGGCGCGCTTCCGGTTAATGGGGCATTTGTCGCTTTTACAGCGCTCCCCTTTAAGCATCAATTTTTTTTGCTCGGTCCTGCACATCCGGCACACGGGACCGGTATATCTTGCCATGTTTCTCTCCTCTACGGCCCGCCGTTATATACGGCGGGTTTTCCTCGGCCTGCAGCCGTTATGCGGAATGGGGGTGACATCGTTAATCGATTTAACTTTTATTCCCATAACCCCCAGTTGTCTGATAGCAGATTCCCGCCCAATGCCGGGACCCTTGACATACACATGGACTTCCCTCAAGCCTGCCTGCATTGCTTTCTGCGCGGCGGTTTCGGTAACGCTCTGCGCCGCAAAGGGGGTTGATTTCTTCGCCCCCCTGAATTGAAGCTGACCGGAACTTGCCCATGAAACGGCATTTCCCATCAGATCGGTAATGGTGACAATCGTATTATTAAAGGTCGCCTGAATATAGACATTCCCTTCATATACCGACTTTTTCTCTTTCCGCTTTTTAGTGCTCGCAGCCACTCATTCCTCCTGAACCTATTTCTTCTTTCCGGCAACGGTTTTCTTTTTACCTTTGCGGGTGCGGGCATTGGTCCGGGTGCGCTGACCGCGCAGCGGCAGGCCCTTGCGGTGCCTCAGCCCCCGGTAACAGCCAATGTCCATAAGCCGCTTGATGTTCAACGCTACTTCGGTGCGCAGACGGCCTTCCACCTTGTAATCACTCTCAATAATCTGCCTCAGCGCGTTAAGCTCTTCCTGGGACAAATCATTGATAAGCCGCATGGGATCGATTTTTGCCTTTTCGCAAATTTCATCCGCACTTGACCTGCCTATACCGTAAATGTAGGTCAAAGCGATATTAACGTGTTTATTCGGGAGGTCAACCCCCACCAGACGCGCCATCTTAACCTCTCCTAGCCTTGTTTCTGCTTATGTTTTGGGTTTTCGCAAATAATGCGAATTATCCCATTCCGCTTGATTACTTTGCATTTGTCGCAAATCGGCTTTACACTTGTCCGGACTTTCATCCTTGTTTACTCCCTCTGCTTGCCCCATGCCAAAACAGGGGCGAACTATCATTATCACGAATTTCGTATAATTCGTCAATTATGCTCATAAATTCCTGCCCCTGAGCCGTCCTCTCCTGGTTAAGCCTTCGTGATGGTGCATCTTCAACAGCCCCTCAATCTGGCTCATCGTATCCAAGTCAACTCCTACCAAAATCAACAAACTCGTGCCGCCCATAAGGTAAGAAATGGACGACGGAAATTTAAACGCCCACTGAATAAAGGTGGGGATAACCGCAATCAGCGCCAAATACAACGAACCGGGGAGCACAATCCGGTTCAATATCTTGGTAAGGTATTCCTCAATACGCTCGGCCCGGATTCCCGGAATGGAACCGCCGTTTTCCCGTATCTGTTTCGCGATCTCTATGGGGTTAAGGCTTACCTGGGTGTAGAAATAGGCAAAAAAGATTATCAATAAAACATACAGTATATTGTAAAGCATACCCCGCGGAGTTAAAACCTGAGAAACCTTCGCCAGCCAGGCGACATTGCCGCCGACAGTCGAAGCTATTTGCAGGGGGAAGGTGAGGATTGACGAAGCGAAAATAACGGGAATAACGCCCGACGGGTTGATCTTAAAGGGGATGTAGGTGTTTTGCGCGCCGTACATTTTCCTTCCCACAACGCGCTTGGCATAGTTCACCGGAATTTTACGCTGGCCCTGCTGTTCAAACACTACCAGGGCAACCACCGCCACAAACATTACAAATACCACGATTACAAAAACCAGGTTAAGCTGACCATCGCGAACCCTGCCAAAAAGCTCCCAAACCGCCTGAGGCAGCCGCGCGACAATACCGGCAAAGATCAACAAAGATATGCCGTTGCCGATACCCCGTTTGGTTATCTGTTCGCCAATCCACATGAGAAACATGGTTCCCGTGGTAACAGTTAGCAAAGCGATAAGGGTAAAGGGAACTATATCAATATTAAGCAGATTATCCACACTGCGGGAAATACTTTGGGCATACTGCGTAACGGCAAACGCCTGAATAAGGCAGACCACCACCGTTCCGTAACGCTGCCATTGCTGAATTTTTTTGCGTCCCCCGTCTTCCTGCGAGATTTTTTTCAGGCTGGGAAATACGATAAGAAGGAGTTGCATAATGATCGACATGGAAATGTACGGCATTATCCCCAGCATAAACACCGAGAAGTTGGAGAACGCGCCGCCGGCAAAAAAGTCGAGGTAGTCTACGATGGGATTCCCCGAATTTGCCTGTGCAAGGAAATAGGCGGAAAGCTCGCGGACGTTGATTCCCGGTATGGGAAACACCGCGCCAATCCTGAACACCACCAGCATGGCGAACGTAAAGAGGATTCGCTCCCGAAGCTCCTTTACTCTAAAAATGCCGACGATGGGATTAGCCATTGGTCTTCACCTTCTTCTTGTTTTTCGGCCGCGCTTTTTCACGCGGCGGATCAACGGCTATATCGCCTCCGGCCTTTTCAATTTTTTCCTTTGCCGAAGCGGAAACCGAAGCAACCTTGAAACTGAGTTTTTTGGTAAAATCACCGGTGGCAAGAATTTTTATCGGTATACTTTTCTTGACCAGCCCTTTTTTATAAAGGGAAGCGGGGTCTACGACCTCACCCGCCTCATAGTGTTTTTCAATCTCGCCGAGGTTGACAATCTGCCATTCTTTTTTGAAGGGATAATTGGAAAAGCCCCGGTGGGCAAGCCGCCGGTACAGGGGCATCTGCCCGCCTTCAAAGCCAATATAGGTCTTGCCGCCGGAGCGGGCCTTCTGCCCTTTATTGCCTTTTCCGGCGGTGGTCCCTCTGCCGGAACCCTGGCCGCGGCCTATAATCCGTTTGCGCTTGTTGGCGCCAACGGGGGCGTGTAAATCAAAATCATGAGCCATTATTTAAGTTCCTCCACGGAAACGAGGTGAGACACCACCCGCACCATTCCCCTAACTGCCGGATTATCTTCCATCTCATTACTTGAACCGATCTTCCGCAGCCCCAAAGAACGAACCGTAGCGCGCTGTTTGGGAAGAGACCGGATGGTACTCCGCTCCAGGCGGACTCGAATTTTCGCCATACTATCAACCCCACAGTTCATTCAGGGACTTGCCCCGGTTTTTCGCGATGGCTTTGGCGTCCATCATTTTGCTGATACAATCGAAGGTTGCCTTAACCACATTGTACTGGCTTGACGCGCCGATTGACTTGGACAGCACATCGGTAACGCCGCCGGCTTCCATTATTGCCCGCACCGGCCCTCCGGCGATAATGCCGGTTCCCGAACAGGCAGGCTTAAGCAGCACCCGCGAAGCTTTGAACAGTCCGGTTACCTCATGGGGAATAGTGCCGTTTTTCACCGGCAATTTCACCATGTTGCGCTTTGCCTTGTCGATACTTTTCCGGATAGCTTCGGAAACATCATTGGCTTTGCCGAAACCGTAACCCACATTGCCTTTCCGGTCGCCAATGACCGTAAGGGCTGAAAAAGAAAAGCGCCGACCGCCTTTGACAACTTTGGCGGTACGGTTCAGCTTTACCAGCTTTTCAACAAATTCCTTATCCGCCGGATCCCGGTCGCGGTCACGATCGCGTCCGCGGCCCCTGCGGCCATCTCTGCCGCCCCTTCCTTCCCCATAGGAACGCCGGGGACCCGCAGTTTCAACTGAGGCTTCTCCGTGATCTTCCGCAACAATGCCGTCGTCACTGTCGTCAGCTATAACTTCTTTTTCCTCTGCGTCTTCCATTTATTACCCTCTGCCTATCCTAGAACTGAATCCCGGCTTTCCGGGTTCCATCGGCCAACGCTTTGACCACGCCATGATACAGGTATCCGTTGCGGTCAAAGACCACGGACTTAATGTTCTTTTCCAGAAGCCGTTTGCCCATTACTTCGCCAAGCTGGGCGGCGCCGGCAACGGTCGCCTTTATATTCCGCAGTTCTTTTTCCAGCGTAGAAGCGCACGCCAAAGTATGGCCCTTGGTGTCATCAATGATCTGAACCGAAAGCCTGCGGTTACTTTTCGTAACCGTCATCCGGGGCCGCTCGGTTGTGCCGGATATCTTTTTACGGATATGCACTTTTCGCTTAAGCCGTTTCCGGTCTTTTTCCAACATTTTCCTTAGCATATCTATACCTACTTCACACCCGATTTACCGACTTTCCGCCGGATATGTTCATCTTCATACCGGACACCCTTGCCTTTGTACGGCTCAGGCGGCCTCAGCTTGCGAATCTGGGCGGCAATTTCCCCCACCCGCTGTTTGTCAATGCCGCTTACCGTCACCTTGCCGTTGGCATCAGCGGTAATGGCGATGCCTTCGGGAATACCGACATAAATGTCGTTGGAGTATCCCAGGCTCATCACCAGGAGTTTGCCCTGCACTTCAGCGCGGTAGCCAACGCCGGTGATCACCAGCGCCTTGGTAAAACCGTTGGAAACTCCCGTCACCATATTGTTGAGAAGATTCCGGTACAGGCCGTGGAAAGCTTTGGTCTGCTTTTCCTCGTTTGCCCGGCTGACAACTATCTCTTCACCTTTGTTTTCAAAACTGATAACGGGGTGATACTTTTGGGTTAATTTTCCCTTGGGGCCCTCAACGGTCATCTGCTCATTGGCAAAAGTGACCTTTACCCCTTTGGGAACCTTAACCGGTATTTTTCCAATACGTGACATAGTGACACCTACCACACGGTGCAGATAATTTCACCGCCGACTTTCTTCTCGGCGGCTTTTCTGCCGGTTGTTACTCCCTGAGACGTAGAAACGATCAGGGTTCCATAGCCGTTAAAAACTCGCGGCATATTTTTATAGCCCAAGTACACACGGCGGCCCGGTTTTGACACTTTTTCAATGCCATGAATAATCGGGGCCGTCGAATCGTCATATTTAAGGAAAACCCGAATCATGTTCGAACCTTCCTGATTTGACTTCTTGAAATTCTTGATATACCCTTCAGTCTTCAAAATTTTGACGATCTCAAGTTTCAGCCTGGAGGTGGGAATATCAACCTTTTCATGCTTTGCCATTCCGGCATTCCGGATTTTGGTCAACATATCAGCAACGGGATCAGATACGCTCATCCTGTTCTCCTACCAACTTGATTTAGTTACGCCGGGAATAAGCCCTTCGCTTGCGAGTTTGCGAAAGCAAAGGCGGCACATTTCATATTTCCGCAGATAGCCCCTGGCCCGTCCGCAGATCCGGCAACGGTTCACTTTTCTCGTCTTATATTTTGGCGTCCGCATCGCCTTGATGATCATCGCTTTTCTTGCCATTTACCACCTCTCGTTCAGTTCTTTTACGTTATTTCCTGAAAGGCATACCAAATTTACCGAGGAAAGCTTTTGCTTCCGCGTCAGTTTTCGCCGTTGTTACAATAACTACGTTCAATCCGGCTACCTTTTCAATTTTGTCAAAGTCAATTTCAGGAAAAATAATTTGTTCCTGAATCCCCAGAGAATAATTCCCATGCCCGTCAAAGGCGTTTTGGCTGATGCCCCGGAAGTCCTTAACACGGGGAAGCGCCACATTCACCAGACGGTCAAAGAATTCATACATCATCGCCCCGCGCAGGGTTACCATTGCGCCAATTTCCTGCCCGGCCCTGATCTTGAAGTTCGCAATACTCTTGCGGGCCTTGGTCTTAACCGCTTTCTGCCCGGTAATCTGGGTAAGGGTAGTAACCGCCTCATCCAGAAGTTTTTTGTTCTGCAACGCCTCACCCACGCCCATGCTGACCACAATTTTTTGCAGTTTGGGTATCTGCATGACAGACTTGTAGTTAAACTCCTTGAACAGTTCCGGGCCAATCTGTTCCTTGTAAATCTTTTTCAGCCGGGGCACGTATTTATCAGCCATTACAGCGCCTCCCCGCATTTTCTGCACACCCTGGTTTTGGTATCACCATCAATCTTGTAACCTATCCGTGTGGGTCCGCATTTCTTGCAGACGATCATCACATTGGAACTGTGAAGCGCCGCCTCGATTTCGATAATGCCGCCCCGATCCTGCTGGTTCCGGCGCTTTCTCGCCTTTTTTACAATGTTCGCCCCTTCTACCACAAGACGGTCTTTGTCACGGAGGATTTTGAGAATCTTGCCCCGTTTGCCTTTGTCTTTGCCGGCGATAATCTCGACGGTATCTTCTTTTTTGAGTTTGAATTTATGTACCGCTTCAGCCATGCTCATCTATCTCCTACAAAACCTCAGGGGCAAGGGATACGATTTTCATAAAATCGCCCTTTTCCCGCAGCTCACGGGCTACCGGCCCAAAGATACGCTTTCCTTTGGGATTCAACGCGGCGTCAATAATGACGCACGCATTGTCATCAAAGCGAATATAGGTGCCATCCGGGCGGCGGTATTCCTTGTGGGTACGCACCACCACTGCCTTTTCCACCGTGCCTTTTTTAATAGCCGAAGTGGGCAGGGCTTCTTTGACCGCCACCACAATTATATCGCCAATCCGCGCATAGCGGCGTTTGCTACCGCCCAGAACCTTGATGCACTGGACACGCTTGGCCCCTGAATTATCCGCCACATTCAGGAATGTTTCCACTTGTATCATTTCCGCTATTCCCCTTATTTGGCGCGCTCAAGGATTTCCACCAGCTT
>Ga0268262_10000505_pt1 | contig 51360 bp, 51 predicted proteins | sample TergutNc150P3_FD_190354 | JGI IMG/M metagenome (GOLD analysis project Ga0268262, IMG submission 190354) | Nasutitermes corniger P3 segment gut microbial community from laboratory colony in Florida, USA - Nc150 P3 (SPAdes) (version 2) | ecosystem: Host-associated > Arthropoda: Insects >... | reverse complement strand
TTATTCGTCCTCACGGGGTCAGTTTTCTGCCCCAGCAGAGGTTACAACCGGTAATTGTTCTCGGATCCAGATCCTGCCGAACACCTACACTATACCGAATAACCGCATATTTTTATCATAGCTTCGTCCTTTGCGCCTTTGCGTGATGATCTTTTCGAGAAAAGGTTCTTGTAAAAAATAATTCAGTAATACGTAATCCTGTAATCCGCAGTAACGCTAAAGCCGATTTTTCGGTATACTCTACAGGCGGCGGCGTTGCGTTTTTTGACAAAAAGGGAAAGCCCTTTCCCCTGGGCCAGAAGACCCTCGGCAAAAACCGCTGTCATCTTTGAGCCAATGCCAAGATTCCGACAGTCGGGGCGCACATACACACCGCCTATCTGATACCGCGTAAATGATTTCGCGCTGGTGTTTATCTTTCCTACAACCTGACCGTCCAGCTCCGCTACAAGAACCTGTTCCCTCTCAATAATGTTCCGGATATTTAAACGGGTAGCAGCGGGATTAAAAACCGCGTTTGCCGGGAGAACTTCTTCCTGTTCGTAAGCGGACTGAAGGGCAAAAAGATCATCCTCGTCTTTGGGCAGGGGAGGACGCAGGGTAAGAGAGGCAGGGCATGCCCTTAGGGTTCCGGGCCTTAACGCCCCATCCATGCTCATCAGCTCGTATTCAATCCTCTCCGCCGCGTAATAACCCAGATCTTCCATAAAGGTTTCAAGACACTCGGCGTCATCCCGGATGCCCTGGAGGGCATGTATGTAAACTTTGCCCAGAAATCGATTCAAAAAACGGGGGGCGGATATTTGCGAATTTTTGCCAAATACGGGGAAAAGAATTTGCCGGCTGTGTATAAGCAAGGATGAAATTTCACCCTCTGTCCCCGGCATATACCAGATGTGATCGCGGCTTTCTTTCATGCCCAGAAAACGCCCTGACGCGCCGACGCAGTATTTCTCCCTTTCCCTTAGAAACGCCTCCGCCTTATGACGCTCGTTCTTTAAGACCCTGTACCAGCGGTTGAGCTTTTTCCCAGGCCAAATATTCATAGCTCTAATTTCCTGACGAAGAACCCATATTCAACGCGAAAGGGAGTTTTCCTTCCGCTTTTATTCTGCCAAGGATGGCCGAAAAGCCCGCTATAAAAGATTCAGGGGCGTAACTATAAACCGCCACAGCGCCATCCACCCAGGGAACCTCGTCAAGATAAGCCGGACTCAGCACCGAAAAAACAATCACCCTTTTATTCAGAGGCCGGAGCTGCTGAATTATTCTGATTCCGGCTTTGCTTGAAAGACAGAAAATCACGGTATCAACATTTCTGGCGTATGAAATAATTTCCGTTGCGGTCTGACTCGTATCGTACCAGTATGAAACCGCTCCCGGAAAAGCTTTTTTCCCATAAGTGAAAAAATCCGTATAGTTCCCCGCCAGAAGTACCCGCCCTGCATTTTCCGGGCTGAGGGGAAAAACGTTCCTGCTATTCACAAGGGTAACGCTGCGGGCTGCAAGGCCGAGAAAAAAAGCAGTCCCCTCAGGATCAACAAGGCCGTCATCGATTTTTTTTAAATCAGGAATGTAAGGAACTTTTTTTTCTCCACGAAGGTATTCCAGTTTCAAAACCAGTATACGGCGGCAGGCGTCCCGCACACGCTCCCGGAATTCCTGTTCTTCCCTCATGGAAGAAAGCAGATATGTCCATACGGTATCGTTCAGGCTTGGGGTTTTTGAAAGCATGATGATGTCGTTACCCGCAAGAAGCGCCTGCTTCGCGGCCCGCGAAAGGCTTCCGGCAAATTCGGTGGCCCCGTTCATCATTAAATCGTCTGTAATGACAAGGCCCCGGTAAGCGATTTTGTCCCTTAAAATATCCTTTAAAAACCAGGAAGAAAGGGAAGCGGGAGTCGCGCCGGCCTGGGTGTTTGGAAAGGCCAGATGTCCGCTCATTATCGCGGGGAGTTCTTCTTTCGCCAGAAGCCTGTAAGGGAGCAACTCTCTGTCCCAAAGCATTTCAAACGGAGCGTCAATTTTTGGCAGTACCCCATGGGAATCCAGGTCGGTGTCTCCGTGGCCCGGATAGTGTTTTGCCGTGGCAATAACTCCCTTTTCCTTGTGGCCTTTCGCGAATGCCGCTCCCAGTATGCCCGCCTGCACAGGGTCGGAACCGAAAGACCTCGGGCCGATTAAAGTTGAGTCTCTGTTTGTGAAAAGATCCACACTTGGGGCAAAGTTCATGTTGATACCCAGGAAGGCCAATTCCTGCCCTATGTAGTACCCGGCCCAGTAAGCGTCTATCGGCCTTCCTGACGCGCCGATGGCCATGTTCCCCGGAGTTTCACTGGTAGCGCCTTTCACATGACGTACAAGCCCGCCCTCCTGATCCGTTGCCACAAAGAGGGGGATGCCAAGCCCCGAAGCCAGGGCGTTCTTCTGTAAATTGCCCACTGTTTCCGCCAGTTTTCGCGTGTCCTCGGTATTCCAGCCGAAAATTTTAACGCCGCCAATATTGCGGTTTCGTATCCAGTCCAGAATCAGGGGAGAAGGCTCGGCCCCAACCCAGCCCAGCATAAAGGTTTGAGCCAGAGCCTGTTCGTCGCTCATTTCGTTTGTCAGGCGCAGCGCAAGTTCATTTATATCACCGGAATCCATAATTGAATCGAAAGAATCGAAAGGAAGAGAAAACAACGGAAACGAAAGCAAAAACAAAAATCCAAAAAACTTTATTTTCAATAGCTCTCGCCTTTTTGACTGTCGATATAAGCGGCGGCGCAATGAGCGGCCACGGCGCCGTCGGCGGCGGCGGTTACTACCTGCCGGAACGGCGTTGTTCTGACGTCTCCGGCGGCAAAAAGACCGGGCACGGAAGAGGCCATCGTTTGATCGGTGATAATATAACCGGCTTCGTCCAGCTCAACTTTAAGGCCGCCATTGGCCCCCGAAACCAGAGAAGTCTGCGGGACGATTCCGGTAAAAATAAAAACAGCGTCGGCGCTTTCTTCGCCGGACGTACCGTTTCCCTCCAGCAAAACCGAAGTTACCTTTGCCGCCCCCCGGATTTCCTTCATAACCGTGTTGAACCGCACATTGATATTTGGATTGTGAAGCGCGCGATCCGCCAGGGCTTTTTGAGCGCGAAATTTTTCCCTGCGGTGGATCAGGGTCACCTGATTGGATAGACGCGAAAGGTACTGGGCCTCGACACAGGCCGTATCCCCGCCGCCTACCACAAAAATTTTTTTACCTTTGAAAAAAGGGCCGTCACAGGTGGCGCAGTAAGAAACCCCGCGTCCGGAAAATTCCTTCTCGCCGGGTACATCAAGTGTACGGTGTTTTGCCCCGGTCGCGATAATTACCGCCGGACTTTTAAGACTTTTGCCGCTCGCAAGGACGATTGTAAAAACCTCGCCATCCTTGTTTAAAGCCTTTACTTCTTCAGTTAAAATTTTTGCCCCGAAGCCTTCGGCCTGAAGGCGCAGATCCTCGCTGAATTCAAACCCCGACTTGCCTGCAGCAACGCCGGGGTAGTTCTCCAATATGTCTATATACAGAGCCTGACCGCCGGGTGAAAGCTGCTCCAAAACGAGAACAGAAAGATTTGCCCTTGCGCCGTACTGGGCGGCTGTAAGCCCCGCGGGGCCCGCTCCAATGATTATTAAATCGAAAATCAAACCAGCGTCTGCATCGGACAGCATTGCTCATTTTACAAAGCTTCCGGCAAATTATCAACCGATGTTACATTCCGGCAATTTAATGGTATAATCACAGCAAAGAGAACCAAGCAGTGGAACAAAAAACTGATAACGCCGGGAGAAAAATTTTTCTTCTTTACCCCCACAGTGTCATTCGAGACGAGATGCTGGACTGGCTAATAATGGCGGGTTACGAGACTTATACTGTGGTGAATGAAAAAAGGGCCCTAAAGCTTTTGGCAAAATTCCCCGCTTCAATCATGTTTATAAATATCGACGAGGGCCTTAAGGAAAATGAATGGGAAGCGTACATTCGCGGCATTCTGGACAATCCTGATACCAAAAACAGCCTCCTGGGAATTATGTCCTACAATCAGGACAGGGATTTGATGAAGAAATACCTGATTGAACTGGCTCTTCCCTGCGGTTATATTCTGCTTAAGCATGGGTTCGAGGAAAGTAAACAGATTATCCTTGGCGCTCTGGAGGCCAACGAAACACATGGCCGGCGCAAGTACATAAGAGCGGATTGCGAGGATGACAGAAACGCCGTTATAAATTTCAAAGATGATAATGGCATTCTTCACGGAAAAATACTTGACATAAGCTCGATAGGCATAACGGCGAGGTTTGACATTAATGTTAATCTGCCGCCCAATTCGTTTATAAGGAATGTGCAACTAAAACTCCATGGCGGAATTCTGATGACAGATATAATTGTCATGGGTCAGCGAAAGGACGACAAAAGTGTTTATATAATGATTTATGCTTCCAAATTATCCGAAGATAATAAGCTTGTGATCCACCATTACATCAAGCACTGTCTGCAAAAATACATGGACGCCCTGATTGTTTAGTCAACATACCCCAGCTATGGAGCACTAAACTTGACCTCAGATTTGTGAAATCCCGGCAAAGGGTGGGCAGCGGGGCGGCAAAAAAGCTGGAAGAATCTGTCTCCACAGCCCGTCCGGCTTCTTTTTCTTCAAAAGGGCATTTTCCAATTTCATAGATCAGCGGCATCTTCATGTTTCTCATGCCGGACGCCATTATTACACTTTAAGTTTTCGCTTTTTTCCCTGGTCTGTTACGACAGAGAACTCCAGAAATTTTTTGCGTCCCGCTGCCCTCCCTTTGCCAGAGTATTTCGAAAAAATGTGGGTCAAGTTTAGTACGGAGCAGCGAGGTATGTTGTTCTCATAAGGTGTTTGTCTCGGGTTTCGTACCTTATGACCGCCCAAGAAGGCGGGGTATGAAACTCTCGCTACGAGTCGATCCCCGTGGCTTTTCTGGCGCGCTTTACCGTGGCGGCGGCAATGGGCCTGGCCCGCTCGGCTCCCTTCGCGAGGATTTCATCAAGCGCCCTGGGGTTTGCCATGAGCTCATCGTACTTCTGCCTCTTTGGGGCAAGTTCGCGGTTTGCCACCCTGAAAAGCTCTTCCTTTGCGTCGCCCCAGCCCATGCCGCCGGCGCGGAGACGTGAAGCAAGTGCGGCCTGCTCGTCAGGGGTGGCAAAGAGCTTGTAATAGGCGTATATCTGAGAGGCGTCGGGGTCTTTCTTGTCTGCAACAACCTGAGAATTTGTAACGATCCGCATAATGGTTTTGTGCAGCTCCTTTTCGGGCGCAAAAAGAGGAATCGTGTTGCCGTAGCTCTTGCTCATCTTTCGGCCGTCAAGGCCCGGCAGCACCGCGACTTCTTCCTGGATCGCCGCCTGCGGCACCTTTAGAACCTGACCGTAGTTGGCGTTAAAAGCCTGGGCAATGTCCTGGGCTATCTCAATGTGCTGCATTTGATCTTCGCCAACCGGAACCACATCGGAATCAAAAAGAATTATGTCCGCCGCCATGAGCGCCGGATAGGTAAAAAGCCCCATGTTAATTCCCGCATCGGGATCATTGCCTTTTTCGGTGTTTGACTGTACCGCGGCCTTGTAAGCATGGGCCCGGTTCAAAAGGCCCTTTGCGGTAGATGCCATGATAATGATGGTAAGTTCAAAAACTTCGGGAATAGAACTCTGGCGGTAAAAAATAACCTTTTCAGGATCAAGCCCCGAGGCTATCCAGCCCGCGGCCACTTGCCTTATGTTCTTGTTAAGTTCCTTCGGATTCTTTACGGAATTGAGTGAATGATAATCCGCGATAAAATACCGGGCGTCGTATTCTTCCGCAAGACGCAGCGCCGGTTTTATCGCGCCGAAGTAGTTGCCGATGTGAAGCTCGCCGGTGGCCTGAATGCCAGTAAGAGAAACTTTCTTCATAATGAAGGATAATTTATAGGTTTAAGGGGGATGTGTAAAGGGCAATAAACCTTGCGCGGCTTATTTGAATTCAATTAGATCGCGGAGCTGGCGAATTATGAATTTCTTGAAAAAGGGGTGCAGCCTTTTGTAAAGGCTGATTATTTCTTCTATTTCCTGTTCCGTATCTGTATAGAACATCTCGCCATCGCCGGTTTCAAGCCATTGCAAGTTGACATTAAATATTGAAGAAATTAGTTTCATAATCCGAGGGTTGACCCTTCGATCCCCCAGTTCCATAGAAGAAACATACCCGGTAGCAACCGATATTTTTTCGGCTAACTCGCACTGGGTTAGTTTCAGCGTTTTCCGCGCCAGCGCCAGCCGTTCATTAACCGTCACATTGTCCATTTTAGCTTATTACAACATTGTGAGCAAGAAAAAAGAACAATGAGTGGCAGTAAATTGTCGAAAGTTACAAATTCTCTGGACTTTTTATTGATAAATAACAATGTTATATATATAATATAGCTATGGTGAATTTGAAGCAAGAAACAGAACAAGAAGATCAGGACATCGGGCTCTTAAAGGCATGGCTGCCAAAAATAAGCGGAGAGAAGCGCGCATATATAAAAGGCGCTTCAAAAGCATTGCTCTATGCGCAGGAAGAGTCTCAAAAAACAGCGGCTGATACTCAAAAAAAAAGGAAATTAACCGAAAAAGGCCCACCTTCCTGTTAACGCCAGAAGCGCCTTATACCACATTAGGAGTTTTTTATGAAAAACCTGAGAAAACCATTTGGAATTATTTTTGTTGCGGCGATAATCGCGGGCGCAATGGCGGCCTGTAATCTCCCCGATCCACTACCAACTAACAAAACCCCCGTCGCGGGCGATTATGACATCAGCGGCCTGGCGCAGACGTTTGGCAGCGTTACCGCCGTAACCATAACGCCGAAGGATGGCAAGTCAACAGGCGCAAGGACGATCTACTACGCAGGGACGACCGGCACGACCTACCCTAAAAGCCCAACGCTCCCAACGGCGAAAGGAACCTATGCCGTTACCTTTGACGTGGCGGCGGCAAGCGGCTGGAACGCCGCGACAGGCTTATCCGCCGGAAATCTGGAGATTAACGACAATCAAACCCCGAAAGCGGACGATTATAACATCAGCGGCCTGACGCAGACGGTGGGCAGCGTTGTCGCCGTAACCATAACGCCGAAGTCGGGCAAGTCAGGCGGCACAATAACGATCTACTACACGGGGACCGGCGGCACAACCTACGAAAAGAGCGCTACGCCACCCACGGCAGCCGGAACTTACGCCGTTACCTTTGACGTAGCGGCGGCAAGCGGCTGGAACGCCGTGGCAGGATTATCCGCCGGAAATCTGGTGATTAACAGCAATAAAACCCCCGTCGCCGGTGATTATGACATCAGCATCCAGACGCCGACGGCGGACAGCGCTGTCGCCGTGACTATTACACCGAAATCGGGCAAGTCAGGCGGCGCAATAACGATCTACTACGCGGGGACCGGCGGCACAACCTACGAAAAGAGCGCTACGCCACCCACGGCAGCCGGAACCTACGCCGTTACCTTTGACGTGGCGGCGGCAAGCGGCTGGAGCGCCGCGACAGGCTTATCCGCCGGAAATCTGGTTATTGCCGCGCCGTCGCAGGCGCAGACGCTGTCGGCCGAGATTGTCGGAACCCCGGGCGTCGGCAATAAATTGACCGCGTCCGTCCAAAAGAACTACGCGGGGACATTGGAGTACGAATGGTATGTGGGCGGCCAGAAGACTAACGAGAGTTATTTTCTGTTTTATCCTATGCCCACCCATTCCGGCAAAGCGATCACCCTCAAGGTGACATGCACGGACGTGAACGGGAATAAAAAGACCGCCACGTCGCCTGCGGTTACGATGCCGGCTTCTTTCCAATGGACGCCTTCGTTCAGGCAGTATAACGACAGATTGTATGCGTTTGCCGAGGTTGGCGAAGATTGGCAATTCACGGCCGCTGAAGAGGGCTTCAGCGCAAAGTGGTACAGGGACGGCGTCGAATTTTCCAACCCGAACGGTTATTGGTGGCAGATAAACCCCGCCGTCGACGGGGGCAAGGAAATCACCGTCAAGATAACCGGCTATGGGGCGACCAAAGAGGCGAAGGTTCAGGTTCCCGCCGTCGTCGTTCCGGTTATTCCCGAACCGACCATCGAATGGCACAACATCGCCACCGTGACTCAGACAACGCGTCTTAAGGAGATTGCGTCGTATATAGAGATGGCCTATGACGACAATACGAACGATTGCCGCGTCGCGATAGATAGCAAGCGCGGGGCTGGGGGCTGGTGCATAGACTTTTATACGAATGAAGATGACGAAGACGCGCAGATCGTAGACGGCAAGCTGCATATACATTTCAGCACGAATTGGTATGATAGCCTTTTCGAAACCCCAATAGGTGATCTCGTCCGGCAGAGTCACATCGGCGCCAAATTGGCATATCTGGCCAATAACGCGTATATGGCTTTGGAATACTCCGGCAATTATCAGGACATTCGCATGGCGAACGCAACGGTGACAGTCACCGTTTTTTCATAGTGGTTAAGCCTACGCTAACTATGGCGTAGGCTTTTTCATACGCGTTAACTTAAAATATTTTACTTGAATATTCTCACGCAGAGAACGCAGAGAACTATGAGTAATGATAAAGCCAAATTCCTATTTCATGTTTACTTTCATTATAAAAACAAGAAAAAGCATGAAGAAGACGCAAAATTTGATAATAACGCGGAACTCTCTGCGAACTCCGCGAGCTCTGCGTGATGATTTCTTTATGGTAAGTTAACGCATATGTAGGCTTTTTCATGCGCGTTAATGTACTCTGAAGAAAATACCAAGCGAAGGCGCCAGGGCGCAGAGGACTGCGCGGTATTACTTAATTGCGCCTGTACATACGGTTCTTAGCCTACTATGCTTTTTCTTCTTTTTCAAATTAAAAAAGCTATAAACTGAGTCAAATCCAGCGTTTTTTTTTAAATCGGCTATAATATGCGATTTTTGTTGCTTAAATGTGGCAAAGTGTGTTAAAATCCCTTATTATTTTTACCGATGGGCATTTACCGCCAAACGGTAAATGGTTGGTTATAGCCTAAGGGGTGGATAAAGGCTACGATGAACATGGTTGAAATTTCTGAAAAAGTCGACAACATAGTCGATGATTTGTTCCTGTCCGTAAAAAGGGAACAGATAGAAACCGTTTTCTCAAAAAACAGCATAGCCGATAAAACAATACGAATTCAGCTGCTCAGAAAATGTATGCATGTTCTCGATACGTCCAATACCAACGAAGTTTTGTCCCTTGACGATGAGTACAGCGATGAATTGGAAATATTCCTCAACGGAAAATGGAGACTGCTATTGTAAATGGATTGCGACATTCTTGCAAAAATCTCCGCGGAATGGAGTATTCCACCAGAAACAGTTCAAAAGTATTTTGCTTACTATGCAGGAACCATAAAACCCATAATAAACATTTGTCCTGCATAAGCTAAGAAGGTAAGCAACCTACCCGTATCCTGCCCTCACCCACCCGCAGAAAAGCTTTCGTTACTTACTACCAGGAATCAAAAAACCGGCAATGTTTGAATTTGTTGATTCTTTGTCGGCGACATTACATTTATAACTGTAGTGTCTTGGTTAAGACAAATACTTAAACAACGCGTGGAGGATTTTTAATGAACATCGACAAATTTGTGGTCAAAAAGTATGAGAAAATGACGCTTAAGGAGATCGCCGCCTCGCCAGTTGACGCGATTGCGGGTATCAGTGAAGGCGACGCAAAACTTCTTAAAGATGCTTTTAAAGTAAAAACTGTTTCAGACCTTGCAAAGCTAAAATATGTCAAGTGGGCGCAGGCTATCTGTACGCTTGCGGAAGGCGAACTGTAAGCAACAGGGGTTTCACGGGGACATCTGAAAATCCTGTTTGGGGTTTCGGGTGTTCCTATTTTTTGTCTTGCTTCTTGCTCTTCAGAAAATCATCGTATGATTTCAGTGGTACGTTAGTCTTTGGCGGTTCACGCTGCTTAACTTTGCGGCCTTGTTCCTGGGATTTTTTGTCACGCGTCTTTTTCAGCAAAGCCAAATCGGAATTCAACGCCAGCATGTCGGCTGGTTTTGCCTGCCCGGTCTTTATTTGACCCGCAAATTCCTTAATTTTTTTCTCGTATCCGATTATTAATGACCCTATTTCCGACAGAGTCTTTTTTTCCAAGTCTTTCTCTGTAAATGCCATTTCTATACTCCCATAAACCACATTAAATATAAAGTCTCCCTCTGTCAATGGCTATGCTATTGGCTCTTTTATGGAACTGATTTACTGCCCGCTAACGCGGGTCAATCGGTCGGATCCGTATGGTCAAGACGCGGAATTTCCCATCAAAAGTTGAATTAATTTTTCCTCATCCTGAAATGCCCCGAGGGAACGGAGCTTTGAAAGGCTTTGCAGAAACCCATACCGGGCCTTGGTGAGGTTATTGCGGCTGTTGATGAGCAGGGTTGAAGCCTCGTTAAGATCGCCGATGGAACTCTGGGAAAGCCGGTAACGCTCCATTACATAATCGGAATGCCTTTCAGCATACGCGAGGGAAAGGCCGGTGTGTATAACCGAGCCGGCGTTAGTTAATGCCTTAAACAGAGCGTCTTGCAGATCGGTTCCCAGGGTGATTTCCGCGCCAATGTAATCCAAAGCCGCCAAATCACGGGCATTTTTGCTTTTATCAACGTTGTTTGCAATTACCCAATAATCAACCGGGATGCTCAAACTAAGCGATAGCTTTCCTCCCGATAGTTCCATTCCGTTTTTTAGTGAATAATTAAGGCCCGCCGATAATTGTGCGTTCAGACTGGGCAAATAAGCGCGCTGAGCCATGCTTAGGTTGTTTTCCGCCCGTTGGTTGGCAAGAGCGGACTTTGAAAGTGAAGGGTTTGTGGAAGCAATGGCTTTCCATAATTCGTTATAAAGCGAATCCGCTTCCTTGTCGGAAATGTTTCCAAGACGTGAAATAAGACCTTCATACCCTGAAAAATCGATCTGCTGCAGCTCGGGAAGATCGGCGAGTCCGGTAATGGCCTTGAGCTTCATCGTGTTCAGGGTAAGGTTTCGCTTCGCCTGATTGCGGGAGTTTTCCCGCGCCTCTTTGTCCGCCATTGCCTTGAGGTAGTCCCCCTGGTTGATCATCCCGCTTGCCAGCCGTACTTCCGCTATGGCAAGGCTTGTAAGCGCAGTTTGCAACGAGGACTCCTCCGCTTCCAATGTAGCCATAGCCTCAAGTACGGCGTAGTAGGCGTTATCCGCCTGATCAAGCACGCTGAAGTATTCGGCCAGCGCGTCTTTTCTGGCGCTTTCCGAGGCGATTTCATTTATCGCTTTTTGAATACCAGCCTTGCCTCCATCAAAAATTTTCTGGGTGTGGGAGACGCCAATACTTACACCGGCGTCTATCGTATTTAAAGGATTTTCGACAGGGCCATTCTTATTCCAAATTTCCATTGAACCGTTTGCTCCCAGCGATAATGACGGCAAATTTGAAAAGACCCGCGACTTTTCATCAAGTATGGCATTTGTAATCGCCAAATTATATTTTGTCAAACTTCGCGAATTCGCCAAAGCAAGCGTTCGGACTTCCTCAAGGCCAATGGTTTGAGCAAACAAGCTTGCACAACCGATTATCAGCGTACTTAAAAATATTAATCTCTTCATTAATCCCTCTTACTCATACCTCAGCGCGTCAATCGGATACAGCCGCGCGGCTTTCATGGCGGGATAGTAGCCGAAAACAACCCCCACCAGCGCGGCAAAGATAGCCGAAACCGCCACAATCAAGGGGTTGATCGCTGCGGGTACCCCCGTTGCCGCCAGTATACGGCAGGCAAGGAAGGCCAAGCCTATACCAAGCAGGCCTCCCATAAGGCTGAGGATCACCGATTCGTAGAGGAACTGAAAAAGTATGTCCCGCTTGCGGCCGCCTATTGCCATTCTTATGCCGATCTCGCGTGTACGCTCGGTAACGGAAACCAGCATAATGTTCATAATGCCGATGCCGCCTACAAGCAGCGACACACCGGCAATCGCGGCAAGCAGGGTTGTCAGCGTTTTTGAGGTTGCCGACGCCATGTCGATCATGTCGGCCTGGTTCATGATGTCAAAATCGGCGTTTGCTGTATCGGCGATTCTCCTGGATTCGCAGAGGATCGCTATTGTCTCTTTCTGTGCCGCGTCCATGTATTCTTTGCTTTTAACGCTCATTACAATTTGGGCGATAGTTTGGGTATTGCTCAGCCTGGTCATTGCCGTGTCCAGGGGAATAATGACAACATCATCCTGATTGTTGCCGCCCATGCCTGCACCCTTGCTTTCCAAAATTCCGATAACGGTAAAATAATTTGTTCCGATTCGTATTCTCTGGGACAGGGCGCTTCCGGCGTCGCCGAACAGGTTCTTTGCCGTGGTTGGGCCAAGAACCGCCACCATACTGCGGTTTCTCAAATCCTCTTCATCGAAAAAAACTCCGGCATTGACATTATAATTCCGCGCGGTGATGTAATCAGGTTCAACGCCCATAATCGAAACCTGGGCGTTTCCCTCGACGCCGATAACATTGGCGTTTGAGTTGACAACACCGGAAATCGCCGCTGCAAAACTCGACTCATCTTTAAGCTTTTGAACGTCCTTTTTGCTAAAGCCGCTGAACCGCATCTGCATACCCGGCCCGGCCCGGCTTATCTGCCTCCTCGGCATTATTTGCAGCAGATTTGTTCCCATGGCGGTAATTCTTGACTCAATTGCCCGCTGGGAACCTTCTCCCAGCCCAACCATAATTATAACAGAGCCAACACCGATAATGATGCCTAATGATGTTAAGAGGCTTCTCATGCGGTTGCGAAGAATTGACCGTAGACAGGTTTGCAATAACTGAACGATGCTCATGATGCCTCTGCCAACAAAGCGTGGTCATTCTTCCATCGCTCCAGGTCATCCAGCGCGCTGCGCGTTTCTGTCACCTCTTTGTCTGAAACCAGCTCGCCGTCCCGCAGGGTGATGATTCGCCGTGTATAAACGGCAAGTTCCGGTTCATGCGTTACCATGATGATTGTTTTGCCCTGCCGGTTAAGTTCCTGGAAAAGCCCCATGATTTCAAGCGTCATTCCGGTATCGAGGTTGCCTGTCGGCTCATCGGCAAGAATAAAAGCGGGATCGTTTACCATCGCCCGCGCAATGGCAACACGCTGCTGCTGCCCGCCTGAAAGCTGCGACGGAAAATGATCCATGCGCTTTTCCAGCCCTACTTCTTTTAGCGCCTTTATAGCGCGCTCTTTTCGGGCTTGCGCATTCAGCCTCTTTTCGTTTTTTTCCCGTCTGCGGTAAAACAGGGGAAGTTCCACATTTTCCAGCGCGGTAGTACGCGCAAGCAAATTAAAGGATTGAAACACAAAACCGATTTTCCGGTTCCTGATAAAAGCAAAGGTATCAGAATTGGATTTGGATGTTTCAATGCCATCCAGGGTATAGGTTCCGGCGCTTGGTTTGTCAAGGCAGCCGAGGATGTTCATCAGCGTTGATTTGCCGGAACCGGAAGGCCCCATAACGGAGACAAATTCCCCCGCTTCGGCGGAAAAATCTACCCCACGCAGGGCGCGTACTACTACGGCTTCTGGCGGAGCAAGCTCCGAGCCATCTTTTGATGACGAGCCCTTTCTGCCTTCCATCCGGTACTCCCGCTTGATACCCCGCATGTCAATTACCGCCATTATATCTTCTCCCTTAAGACAACTTGCTTTCCTTCAAGATCATCCGCGGCGTAAATCTCGGTAAAAGAGCCTGAGGAGATGCCGGTCCGTACCTGCATCACGTCGATTTTGCCTTCACTGTTGATATACCATAGGTTTCGCATAACGACTGCCGGAGCGGCATTCCTGCCTTGCCCCTGCCCTGTTCCTTGCCTTCCTCCCGCGTTAAATTGTCTGCCGCCGCCGAACCCACCGGGGCCCTGCCCTCCCCCCATCAGCACATCTGTCAATCCTGTTCCCGTGTTCGCCGGTTGGCTCACATTCTGCGCCCTTGGCTGTTCTCTGGACGTCAGCGCGGCCATTCGCTGTTCTTCGTTCATGTTTTCAAGACCGGCGTTAAATACCATGTCCGCAATTGTCTCCGCGCTCAGACTGGTAGGCTGGTAGCGCAAAGCGGCGTTGGAAACCATAAGCGTGTTCTCGCTGTTCTCTACGATGAAGTCAACCGCGCAGGTCATTCCCGAAAACAGATTGCCGCGGACGTTTTCAACCCTGACAAGCACCATATAGGAAACCACGTTATTAGAAACCACAGGAACCATCCGCAAGGTCTCTACCATTCCGTTAAAAGTTTGCCCCGGCAGGCTTTCCAGGGTAAACCGCACAGGCTGCCCCTTTCGCAGGGAAGTAATGTCCAGCTCTCCCACCAGCGCTTCAATCTGCATCTCCCTTAGATTCTCCGCCAGCAAAAAAATGTAAGATGAGCTATTGCTGGAACTATCCACAACCGTATCGCCTATATTGATCTTGCGGTCAAGCACAATGCCGTCAATGGGGGATTTAATGTAGGCAAACTGGTTGATCTCGGTATCAATGCTCTTCAGATTTGCCTCGGCGACGGCAAGGTCAGCCGCCTGATTATCAAGCGTGGTCTTGCTGGTTTTAAGCTCGTATTCGGAGATAAGGTTCTTACCCGCAAGAGTTTCCTGGTTACGGTAATTGACCAGCTGCAATTCATAATTTGCCCGCGCCTTGATGACCGCCGCGTACTGCTGTTCACGCTTGAGCTTGAGCATATCTGTATTCAGTTCCGCAAGGATGTCCCCCTTGCGAACCTGATCGTTGTAGTCAACGTAAATCCTTTCAACTTTGCCGCTCATCTGCGGCAGTACTTTTACCGTTGAAACAGGGTTGAGCGTACCGGATGCCGAAATGGTACGTTCTATTGTTCCACGGCGCACATTGGTAAACTCATAAGTAACCGCCCTTGATTTTTTAACGGAACAGGCGGTAGCCGCAATAGTTGCCAAAACAAGGCAGGTAAGCGCTAATTTTTTCATTTTCTTCTGATACCTCGATTAAAAAAGGCAATGCCGGTACCTGGCCGGCATTGCTAAATTTGTTAGCGGTTTCTCCCACGAAGACCGATTCCCTTGTTGTTTCGTCCAAGCGCCGTGTTGCCGGCAATTGGAGAACCCACCTCATAATTTTTTCCGTTTAAAGTAAGTGTCACCGGATAAAACGCCCTGTAATTCTGTCCCTCTACTGTCGGGGCGGCGGCATAGCCATCCAGCGAAACCTGGGCGCCTTCTTTGAGGCCGTCAATAAAGCCAACAAAGCGTGAAAGCCCATTGACGTAATAAGTGATATTACCGCTGACAACGGAAATCCGTCCGCCGCTTAACCCAAGCGTTCCCCTTATGGTGGTTGTCGGGGTGTTCGTCTGGGCAAAAATACTACATCCTATAATAGCGACGAATAAACACATAAGTACTAATTTTTTCATAGCACCTCCCTAAAAATATCTTTGCCAAGCCAACGGCTTGTCTATAGATCTATAGATATAAAGGAAACAATTTATTATACGGGAACGGTGAAGGCGGAGTGATTTCTGTCTGAATTTTAGCTGAACTTTTTTCGTAAAGATCCGGCATCTGTTGCCCTAACGCCCCAGCGGGACAAGCAGGCTGAATCTGAAGAAGACTTTGTCTTCTTTTTCTGCTGTTTCAATTGGGACGTTTCTCTCTTCAATGATGCGGTAATAATAATCCGCGAAACGCTCTTCAATTTGGCGCTGCCGCTTCAGTATCCTGGAAACATAATCCAGGGTAGATTTGGGCGTTCCAACAGAACGAACCCTGGTCTCTCCCGCGTTGTACATGGCAAGCGCCGCAATTTCGCTGCCGGCGGTATTCAGGCACCAGCGCAGGTGAGAGATGCCGTTGCTGGCATTTACATTGGAATCATAAAAGTCTTCTGCCTTTAGTTTCGGAAAGCTTGCGTTATTCAACTGAAAAAGCCCCCGGTCTACAGTTTGGTTCTTGTTGCGGTGAAGGGCGCGGGGATTGTACTCGCTTTCTTCCGCGCAGAGGGAAAAAGCCAGGGCGGGAGCCACGTTATAATGGGAAGCATTGGACAGTATCGCCGAGGCAATTTCCCTGGAGCCGGTTATATCCTGAAAGAAAAGCAGGACATCCTCACGAAACGCCTCGTCCCCGTACGCCAAAAGGACAAGATCCTGCTCCTCTTTGCCATTCAGCACAGGTAAAGCAAGTTCCGCTTCGTCTTCCGGAACAGGACCGGTTTCGGCAATTTCTGTGACATCTGGCAATGAGAGCGCTTTTTCGCCGCCAAAGGAAATGGCAAAAATAAAGCATGAGCCTAATAGGAGTAATATGCAAAAAGCAGTTAAATATGTTTTTTTATTCAAAGCTTCTCTCGCTTTATATACTAACAATAATGCAATAAATTAAAAACCCTTAGCAATGCATCTGGTTTCAACTGTCATATCCCGTTACATTCCTAAAACCGGCCTGAACGCTTTACCAAAAGATACCGGTTAACCAGCGCCCCTGAAAGTGAGGCGGCGGAAGTTTCCAGGGTCAAAAGGCCTGAATGTTCCCATTTGGCGTACAATTCCCTTCTGGCCGCCAGGTACGAAAAGGCGGCGGCGGTTTCCAGCGCCTCTTCGCCCCCTTTAGGATGCCTTAAAGCAAGGGATTCAGACTCTTTTTCCCTTAGACTTACCATTAAAAGAAGATGCCGCTTTTCAATGCGCTTTAGAATCCAGGAGAGGGATCGACTGTCCTCTTCGCGGAAGTTGCTGATAAGGATGATAAAAGTCCGTCGTTTTAAGCGTAGGAGCGCGTCTTCCAGAGCGGAAAAAGGCGAAGAAGGATAGGGGCCGCTTACAAGGTCATAGAGGCCGTTCATAAGCAGGGGAAAGGCGCTTAGCCCCTTTCGCGGCCCCAGCCAGCGCTTGACCGGGCCGAAGCACCCAACCGCCACGCTGTCCCCGTGCTTAAGGCTTACCCAGGAAAGGAGCAGGGCCGCCTCAAGGGCGCTGTCAAATTGCGTGCGCCCGGCTTCTTCGCTCCTGTGGAGCCTGTAGCCCGAATCCAGGAGAAATAGCACCTGTTGATCCTGTTCTTCCTGGTACTCCCTGACTATTACTTTTCTCTTCCGGCTCGTGGCCCGCCAGTCCACCTCTCGAATCGAGTCGCCTTCCTGATACTCTCTAAGGCTCCTGAACTCCAGCCCCTGCCCGCGCATACGGATATTCTTTTGACCGGTGCGTTCCAAAAGGCCCCGGAGGTCTGTCCCCGCTTTGGCTCTTATCTTCTTAAAATCCGGGTAGGTGCGTCCTGAGCTTTCGCAGGGGTGAAAGACCTTGAGCCGCCAGAATCCGCAAAGGGATGAAAAAAGCAGCTCTGTCCCCCGGAAAAACCATCGGCCCCGTTCCCTCGGTAAAAGGGAGTATTCAAAAATTAGCGGCCCCTCGCTTTTTTCGCCCGCAAGAAGGTTTCTGTTCAAAAGCGCGGGAAACGCTTCGCAGTCCATCGACTGGGGGTGCAGATCCCAAAGGCGAATCCTGAACGGAAGGAAACCCTTATCCCCGCGGCTGATTTCAAACTTTACGGTGAACCTCTGCCCCTGCGCCAGCGAAGACGGAACATCGCGCTTAACCGCAAGGTTGTCGGCGAAAAAAAAAAGCGCCAGGCCGTCGGCGGCGATAACAGGCAGCAGTAAAAGCCCGGAGAAAAGCCAGATTAGGGAAACGGCGTCGGAGAAAAAACCCACGGCCCCAAGCAGGAACCACGCCAGAGCGGCAGCGACCAGCGCGCGGCCCGGCCTCATTCAAACTCCACCCTGGGCGCTTCAACCCTGGACAAGAGGGCCTTCACCGCCTGTACTTCGTTCTGCCCTTCCAGTTCGCTTTCTGACGAAAGGGTTATGCGGTGGATCAGAACCGGAACCGCAAGCGCCTTTACATCGTCGGGAATCACAAAGTCCCGGCGTTCCAGGAGCGCGCGGCCACGGGCGCAGCGGATAAGGGCAAGACTCCCACGGGGGCCAGCGCCTGTCTCGATAGCTCCCCCTTCCCTCGTGGCGGAGACAAGCCTTACCGCGTAGTCAATTACTTCGGGAGCGGCGCGGACTCGCGAAGCCGTATCGCGAATTGCGACAAATTCATCCGGGGATAAGACCGTCTGGATGCCTTCAAGAGAAAGCTCAGCCCCCGTCCCGCCTTCAAGCACCCGGCTGACCATCTCCTTTTCTTCTTCCATGGCCGGATAATCAATTAAGAGTTTCATCAAAAATCTGTCCTTCTGGGCGTCAGGAAGCGGATAAGTACCCTCGTGTTCAAAGGGATTTTCGGTGGCTAAAACCATAAAGGGCCTGGGCAGGGGATATTCGGTTCCGTCAAGGCTCACCTGGAATTCCTGCATGGCCTCAAAAAGCGCCGCCTGGGTTTTTGCGGGAGAACGGTTTATCTCGTCCGCGATTAAGATGTTGGTAAAAATCGGCCCCTTACGCGTGATGAATTTTCCCGCCTGCACATCAAACATGATGTTACCGGTGATGTCGCTGGGCATAAGATCCGGCGTGAACTGAATCCTTCGGGAATCGCCGCCCAGCGCTTTTGCCAGGGCGCGAACCAAAAGCGTTTTGCCCAGCCCCGGCACGCCTTCCACCAGCAGGTGCCCCCCTGCCAGCAAGGTGATGAAAGCGTGCTCGACCAGCTCTTTCTGGCCGATAAACACCTTTGCGATTTCCCGCTTTACGCGTTCCAGCGCATCCGCCGCAGAATCAATTGAAAGTTTTTCTATCATAAATACTCCAATACAGTTTTAAAAGCGTTAATCAGCTCCGGAAATTCTTTGAAAGTAAACGGCTCTTTGCGAAAAGCTTTGACAAGAAGGAAGCCGCCTTTTTCATCTTCCGGTTTTTTGTATGGCGCTCCGTAAATCTCCAGGGCCCGCTTCAGGCTTACTTCGTCTCCCATTATTCCTTCCCGCATTGCCAGCTTTCTTTTTATCTCCCTGACATACGCCCGGCTGTAAAAATCCAGCGCCCCGTAGCTTTTTAAAAAACGCCCCTCCGCCAGAAAACGCTCCCTCAAAGGGCGCAAGGATTTCTCGTCATCCCATTTTACCAAACCAAAACCTGGTATCACAGCCCAAAAGCAGACGATAAGCAGAACCAGAAGGGCAACAAGAAGGACGGTGAAATTTCCCTGCTGAAAGATCGTGCCCAAAAGCCCGCGTACTCGTGTCTTGCCCCGAATAAAAAGCCAGCCGCTTTCAGCATTGTCAGGCTTAGGATCAGAAGCGAAAAGCGCCCATGCAAGGCGAATATTGGACTCATCGTCAAGGTTGGAAGAACGCATAAAATCGCTATCGGCCAAAGCAACGATTTTCCCCTTGCCGCGTTTTACCTGCTCAGAGCGCGTAACGCCGTTCCGAGCCTCAACTGCATTTTCATCTTTTGAGTTTTCATAACTTCTGTGGGGCAATATTTCTTCCACTCTGATTCCGAATTTATCAAGCAGGACAATCGGCTCCTCATCCCGCCACCACACGGGATAGTCCAAAACCAAAAGAAGGGTTCCCCCTTTTTCTATCCAGCCTGCAAGGTAGTTGACTGCCTCATCTGTCCAGTCAAAAAGAGAGGCCTGAATAAAAACTTTTTTTTCCTTCGCCTGGGAGAGCATATAAAGATCGCCAGAAGTTTCAACGCGCACCGGAATTCCCATGCCTGTAAGCCAGCGATCCAAAGCAAGGTATTCGTTTACGCGGGCCTCCCTGGAAGGCGGAGAGTATTTTGTTACGGGACTGATCTCAAAAAACAAATTGAAAATTAAAACAAGGAGACCCGATACGACAGCGGCGATTGCGACGCCAACAAAATAATTCCGTTTCACTTGCCCTCCAAAAGAGAGCGTCCATGTGCAAGGGCTTTTTCAAAAGCTGTTTTGTCTGGCGGCCTGTCCGCGTAAGCAAATAGAATCCAGTTTTGGACAATCTCGTCAAAATCCCGCTCGCGATAGTCCGCCGCCTCGCGTACCAGGGCAAGGCAGTCGTACTCGGTGGCGTCAGCGGGAAAAGCAATGGAGCAGGAAAGCGAGTATGCCCCAAGGCAGCCTGAAAAGCAGGCGGCCCATGCTTCGCGCAAATTTCCTTTTTGGAAAAAATCTTCCGCTTTAGAAAAAATCGAGAAAAGCGATTCCGCGCTTTCTCCGGAGCTTTCCGGTCGCCGGCTTTTCACAAGCCTGAACGGTTTCCTGGCGAATAATTCTCCACGGATAATTTTACGGCGGTTCTTTATAAGCCAATAGGAAACAAAAACCGCAAAAGCCAAAACGACAAGAACCACAAATAACCTGAGCAAAAACCCAAATAAATTCCGTATTTTTTCAAGGCCCGTCTCTAAATCCAAATCCGGCAATTCTTCGTAATCGCTGTTTTTGAAGCGGATAGTCCACCCTTCCCTTTCGCTCCCAAAATCAGGAGAGGCGAGGATCTCTTGCAAATCAAGAACTGCCTGTGCATCAGCAACGGGGAAATCATCGGGAAAGTCGCTTGTACTTTGCGAGTAAGCTGAGAAAGGCAGGGCGGTAAAAAGGCAGACAAGCAGGGCAATTTTTAAAGGGCGAGCGAATTTCTTAAAGAGCAGTTCCAAATCCCAGCCTTCAACTTCCACCCGGCTGTTAATATAAAGACCGAAACCCATACACACATAAAGGCTTTCTACAAGGATGTAGTTAAAACAAAACGCCGCGAAGATAAATACTTCTGTAATCTGGTAATTTTCCTGCAAATACTCAACCGCGGTTGGAAAAAACAAACTTGCCGTCATCAACGCAAAAAGTACTTCACCAAGAAGAAGCGCCGCTTCCAGCGCCAAGCCCAGAACGCTGATAAACGAGCAAAAATTTATTCCCCCGCCCTCAAGAACTTTTTTTCTCTGCGCGAATTGTTTTGCCCCAAGCCGCTCCAGAACCCTGACGGGCATCCTTGCCGCCCTGCCCAGGCTGAAACGCCTCCACAAAAGATCCCCCAAAAGACCGCGCCGCATTTCCGAAATGCCACGGCCTATATCTTTAAGTTTCAATAGAGAGGATGAGCCAAAAAACCTTTTGGAAACAATGTGAAGAACAATGCGGTCAAACAGGGGCTTGAGCCACCAGAGGCCAAGGTAGGGAATAAAGAAAAACTTCCCCGAAAAAAGACGCAGACCGCAGGCCGCGACCCAAACCGGAACAGCAAAGAAAGGAATAAAATAGACGAAGTTGCTACGCCAGAGAAGGACGCCTGAATCAACGGCCTCCCAGACGCTTCTGCTTCGCAAGGACAAAGCGCTGTCATGAACGGAGTTCACACCATGGACGGGGTTGATGTTATGAACGGAGCTCATCTTTTCTTCCGGCAAAGATAAAGTAAAGGCCCAGCAGAACCCACCCTGCCGCTCCCGCGCCGTACCGCAGTGGCAGAGGCGTTGTGAAGCGGGATGACCAGAACGCTTCGACGCAGGCCGCTATAACCAGCATACAGGCGGAACCGGCGATGATGGGCAGCGCTGTTTTTCCCGCCTGCTTTACGGCGGCTGAGCGGGATAATCCCCCGGTAACAAAAAACCGGTAACCCAGTAAAAGGCCGGCTTGAGCGCTCATGCAGATTGCGGTTAATTCAAAACTGCCGTGCCCGATAACAAAAGGAAAAAACGTTTCGCCAAAACCGGCGTTGATAATGTGGGCCGCCGCAATTCCAAGAAAAGCGCCGTTAAAACAAAGGAGAACTATGCTCCCGATACCCCCTAAAATTCCTCCCGCAAAAGTCCTGAACGCGATGGAAATGTTGTTGTAAATATAGAAGCCGAACATATCGGCGTCAGAACTGACATCGCGGGGTTCAAGGTAATGAAAACTTTCAGGATCGTACATTTCTTCCAGGCTCTGAATCGTATCTTCTCCCAAAATAAGAAAGACCATCGAAGGGTTTCGCACGCATAAAAAGCCAAAGAAAAAGGCCAGGCCGTAAAAAAGGAGCAGCGCCGCCGCAAAACTGCGCCACTGCGAACGAACCGCCTGCGGAAAAGTCCTGAGCAAGAAATCCGCTACGGCCTTCAGAGACAGCGAACGCGAGGCGTAAAGAATCTGACTGCCCTCCAGAACAAGGGAATTGAGCCTTTCGATTATAAACGGATCAAAACCGTGAGCTTTCGCGGTATTTAGATCCTGGGTTAGCTCCCTATAGCCCTGTGGAAACCACGTTGCTTTTTTTCTTAGACTGCTTTTTCCTCCGCGGACAACGGCTTCAAATTCGTTCCAAAACTTTTCACGTTGAAGAACAAAAACCTGCTGGGTCACCTAGCCGCCCCCGCTAATAGTACGGGCAATGCCAAGGAGAACAGCCTCAGCGGGCGCTTCGTTTCCGTCCGGGCGCAACTCTTCCGCCCAAATTCCTGCAACTTCGCCGACCCGCGCCTTGCCCAAAAAAGGGTAACGGCGGGCGAACATCAGGACGGCTTGCTTCTCCTCGTAGCCAAGACGCCGCGAAGGAGAAAGCGCGGGAAAATCAGAGAGCCAGGGCATATCGGGCCTTTTTAGGGCCGGGGAAATAAAGCTGCTTTGAGCCTTGTCCGCATACACCACCAAAGTATCCGCCACCCAGTCGCCTAAACGCCTGAAGCCCGGACTGACCAGAATGCAGATAAAAGCGATTAGGTACAGGAACATGAAGGTATCCGCGAAACGCAGCAGATTTCGCAGGAATGACGCGCCGGCCTTCACAGGCGAGCCGTCCCCTTTTACCACGCGCAGGCCCATTATCTTCTTCCCCGGACTCTGCCCGCGGTTAAAGATATCAAAGGCAGAATGGTAAAACCAGTTAATAACAAAAGACAAAATGAACAAGAACCACATCCCCGTCGCTCTGCCAAGAATCCCCGTATAAATAATGAAGACAAGTATCAGAAGGCCCTGAATTAAGCTGTCAATAGCCAGGGCGCAGGAGCGTACAGCAAAACCCGCCGGATAAAGGTAGTATTCTATTCCTTCCGGAGTTTGCACCCCAAGTACAGAATCCAGGCGGGAATTTTCTATCATCATAATCCATCATTTGACATAATTGGGCATCAGGAAAAAGCCACGACAAGCGCCGCGATAATGCTGCCGATTATCAACAGCGGGAAAAAAGCCAATTGGACGATACAAAGTATTCCGGCAAACTTCCAAAGGGATTTGTTGTTCCGAAATGCCAATTCCAGCTCCTCATCCGCGCCTGTTCTAAGATATCCGCGAATTTTTTCTCCGAACCTGAATATATAGAGGGAAGGAAAAAACAACAGTACGCCCGCCCCAATAAACAAAACCACCATGGACCCGTTGAAAACAGGGCCAAAAGCGCCATTGAACAATTCAAAGCCGGGTATCTCGGGTATCTCAGTCCAGGCCCTATTCACGATGGAAATAAATGGCAAGATAGAAAAACCCGTAAGTGCCACAAAACCAGAGCATATAAATCCCAAAATGCCTACCAAACGAAGCCAGGGAGTGGCCCCCTTCAGATAGGCCAGCATGGTTTCCGTAAGGGTTCCCTGAATAGCCAGGGGCTTTTCAGGAACAACTGCCGCTCCAGGACTCTTATATGGATTTACCTCATCGGACATAGATTCCTCCCCCTTCATACTATTTAATATCCCAACGCTGGGCAAGTAAGCCATTTTTGCATCCGACTCTGAAAGCAGACTGGATTTTCTTGCGGCAAATCGGGTATAGTAGGTATTAACCTGCCAAGATAGCTCAGTCGGTAGAGCGGCACACTCGTAATGTGCAGGTCCCGGGTTCGATTCCCGGTTTTGGCTAACAAGGTAGCGCTTTCAATAATGATAAAAATGGCAGTAACGTACCATCTGTCATAAATGCGGGAATCGAAGGGTTTTTGCCCGCCAAACAAACGCACGCGAACCGGTGAGCGTGTCAGTTGATAAATGTAACACGGCGTAGGCCAAGATAAAGTATCGCATTTGTTTAAAGGTCCAGGGCCACGGTTTAAGGCGAGACATCGTAGCCTTAAACCGGTAAACCGGCATGGACGCCGGTTTAGCAAAAACCCCGGTCTGGAAGCCCGAAGTAGGATGCTGAGGGCTGTAAGACGATTCCCGGTTTTGGCTTTAGTTGATAAGGCCCTTTAGATATTTCAGTCCCTTATGAACACATTCTTTATCGTATGCCGGCTTGTCTGTTATTCCGTCATAATTCATCCAACCCTGCTCAATAACGATATGGAGCCCCCGGGAAAACGGACTTTTCTCATCAAGTAAATTTAACGCTTTGGGAATATCAACGTTGCCGTCTCCCACGGCGCAACCACGGGCCTGGAAAGGGATAAGTCCAAATTCAGATTGAAAATCCTGAACCAGCATATCCTTGATATGGGTACTAATGGCATAGGGCGCCAGGTATTCGACATCTTCATTGGGATCGCAATATACGGTATATCCATTAGCCGTATCCAGGGTACACCCAATGTGCTTTGATCCCACGGCATCAAATATTTCCACGAATTCCTTTCCGGTAAAATCGCAGTGGTTTTCAAGAGCCAGGTAAACGTCATTGTCTTCAAATATTTTTGCCGCTTCTTTAAGATTTTTAATCAAAAACCGCTTGTGTTCCGCCAGGGGATAATTTTTGTTAAATCTGGTAAATTCCACCTTGAGCTTTCCGTAGGCGGCGCGAAGTATCTTTATTCCCAGGAATCTGGCTGCCTTTATCTGGGAATCCAGGACTTTTTTAATTTCTTCCTTATTTTCTCCGGTAAGGCTGCCTTTAAGGTTCATAAGGCCGAAAATAGGAGCCCCCAATTCCAGATCGTTATCTGTTTTCTGCATATGCTCCTTAATCTCATTTAAGATCTTGTCTGTCCAATTTATGGGAAAACTGTGTTGGGTTACCCCAGGCCCTCCAACCAATTCCTTTGTCTTTGACATATGCCATTTTATCTTTTCAATGGGATCGGTAACATCCGCCGGAGGGGTATAAATAAAACCAACAAATCCTAGCCTCCATGTTTTTTTATTGCTCATCATAACCTCCGGTTTATTTACCCCTTTACAAAACTGTACCCGAGTTTTTCCATGTATTCCTTATTAATTGCCACGGCTTTTTCGGCGCTTATGGGCATTTGCGAAGTCCCGTCGAGTTCCACCATGATAGGCCCGTCGAACGCCTTATAATCCTCAAGCGCGTTCAGAATACCTTTGAGATCAACCACGCCCTGCCCCAGGGGGCAATAACAGGCAAACCCCGACTGATCGATCTCCCTGCCTTCCGCGTCAAATTTCACTTTGCCGCAATAATCCTTGAAATGAACGAGTTTGATTATGGAAATATAATCTTTAGTGATCTTTAACGGATCGGCGCCGCCCTTTTGGATCTGTCCAACATCAGGGGCAAAACCCACGTACCTGGTGTCAACAGCGTCCATAAAAGAGCGGATTTCCTCTTCTGTTTCTACCGGAGTGCCGGTGTGTGGATGGAAATTCAGCTTCATTCCTTTTCCTTCCAGGATTTTTGCCGCTTCATTAACAAATCCCACAATATACTTTTTATTCTCGTTGAAGTTAAAAGATCTGCGGGGAACCTGGTTGCCGCCAAACGTAGCGAATTTACCGCCCATGGCAACAATAATGTCGGTCCATTCAATGAGCTTGGCAATTTCGCTTTCTTTCATGGAAGGATCCGCTATATCAATGGAATAATAACTCGATATCAAAGGAATATTGTACTGTTTGCATATATCCGCCCGGCCTTTATCGTGAAACGCTTTAAGCACCCATGCGAAAACTTCGATATTGTTATATCCCAGAGCGGCAATACATTTTATACCTTCTTCCGCGACAGGATCCAACCAGGTAATTCCTGTGTGCCCAACAAGTAATCGACGGTTACTCAGATCATGCCCCCTTACAGTTTGTTACGCCAGGAATAAGCCGGTTTATACCCCAGCAGCTTTTCCGCTTTGGCAATCGAGAAAATTCCTTCAGTGCCTTTAAGGTTTTTTCCCAGTTCCGCGATAAACGGCCAGCGTTTGGCAACCACTTCCGAACTGGGTTCCAGATAGGTAGTATCGGTGGACACAAAAAAAACTTCAAAGGGTTTTAATTCAGGGCTTCCGATTTTCTCAATACAGAGCTCTGTGATATTGGCTATATCCCTGGAATCCACGTATTGATACGTATTGTCCACCAGCTTGCCTTTGTTATTATCGTCCGCCGGTTCTACATTAACACCAAACTTGTATACCTTCTGGGCTATTTCATTGTCGTGATAAAAAACCCCCATATAACGCAGGGCAATGATATTCATCCCATAGGTCCTGACAAAAGCCTTTGCCGTTTCCTCATTGAGGTATTTGGAAAGCGCGTAACTTCCCTCCGGATCGCAGGGATGCTCTTCGTCTACGGGCAGATATTTCGGCGTATAGGAAGTACCGCTCAAGCGTCCGCCGATACCTGTGGTATAATAACTGGAAGAGATGATCATATCTTTTATATTCATCCTGCGGGCCGCGTCCATGATAAAGAAAGTCCCCATTGTGTTGATCTTGAAGCAGGCGTCTTCGGGCATTCTCTGCATAAATCGTGAGGGATTTCCGCCTATAAACCCTTTTTCTTTATCGTATGGAAGATGAATTTCTGTTGGCCCTGTAATCGCGGCAAGATGGACAATCAAATCCGGCTGGGCAAAGGCAATAGCCCTGAGGCAGTCGCCTAAGTTCAAAATATCCCCCTGTACAAAAGGGATATTTTCCTGGGCGTTTTGGCTTCCAGGATGGGCCGGGTTCGCGTCGAAACTTGAAACATTGTATCCCTGTTTTTTTAAGTGCGTACAAACAAAATTTCCCAGCCTTCCGCTTCCTCCTGTTACCAGGATGTTCTTATACATATCCGCTCCTTTACTGCAATCATCATAATCCATTAAACGGTATGCACCAGGTTTTTATATGTATGTACGATAAAATCCTGTACGTTTGTAATGATGCTCTTTGCCGAAAGGCTTCCGCGATCGCCTAATTTGTTTGCGGCGAATTCGGATATATCCACCATATAGAAATATACCTGCCGGATTGTACCGTCAGGCATTACACGAAAACTGGGGGCCATGTTACCGGAAGCGATGCCGTGCAGGGTTGTCGCCATACAAATAATGGTAGTCGCCTTGCTGATGTGTTTACGCATTGCGTCCTGTCCGGCGTATACATCCGCATAGACCTCAGGCAGAGGGCCGTCATCCCGTATGGAGCCTGTAAGAACAAACGGAATATTGTTTTTTACGCAGTTGTACATAATACCGTCCTGAATGTTTTCTTTTTCAATAAAAGCGGGAATGGAGCCAAAAAACCGCACCCGGTTGATGGTATCAATATGGTTGTAATGCCCGTTCGGGTAAGAGACTTGAGTATAGATATCCTGCCCAAGGGCGCTTTTTTTGTATGCGGCTTCCAAGTCATGAGTGGCAAGAGCGTTGCCTGCCAGTAAAGCGTGAACATAACCGTTTGCGGCCAGGGCGGAAAAAGCGTTACGGCTGTCGGCGTCAAAGGTACAGGCCGGACCCGCGACCCAGACGATATAACCGTTTTCCTTTTCATAGCGCAGTTGTTCATACAAAAAGTCGTAATTAATGGAAAAGGCGGTTTCGCGGCTGCGATTTTGGCGAAAAGTAAAACTCTCCCCGTTTGCTTTTTGAGTGTCATTAAAACCGTTTGTATGTATATAAATTCCCTGCTCGCCGGATTCGCTGCGGCCGGTAAAAACTAGATCTCCTTTTTTTAAACGACGAAATTCCCGCACATTAATCCGCCCTCTTTCGTAAACGGCAAGACAATCCATGCGGCTTTCCTCCGCCAATATCCATTTACCGTCCACCTTGAAATACTCCGGGAATATGGTTGTAGCGTGATAGTCCTCAGGGGCAACGCCATCCTTTGGCGAGGGAACAAACGTCGCATCAGGGGCGTTCGCCAGTTCCGGACTCGAAAAATCAGGGGCGGTGTATTTTTTTAAACTAAAATAAATCAAAGCTCCTCCATAAAAATAAAATCATATTAAAACCTCAGTCCCACCTTCACTCTATGATTTTATCATGCCCCATGATAGCACGTTACCAATCGCCATTCAACCTTTATGCTCTCCAATTCATTACCTGAGCGGTATTATCGCTATTTTTTTTATTTTCCGCATATTTTTTATATAACCGGCATATGAATTCACTGAAAAACTCATAGTACGCTGATTTGCCCGTAATAATTGAATATATTCAATTAAAAATAAAAAGGGGATATTGATTAACGGAGGAGAAACTAAAGGATGAAAAAATTCCTGAAAGAATTTAAAGATTTCGCCCTTAAAGGCAATGTGCTGAATCTGGCAGTCGGCGTAATTATCGGCGCTGCTTTTCAAGGCGTGGTTAGTTCCCTGACAGAGAATATTCTTTCACCGATTATCGGATTATTGGCGAGACAAAATTTCGATTCCTTAAAGCTGGAAGTACTGGGCATAACTCTCAAATACGGAGCTTTCATTACCAGTACAATAAATTTCATCATTATGGCTTTTGTGGTTTTTCTGCTGGTCCGGATAATGAATAGAATCCTGAGTATCGGTCAGGAAAAACCGAAAGCTCCCGGGCCGATAAAAAAGAAGTGTATTTATTGTTACAGCGAAATAGACTTTAAAGCGACACGCTGTCCGGCATGTACTTCTCAATTGGATTAATTTCTGGAGCGTTCACACGGGGGCGTATTGCCTGCCTTCCGCGGACCTGCGATTTTTTGGGTGTATTTTGTGCCGCTGACTTCCTGCTTTTGAGTGTAATACATTTTCGCCTTTTTGGTATATTTTAATTGAACTATGAAATTGGTTCCTGGATTTCAATTTAATAAAAGGGGTTTATTATGTTTTCAATTAAAAAGAAGGTTGCGTTATTCATCTTTTCCGCCTGCTTTGTCTTTACTGCAATTAACATAAGCATAGGCTTTTTCTCCGTCCGCGAGATTTTTCTTCTGGGTGGCGTGATGGTGGTTTTTAGTTCCATAGCCGCCATTATAGCCACGGAGATGATCGCCAGGGCCTACGCGAAGGACAGAATTGCGGCGGAACACGCATCGGAGGCCAAAAGCGCTTTTCTTGCCAGCATGAGCCACGAAATGCGGACTAACCTAAACGCGATTATCGGGCTTACAGAACTGGAACTGGAAAACCATGTTGGGCTCAAAAAAAGTACAGAAATGAGCCTTGAAAAAGTCCATTCCGCCGGTAAGAATATGCTGGAAATCGCCAACGATATTCTGGACATTTCCAAGATTGAGTCGGGGCGCCTGGAGCTTGTCCCGGTTGAATATAGCCTTCCCGGTCTTATTAGCGATGCCGTTACCTTGAACACGGTTCGCATGGGGAGTAAACCCGTCAAGTTTATTCTTGACATCAAAGAAGATCTGCCTTCTATGCTTTACGGGGATGAAAAGCGGATAAAACAGATGTTCAACAATTTGCTTTCCAACGCAATAAAATATACCAACAACGGGTTTATCACCCTTTCGGTCAGGTGCGAAAAGGATGAAACCAACGGGCAATCGGAATGGCTTGTCTGCAAGGTAACTGACACCGGAATTGGCATAAAAAAGGAAGATCTGGAGAAACTTTTTCTTGATTACAGTCAGATAGACAGGAAAAGCAATCGTAAAATCGAAGGAACCGGCCTGGGCTTGGCCATAACCAGGCAGTTGGCGGATTCAATGGGCGGCTGTGTCGGGGTGGAAAGCCAATACGGGAAGGGCAGCACTTTCTCGTTCAGGGTTCGACAGGGCTTTGTAAGCAAGAATACCATTGGCAGCAGTGTCGCGGAAGAATTAAAAGTTAACGAATACAACAGCGAACGCAGGGCCGAAAACACAAGCTTTATCCGGCCGTATATTCCTTACGCCAGAGTTCTGGTCGTGGACGATATGCCTACCAATCTGGAAGTGGTCAGGGGAATGATGAGAGCATACGGAATAGCTGTGGACTGCGCCAATTCAGGCCGGGAAGCGATTGATGCGGTTAAAAGCAAAAAAGTAAAATACAACGCGATTTTTATGGATTACATAATGCCGGAAATGGACGGCCTTGAAGCTACGCGTATCATCCGGAACGAGATAGGGACTGAATATGCCAGGACAGTACCGATTATCGCTTTTACTGCCGATGCCCTCGTTGGCAGTGCTGAAATATTCTTGAAAAACGGTTTTCAGGGCTATATTTCCAAACCCGTAAACATGAAAGAGCTGAATTCGGTCATCAATACCTTTGTTCGTGATAAGGAATATGAAGAGAAAGAGAGTAGAAGAACAAAGGTATCATACAGCATCAGCCAAAAAACATGTAACAGTTTTCTTACTGTTCCCGCTTAGAAGATGCGCTCTTCCTGAAAGAGAGCGCATCGCCTCCAGTTTCGGAATTTATGTCGCCGGTTACCGTGTCTCCTTCTTTTATCTTTCCGGAGATGATTGCCTTTGCCAGAGGATTTTCCAGGTCGGCCTGGATGGCGCGTTTCAGGGGTCTTGCGCCGAAAAGGGGATCGTAGCCGCGCTCGGCAAGGAGTTCCTTTGCCGCCTTGGTAAGCTTTAGCTCCACCTTGCGTTCAGCGAGGCGGGAGCAGAGCAGCGCGAGCTGAATGTCCACGATTTTAGCGATTTCCCCCTTGCCAAGCCGGTTAAAGATCACGGTCTCGTCAATTCGATTCAGAAATTCCGGACGGAAGCTTTGTTTAAGAAGCTCCATCAGCGCGTCCCTTATAGCTTCCAGTTTCTTGGCTTCAAGGATTAGATCGGAACCAAGGTTGCTGGTCATAATGATGATTACGTTTTTAAAATCCACTACCCTGCCCTGCCCGTCGGTGAGCCTGCCGTCGTCCAGTATTTGAAGGAAAACATTGAAGACTTCTGGGTGCGCTTTTTCAATCTCGTCAAAGAGAATGACGCTGTAAGGCCGGCGGCGCACGGCTTCGGTCAACTGGCCGCCCTGTTCGTAGCCAACGTAGCCGGGTGGAGCGCCAATCAGGCGGCTTACCGAATGTTTCTCCCCGTACTCGCTCATGTCGATCCTTGTGAGGGCCTTTTCGTCGTTAAAGAGAAAGTCCGCCAGGGTTTTTGCAAGCTCGGTTTTTCCCACACCTGTTGGGCCCAGAAAGAGGAAAGAGCCCAACGGCCTGCTCGCGTCCGAAAGCCCGGCCTTGTTGCGCCGGATTGCGTCTGCTACAGCTTCCACCGCCGCCTTCTGGCCAACCACCCGCTGCTCCAGCACCTTTTCCAAATCCAGGTATTTTTGCAACTCGCCTGAGAGCATCTTCGAGACCGGGATGCCTGTCCAGACGGACACCACACGGGCAATGTCTTCTTCGCTTACTTCCTCGCGGAGTAAAGCCGGCTTTCCTTCTTTTCCCTCCGTTCTGCCTTCCATTTGATCCGTCAGGTCTTTGAGTTTTTTCTGGGCTTCCGGAATTCTGCCGTGCTTAACCTCCGCAGCTTTGGCAAGGTTCCCATCGCGTTCATAGCGGGTTTCTTCGATTTTGAGTTCTTCTATCTGCTGTTTGATTTCCCGGATCTTTTGGACATCCCTTTTTTCCTTTTCCCAGCGCGCGTTCATGGCGTCGCGCTCGGCGCTGAGGTCGGCGATTTCTTTTTCAAGTTTGACAAGCCTTGACTGTGAAGCCGCATCTTCTTCCCTGGTCAGCGCCTGCTTCTCGATTGAAAGCTGAAGCAGTTTCCGTTCCAGCTTGTCCAGCTCGGTGGGGCGGCTGTCCAGTTCCATTTTCAGGCGGCTCGCAGCTTCGTCCACAAGATCAATCGCCTTGTCGGGAAGGAAACGGCTTGTGATGTAGCGGTTGGAAAGCGTGGCCGCCGCCACCAGCGCCTCGTCCTTGATCCGCACGCCGTGGTGAACCTCGTAGCGCTCCTGAAGCCCGCGGAGTATGGCGATGGTGTCCTCCACGGAAGGTTCCGCCGTGTATATCTGCTGAAAGCGCCGCTCAAGGGCCGCGTCTTTTTCGATGTGCTTGCGGTACTCGTCCAGGGTGGTAGCCCCTATGCAGCGAAGTTCCCCGCGGGAAAGGGCCGGCTTTAAAAGGTTACTGGCGTCGGTCGCGCCCTCTGCGGCCCCGGCTCCAACCAGGGTGTGGAGTTCGTCAATAAATAGAATAATCCCGCCCTCCGAAGCCTGGACTTCGTGGATGACGGCCTTCAGGCGTTCTTCAAATTCCCCCCGGAACTTTGCCCCCGCGATTAACGCGCCCAAATCCAGGGCAAGGAGCTTCTTTCCCTTTAACCCCTCTGGAACGTCCCCGGCCACAATCCGCCGGGCAAGGCCTTCCACGATGGCTGTCTTTCCGACGCCGGGTTCGCCGATTAGCACCGGGTTGTTCTTGGTGCGCCTGGACAGAACCTGCATACAGCGGCGTATTTCCTCATCCCGGCCTATAACCGGATCGAGCTTTTCCTGCCTTGCCAGCGCTGTAAGGTCGCGGCAATACTTGTCCAGAACCTTGTACTTTTCCTCGGGGTTTTGATCCGTGACGCGGGTATTGCCCCGCACCTGTTTTAGCGCTCCGAGTATGGCGTTTTTGGTAACGCCCGCCTTTTTAAGCAGCTCCGCCGCCTTGCCGTCCGAGGCCGCAATTGCGATGAGGATATGCTCGGCTGAAACAAACTCGTCTTTTAAAGAGGCGGCTTCGGTTTCCGCCTTCGCGATGATCTTTGAGGCCGCGGAAGAAAAGAAAACCTGCGCCGCTTCCCCGTATATCTTTGGCTGTTTTTCAACAAGAGCCTCGACGGAATTAATCAGCTTCGCGGTATCCCCGCTAATCTTTTCAACGATGGGCGGCACTATGCCGTCTTCCTGGCGCAGCAGGGCCAGCAGTATGTGCTCAACATCGATCTGGGAATGATCCCCTTTCTGGGCGATAGAGCTGGCTTCGTTCAAAGCCTCCTGGGCCTTGATGGTTAGTTTTTCGTAATTCATGTGTTTATTATGCCTTATTTTCCCGAAAAAAGCAGGCGTCATGACACTTAACACTTATAACTCGACAAAAACTCCAAAATGGTGTATTTTAAGAATCATGCTGGAATTCAGTGATTATATCGCCGATTGGCCGGATCTGCCTTACCGCAACTTTTCCGAGTTTCTTGAAGGCTCGGTGTCAAAATGGGGAGAGAAGACCGCTATCCATTACCGCTCGGATGGCAGAAAGGAATTTACCAATTGGTCGTTTAACAAGTTTGGAGAAGAATGTCGTCGAATCGCAAGGGGCTTGCTTGCGGCTGGGCTTGCAAAAGGAGACAGGGTGTGCCTTTGGGCGGAGAACCGCCCGGAATGGATGGCGGTTTGGATGGGTACAACCATTGCCGGCCTTGTTATAGTCCCGGTGGATTCCCTTGCTTCTGAAAAAGAATGTGTAAACATTTTATCGCTGACAGGCGCGAAGGCGTTCTTTCATTCTTCAAGAAAACAGGCGTTCGCCGATTCGCTTTCTTCCCAGGGATTGTCTATACCGATAAAGATAAGCCTGACTTCCAAATTTTTCCCTTCCTTTGGCACATCTGCGGGAGGAACGTCTATTGCGGTCGAGATCGCGGAAAAAGATCCGGCGTCCATCGTTTTTACTTCGGGTACTACGGGTTTTGCCAAAGGCGTAACACTCAGCCACAAGGGGATCATCGCCAACTGCAACGCGGCAATACGATCGCTCAGGGCATATCCCACCGATGTTTTCATCAACGTGCTTCCACTTCACCATACTTACCCCACGACCTGTTCCTTTTTATCGCCATTAGCGGTAGGCGCTTCCACCATAATTGTGGAAAAACTTGTCGGTTCTGTGGTAATAGATGACATACGGGATGCAAAGGGAAACTTTCTCATCGCGGTTCCCCTTCTTTACGACAAGGTGATGGCCGGAATTCAAAAGGGCTACAATGCCCTGCCTGGGATTCTAAAAGCCATACTAAACGTATTTAGGGCCATATCACTTGCCGAAGCAAAAAGGGGACGCATCGGTTTCGGCCGGTTTGTCTTTAAATTTGTCCGCCGCAGAGCCGGGCTCCATTCCATCAGAATGATGGTAGCGGGAGGCGGCCCCCTCAATCCTCAAACGGCGGATTTTTTTGATTCCTTTGGTTTTAATATTGTTCACGGCTACGGGACAAGCGAGAATAGTCCACTTATCAGCGTCAATACTCCCTGGCATAGACGCAACGCTTCGGTCGGCCTTCCGGTAGCATATACCGAAGTCAAGATTGTCGATGCCGACGCGGACGGCGTGGGGGAAATAGCGGCAAGGTCGCCGTCTATCATGCTTGGGTATTACAACAATCCCGATGCCACTGCCGAGGTCATTACCTCCGACGGATGGTTATTGACAGGAGATCTGGGTTACAGGGATAAAAAGGGGTTTATCTATATAAACGGAAGAAAGAAAAATCTAATCGTCAGTTCCGGCGGCAAAAATATATATCCTGAAGAAATCGAAGCTCATTTCAACAATTCAAGGATAATCGCCGAGTCTCTTATAGTTGGCCGGAAAGAAAGGGAACATGGCGGCGAGCAGGTTTTTGCCGTGCTGGTTCCCAACTATGAAAACATTGCGGCCGATTACCCTGACAGGAAAAATGACGATGCCTTTATTATTGGAATTTTGAAACAGGAGATTGACAAGATAAACCGCACTCTTGTTGGGTATAAAAAGATTACCGATTTCACTATTCGCAGGGAACCCTTTGAAAAAAACGCCCAGCAAAAAATCAAGCGCTATTTGTACAAGAATTACGAAACGGAGAATTAGCGAACCGTAAGTCACATTCGCTTTCCAAGAAAAACCTCGGCAATTTCCGCAAACCCGTCGCCGCATTCTTTGGAAGCGACAAACGCAGGTTTGTGTTTCAATAGAACTGTGTAACGCATTATATTTGATACGGCGCAAGCAATTGGGAAACGTGCAAACATGGGCTCGTCGTTTGGCGAATCTCCGACAAATAGCACTTCGCGATCCCCCGCGCCGGATTTCCAGCCGAATCGTCCGGCAAGGAAGCGTTCAACCATGGAAAGTTTGTTGTAATCGCCCATCCAGATATTTACATGGATGGAAGAGATCTTTGCCACGGCTCCTTCTTCTTCCGCTATTTCCTTAATGCGCTGTGCGGCGCTGATAGGAAGTATCGGTTCTTCCTCCGCAAAGTCCAGTGCAATATCAAAAAGCCGCGCAAACTGATCCCTTGCAAGCCTGAGCTCCGGAAATTCAGCGAAAGCTCTTTCTTTGATCCTTTCAAGAACGCTGTGATTGTTCCTAACCGCGTTGGGATGATATTCCGCTTTCAGTACAGAGCCCTGCTCTTCCCAGAAAACCAGAGCCCCATTTTCACCAACCACTCCGTCAACCGGCCACTCCCTTGCGATCAAATCGCACCAGCCCGCCGGTCGTCCGGTTACGGGGATCACCTTTAGTCCAGCATCCTTCAGTTTCCACAGGGCCGAGTAAGACGAGGAAAGAAGTTTCCCCTGCCTTGTGAGAGTGTCGTCTATGTCCATTAAAAAATAACGCACGCCCAAGGCTTCTTCGGCTGTCAACTCTGCTATTGGTTTCATTAGTCAATATTACCATGAATAATTACTATTGTCAGTAGCATTTGATCTACGGTAACTCTTTTGGGTTTATCGTATATTGTTATTATATGGTTAAATAATTATACTGTTAACATAAACTTTGAACCAAAATTTAAGGAGACTAATATGTCAATTTATTCAGAGCAATCAAGGAAAGAAGGATTGCAGCTAATAACCGCATCAGAAAAAGGTAATATTGAGACTGTAGAATCATTGCTTAAGAAGGATGTTTATATCCATGCACAGGACAGGGAAGGCAGGTGTGCCCTTGTGGCTGCCGCTTATAAGAACTATCTCGAAATTGTCGATTTACTGATTAATGCCGGCGCAGATGTCAATATGAAGGACAATACCCTGCAAAGCGCCTATTTGATTTCTACTTCAGAAGGATTTACAGAGTTGCTGAAGAAAACACTCAAAGCCGGAGCGGATGTCCACTGTACGGACAGTTACAATGGAACCGGATTGATCCGTGCTGCCGATCGCGGACATGTTGAAGTCATAAGAGAGCTTTTAAAGACAGATATCCGTGTCAATCATATTAACAAACTGGGTTGGACCGCGTTGCTTGAAGCAATCATATTGGGCGATGGAGGAAAAAGGCATACTGAGGTTGTACATTTGTTGCTCGACGCCGGCGCGGATGTTAATTTGCCGGATAAGGACGGAATCACCCCGTTGGCGCACGCTAAAAACAAGAACCATACCGACATTGTTAAGATACTGGAAAATTCAGGGGCAAAGCGTTAAAACATGGAATAGATATGGAAGAACTAAAATTCAGGAATGCACTAAAAACCGATTTAAAAAAAATTGTCGAAATATACAATTCGACAATTCCTTCAAGAATGGTTACGGCCGACACGGAACCTGTTTCAGTAGAAAGCAGAAAAAAATGGTTTGACGAACATAATTCATCAAAAAGACCGCTCTGGGTTGTCGAGAATAAATCAAATGAGATAATTGGATGGGTTAGTTTTCAGTCATTTTATGGAAGACCGGCTTATAATGCCACGGTTGAAATAAGTATTTACTTAGCGGCAGAACAAAGAGGCAGAGGATTAGGGAAACAAATTCTCCGGTATTGTATTGATAATGCACCAAAATGCGGGATTAAGACATTGCTTGGCTTCGTATTTTCACACAATGAACCAAGCTTAAAATTATTTAAGTCTTTTGGATTTGAGGATTGGGCAACACTTCCGAATATCGCGGAGCTCGACGGGAAGGAATATGGATTGAAGATATTGGGCAAACGAATAATTGAATAAATTATCAAAGCATACAAAAAAGAGGTATGTATGGATAATGTACTTGAAGTAAATAATCTAAGCAAAGCATTTAAAGATTTCTCAATAGACACAATTTCTTTTAATTTGCCCGCCGGAACTATAATGGGATTTGTTGGTCAGAATGGCGCCGGAAAAACCACTACAATTCGCTTGATATTGAATATGCTAAAAAGAAATAGCGGAGAAATTAAAATATTTGGCCTGGATAATATCAGTAATGAAATGGAAATCAAACAAAATATAGGAGTTTTGCTTGACGATCTTTTTCTTATAGAAACCTGGAATATAAAAGATATAGAGGATGTAACAAGTGAATTCTATAAATTGTGGGATAGTAAATTATACAGACAGTATTTAAACAGGTTTAATCTTCCCTTTAATAAAAAGATTAAAGATTTATCCAGGGGAATGAAAATTAAACTAATGCTTGCGGTGGCGATGTCCCATAATGCCAAACTTCTTATTCTTGACGAACCTACCAGCGGTCTTGACCCCGTTGCCCGAAATGAACTCCTATATATTTTCAAAGAATATATAGCCGATGGAGAAAGGAGTATTTTATTTTCCACTCATATCACATCTGATTTAGAAAAAGCTGCCGATTATATTACGCTAATTGATCACGGCAGGGTGTTTTATTCAGGCGATACCAGCGCTCTTATAAACAATTATTTTATAGTAAGGGGGAGCCCCGATATTCTATCAACTGAACTAAAAAATAGTATTATTGGATTAACAGTAAATCAATCCGTATTTGTTGGTATGATAAAATCCTCAATGCTACAAAATGTTTCCAAAGATATTGTAAGCGGAATACCGAGCATTGATGAAATACTTATTTACATCAGTAAAGGAATATATAAATATGAATAACATATTTAAAGTTTTAAAGCTGGATTATTATATTGCCAGAACATCTTATTCAAGAATAATTATGATATACCTTATATCAATACTACTTGGGCTTTTAACCCAGCCGATAATGCCGGTTGTCATGATTATGTTTTTTTGTGTGTCTTTTAGCGGATTAACATTTTCAATAATTGAGAAAAACGGCTGTGAAAAATTATACGGAACATTGCCAATTCGCAGGAAAGAAATCATTGCGGGAAGATATTTATACGGATTTCTTCTGGGAATAGTTAATCTGGTAATTTCAATAGTATTGGCATATATAACAACAATATTTTCAAAACAACAAATAGATACTTTAATATTATCCCTGTCAATAACCTTGGCTTTCAGTTATTATAGTTTCGCGGTTAGTATTTCGTACCCAATTTACTATAAAATTGGTTTTTCCAAATCATATATATTCATAACAATGCCTTTGTATCTTTTAATTCTTCTTATTGCGTTTTTATCTGAAAAGACTGATTTTATTAAAACTGTTGATAAGGTTTTACAATATTTCTTCAATCATTATATTTTGTTTTTGTCATCCGGTTTTATTTTAAGTATATTTATGTTGATAATTTCCGCCATCGTTTCGTATGCTGTTTATTGCAATTCACTTGACAATAATTAATAGAAGTGCTAGTTTCTGAATAAAACCTGAAAAAAGGAAAAAGATGAAAAAATCTATCCCAATATCAAATGTATTACGCCCGCAGCCGCTGTTTCTGTATGGCACATATAAAGAGGACAATACTCCAAATTTCGGATTATTTGGCTGGTTTAGCTATTACTGGGACAAAGAAACAGGTGTAATGGCTTGTATCGGAAACAATAAACTTACGAAAGACAGGGTACAGAAGAATAAAGTTTTTTCGGCTAATCTTGTTACAGAAGAAATACTGCCAATTGCCGATTATTTCGGTATTAAAAGCGGATATGACAGTGACAAAATGAATGTCGAAATCGAAACAGAAAAAGGACAAATTCTTGATGTTCCGGTTTTCACAAAGAGTCCTTTAGTTTTTGAATTGGAAGTCGATCAATCCATAATTTTTATAAATAGTGAGGTGTTTATGTGCAAAATAAGAAATGTACTGGCTGATGAATATCTATGCGATGAAACCATAAGTGTTGAAAAACGAATAAAAACTATTCGGCCTGTTCATACTGTAAGGCAAAAATATTTTTCGTGGGACGGAAATGAAATTTGTGATTGGGGAAAGGCAATGAAGGAGAAATAGACATTGAATTTTACGTTAATATACATTGTTATTTCCTTGCTTGTGCTTTTTCAGGGCATATTTCAAGTTGTTGGGAAGAACAAGCGCAGTACTTTAAACTGGTACTTTTTCGCCATTTGTGCTGTAATTGCGATTTCCTCTTTTAACAATAGTATTATGCATTATCGAGCCTCTTTAGAAAACGTAGATTTACATGAATCAACTTTTGTTTTTAGCAGATTAAATCTGATTTTATCGCCATTAAAAATCATGGTTGTTCCGTTTTTTTTCGCGTTTATCTTTAAGCTTTCAAAAATCAATTCGAAAAGAATCAAAACATTACAGTCGATTTTGCTTTCTGCTAATACATTTGCCATCTTTGCGATATTTATTATCATCCTTTCATTTCCTGATGCAATAAGTATTTTATCTTCTTATTTTTTTAATGCATTAACTCTTTTAATGGTTATTTTTTCTTTCTGTTGCCTGATTTTTCTTCAGTATAAATGGATAAAAACCGCATCCCTGAAACGCGATCGTTTACAGGCAAAAACAATATCAATAACTTCCCTGATATCGCTCCTTTCCCTGGTTTGCCTGTTATTTGCTCTTAGTTCATATTGGATAGAACTCGTCCCTTTTATTGGGTTATTGACGCTTATATTCGTCTGTAACCATTATGCCAACCAATATAACAGTTTTAGTTTTAATATTTCCAACCTTGCCGCTTATGTTTATACGGCTGTTAAACTGCCTGTGTTAATTCTGGACGATACCGGCAATATTATGCTCTGCAATACGGCATCTGAAAGTTTTTTCAGAAAAAATACCGAACAGCTTACCAAACTAAAATTGCCTGAATTATTTGATTTTGGGAACGTATCATTATCGTTACAACGCCAAAAAAAGGACGCGTCTGTTTTCAATTGCGACGCTGTCTGCCGTATTGAGGGACAGAAATGCCAAATTTCACTAAATTACGTATATGATAAATTTGACGAAATGATCTGTACTGTTGTGATAGTAACCGACATCACTGAAAAAGAAGAATTAATCCGGCAGCTTAATGAATCCAATGTAAAAATAGAGCGCTTTAACAGGGAACTACAGTCAGAGGTTGACCGGCAAACCGAAAGCATCCGCAATCTTCAAAAGGCGATTGTATATTCGATGAGCGATTTGATAGAAAAAAAGGACGGGTACACCGGCGTACACACCAGGCGCGTAAGCGAATATGTTGCCATCCTGCTGCGAGAATTGGCGCGGCGCGGTTATCAATTTACCGAATCTGAAATCCAAAGAATAGCGGAATCTTCCCTGTTGCATGATATGGGAAAAATAGCGATAGCGGACAGTATTCTTCTTAAGAACGGAAGACTGACCGATGATGAGTTTGATGTAATGAAAAGCCATAGCACGACAGGGGCGGATTCTTTGCAAAAGTCAATGCAGTTTGCAAAAGACGACGACTTTTTAAAAAACGCGTTTATCATGGCCAAGCATCATCATGAAAAATGGAACGGCAGCGGCTATCCTGACGGTAAAAAAGGAGACGATATACCCATTCTTGCCCGCGTAATCGCCATTGCCGATGTTTATGACGCATTGCGTTCGGAACGCGCGTATAAATCTCCGTTCAACCGCGAAAAAGCAAAATCAATCATATTGGAAGAAAATGGACGCCAATTCGATCCTGAACTGGTTGATGTTTTTTTGGCGGTAGAGTCGGAGTTTAACGAATTCTGTGAATCTGTTAAAAAGGAATGACAGTATAACTAATGTTTATGGAAATATTTTTGCAATGGTGGGGGGGAATAGGCTATTTATTATCAAAAATATTCATTGTGCGTTCTGAATTTCCGGAAAACGGCAGAAACAGCCGCCTTATAGGTTGGTTTGCGTATTTAGTGGGTATGCCGGCATGGATCATTTTATTGTTGAGCAGGCAGAACTGGATTGCCTCGGCAGTTGAAATAGCGGGCATCCCTTCGGTAATTCTGGGAATTGTTTTAACCTGGAAACAAAATAACAATCCAAATAAATATATCGACTGGTCAATCAGGATCTTTATCGCCCTGGTTATTTTATTGGGAATAGTATCAAGTATTTATACATTTGGCGGGATAAAAACCTTCTCGCAAATATTGGAAATATTAATCATATTTGGCATTCTTATAAGTAATTATTTACTGGCAAGAAAAAATCCGTTTGGGTGGCTTACGTTTACGCTGGGGCTTACAAGTACAAGTATTCTAATGTACATCCAGGATAAGCCGGTATTATGCATTCAACAATTGGTTTCTTTAATTCCCGTAATAATCGGATTCACGGTATGTATGAAGAAAGCCCGGTTGCAGAAGGAACGCCTTCACTTGACGACGCAGCAATGATATGCTATAAAAAATTATCTTGCTTTAAGGAGACACCAATGAAAACCATAATTATTAATCTAACTCTAACTTTTAAGTGGACGAGAACCTGAGCTGGTAAACATCCGGTGTATTTAACCAATTGAACTCCTGCCAATAAATTAATTGGTGAAATAATCTCTAGGCTATTTCCTCCTCATATATTGTCCGGTAAAATCTCTGCAAATTCCATCAGGGGGAAATTATGTCTGCTTCATATAAGAAGTTAAAAAAGTTTTTGTCATTTTATAAGCCTTACCGCCTGCTCTTCGCGGCGGATATTATCTGCGCTTCAATTACCGTTCTTGCCTCGCTTGCCTTGCCGCTATGTATACGCTACCTCACCGTCATTGGGCCGGAACTTGAGCCCACAGAGGCGTCTCTTTTCGTTTTCCGTACCGTACTGGCAATGCTGGCTTTGATTCTTGTTCAGGCTTTCTGCGGAATCTTCTATGACTACAAAGGCCACGCAATGGGAACAATGATAGAGCGCGACATGAGAAACGAGCTATTCAGACATTGCCAGCGCCTCCCGGTGCATTTCTTTGACAGACAAAGAACCGGAAGCCTTATGTCCCGCATTACTGGCGATCTCGAAGATATGGCCGAGTTTTGCCACCATGGGCCGGAAAATCTGTTCATCTTTCTTTCAACATTTATCGGGGCTTTTGTTATTCTCGTCCGCATTGACGCGCGGCTTACACTGGTTACATTCGCGTTTCTTCCGCTCCTGGTTATTTATACTGTCTTTTTTCAAGGCAGACTAAAAAAAGCCTTTCGCGAAAACCGCGAGAATATAGCGGAACTTAACGCGGATTTGGAAGATACGCTTTCAGGAATCAGAGTGGTGAAATCTTTTACCAACGAAAAAATGGAAGACGAAAAATTCCGTGCGGCTAATGAAAGTTTTTCCAGGGGGAGAAGAAACATTTATCGCAACGAGGCTTTTTATTATTCGGCTATGGAATATTTCTTCGCGCCGCTGGTGATCGTCGGAGCTGTAGCGGCAGGCGGAATGTTAATTTCGCGATCTGTTCTTTCCGCCTCTGATCTAATCGTGTTCCTGCTTTACATTGGCTATATGACTTCACCTCTTACCAGAATTGCCCAATGGGTAGGACAATTTCAGGATGCAATGGCAGGCTTTACCCGTTTTATGGAGATCATGGGTATTGAGCCAGAACAGCTTTCCAGGCCCGAAAATGCAGCAATACAACGATTCAATGGCCACATTGAATTTGTTAACGCGAGTTTTAAATACGGAGAAACATTGGAGAATGTCTTTGAGAACATTACTCTTGATGTGGGTGCTGGTACATCCATTGCCCTTGTCGGCTCATCTGGAGTGGGAAAGACAACGCTCTGCTCTCTCATTCCAAGATTTTATGAGTTAAACTCCGGAAAGATACTTCTTGACGGCAGGGACATTCGGGAAATTGATCTTGAAACACTCAGGCAAAATATAGGAGTGGTCGCGCAGGACGTGTACCTCTTTAACGGAACCGTGATTGAAAATATCGCCTACGGAAAACCATCCGCAAGCCGTGAAGAAATAATCCAGGCGGCGAAAATGGCAAAAGCGCACGATTTTATCATGGAACTGCCGAACGCCTATGAAACAAAAATCGGCCAACGCGGCATACGCCTTTCAGGAGGACAGCGCCAGCGCTTATCTATTGCGCGGGCATTTCTTAAAGACCCGCCTGTGCTGATCCTTGACGAAGCGACCAGCGCCCTAGATTATACCAATGAAAACGCCATCCACGAAAGCCTGGACGGTTTCTTAAAAGACAGAACGGTGTTTATTATCGCCCACCGGCTTTCAACTGTAAAAAAAGCCGGAAGGGTTTTTCGCCTTTCAGAGCGCGGCATTGAAGAAACAAGCAATTACGGGGATGATGATGTATAAGCGCTACAACAACTCCCCATATTTCCGTACAAAGACTTTTTTCATTATCGTTGCCAACGCCATATACGCGAGGATAATGCACCCAAGGTAAGGGAAGTAAATATACGGCAAAGGAGTCATATTAAACTGCGATCCAAGCCAAGTATAGGGAAGTATGGTACCTGCCGCAATTCCCAAAGTGGTAAACATGGTAACGCGGGACGAAGCCCTACTCTGGATAAAAGGAATCTTCGGAGTGCGGATCATGTGTATAACCAGAGTTTGAGACCATAGGGATTCCACAAACCATCCCGAATGGAAGAGCATCATAAAGAGAATTTTTGCGTTGGCATCAATTTCAGCGTATGGGCCTCCGGCAAAGCGGGGACAGACTATAAAGAAAAGCAGGCAGTAAGTAATGATGTCAAACACGGAACTTGTAGGCCCTATCCAAAGCATAAAGCGGCTTATTGAAGAAGCGTCCCACTTGCGGGGTTTTCGGAGGTAGTCAGAATCCACGTTGTCCCAGGGAATGGCTATGCAGGAAATATCGTAAATCAGGTTTAAGACAAGAATGTGAATGGGCAGCATGGGCAGGAACGGAAGAAAAGCGGAAGCGGCCAGCACCGAAAACATATTGCCGAAATTGGAGCTGGCCGTCATCTTGATATACTTGATGATGTTGGCGTAGATCTTTCTGCCCTCGATTACGCCTTCTTCCAGCACCATCAAATCTTTTTCCAAAAGGATGATGTTGGCCGATTCTTTCGCGATATCAACAGCGGTGTCCACCGAGATGCCGACATCAGCGGCCCTCATGGCCGCCGCGTCGTTGATACCGTCACCCATGAAGCCAACGGTATGCCCGTCTTTCCGCAAAGCGGTTACTATGCGGGCCTTCTGGCTGGGTGATAGCTTTGCGAAGACATCTACCTCGTCTACTGTTTTTTTCAGTGCCGCGTCATTCATGCTTTCGATGTCTGAACCCAAAAGGATGCGTCCGGCGTCAAGGCCGACCGACTGACACACAGTGCGCGTAACGCTGTCGTTGTCCCCGGTGAGTACTTTCACCTTGACGCCGTATTCGCCCAGCGTGGTTATGGCCTTCTCCGCGCTTTCCTTGGGAGGGTCAAGAAAAGCCAGGTAACCGATAAAAGTCATCGCGCTTTCATCCTGAGCCGAAAGCGCCGCCGGAAGCTTTACCGCCTTTTGCGCCAGCCCCAGCACCCGCATCCCCTTTTCGTTGAGCTTACGGCACGAAGCAAGGATCTCTTTCCGAAGCTCCTCTGTCAAAGGCTGGACTTCCCCTTTGCAGCCCGCTTCGGAAGAAATGGCCAGCATTTCCTCGACAGCGCCCTTGGTGATAAGCTCAACATTCCCCGATGAATCTTCCACCGCCACGCTCATCCTGCGGCGGTTAAAATCAAAGGGAATCTCGTCAACTTTTCTATAATTAACCCACAGTGGAGTCAGTTCAGCTTTTCTGGAAAATTCAATGATCGATACATCCATCAGGTTTTTTAATCCGGTTTGATAATAACTGTTGAGGAAGGCCTGGCGCAGCACATCGACATCCTCATCGCCGTTTATGTTAAGGTGGTATTCCAGAATGACCTTGTCCTGGGTAATCGTGCCGGTCTTGTCCGTGCAAAGGATGTCCATAGCTCCGAAGTTCTGAATTGAGTTCAGGTTCTTTACAATGACCCGCTTTTTCGACATGGACACCGCGCCCTTGGCAAGGTTGGCAGAGACGATCATCGGAAGCATTTCCGGGGTCAAACCGACCGCAACCGAAAGCGCAAAAAGAAAGGCCTGCAGCCAATCGCCTTTGGTAAATCCGTTTACCAAAAGGACAACGGGCACCATTATCATCATGAAGCGAATCAGTACCCACGAAACAGAGCTGACTCCCTTTTCAAAGCTGGTGGGCGGCGCTTTAACCTGCAATTGCCGCGCAATGGAGCCAAGAACGGTGTCATCGCCGACTGTGATAACCAAAGCGGTAGCCGCCCCGGAGATGACGTTAGTCCCCATAAAAGCCAGATTGTTAAAATCAAGGGGATTGCCTACGGCTTTGGATGCGGTGGCGGAAAATTTCTCCACAGGCTCGCTTTCACCTGTCAGGGCGGATTGGCTAACAAAGAGGTCCTTTGCCTGAATTATCCTTACATCCGCCGGAACCATGTCTCCCGCCGTGAGATAAACCAAATCCCCGACAACAATTTCGTCCATTGGGATTTCTTTTTTTTCTGTGTGAGTTTCGCCGCTTTCCTTGTCTTCAAACTTACGCGCGGCGCAAGCCGTGGTTTCCACCATCTCGGACAGGCGCTTTGCGGCTCCCGTGCTTCTCAATTCCTGAAAAAAGCGCAAAAGGCCGGAAATAATAACCATCGACATAATGATTATCACGGTTATTGGATCAGCCGCGCCAGGCTCTGCCAGAATGATATCGGTGAAGGCGGAAATACAAGCCAGAACAATAAGCACAATAGTGAACGGATTGATGAATGCCCCGATAAGTCTTTTGAAAAGCGGATCGTCTTCCTGCTTGGTGATGACGTTTGCGCCGTGTTCGTCCCGCATTTCTTCGACATTATTCTCGTCAAAGCCGCTTTCGTCATTGTCGTATTGAATAAGCAGTGTACCGCCGTCCCTGCGTGCTGCCCTCAGAAGTCTTCTCCTGGACCTTTCAGCTTTTGCAATTACGGGGTTAACCTTTGATTTTGCCTTTTTCCTGGTCATTAACAAATCCTCCTGCTGGTAATAAAGAAAGGAAATGACCGGTATAGGGGAATGGTATTATTGTGGATCTACATGCAAAGTATACGACATTAAAACGTCGTATACTTACACGATAGGCGACATTAAAACGTCACCTGTCTCCAATCACAGGAACATCCACAGAACCATGCGGACTGCTACACGGGTCATCGGAATCTTTACCACTACTGCCGTCATCGTCCATGGACTACCTCCTGTAAAAAGATATGAAAATCAGGCGCCGATCAGAATCGAACTGATGCATAATGGTTTTGCAGACCACTCCCTTACCGCTTGGGTACGGCGCCGTGTCGCATAAGCTAGCAAAAAAAAGTGGTTTTGTCTATAGGACAAAATAATCCTTAGCTTATCGCAGAATCTGGCGCTTACAATAAACAAAACCAGGTAAAGAGGCCGGGCAAAACACCAAATGAAAGCTGCCTGTAGAATCCGGCTTCGGAGCCGCCTGCCCACTGAATTTTTTAGGCTTTTTTACCAGCAAATTTTTATGGCAGTTACAATTCAGTGGTCAGGCAATCAATGCACTTTACGGCTAACCTTCACTTTTTCGTCTCCTGTCGCCGGAGAATTCCAGAGGCTTCCATTTGGGTTTTGTCCGGCCTCATAGCCACATTTAGCCAGTTTATTAAAGCGCCAGGTTCTGCAATATGTTTGCTTATGTGATGCATAAACCCAATTTGTCATGCTTTCGCCGCATAGATTGACAGAATAAAACTGCTCATGTGCGGGCGAGGGTGAGGCCAGGCATGACCTTTTGGTGAGGTGATATGCAGAGATTTCTTTTGAGTACCTTTATTTGTTAATTTATACCACGAATAAGCTTTGGAAGGTGTAGGCGAGCGCCGTGGATAAAACCTGTGGAATTCCCCGGCTTGGAAGACGAGGAAAAAAAATGCTTGCCTATAAAGTGGAACAAAGGCCAGACTACTTTAGTCTCGTTTTTATTTGTTTTTTATTACCTAAATGGCTAAGTAGTCAGGCGGCTTCCAAGCCGGATTCTACACGCGTTTTGGCTACGGCGCCCGCCTACACCTTCAATGGATTTTATTCCGGATATATTATATTATATATAGAGGAGAAGACTATGAAAAACTTAATCCTGAATCCAGGTTCTACTTCAACTAAAATTGCCGTGTACGACGGGCTTACCAGGGTTTTTTCCAAGAAATTTATTCATCCCCAAAAAGAACTTGAGAAATTCCCGGGCATAATGGATCAAAAGCAGTACCGGTCAAAAGCGGTTATTGATACCTGTAATGAGCAAGGGATCCCCATCGAGCAGATTACCATGGTAATTGCCATTGGCGGATTTCTCGCTCCGGTAACCGGCGGGGTTTATGAAGTAAATGACCTAATGATTCGTGATCTTATGTCATGCAACTATGGCGAGCATGCGTCAAATCTGGGAGGGGTTATCGCGGCGGAAATAGCGGCCGGTCTTAAAATAAAAGCCTACGTCGCCGATCCCATTTCCACAGACGAAATGCAGGAAGTCGCCCGCCTTTCAGGCCTTCCTGAAATCGTTCGTACCGGCAGGGTGCATACCCTTAACCAAAAGGCAGTTGTGAGGCGTGCGGTAAAAGAGCTTGGCGTAACGGTTGAATCCGCCAACTTTGTGGTAGCCCACCTTGGCGGCGGCATCTCCATCGGGGCACACAGGGGCGGGTTCATCGTTGACTCGAACGATCCTCGCGGGGAGGGGCCCTTCTGTATGGATCGCCCGGGAAGCGTTCACGGCTTTGAGCTTGCCAAACTCTGCTACAGCGGGAAGTACACCGAGGAAGAAATGCTGGAGCGGCTTAGCGACGGCGGCGGAGTAGTCGCGTACATGAAAACCCGCGATTTTTTTGATGTAATGCGCCTATATAACGAAAAAGACCCGACGGCTATTGCTGTATACAACGCCCTGGTTTATCAGATCGCCAAGGAGATTGGCGCGGAAGTAGCGGTGTTGCGCGGAAAAGTGAACGCTATTATTTTAACAGGCGGCATGGCGCGCGAAGCTTGCTTTATCGAAGACATTAAGGGCTACGTAGGCAACTTCGCGAAGACAATGGTTTATCCCGGCGAATTGGAAGAGGAAGCTATGGCAACTTACGCCGCCGCCGTAGCGAGCGGAGAGATTAAAACGCGAGTCTATACGGGGAAATCCTAAATCCCGTAAGCGAAATTATAAAGCCGTTCCAGAATTTTGCCAATTTTATCGGCATATAAAAGATCCGCCGCCCAGGTTCCCGAAAGCCCCTTGATCTCCGGGGAAGAACCAAAACGGACAAAGTAGTAGCGGGGATCCACCAGCTTTTGTTTCAGGGGCGTGTCGGTTGCGTAGGCTTTTAAGTGCTGGATGTGCGCCCGGACTCCGGTACGCGGATCGGGAAATATTTCACCCGGCTGACCTGGCCCAATGGCGCCCAGACCGCAAAAGTTGTTTTGCTCAGGCGACACCAGGCCCGTGAAACTGAGGAAACCTGTTTCCAGGCACATTTGGGCAAAAGCGGTATCGTGATTCACACCTTCAGCGGTGGCCTCTTCTATGTAAATAAAAGCCAGCTCTTCAACAAACTCCTTTTCAGCCCCCGGATTGGCGGCAAGGAGAAAAGCGCTCATTGCATCCTGAGAAATCAAGCCTTTTCCCATAATAAATTCCGGAACCACAGGCATTATCGGCTTAACAGTAACATTGGCCGGAGGTAACTGAAAACTCAAGGGGGGGATATCCACTTTCATAGGCTGGCTTTCACTCTCACCTATAATAGGAAGGGGTTCTTTTATTGCCGCTGTCTCAATTGCCGCTGTCTCGATTGCCGCTGTCTCGATTGCCGCTGTCTCAATTGGCGCTGTCTCGATTGCCGCTGTCTCAATTGCCATTGTTTCAATTGTTACTGTTTCAATGGCCGTTTCTATCACCGCTTCAATAATCGGCGGATTTGGCGGTGTTTCGTTAACTTGCGGAGACGCGGCACAGGAAAAGAAAATGACGGCCAAGGCGGGGCAAAGCCGGATGAAAGAGGCTGGTTTTATTGTCATTATGGAGTTTATCGGCCTCTTTTTGAATATTTTTCATAATTTTCATGGCTTTTTATCATTACAAATAGAAGCGTTTTTCATCCCTATGCCGTATATGGTTATGGAATACTGTTATGAAAAAGCCATATTTAAAACGACCGGTGATGACAGGGTAGAAACCTGCCCAAGTCCGCTTTCTCAGTTGAAGGAAGACAGACCCAGAGAACGGCTTGTACGTTTAGGCCCACAATCACTGTCGGACGAGGAGCTGCTTTCCATCATTTTGGTCTCAGGTATACAGGGAAAAAATGTATCGATTCTGGCGCGGGAACTGTTATCAAAACTGGAAGCGGAGAAGAAATTGCCCACAGTGAATGAACTTTGCCGGCTTTCGGGACTGGGGATATCGAAGGCATGTACTGTGTCGGCAATGCTTGAATTCGGCAGAAGGAAATGGGCGTCAGGGCAGCGTATTAAGCATCCGGAGGACATTTACAATATTATCAGGCATCATGCCGATCGCAGGCAGGAAAAATTTATCAGCATTTCCCTTAACGGGGCGCATGAGGTACTTGCTGTCCGGATTGTTACAATCGGCCTGGTGAACAGAACCATTATTCATCCAAGAGAGGTTCTGGCAGATCCCTTACAGGACAGGGCAAGCTCAATCGCCGTTGCCCACAACCATCCTTCCGGAAACCTTCAGCCTTCTATGGAAGATCGAAAAATTACCCAGCGGTTAAAAGACTCGGCGGAAATCCTGGGCCTCAATTTTCTTGATCATTTGATTTTTTCGGATACCGATTTGTTCAGTTTCCGCCGGGAAGGATTGATCATTGAAAAAGAAAAGAAACAACTGGATGAAATCGGGGTGATTTGAGGGACGATATGGCAAAGATTCATAAAAACTGATAATTACTCGAATTTCTTACTTGTTTTTTCAGGAAAAAACAGCCATATTTTACTTATGAAAAAACTATTTGCGATTTTTATCGTTATCCTTTTCTTAACAGGCTGTGCTACTAACCCCCTCACGGGGAAAAGCACGATGGCTTTCGTAGGCAATGACCAGCTCTTCCCGTCCTCATTTGCCCAGTACGAACAATTTCTGAACGAAAACACCGTCATTACCGGCACTCCAGAAGCGGCGATGGTAGAAAGGCTGGGAGAGAAGCTCGCCGCCGCCGCCCAAAAATGGTACGAAGCCGATGGTAGTCCCCATTATCTGGACGATTACAGGTGGGAGTACAAACTGGTTAAAGACGACCAGATAAACGCCTGGTGTATGCCGGGCGGCAAAATTGTTGTTTACACGGGGATTCTGCCTGTAACCCAGACGGAAACGGGGCTTGCGGTCGTGCTGGGCCACGAAATTTCCCACGCCCTGCTAAACCACGGCCAGCAGCAGATGAGCGCCGATTTGCTTACACAAATTGGAGCGCTGGGAGTCGCGCTGGGATCTTCAATGGCGGGCTTGTCCCCCGAAGCCCAATCCGGTTTGATGAACGCATACGGTATTGGAACCCAGCTTGGCGCCGCCCTGCCGTTCAGCCGGCAACACGAAAGCGAGGCAGACCACTACGGCCTTATGCTTATGTCTATCGCCGGTTACAATCCGGATGAAGCGGTCCCATTCTGGCAGCGAATGTCAGCCCTGGGCGGCAGCGGCACACCGGAATTTCTCAGCACCCACCCATCCGACGCCACCAGAATAAAGCAGTTGCAGGGCTGGATACCCGAAGCAAAGCAAAAAGCGGCAGAGTTCGGGGTTAAGTTCTGAGGATTAATACGCGCTGAAAGATAAGTAAAGACTATTTTAGGGATGTTGCCCGGAAGAAGACTTGAACTTCCATGCCGGTGAAGGCACTGGTACCTGAAACCAGCGTGTCTACCAATTCCACCATCCGGGCTATCATTCCATTGATTTTTTATATCACAGTGCGAATACAGAAGTCTAGTACCAGGCAAACCATAATTTGTTGCTGAGTTCACAACAATAAACAACCTAAACAAAACTGGAAACGGGTGGGCGTGGGCAGTGCTGGGCATTCTCTTTGCTCCAATTCATTATTGGGCGCCTTCGTGCGCAAGCCTGCGGCTTGCTGGACACGAAGGCGGGGGTTTGTCCAACCCCCATTTTCTCGCCTGTCGCAAAAGGTCATGCCCCGCCCTGCCT
>Ga0268262_10000504_pt1 | contig 51382 bp, 44 predicted proteins | sample TergutNc150P3_FD_190354 | JGI IMG/M metagenome (GOLD analysis project Ga0268262, IMG submission 190354) | Nasutitermes corniger P3 segment gut microbial community from laboratory colony in Florida, USA - Nc150 P3 (SPAdes) (version 2) | ecosystem: Host-associated > Arthropoda: Insects >... | reverse complement strand
GGTCTTCCCCCGCATATCGGTATTGTTTTTGTCCCTGTTTACCAACATCGCAAACCCGGCGAACTGCTCCGCCGTGTTTATGGTAAACTCCGTCTCGGACGCGCTATACCAAGACGTATCCGCCGTCCCGTCCCAAACCGTTTGCGCCGACCCCGCCGCAACGCAAACCGCCGTCACCGCGACCGCCATCCTCACAATCCATCCCGCCCTAGCCCCGAACTTCATAGCCCCCTCCATTGTTTATTATTCGGTGATACCGCTCCGACACCCATTCCCTACTAATATAATAACCGCCCAACCCGAAACAATGCCTTTAAAGCCTTTAAAATCTTTAAATCTTTTTTAGACGAAGCCTTCGGCTTCATAGATAAATGCGGGGCTAAACCCCGCATTTTCAATCAAAGTCAAAATCTTTTGACTTTATCTTTTGACTGAAGTTCGGGGGTTCAGCCCCCGAACTATCTATGAAAGGCGAAGCCTTTCGTCTAAAAAAGAATTTGATTTTAAGGCTTTTAAAGAATTTGACTTATCTTTTTTAAAAGGGTGCGGTCATCACGCGCTCACCATTTCGACGCGGCGCTTGGTGGATTGCGCCTCTTCTATCCGCTTAATTTTTTCGTCTAACTCTTCCGGCGTTGAATACTCTTCCGGATGTTCGGCTTCTAACTGATCGGCTATGGCGTCGATTTCAGCACCGGTAAGGTTCTTCAATACCTCGTGCCGTTCTTCCGTCCAGTTACCGCGCTTTACCATTGTCATAATAACCGCCTTTCAAAAGTCTAAAGGGTCTATAACTTTCACCGCCGTTATGTTTCTATTTTGACACTTCCGTATAAACTTTTCGTCCGTTGTTAGCAGGTAGTCCGCCTTTGCTGCTTCAGCCGCCGCAAGGTGACGGGCGTCCATTGCGCTCAGTCCCATCAGTTCTAATTTTTCCGCTCGCGCAATGATCTGCGCAGTTTTTTTGACCTTGCCATCAACAGATTCTTTATATCTTTGTTGCGCTATCCGGCGTTTTTCGGCATCGGGTATATTCTTGATCTCCGCGTCTCCGGCGAAACTGCCTAAAATTATGTAGCCGCCCTTAATCCGGTTATTAATGATGTGTTGGATTTTAGCGACCTGCGCTTTCACTTTAGGCTGCGTATCGTCGTCAAATATCCGGCTATTGCAACAATTATCTAAACATACCCTCTTCATACCACCACCCTCTCCTCGCTCAACAAGACCCGCCGCGCACACGCTCCTTGTTACCTGATAAATATACATTACGGGCGGCGGGATTGCCGGAAAATGTTGGGCGGAGGGTGATTCCCGGCTCGCTGATCACCGCCGCGACCGCCATCCTCATCATCATCCATCCCGCCCTAGCCCCGAACTTCATAGACCCCTCCATTGTTTATTATTTGGATTTATTGATACCGCCCGTCATTCCCTACTAATATAATAAATGTCGCCGTACTTCGCTCCAAAAACCTCAAAAACACCTTTTTCACCCCGTCTGACCCCGCCCAAATTGCGCCGTCCTGACCAACGCTGCCTCCTATACCCGGACGTAGCCGACCTTATCCGTGATATTATGGCGGTGGCAGCCTAATTGAAAGAACGACGCACCCCTAACAGGTGCGTACTCTATGCCCCGCAAAAAAAATTAAAAAAAAATTTGCATTATTGTTGCGAATGAATTATATTATAAATGTTGGTAAACCGCACGGGGATGCGTCTCCATTTGCCGGTGGAATAGTCGGCAAAGAATCTCGTTGTACTTCTCGTTTTTCTTCTCGTTGTTAGAATTTGTGCGTTTGGGGATGCGTCTCCGTTTGCCGTGTTTGTCATAATGACAAATCAACGGTAAAAAATCTCGTTTTGCTAAAGCTGTTTGATTCTTTTATCTATAAACCATTAACCATTAAAAGTAAGGGGAAGTATTATGGTACGCATGACGGGGTTTGTGAGGCGCGGGTTTTGTTTGGCGGCTATCGTGGGGCTTTTGATTGCTACAGGGGCTGGGGCGGAGTCTAAGTATCGTATAAAAAATGCAGCTGTTACAGGGATGGGCAAGTATATGGTGTATAATGAAATAGGGTTGCCTATTAATTCTATACTGGGGGTTTCCATGGAATCGGCTCTTGATGCGATCAGGGAAGAATCCAAAGGAAGTGCTGTGGAAATTAATTTTGGTGACAGAAATGGGGGAGAATTGTTCGTTGAGAAAAACATCGTCATTGAGTGTCAAGACGGTGTTGTGCCAGATTGGGGCGATATTACGGTATCGGGGTCTGTGCGGGCGGAAAAAGAGAATGACTTGGGTGTGATACGTTTGATGGGCGGTACGGGGTCGAAACCGTTAAATGTGACGCTTGCGAGTGGTACCAAAGTTACTAGTACCGGTAATATAAGCCATGCGGTTCGGGTTGAAAATAATGTCGCGCTTAAAATGGTTGCGTGTACCCTTTCCACAACAGGAACAGGGAGCGCTGTGTACCGCGCGACTGATAATAAGGCCGAAATCGAAATAATAGGAGGTAATTTCACATCGAAAAAAGGAACTGCTATTGAGGTCACTTGTCCTATCAAAATAATAGGCGGTGAATTTGAGGCGGGCGGTTGGGAAGTAATCAAAGTATATGACAAACTTACAGTTAATGGTGGCACGTTCAAATCAACATCATCAAACGGATCTGCGGTTTATGCTCTCGGAGATCTTGACTTGACAGATGGCTGGTTTGAGTCGTCGAATGTAGCTGTTTATTCAAAGGGCGCTTGTAAAATAGTCGGAGGGGAATTAAAAAGCAGTTCCAACTATGCGGTTTATGCTCTTGGTGATCTTGACTTAACAAATGGTCTGTATGAGTCGTCGAATAGCGCTGTTTATTCAAATGGTGCTTGTAAAATAGTCGGCGGAAAATTCAAAAGCGGTTCCGACTATGCGGTATATGCTCTCAGCGATGTTAACGTGAGCGACGCAATGATTGAGTCAAAGGGCGGCGGTGTTTATACGGAGGGCGCTTGTGAAATCGTCGGCGGAAAATTCAATTGCGGTTCCTATTATGCGGTATATGCTCTCGGTGAAGTTAACGTGAATGGTGGGGTGTTTGAGTCGAAGGGAGGCGGTGTTTATTCAGGCGGTGCTTGTAAACTTGTTAAAGGAGAATTCGACGGTGGTTCCGTCAATGCGGTTTATGCTCGCGGTAATCTTAATGTGAACGGCGGCCGATTTGAGTCGTCGAAGACCGCTGTTTATTCAATGGGCGATTTAAAGATTGCCGGAGGAATATTCAAGAGTGATACCGGATACGCGGTGTATGCTGCCAAAGGTTTTGTCGTGGACAGCGGTCGGTTTGAGTCGTCAAAGACCGCTTTTTATTCAATAGGCGACGGTAGAATTACTAATGGAGAATTCAAAGGTGGTTCCGGTAATGCGATTTATATTGTCGGTAGTATTAATGTGTACGGTGGTCTATTTGAGTCGCGAAATACCGCGGTTTATTCAGAAGGCACTATGAAGATTGATGGTGGAGGATTCAAAGGCGGTTCCGGTTATGCTGTTTATACTGATGGTGATCTTGATGTGTTCGATGGTGAGTTTGAGTCGTCGAGTACCGCAGTTATGTCAAATGGCAATTTAAATATTCTTTATGGAAAGTTCAAAAGCGGTTCCGCCTATGCGGTTTATGCGCATGGTAATCTTTACTTGAGGGATGGCTGGTTTGAGTCGCGAAATACCGCAGTTTATTCGCAGGGCACTATGAAGATTGGCGGAGGAGTATTCAAAAGTGACACCGGATACGCTGTTTATGCTCTCAGTGATCTTGAGGTGAGAGACGGTATGTTTGAATCATCGAGAACCGCTATTTATTCAATGGCTGATTGTAAAATTGACAAAGGAGACTTCAATGGCGGTTCAGACCATGCGGTTTATGTTCTCGGTGATCTTGACGTGAGCGGTGGAAAGTTTGTGTCGTCGAATAACGCTGTTTATTCGGGAAAAAAGTTTAAGATTCGCGGCGGAGTGTTTGAAGGAGGTTCCGGTTATGCGCTTAGGGTGTCAGGTGACGGCGAAATAAACGGTGGCAGATTTGAGACAAGAAAAGGCGGTACAGTGCTGGAAATTAAAGGAAGCAATGTTCTCATTTCCGGCAAAGCGGAATTTATTAACAGATCGAGCGATAACGCCACTATTATGATTTATTACAGTGGTAACGTCCTGCTTGCCGAAGCTAGCGTGCACAATACTGACCCGTACGGAGGAGCCATATCCGTGACGTCCGAGTCGGGTAGACTTAAGTTGAGCGGATGGGTTTCGCCGTACATCGTTGGTAGTATCGCGTCGCAGTTTGCCGGTACCATAATCGTAGATTCGAATTTCAAGCCTGACAAAAAAACATACATATTGGAGCCGTTCTTGGGCGCGTGTGTTGACAGCGCGGTGGCGGTAGTCGGAGGCGGTAAGTATATTACCAATTTCGAGTATAGTAAAAATGGCAACCAATACCATGATCTAAGTACCCAAAAAAACGACATCATTGTTGTTTTGAAAGGGGGCGTAGTCGCGCCTAACTATGCCGTTACAGGCGATACGGCGAAAGGATTCGTTGCGTCATTCGAACCGGAAACCAAGAATAAAGTGATTGGGAAAAGCAAAACAATCGCGATGGTTCTGGATTCTATAAGGATTGATGCCGATGGGAGGCCTTGCAATATAAAATTCGGCGACGGTGAATCGGTTTTACACGCCGGACGTGTGAGCAAACACGGCATAGAATTTATTTCCGATGTGGTTGGGGCCGGATGGGAACGGGTGACGCTCTCCGGAAAACTATCGCTTACGCGCGATGCCGGTAGAGAAGAAAGGTATTCGATATATGTGGGCGGCGGAATGTCGGTAGAGAGTAGCATGGATAATCCTAGCACTATGGGGTATGGCGGTAGTGTCTATGTCGGCGTTGGATCGAGATTTATCCATAATGGCGGAATCCTTTGCGATGGAATACACAATGTCGGCGGGAAGGTGACGGTAAAGGGCGGTAATGTGCCGTATATCAACAACGAGAATGGCGGTTCGCTGAGAATTGCCGGCGGCATTATTGGAAGCGACACGCTCCGTGGCTATGCCGTTAAGAACGATAAAAACGGCGAAGTCTTTATATCCGACAGCGCCAAAATCGTATCTGCGGACACAAGCAAAGACGGCGGAACGATCATAAACAACGGATTTTTGGAGATGTATGACGGATTGATATTGAACGCGGATTCCTCCATAGGCAGCGCATATATAGCCGTTAATATGGAGGGCATGCCCATTGGCGCTAATGACAGTGCCGGATACGGTACTTCCGGCGGGCTTGTGTTGGACGGCACCCCGATAATTGACGGTATCATTTCGCTACCCAAAGGAGGCAATTCCATTATAAGAGTCAAAGCGGACAACGGATACTCTTTTGACCCAAAGTATGAGACCTACAGCATAGTTGGGAGTTTTAATGATGGCGGCGTTGTGGTGGAAAACGGCGCTGGCTTCATGAGTTCTTTCGAAGTGGACATAACTGACAATGCGGGTTTGAAAATCGCTGTGAACAATAATAACGTTGTTGCTGCTAAGAATGTTTGCAATGTCGCGTTTAGTCTCAACGGATCACTCAGCAATACGCCGCCCCCCGATACCATTAAAGTAATAAAGGGCGGGAGAATCGGCGATTTGGCCAAACCCAAGGTATCAATGGAGAATTATGTATCAAAAGACGGATACAAAAACGACGGCAAGTGGTATGTCAGTACCGAGACATCGAACGACGGCGACAAAATGAATGTCCCGTTTAAGTTCAACAAAGACGGCGACGGTACTATCGTGAAAAAGGACGAAGTGCTGACACTGTTCTGGACCAATGAGAAAGCGATCTCCGTCCTCGAGTCGACCCGCGATATTCCCGTCGCCCGCCCACCGGAGTCCGCCGCAATCGTTCCGGTCGTCTCGTCGTCCGGCAGTTTGACGGCCGGTCCTAGCCCGGTCTCTAAATCTTCCGGTTCGGTCAGCTTCTTCCGCAGCGGCGCCGCGCTCAAAAACGGGAAGCTGTTTATCTACGACGCGTCAGGCAAAATTATCACAACGCTGATTGTCAACGATCCGTCCGGCGGCGCCAATAGACGCCCGGTGGCCAAATGGAATCTGCAGGACGCGAAAAACCGCAAAGTAGCCGAAGGCACTTATGTGGCCAGGGGCGTTATCACCACGAAGGCCGGTAAGACGGAGCGGGTATCCGTGCTTTTAAATGTGCGGGAATAGTGATGGCGTATTAACTAATTGATGAGAGTGGAGACGCAATACGTTGCGTCTCTACTGTTAATACGAAATTAATATGTAACCGATACGTAACAAGGATACGCGATGTCAGACTTTTTATCAAAAATAACCGCCCTGATACCCGGCAACCCGTTCGGCTCCGACGTCAACCACGATGTTGACTACGAGGCTTTGAAGTTCGAGATGGGGAAGCTCGGCGATATCGATGTCAAGACGGTGGAGTCGCTTTCCGTCAAGATACTCACGGAAAAGTCTAAGGATGTGAGGGCGCTGTCGTTTTTGGCCTACGCGATGCTCAGGATGGGCGACCACGGGCGCTTGGCCGATGTTTTTTGCGCCTTGGCTGATTATTGCCAAGATTGCTACGACGACATATTTCCGCGGCGCGACGGCGCGAAATTGTCGGCGCTGCGCTGGCTCTCCGAGGCGCGTTTCACAAGCGCCTGCCCCAAGGTCGACGCGTCGGCGCAAGACGCGGAACACGTCGCCAGGCTGCTGGGCGCGCTGTTGAAATTGAAGGGCGCGTTGGAAAAGCGGTTTTCGTCTGTCGGCGCACCGTTTCCGCTGTTGCTGTACAAGCGGGCGCTTGAGTGGGAGAGTTCCATAAAGAGCGCGCGGGAGACGGCGCCGGATATTGTATCCGCGTCAACCTATGGCGACGCTAAGAAGACGGACGCCGCGAACGCCGGGTTTGTATTGGCGGAGCGCGGCGGCCAAACGGCGAGCATGACTGTAAACGCGGATGGGCGTAAGGAGATCGCCAGGTGCTTGAGACGGATCGCCGAAGTATTGGAGATGGGAATATAATAGTTGGTATGGATTGATATATGTTGGTTCTTGTATGATAATGATTCCGGATTGGCTTCGCCGAGATAAACAGGTTGCGAGAGCGAAGCGACGAAGCAATCCGGTAGACAGCCGAATACGAACGTACAAACATAAAAAGAAAGGCGGTAAGAGATGGCGGGAAGTTTTCAAAACGAAATCCCTGCGGCGCGAATCAATCTGAAGCTCGATGTCGGCAAAGGCGACGCGCGTAGGAACATTGAGCTGCCGCTCAAGTTGCTTGTGATGGGCGACTTCACGGGACGCGAAAAGGAGAGCAGGATCGCCGATCGTGATAAGATCGCTATAGATAAAAACAACTTTCAGCAGGTCATGGCGAAGTTCGGCTTGTCTCTCTCGTTTACCGTGGAGAATAAGCTGAAGGGCGGCGGCGAGATGCCTATTACTATTCCTGTGACGTGCATGGACTCTTTCAGGCCGGAGTCTGTGGCCTCGGCGGTGCCGTCGTTGTGCCGGTTGCTCGCGGCGAGAAATTTGCTCAAGGATCTGAAATCGAACCTGCTTGACAACAGGGAGTTCAGGCGGCGGTTGGAGGAGCTGATCAAGAATCCGGAGGCGGCGCAGAATTTGCGGGCCGAGTTGCGGAAGATCGTTCCGGAGTTGGAAGGGTGAATATGGATCAAGCAGTTGAGATCAAGATAATTACTGGATTGCTTCGCTACGCTCGCAATGACCGTCATTGGCTTCGCCGAGATAAACAAGTCGCGAGGAGCGGAGCGACGAAGCAATCCGGAAATCAAGCAATCTATAAACAAAAGGAGAAAAAATGTCAGCAAATACCGCCGTTGCGGAAATGACCGATACCGTCATTGATACGGATGCCGGCGAGACAAAATCGTTGTCGGGTCTTGAGTACATATACCAGACTATGAACATCGCTCCGCCGTCGGGCGCGGTCGCCATTTCTAAGTACCGCAACCCGCAGGCGCTCGCCGAGAGCGGCGCCGGCGAGCGCATAGGCGCGGCCCTGGCTCTTTTTGTGGACGGCGTGACAGAAACTTCCGCCGTCATAGATAAAATCGACAAGGCGGTGCTGGATTGCCAGATCGCGGAGATTGACCGCCGCATATCTCTGCAGCTGGACGAGATACTCCACGCGGAGCCGTTCCGGCGCTTGGAGTCGGTTTGGCGCAGTCTGGATTTTCTCGTGCAGAGGACGGACTTTAGGAAGAACGTGAAGCTCAACATACTCGACGTCTCCAAGGAGGAGTTGGCCGAGGATTTTGAGGACGTTCCCGAGACTATCCAATCGGGTCTCTACAAGCACGTTTACACGGACGAGTACGACACGCCGGGCGGCGAGCCTTACGCGGCTATGATCAGCGATTTCGAGTTCGATTCCGGCGCGGCCGACGTCTCGCTCTTGCAGGAGCTGTCTAAAGTGGCGGCGGCGTGCCACTGCCCGTTCATCGGCGCGGCGACCCCCAAGTTTTTCGCGAAGGAGAGGGCCGTAGACCTCACCAAGATAGAGGATCTGCACAACTACATGGAGCGCTCGGAGTTTTTGCGCTGGAATTCGTTTAGGAGCGCCGAGGACAGCCGCTACGTGGGCCTCACGCTCCCGCGTTTCTCGCTGCGCCTGCCCTACGGGCCCGACACGCTGCCGGTCAAGGAGTTCGTGTACAAAGAGAATGTGGCCGGGCGTAACAGCGACAAGTATCTTTGGGGCAGCGCGGCGTTCGCGTTCGCCTCCAACATGGTTCGTTCATTCATAGATAACGGTTGGTGTGTTCAGATTCGCGGCCCCGAAGCTGGAGGAAAGGTAGACAACCTGCCGGTGCATGTATTCGACGCCGGACGCGGGACGGAGGTGAAGATACCAACCGAAATTTTAATTCCCGAAACCCGGGAGTTCGAGTTCGCGCAAGAGGGGTTCATCCCCCTCTCCTTCTACAAGAACAGGGACTACGCCTGTTTCTTCTCGGCGAACTCGGCGCAGAGGCCGCAGGAGTTCGACAACCCCATCGTCACCGCCAACATGCGCATAAATTCGCGGCTGCCGTACATCTTCCTGATATCGCGCATCGCCCACTACCTGAAGGTGATCCAACGCGAAAACATCGGGTCGACCAAGAGCCGCAAGGTTCTGCACGAGGAGTTGACAAGGTGGATAAAGAAGCTGGTGACGGAAATGAAAGATCCGGGGCCGGAATTAATAGCCACGCATCCGCTGAAAGACGCCGACGTGGACGTGAGCGAGATTGAGGACAATCCCGGCTTCTTCAGGGTCAGCTTGTCGGTCATCCCGCATTTTCAGATAGAAGGGATAGACATAAATCTGTCGCTTGTGTCGAAGTTGCCTAAGGGGAAGGAGTGAGCGGTTTTGTCATGATTATCATAATGATGGTTTATGGCAAAGCTCTCGTTGTTAATTGTCGGTAAATAGTAACGTATGGTTGTTGACCGTAAAGACCAACGGTTATAGATTTCAGCATAATCATTTAACTTTATAAAAAGGAGCTTGTATGAATCCACTTACTCGGCAGTGTCGGACGCTACTACTGGCGGCAACGGTAGGAGCGTTTTTTTCGGTAGGCGCAATTGCGCAAGGAGATACTGCGTACGTGCCGTTTGTCGTAAACGCAAAAGGTTCGGTGAAAGCGGCTTTCGTCTCGGAGGGTGCCAGGGGCGACGTACAAATACAAAAGGAATTATCCGTATGGGCGAATGAAGTGGATACGCTGAAACTCCCGCTCCAAAAAACAACCGGCATAGTGTACAATGCGCACAGCCGGACTAACGCCCCGGCTGTCATTCGCGCCAACGGCGGTAAGATTACCCTGAATTTACCCGCACAATCGTACAAAAACGCGGAAATATCACTTTACAGCGTAAACGGGAGAAAAGTCATGCGCCGCAATATCAATTCCGAAAACTCGATGAATAACATCCAACTCGGCAACATAGCAACAGGGACTTATTTGCTGTCGATTCGCGGCGATGGCAGCGCCTTGGCAACATCCCGCTTAACACACAGCGGCGGGAGCTTGAATATCGACGTAACATTAGGAGGCGAAGCCCGCTCCCCCGCCGCCCCGCGACAGGCAAAAAGCAATGCTACGGGTGAGGTGTGGACGATAAAAATCACCGCCGCCGGTTATGAAGATTCATCATATTCGCTCGCCGTATTAAGCGGTATAAACGCACGCCAAACGATAATTTTGCGTACATCCTACGAAGGAGTAAAGATAGGCCCTTATACATGGATGGCAAAAAACTCCAGTGTGGTAACATCTGTCGGTAAGTCTTGGTGCAGTGACGGAACCTCCAATTGTGAAAAATACGGCAGACATTACGACTGGGATGCCGCACAAGAAGCCTGCCCGACCGGTTGGCGCCTACCAACTCGACTGGAATGGGATAGGCTGGCGAGATTCGCTGGCGGAGAACTTGTAACAAAAAATACTGATCACGGTGAATGGCACACTTGGCTAAATGCGGGAAAAAATCTTAAGGCAAAAAGCGGATGGAAAGACAATAATGGAACAGACAGCCTAGGATTTTCGGCTCTGCCCGGCGGAAAATACGACCTATACGCCAACACGTTTTTGGATCAAAGAGCCAAAGGTTCTTGGTGGACATCCACAGAATACGATACGTATATGAGCTACGCCAAAGAAATGAACTCCGAAGATAACGATTTGGAAGAAATGCTCGTAAGTACGTGGATGGGTTGCTCGGTGCGTTGCATACAAAAGTAAACCGGATCATTGTTGTCGCCCCGAAAATGGGCGGCAACGCCACGCCCCGACAATATATAGTAAATTCAAACGCTTGTGTCGAAGTTGCCTAAGGGGAAGGAGTGAGCGGTGAAATATTGTCTGAATTAGGATTAGTAGGATTATAAGGATTATAGGATTAAAAACATCAATAAAAATACAAAAAAGAAAGGAATAAAAAAATGCCAACGCCAGCGTATATGTGGATGACCGACAATTCGGGGAATCCGGTGGAGGGGTCTGTGGACATTGAGGGGCGGGAGAAGAGCGTGGAGATATTCGAGTTTGAGCACGAGGTGCGCATCCCCACCGACCCCGATACCGGCAAGCTCACCGGGACGCGTAAGCACGAGGCTATACGCATACTCAAGGCGATAGACGCCTCGTCGCCCTATCTCTACAAGGCGGCTTGCGAGGGGCAGACCTTCAACGAAGTGACGATCCGGTGGTATCAGATAGACGACGCGGGGTCGGAGGCCGAGTATTTCAACCATAAGCTGGAGGGAGTGAAGGTCTGCTCGGTGCACCCGATAATGCACAACGTCAAGGACGCCTCAAAGGAGCGCTTCCAGCACTTGGAGGAGGTGCAGCTGCGCTACCAAAGGATAACCTGGACTTACGCCGACGGGAATCTGCAAGCCTCGGATTCTTGGAAAGACGGGCGCTAGGGAATCCCCCACGGACGGTGAATTAAATATGTCGTCCGTACCCTAGTCGCCCCAATTAAAAGAGACGATACGGGGCCGGTTTACCGACGGTCAAGTACGATAGGCTTGCTCCAGCTTAGCGTTCCGCCGCCTTGGTAAATAACGCTTACAGAACCTAAGCGCGGACCCTGTACGTCTCGTTTCTGTGGACAACTGCGGTTGCGGCGCGGGATTAGTCGTCCTTAACGCAACGAACCGAGTACCCGAAACTCTTTTGGTCGCCGTTCTCCTCTATATCGTCAGTGGTGCTCCAGTTCCGCGTGAGCCTAGTGTAAGCCCAGTCATAATTGATCTCCATAGACGCCCACCAATAGCCGCCATTGCCGCCACTCGAGAAATCACTTCCGTCGGATGCCCAGAAGCCGCCGGGCAATGCGGAAAATCCGTACTCGTCCGTACCGTTACCGCCGCTCCCATCATTCTGAATATTCCACCCGCTTTTTGATTTCAGCTTCTTACCGGCGCCTATCCAATCAGTAACGCCATACTCCTCATTATACATTCTCACACCTCCTACCGCCTCTCCCAAAATATCCCAATCTTTGCGAGACGACAAGCGCCAACCGCTTGGGCAAACCGTCATAGCCGCATCCCAATCGTACAACCTCCCGTATGTATTGCACATACTAGGATTATCGTCGTAACACCAAGCATTACCTGTTGGCGGTTGATATTTCAGATTCTCCGCCATCCACGTAGCGTCGCCTATCTTTACCGTCTTGTAAGTCTTACTATCTCTGCTGTCGGTGAACGTGCCTTTAACCACTGTGCTCGGGTCGACATAACCGCCCCCGCCGCTCCCGTCAGCCTGCTCAAACACCGCCGTCACCGTCACCGCGTTCGCCGGCATCACAAAAAAAGTCGTCGCGCTGCCAGGGTCGTAAAGATTCACGCCGTTGCTTGCCGTCGTCCAAGTTTTGAACTTCTGGCCGGCCGGCGGCGTTCCCGCCGTTATGGTAACTCTATCGCCGGCCGCGTAGCTGCCGCTAACGGTTGCGCCGGTACCGGCGCTTAAAACGTTCACCGGATATGTCGGCGGCGGCGGCGGCGGCGTCACGCCCCCGTCTTTAAGGCACCGCACATTTAAGCCGCTCTTCTTATTTATCTCACTGTTGATATTTTCGCCTATCCGTACTAGGTCATAGGAAGACATGTTCACGTAGTATGCCGTATCGCCGGAATTCCCCGACTCGGAGTTCGTCCACCAATAGCCTCCCCCTCCTCCGCCGCCATCGGAACGATACGTAGAATTGCCGTCGAGTTCGCTGTAGCCTCCGGGCAGGGCCGAAAAACCGTACTTGTCGGTACCGTTGCCGTCACGATCGGAGTATTTATCGTCCCAGCCGCGTGTCGATTTCAGCGCCTTGCCCGCCGCGGCCCCTCCCGCCGCGGTCACCAGCCATCTCCACTCCGCGGTGTCCGGCAAGTGCCAGCCTGTCGGGCAAGCCGTCTTCGCCGCGTTCCAGGTATACCATCTGCCGTACGTTGCGCAGCCGCCGTCGTTGCTGGCGGTGCACCAAGAGTTATCCACCGTACGGTTCAGATTTTCCGCCATCCATGTCATACCGCCTATTTCCGTTGTCCTGCATGAATCGGCGGTTCCGTTTACCCCGCATTTATTAGGTTTGAAGGCGGGCGGCGGCGGCGGCGAGGCGTTACTGCCGCCTTCTATGCACCGCACGGAGAAGCCGAATAGCTTGTGGTAGTATTCCGAGAATATGCGATGGGCGATAGCCATGAAGTAGGCTTTGTCGCTATTATAGTCATCATGCTCGGATGTCCACCAATAGCCGCCGTAGCCGGAATTGATGTAATCGCCGCCGAGATCGCGGGCGCCGCCGGGCAGAGCCGAAAAACCGTAATCGTCCGTTCCGTTACCCATTACAATATTTGGATAGTCCGGGTCTTTATACGAAATCCAGCCGTTTTTCGCCTTCGCCTTATTATAAGCCGCCTCAAAGCCGCCCATCGCTTCTGTCAATTGTTTCAAATCCTCAAAATTAGGCAGCCGCCACCCGGTCGGGCAGGCATCCATCGCGGCGTTCCAAGTATACAGCCTCCCGTACTTTTTGCAGCTGTCGGGGCTGTTTTCATAACACCAAGAATTGCCCATCTCATGATTCATATTTTCCGCCATCCACGTTTGGCGGCCTATCTTCATCGTCCTGTATTTTTTACCGTCTCTGGTGTCGATTGCGGTGCCGCCGCTCGCGACCACCTTTTTAAACTTCGCCGTCAGCGTCTTGCTTCCGTTCATCGTTAGCGTCAGCGCCGCGCTTTTAGACGTATCCGCCCCCGCCCATCCCGAAAACTCGTAACCCGGCGCCGTCACGGCTCTCACGTCTATCTTAGAACCGAATGATAACGCCGGCATAATTCCCGCCGTCGCGGTATTGTTGACGAATACCGCGCCGCCGTCAACGGGGTTTGTGTTGACCGTGAGTGTGCATAACGATGGTTTGAACATGGCGACGAGCGTTTTACTTTCGTCCAAATTAATGTCGACGGAGAGCGAAACGCCGGTTGACGCTACCAGCCATTTTTCAAACGTGTAGCCCTTGTTCGCGTTTGCGGTTACGTTCACCGTCTTCGTGGTTGGGCTGTAGGTTCCGATTTCGGGGTCGGGGCCGCCGTTGGGGATGCGGTCGAGGGTGCCGCTGTTTTCGGGAAATACGGCTGTTACGAGCGTATGCCTGCCGTCGCCGGGGTCGGTTGGTTTGAAAATGGCGACCAACGTTTTATTGCGGTTCATTGTGACTTTCTGTATGGGGTTTTTGGACGTTTCCGTCCCTTCCCAGCCTATGAAGGTGTACTTGTCCGCCGCCGTCGCGTTTAGGACCATATCGCTTCCCGCCGCGTACGTTGTCGAATTCGGGTTGCGTGTCACCGTGCCGCCGATCGCGGGGATCTCGGCGGTCGTGAGGGTGTACCCGCCGCACGGGGAGCCTGACTTGACTACGGATCCGTCGTAGCACTTTGTGCCGACGGTGTTTCCGACGGTGTCGCAACCGCTCGTAAGCGGGTTGTAGGTGCTTCCGCCGCATTTGTTGTACGTCTTGTTGCCGAAGCAGAATTGGTAATCGGGGTCGCACCGTTCCCCCTTGCCGCAGTAGTCTGGCACCTTTTCGCATGTGAAGAGGGCGGCGGCGGATAGGAGGCAGAGCAGGATGCCGACGTTTGCGTTTCTTGACGGTTTCATGTTATATCTCGCTTTCATTCGAATCAGATCTGCCTATGTTTTTATCTTATAATCCTATCAGGTCAACCTATATTTATCCTAATTATCCTAATTAATCCTTTAAATCCTACGAATCCTAATCTAAAAAGCGATGTGAATGACGACTCCCGACGCAATCAGCGCCCCGCCCGCAATGTACGCGGCGTTGCGTCTCGTTGCGGCTCTGTCGGCTTCCGGGTAGTCTTCTTCCTCATTAAGTTTTATCACGTTTCGGTTTTCGATATACCCGTACCCGAGCGCCAGCAACCCGAAGATGTCGAGGCTTACGGCTACGCTGCGGAATATCGTTTTTCTCAGCGCGCGTTGCTGACGCGTCTTGTCGGCTTCCAGCAGTTCCAGGGCTATGTTCCGTCCTACACGGGTCATTTCGTTGGCGTCTTTCAGGCTGCTGGTAGCCGTGACGGAGCGCATAATTTCAGCCGTGACGATGTCGACAAGGCGCGTGTCCAAGTAGTATCGTTTGCCTACCGGGTTTATGTTGGATATGCACAGATATTGCACGCCGAGCTGGTGCCCTATCGCTTTTATCTGTTCGTCGTCGACCGCGCCGCTGCGTTGGTAGACGTGTTCGCGGTCCAACTGGGCGAGGATCGCCTCGGTGCGGTCTACGGCGGTGTATTTATCGCTTTCGCTCATGACTCTGGCCAGTTCTCCGCCCAAGATATTGTGGACGCCTTTTGCGTTTTTGGGTTCATTGCCGGCCATGTAGACGGCGACCGTTTGTTTGCCTTGCGCCGCGGTATCGGCCGGTGCGCCGTTTATCGGGGCCGCCTGAATTTCGGGCGCGGCGGGGCCGGGTACGGAGGTCTCGAACGGCGCGGGCGGCGTCGGGGCGGTCGTGATGTTCGTTTCGGGCGTCGGCGGCGCTTGCGGAGCGGGGGCGCGTCTGCCGAGCATTTTTTCCACGACCGTGTTGGCGGCCGCGGTGAGGTCTTGCGCCGTATTCAGCGGGCCGGAGTATTCGCCGTTCAATTTAGCTGCCCCGGTTTCTGTATTTAGCATTCGGGCAAATATTGTGAAGTTGCCGGGAGCGCCGAACGCCGGGGTTAGCGAGGCCACGCAGATGTATTTGATGCCGAATTGCCGGCCTATGTCGGAGAGCCGGTTGTCGTCTAAGATGATTTGCCGCCGGGACATATCGCTTGCGGTGTTAAAGAACGTGGCGGCGTTTTGGTGGGGTATGCAGGCCCCGCTGTTGACGAGGGCGGCGAGCAGAGAGTTGCCTAGAACGGTTCTTTCGTTGTCGGCGGCGCCGCCGGTCACGTGGACGACGACGCGCCGAGGGAAATCCGGCCTGTTAGGGGCGGCGGCGGGCGGCGGCTCTTGTGCGGGCGCGGCATAGGGCAGAAGAAGCGTCAGCGTGAGGCTTATTAGCAATAATAATCGAGATATCAGCAAAACGCCTCCCGCAAAGCCGCAAGGTCCAACTGCGGGTATACCGGGAACCTGTCTAAGAGCGTTTTTATCCGCGTTCTTGCCTCTTTGACAGTTTTGACGTCGGTTTTGTACTTTGCTTTGCTCGGTTTTCCGGCGTTTTCGCCCTCCGTGACCGTTTCCGGCTTGGTATTCGACAGGACAAGTTTTATCACGGCGGCGATCTCTTTCATTTCGGCGTCGCCCATTCCGAGCGTCGTCGTCGCCGGGGTTCCGATTCTCAGGCCGCTTGTGTACCAGGGGCCGTTTTTGTCGTAGGGCAGGGAGTTGCGGTTCAGTGTGACGCCGCACTCGCGCAGGGCGCTCTCCGCTTGGCGGCCTGTCAGGCCGAAGGGGGTGACGTCTATCAGGAAGAGGTGGTTTTCGGTGCCGCCGGTGGCGATAGTCATGCCTTCGGCGACGCAATATTTGCTCATCGCGGCGGCGTTTTTCACTATGGATTCGGCGTATTTTTTGAATGACGGGGCGTTTGCCTCCGTGAGCGCAACGGCTTTAGCGGCCATGACGTGGCCCAGGGGGCCGCCCATGACCAGCGGGCAGCCTTTGTCCACGCTTTCGGCGAACTCTTCGGTGCAGAGCACTATGCCGCCGCGCGGTCCGCGCAGCGTCTTGTGGGTGGTGGTGGTGACCACGTGTGCGTGCGCCACGGGGTCGAAGTCGCCGGTGAGCGCCTTGCCGGCCACTAATCCGGCGAAGTGCGCCATGTCCACCATGAACACCGCCCCCGCCTTGTCGGCGATCTCCCGCATTCTGGCGAAGTTGACCTTCCGGGGGTAGGCGCTGTACCCGGCGAGGAGTATCAGCGGCTTGATCTCCAAGGCCATACGCTCGATCTCGTCGTAGTCGAGAAGGCCGGTCTCCCTGTTCACGCCGTAGCTGTAGGCGTCGAACATCTGGGCGGAGACGTTGTGGCGGTAGCCGTGGGTGAGGTGCCCGCCGGAGTAGTAGTCCATCCCCAGCAGGCGCTGGTTGCCGACCTTGGCCCGCAGCTTGTTCCAATCCTCGCGGTTCAGCTTGGATGGGTTGGCCTCTCCCATCTTCGCCAGCTCGGGTTCGGATACGCGCGTGGACAAAATCGCCCAGTAGGCTATGAGGTTCGCGTCGGCGCCGCTGTGGGGCTGGACGTAGGCGTGTTTCGCGCCGAAGAGTTTTTTGGCTTGAGCTACGGCGTAGGACTCTATGGCGTCTATGTTGTCGCAGCCGGCGTAGAAGCGGTGGTCGGGGAAGCCTTCGGCGTACTTGTCGGTGAGGAGGTTGCCCATTGCGAGCTGTACGGAGAGGGAGCAGTAGTTTTCGCTGGCGATGAGCTTGAGGTTGGCGCGTTGGTCGGCGAGTTCTTTGACGATGCCGGCGGCGACCTTAGGCGCGACGGTTGCGGTTAGTGAGAGGTTGGCCAGGTAGGCAGCCGTGCCGGTATCAATGCCGGCGCGGGCGTTTTTGGCGATGTAGTCGGTCAGGGCGTTTTTCGGCGTTAAACTCACCGCGGCGGCTTTCGGCGCTTTCTTAGCCGTTTTCGCCGTTGCTTTCTTAACCGTTTTTTTAGCCGCTTTCGCCGGTGTTTTCTTCGCCGCCGCTTTCCTAATCGCTTTCTTTTGTTTTAGTTTCGGCGTTTTCTTAGCCGTTTTCTTCATCGCTTTCTTCAGCATTTTTTATCCCCCCAAGTTACTAGCGGATTCGTTTTAATAGCAAAAAAGCCCCCGGCGTCTACTATAACCGGGAGCTTTATGTTCATTGCGTTAGGGCCGGTTTGGTTTCAATCATTCTTTTTTCTTGACTTGGTTGCCTAAATAATCCGACTTTAGGCTGATCCTGTAATATAGGAAGTCCGGCGTTCTGAACCGTTCGGGCACGAACTTCTCTTTAAGCTCTTCTTGGCCGGTGACGCCGTCCGCTGACTTAGAGAGCTTGACCACGATGACCTTCGAGTCGCTCTTAGGCGGAACGACCACCTCCAGCTCAGTCCCCTCGGCAAGCTCGATGATGTCGCCGTCAGTATGGTCGATTTTAAAGTCTTTACCGTCCGCGGTAAGCTCGCCGTAGGAGGCCTCAAAGCGCTCCCTTTCGAGCGTTTGGGTAACAACCAGTATGTCGCCCTCTTTAAGCCCCGAATTGCCCCCGCCCCCGCCGCCGCAACCGCCGGCGAGCATTACAGCCGCCGTTGTCAGAATTATCGCACTGAATCGATTCACAAAATCCTCCTTGTAAAAATGTTATTTATGGCCAAAACGCATGATATCGCCTGGTCGTTAATATCACTAACCTAATAAAAAATAGTTTTTAGGGTGCGCGGAATGCAAATTTTTTTGAAAAAATTAAAAATCAAAATAATAAAGTCAAAATCTTTAAAAAATTGCGGGGCTGCGGGATATTTAGTATATTTAGGTATAGGGCGCGGTCAGCGGTTGAGCGGAGTCGAAACCGTCGTCTTTAATTCTTTCGGTTTAGGGGCGCGTTATGGCCGGTATATCCGTTAGTGCTGAAAGTTTCCTCCGTAAAATCGGCGGGGGATCCGGGGCGGGCGCCGATAGGGACGCTCGGGACGACCGGAGGCCTGCGGGGGGCGTCGCCGGAAGGCGGCTGCCGGTGGACGAGTATATTGCGTCGCTGCCGTCGCGGGCCGCGTTTATCGGGGGGAAGACTTTGGAGACGCTTACATCATTGCCGCCTGTGCCGCAGCGGAAGGGGCAGGGCGTCAACGGCGCCGATAACGCCGGAGGCGTGGGGATAGGTATCAATACAATCGGCAGAATTGGGATAGGCGTTGATAATAACAACGCGGGCGGGGCTGGGATAGGCATCAGTACCTTTAATACGGTTAATACTATTGATACCGTTGCCGACGAGGCTGTTGATGAGGACGATACGGAAGAGGCAGACGAAGCAGCGGACGAGAAGACGGACAGGGTTGCGGATGAAAACGATAACGCCGGCGTCGGTACCGATAGGGCCGCGGGGGAGCTTACCCCTGAGGAGCAGGGCGTCGTAAACGAGCTTAGAAACATCGACAGAGAGGTTAGGGCGCACGAGCAGGCCCACGTCTCGGCGGGAGGGGCCTATATCCGCGGCGGCGTGTCGTATCAGTACCAGCGCGGGCCGGACAACAAAAGATACGCGGTGGGCGGCGAGGTGGGTATAGATACCTCGCCGGAACGTGACAATCCCGGGGCCACGATAACAAAGATGCAAGCCGTCCGCGCCGCCGCTTTGGCCCCCAGCGACCCGTCGGCCCAAGACAGAGCGGTAGCGGCCGCGGCCGCCCGCAACGAAAGCAATGCAAGAGCGGATTTGGCCGAAGAAGAAAAAACTATATGAACTTAGCCACCATTCTGACAACCTCGCGTATCATAATCGCCCCGATCTTCGCGATGGTCTTCGTCCACGGCTACCGCTCCGACTCCACGAGCGTATCGTGGATATATATATGCTTCGGGCTGGCGGTGCTGATAGAGCTATCCGACATGTTCGACGGGATGGCCGCCCGCGCCCGCAAACAGGTCACAGACTTCGGCAAGGTCTACGACCCGATAGCCGACAGCGTTTCGCGGCAAACGGTCTTCATATCGTTCATGTACACCGGCATCATTCCGCTGTGGATGTACATGGTATTCTTCTACCGCGACGCCTTTATGCAGTTATTGCGGATTGTCTGCGCCTCCGGCGGCTACGTTCTGGCGGCGCGTATGTCGGGCAAAATCAAGGCCGTATTGCAGGGAATAGCCGCTTTCTGCATGTTGGCGGTGATACTCGCCCAGCGGATGGAGGCGCCGTGGATGCCGGCGCCGAAACCGGAGTGGCTTTGGGATCTTTGGGGGCACGATCCCGGGTACTGGGTTATGCTTGTCGTGGCGGCCTATACGCTTATCTCCGTCGTCGACTACGTGATACCGAATAGGGCGCTTATCGCTAAGATGATGCGGAACAAGAGTTAACCCCATAATGGCTAAACGATTATTGTCAGACTCCTTCGGATTTTACTCGGTATTGACCGACCCGCTTAAAGGGTACGCCAGCCTGACGTCGTTACTTGTCGATTACGGCGTATCCGCCGTCCAATTGCGGATGAAAGGCGCGCCGCGTGAGATTGTTGCCGACACCGCTTTACAAATGCGAAAAATCACGGAGGGGACGGATACGTTGCTGATTATTAATGACGATCCGCAAATAGCGGCGGAAGTAGGGGCGGACGGTGTCCATATAGGTCAGGGCGACATGCCGTATAACGATGTCCGGGCGATTGTCGGGGACGATATGCTGATAGGGGTGTCGACGCATAATCTGCAACAAACGATAAACGCCTGCCAATTACCGGCTGACTATATCGGCGTGGGGCCGGTCTTCGCGACGCCGACAAAGAAAATTCCGGATCCGGTGATAGGGATTGACGGAATGAGAGAAATGGTGTCGGCGTCAACCGTTCCGGCGGTGGCTATCGGCGGTATCAAATTGGAGAACCTGCCCCGCGTCTTAGCGGCGGGGGCTAAAAACTTTTGCATGGTCAGGCAGTTGACGCAAAGCGAAAATCCGAAATCGGTACTGGAAGAGATTATGAAGTTCTCCTGTAGACCGTCCGCCCCTCCAAAATAGTGGCGGCGACCGCCCCTGTAAGCTCCATTCCGATAAACGCCGAATTTCTCGCCTTGGAGAAAAATTTCGCCGGGTCAACCGTCCACCGCGCTTCCGGATCAATCAGCGTCACGTCCGCCGCCGATCCCTCTTTCAGCGTTCCGCCCGACAATCCGAGTATCCGGTTGGGAGCTACGCTCATCCTCTCCGCCATCTGAGTCGGCGTCAATAATCCCTTATTGACAAGAACCGTAAGCACAAGACCGAGCGACGTCTCCATGCCGATCACGCCGAAAGCGGCGTTGTCGAACTCCACGTCCTTCTCCTCGGGAACGTGCGGGGCGTGGTCGCTGGCTATGGCGTCTATCGTCCCGTCGGCAAGACCGGCTATCACCGCCTCCCTGTCGGCGGCGGTGCGCAGCGGCGGGTTCATCTTCTTGTTCGTATCGTAGAGGCCTACGTCCTCGTCGGTGAGCGTGAAGTAGTGCGGGCAGGTCTCCGCCGTAACGTTTACGCCGCGCTGTTTGGCCTCCCTGACAAGGCGCACCGATCCCGCCGTCGACACGTGCGCTATGTGCACCCTGGCGCCGGTGTACTCCGCCAGCAGTATGTCTCTGGATACGGCGATGGTCTCGGCGACGACCGGGATGCCCCTGACGCCGAGGCGCGTAGACGTCGGCCCTTCGTTCATGTGGCCTTTGGCGCTGAGCGTAGGCTCCTCGCTGTGGCATATCACTGGTATGCCGAAGGACTTCGAGTAGTTGAAGGCGTTGCGCATAACGTTCGCCTTGGCCACGGGTTTCCCGTCGTCGGATACCGCGACGGCTCCCGCTTTGACCATCTCGCCTACGGGGGCGAGTTCCTCGCCCTCGAGGGCCTTGGTTATCGCGCCTATGGGATAGATGCGGCAGGGGCAGTTTTCGCCGCGCTGGATCACGTAGCGGATCTTGGAGGCCTCGTCTAGCACCGGGCTTGTGTTTGGCATACAGGCCACCGCGGTGAACCCGCCCGCCGCCGCCGCTTGGGCGCCGGTCGCTATCGTCTCCTTGTCCTCCCTGCCGGGTTCGCGGAGGTGGACGTGCATGTCCACAAGGCCGGGGACGACCCACAAACCGGCGGCGTCGATCACATCGACTTCGTTCTCCTCGCGCTCCGGAAACAGTTCGCTCGGAGTCAGCGGCTTATTATTCCGGAACAAGGCCTCCGCGTCGTCAGCCCCGTCGCCTGGAAAGAGTTCGCCGCACAGCGACTTGACGAACGGTCTGTCAATTACCGCCTTGACGACGCCTTTGTCGATCGCTACCGTCCGAGGCCCGTCTATACCGGAGACCGGGTCTATCACACGGCCGTTCGTGATAACGAGCGGCCTCGCTTGAGGTTCGTTACCGCGCGGGTATTCGACACTGCCGACTCCTTTATTAACCATTTTCCCCTCCCACACCCCCAAGCAAGTACAGCGCCGCCATCCGAACGGCGACCCCGTTTGTCACCTGATCCAATATCACCGAATTGCCGGAATCCGCCACGTTGGACGCCAGCTCCACGCCCCTGTTGATAGGGCCGGGGTGCATGATCACCACCTCTTTCTTCATCCGCGACAACATCTCCATATCGAACCCGTAGCGTTCGCGGTACTCGTGCACTGAGGGGAAGACCGCGCTCGATTGGCGCTCAAGCTGCACGCGCAGCAGCATCACCACGTCCGCCCCGTCGAGCGCCTCGTCAATATTATCCGTAACCGGTACCCCAAGAGAGTCCGTATGCTGCGGCAGAAACGTCGGCGGGCCGCAGAGCGTCACGTTCATGCCCATCGTCTTCATCCCCCAGGCGTTTGAGCGGGCCACGCGGCTGTGGAAGATGTCGCCGATTATCGCGACTTTTAACCCCTCAAGGCGTCCGAGTTTCTGGCGTATGGTCATCATGTCCAGCAGCGCCTGCGTGGGGTGCTCGTGCAGCCCGTCCCCGGCGTTTACGATCACCGCGTTGGTGCACTGCGTCAGGAAATACGGCACACCGGCGCAGGGGTGCCGCACCACCACCATGTCTATCTTCATGGCCTCTATGTTCTGTATGGTATCCCGGAGGCTCTCGCCTTTATTGACCGAACTGGTTGACACGCTGAAATTGAGGGGGCTTGCGGATAAACGTTTTTCGGCTAATTCAAAGGATATCTTCGTCCGCGTGCTGTTCTCGTAAAACAAATTCACAATCGTCATCCCCCGTAGCGGCGGGACCACCTTTACGTCCCTCTGCAGCACTTCGTAAAAATTGTCGGCGGTGTCGAGTATCAGCGTGATATCCTCGCGGGAGACCCCTTCAAGGCCGAGCAGGTGCTGTATTTGCAAGCTCATTGACTGTCCTCCCCCTCAAGCTCCATTAGCCAGAGCGAATCCTCCCCGTCGAGTTCGCTCACCCTGAGCGCGACCTCCTGCGTCGGGGAGGTGGTGATCTTTCTGCCCACGTAGTCGGCGCGGATGGGCAGTTCGCGGTGCCCGCGGTCTATCAGCACGGCCAGCTGTATCTCTCGCGGCCGCCCGTGATCCATCAGCGCGTCGAGCGCCGCCCGCACGGTGCGCCCCGTGAAGAGGACGTCATCGACCAGAACGACGCTCTTCTCGTTTATGTCGAAGGGGATGTCGGTCACCCTGACCTCCGGCTGCCGGAGGCGCGAGCGGTAGTCGTCGCGGTAGAGGGTGGTGTCTAAAATGCCGGTCAAAAGCGGCGCGGCGACCCCCGCCATGGCGGTGATCTTAGCCGCTATCCGCTGCGCCAAAAACACCCCCCGCGACTGCATCCCGACGATGCAGACGCCCCCCAAATCGCCGTGCCGCTCCAGAATCTGGTGCGAGATACGGGTGAGGGCGAGGTCTAGGGCGTGGGCGTCCATTATCAGTTCGATTTTTTTCATGCTGTTATAATAAATACATTAGGGGCGGGGGTAAAGTCAAAATATTGTGCGTACTCTAACATATTTATTATATTATGTATGTACGTTATCCCAAACTCCAAAAAAAGCGGCTATTGTGAATATAAAAAAAACAACGACCGTAAAGAAAACCGCAAAAAAGGCGGTTGCGAAAAAAACCTATCCGTCGGCGAAGAAAAACTTCCCGAATCAAAAAAGGATCACGGTTAATGAATTATTTGCGGTTCTTGAGGCCTCTATTCGGAAGCTCTCCGCCGAAAACGCGAAGACGGAAGCCTCTATCCGTGAGCTGTCTATAGAAAACCGAAAGACGGCGGCGGAAGTCAGAAAAGTAACGAAAACCCTAGACGAAAGTTTCGGCGGCATAAGCCGGAGGCTTGGCAGGTTGACCGAGCTTGTCGTTGTTCCTAAAATACGCTTCAATATGAATGAGCTAGGTCATAATTTTGAATCCTCAAAAGTTGACATGTTGATCCGCGGCGTCGTCGGCGGAAGAAAAGAAGATATTGCCGAAGTGGATATGCTTTTATACGGTCTTACAGAGGCTATGGTGGTTGAAATAAAAACGCGGCTGAAAGATCACCATGTGAAAGATCATATTGATCGTTTGCAGGATTTGCGTGATAACGAAGACGACGCGGGTATTAAAGACAAGAAACTATTTGGAGCGATGGTTGGTATCGTTGTGGATGATTTAGCAAGGGAGGTTGCGAAGAGAAACGGTTTGTACGTTGTGGAAATACGCGAGGAAGAAGGAAAGCTGATCATAGATAAACCTGAAACGTGCCGGACATGGTAGGTTTGCCGGCCGCCGCGCTCGCGACCGCTGCCATGATCATTGGCCTTAATTGCGGGGCCTTATCCAAAAAAAATTAACACCTCGCCCGTCGCATTATTTATATTAATTAATCAGGTGTTGGGGGTACCGACATTACCGGCACTAAGGAGGCAGGGCCATTGAAACCTAAACAGACGCTTACCGCTTTAACCGCCCTATGGGTGCTTTTGGTTCTTTTGGAGGGGGCATCCTCTCTGATTCGCCGCTGGTATACCCGCAATATGGGCGCCGTTGCGCGTGCCGTTAGCGGGGCGGTCAGTTTTGGGAAGATGGCCTCCATGGTCGTCTTGGCGCTTTCGAATGTGTTGCTCTTTTTGCGTCATGTCGACGAAGATACCCGCGGCGGCGAGGGCCAGGCCGCCGCAGATATCGAGGGGTGACGGCACGATGCCCAACCAGCCAAGCATAGTCTACTTAGACAACAACGCCACTACGCGCGTGGCTCCGGAAGTGGTTGAGGCCATGATGCCGTATTTCGGCGACAGCTACGGCAACCCGTCGAGCATCTACCGCTTTGGCGGGATGGTGCGGCGGCACGTGGAGCGGGCCCGCGAGCAGGTCGCGGCGCTTATCGGGGCCTCGCCGGAGGAGATCGTCTTCACATCCTGCGGGTCGGAGGGCGACAACATGGCCCTCAAGGGCTTCTTCCAGGAGCACGGGGAGCGTACCCATATCGTCACGACGGCGGTGGAGCACCCGGCGGTTCGCAATACCGCCCGATTTTTGGGCGGGCGCGGGGCGAAGGTCACGGAGCTTGCAGTGGACGGTGAAGGAATGTTGCCCGAAGACGCGCTCGCGTCGTTAGAGGTCAGCCCCGATACCGTTGCCACCGTTATGTGGGCGAACAACGAGACGGGGGTGGTCTTCCCCATACGCGAGCTTTCCGAGGCGGTCAAGGCGCGCGGCGGCTTCTTCCACACCGACGCGGTGCAGGCGGCCGGTAAAACGGTCATAGACGTTAAGAAAGTCCCGGTCGACATGCTTGCCTTCTCCGGCCACAAATTGCACGCGCCCAAGGGCGTCGGGGCGGCCTACTTTAGGAAGGGGACGCCTGTCAAGGCTATCCTCCACGGCGGCCACCAGGAGGGCGGGGTACGCGCCGGAACGGAGAACGTCCCCTACATTGTGGGTCTGGGACGCGCCTGCGAGCTTGCCGCCGAGCGCATAGCCGACGAAAACACAAGGGTACGCGCTCTGCGCGACCGTTTGGAAAAGGCGCTATTGGAAAAGTGCGCCGGGGCGAAGCTGAACGGCCACCCCGCGGAGCGCCTGCCGAATACGACCAATATCAGCTTCGAGAACATAGAGGGCGAAGCGATACTCCTCCACTTAGACGAGGTCGGGATAGCCGCCAGCTCCGGCTCGGCCTGCACCACCGGTTCATTAGAACCCTCCCACGTGATGATGGCTATGGGCATACCGTACAACTACGCCCACAGCTCGATCCGGTTTTCGTTTAGCGTCTACAACACCGACGAGGACGTGGACAGGGTGATTGCGGTTATGCCGGGGATAGTGGAGAAACTGAGAGGGTTATCGCCGTTCGTTTAAAGAATAAAGTCAAATTCTTTAAATCAAAATCTTTTTTAGACGAAGCCTTCGGCTTCATAGATAAATGCGGGGCTAAACCCCGCATTTTCAGTCAAAATCAACGTCAAAATCACAACTGCTAAAACTACCTCACAAACGATACCATCGACCTATAGACATCTGCGCCGGCGCGGTTTTTAACCACTACGAAGTAGTGGCCTGCCGGAATGCCAGCCGCGTTCAATGCCAGGCCGTTTTGGGCGGCTATGCTTTTTACAACTTTGCCTCGGGTGTCGTAGAGCGATACGCTCGAACCGGCTTCGATCGGACCGCGCAATTGCACGCCCGAGGAGGTCTTCACTAGCGACCACGATGTCTGTCCGGTAAGGGACGGTACGTTGCGGACGGCCGTCGCCTTGCCGATATCCTCGAGTTTCACGTCGTTCAAGTACCACGTGCCTGTTTGATCGCCGCATTGGAACAGCAGCCTGGCGTTTGTCACGCTGGCCTTGGTAAAGTCGAACTCCGTTTTGTACTCGGTCATCGTTGTTGTGAGCGACGCCTCAAACGGGGTCATGTATGCCGTTATGGTATTGCTGCTGGTCACCGCGGCGACCAGTTTCCTGCTGCCGCCGTCCGCCTTCGCCTTGAAAGAGAGCCTATACCTTTTGCCTTGGGTGAGCGATATGTCGCCTTGGGTGATGTACGCGCTCTTGCTGTCGCCCGCCGTGGCCTTTGTGATGCTGACTTTCAGCCCTTGGGCGTCCACGGCAATGGCCGGGGCGAGGTCTCCGGTGCTTGGGGATTTAACCCAACTGGTAAGATCGGTGAACTTGCCGTTTTGGATGAGGTTCCCGGCTTCGGAAAATACCGCCTTGACGCTTTTGTCGGCGTATACAGGTTCTAGGGTTATGGGGTTATCTTTTCCGGTGACGGCGCCGCTCCAACTCACAAACTCCCAGCCCGCGGCGGGGGTGGCGGTAAGTTTAACCGGTGTTCCGTGGCGATGTTTGCCGCCATCCGGCGCCGGGGACTGGGCCACTGTGCCGCTACCGTCGGTAGTCACTGTGACGCTCCACTTTTTTGTGGCGTATTCATTGAGTTTGCCTTTGATGTATGTGCCGGATTGGCTTGTGGACCAATTGGAACCGTCCCCGCTGGCGCCGCCGGCCAAAGCGGAAGATTCCTCCGAGGCGCTGACCGACCAGTTGCACCATCCTATGCTGAATTTGTCAAGCACCCCGAACCACTGGGTCGCTTGGTCAAACCCGTATTTGCCCTTGCCGGTTGCTTCCGTGGTGCCGAATTCGCTCACGTACACCGCGTGACCGGCTTTGATCATGTTGCCGATCTGGCCGGCTTTGTCTAGACCGTGATTGACGTCGCCCGAGTAGAAGTGGAGCGTGTAGGCCAAATTGTCTCCGGGAACCGGATTCTTCTGGGCCGGTTCCAGTTTCAGGCAATAGAAAGGCGTTCCGATGAGAATCACGCCGTTCGCGTTTTTACCCCTGATGTACTTCACCATTTCCACCGCGTACGGTCTTACCGTGTTGTCCCAATAGGGTTGATGGTTGGCTGAAAAATCTTCGCTCCCTATCGGCTCGTTAAATATTTCGTAAATGATGTTCGGCTTGTTCAGATAGTTTGAACCTAAGTAGTTGTCAAAGAAATTCTTAGCCGTTTGCACCTCATTGTTGGCGGTATGCGAATGGTAGTCGAGGATAACATAGATACCCTTGTCTATAGCGGCGTCCACAATGGTTTTTATCCTGCTGTTGTTGCCTTGCGGTCCGCTGAACGCGGCGCGTATTACGTCCACATTCCAATCGCTTACAAGTTTATTGACCGCCCCCGCAGTGTAAAACATATATCCGTTCCAACCGTCCCTGTCCCAATAGAAGCTCATCCCCCTGAGCGCGACGGGATTTCCGTTTTTATCGACTATTCTAGCGTCTTTAACGCTAAGCTGCCCATACTTGGCAACCGGGCTTCCGGCAGGCTGCGCGAACAGCGTCCCGCACAGCGCGGTTACGGCAAGCGCCGCGCCGACAAGCATATTAATCTTTCTCTTTCTTATCATCGTTAATTCTCCTCTATTGTGATTTTTTCCGGATTGCTTCGTCGCTTCGCTCCTCGCAATGACGTCATTGCGAGCGAAGCGAAGCAATCCAGACGTTCGTTCCGCAATCAAAATCGTCTTAAACCTTACCGCGCCATCGTGAACTTCGACTTATATATCTCCGCGCCCGCGTTGTTCCTTACGACCAGCAGGTAGTTGCCGGCCGGGGCGTTTACCGCGCCGGAGCTAAGATTCATACCGTCGACCGCCGCCATGCTCCTGACCAATTTACCGCGCGTGTCGTATATGGAGACCTCGGCTCCGCTCTCCGCGGGGCCGTGCAGTTGCACGCCCGCGCCGCTTTTAACGATAGCCCACGACGTACGCACGACCGACGTTGCGGGCCGCGAAGCGATTCCGGTGGGGGCCACGGGGCCTAAGTCCTTTAGGCTCACCTCGCTCAAGTACCACTTTCCAGTCTTGTCCCCGCTGAAGAACCCGACCGCCCCGCCCTGCAGCGCCGCGCCGCGCCTCACTATAAACTTGTGCGTGAACGTCTGCGCGGTAGCGGTCAAACTCGCCTTGAGCGTGTCGCCGTAAATAGACACATAGTTACTGCTCGACAGCCTCACGAAAATGTCCCGCGCCGCGGCGCTGCGCGCCTTAAACTTAAGCTCGTACTCGTGGTCTGCGGCAAGCATACCCGTTGTGGAACTGTTACCGGCCCTCACTTCCCAAACGTTCGCGCCGGCGGTCGTCACGTCAATCACAAGCTCCGAGTTGCTGACCGACAAGGCGTTCGCCTTCGCGTTACCGGAGGCGACCTGCACCCACCCGCTCGGATCGTAGGTGAAATGGCCGTTTTTGATCACCCCGCACTCGTAGAACTCCGCTGAGATATTCGGGTTCAACGCGTAGAAAGTGCCCTTTAGATCAGCCCCGTTTCCCGTGGCGTTCCCCTTCCAAGTTTTAATCTCCCACCCCGCGTTCGGAACGGCCGTAAGTTCAAGGGATTCGCCCCACCCGTAACTGTTCTTGAGTTTGGACACGTCTATTTTACCGCCTGCCGAGGGCTGCGTGACGGTCACCTTGTAGGTACCGTTGCCCTTTGGGAACTTTCCGCGGATATACTTACCGGATTCGGTAAGGTCGTTGTCCGACCAACCGCCTTGCGTTCCTCCGTTTGACAATATCGAGGTTTTATCGGAATTGTCTTTCGTAACCGACGCGATCGCCCAGTTTGTCCACCCTATGCTGTACTGGTCCATAGAGCTGATCCAATTATTGGACTCGCCTATATTCACGTTACCCTTGGCGTCCGCGTTGGTAGTGCCCCATTCCGTGGCGAAGATCGCCCTGCTTGAAGCCGCGGAGGTCATGGCGCTTCTGTAATCGCTTCCGTGCTGATTCGCGTAGAAGTGCATCGAATAGGCTACGTTTGTAACGCCCGAAACGTTCACATCGCCCGGTTGCGAACTCCAACGAGGCGAACCGACAATGATGATGCCTTCGGCGCCGTTGGTACTGCGTATGGCCGATCCGACGGCGCTCGCGTAACTTGCGATGGTACCGCCGGAGACGCTATTCGAGTTGCCGGAGCCTAGCGGCTCATTCCAAATTTCGTACAAGACATTCGGGTACTTGCCGTAAGAGGTCGCCATATCCTTAAAAAACGTGGTCGCCTCGCTCCTATGCTCTTGGTGGGAGTGGAAATCAATAATTACATAAAGCCCTCTCTTTATGGACTCCTCAACCGCCGTCCTCGCCAACATTTCCTGAGTAGCTTTATCCCCGTCCGAGTAACCCTTGTTCGTTCCGTCCGTCTCCGCGCCCATAGCGACGCGCAGGATATCGACTTTCCAATCGTGGGCAAGCCACGAGATTACTCTTTCGTTGTAGAAAATTCCGCCTACTCCGGAGTTGCTCCAAAAGAAGCTCATGCCTTTGAGCTGCACCGCCTTGCCGTCTTTGTTGACGATTTTGTTGTTTGATATCGATAACTTTCCATGAGTCGCCACGGGCGACCCCGCCGGCGCCTCCCCTGGCGCGGGCAACGGGAAAACCAGCGACGCGGACTGCTCCGCCCAAACGCCCCCCGCCAAACCAAAGGCGAGAACTAACCCTATCCCGATCAACGAGAACCTTTTAGCCATGCTTACGTCTCCCTCCCCGTGATAAGACGCGACCGGCGGCATTCCGCACAGCCGCGGTTTACCCGGATTTTGTTTATTTTTATAATGTTATTGCAATATTATTACGGTCATCTATGTGTAAACAATTGCCTATTTTCTTATTCATGGACTGTTATTCGTATGAAATTGAATCGGAAACCGGAGAAGCCAATTCTTTTTTCGCTATTCGCTTTACAACAATAGGGAGGGGGGAGATACGCACTCCCCCCGCCCGAAACGCACACTTCACACACATCATACAACCAAACTAACGCTCTTACTTCACAATGCTGACCGGCGTCTGCTGAACGATCCTCTTTCCGTTCACGTCCTTGGCGGTGACGCGCACAAAGTACATACCCGTGGGAATATTGCCCGTGCCCAATTTCGCCGTGATCTTGCTGCCGACCGCGGAAACGGGGGCGGAAGCGACCACCCGGCCCTTGGTATTGACGAGGGCGACTTTGCCGTTAGCGATGTTAGCGGCCGAATTCCAATTTACGCCGATCATGCCTCTGCTGTAAGTGGCGCGCAAACCGGCGGCGGCGGCCTTTTTACCGTAGTACTTAACTCCGGCCGGCGGGACTTCCGAGGGTTTGCAATTTCCTTTGGGCGATTCCGTGCCCTTGATGTACAAGTTGTCAATCGCGAAGTCGCCGCTCTGGACGCCGTCAACCTTGAATTGGAACTTCGCGATCTTCGACTTATCGAAAGGTTCTTTCGTACCGGTACGATCTTTGGGCGCCCAACTGGGAAGCTTCATATCGCTAAATTTGATCGTAGCGCTCTTCCAATCGCCCTTAGTGCCGGGCAACCGAACCCCGTAGACCTCGCCTCCGTCGGGATTGTTGTACGCGTACTCGTCGTGAGCCTCAAACGAGAGGTAACCTTTGTCGTCGAAATTCGTTCTGTAAAGGAAATATACCCCGGCGCCCGCATCGGAACCGGCATTGTACAGAACCTTTGCGGCGTCGGGATCACCGGGACAATGGAACACCTCGGTGCCAAGACCGACAAACGCGGCGACGGTGTTACCGTCTTTCTCGACCGCGTTGCCAAGTTGGTAACTGATCCACGCTCCGTTTGTGCTATTGTAACCTTTCCCATTATCGGCAATATCCAAAGAGTATCCGGTCGGGCTGTACTCGTCTTCCTTTATACCGCCGGTGGCATCCGAAGTGCCGCCGATTTGAACATCATTGTAATAGTACCAATATTGACCGATCGCGTTCTGGGCCAACTCCGCAAAATCCGTGCTACCAGGTTCAAGATCGGAGAGCTTCCACGCGCCGGAAGGTGCGGCGACTGTCGGAGCGCCGACGCAAGACTTGCAGATATCGGGAGCTGTGTAATCAAACCCTACAATCTCGACCTTGTCAACCCACACTTCGCCGGCCGTTAAAGAGCTATTTAGCGGCATCATACCGCCGGTCGCGACTTGCCACGCTATTTTTGTGGCTTCTTTCCCATCATACTTGTATCCGCCGCCAAAATAATCCGCTAGTGTAAGATCTCCGACTTTGCATTTTGTGACATCGAACACTCCACCTTTGCCCCACGGTTTATTGGCGTCCCCATCAGCCCACGGGGGGCCGTCAGCCGGTTTTCCTACCAAGGTTTCGCAACCCGACGCCACCGGCGTCAGTTTGACCGAACAAGTCATCCATTGCCCGGGCGTTGTATTCTCAAACACCTTTCCGAAAGCGTTTTCCGCGGCGGGCTTTTTGCTTGTTTTGGTAGTTTCGATCTTGAAACGAATCTGCTTTATTTCCGCCGATAATTTCATCCTCCATTTTATCTCGGTAACCTTCTCAAAACCTTCTCCTATACCCTGAGGATTATCTCCTCCCGCTTTCGCGGAGAGCAGAAGGCCCATACCGGCTTCAGGGTTTATCGAGTAGTCGGTACTGACGCCGCTAAGCCCCTTAAAGTTCATGTAAAACGCCCTTTCGCCTTTGGATTGCGCCGCGTACGGCCACTCACCGTCGGCGTCCGCCTCGGACTTCGCGCTCAAAATCTGCTCATTCGCTTCGTTATCATCCGCACGGCAGGTCTTCGTGGCAAAACACGGCATGTGGTGGTTAGGCCATACCCCGCCCTCTTTGGTGTTGTAGTAACCTTCGAGGTAGTAGTAGGCGTAACTGTCCCACAACGTCGCGTTCGACGTTCCGTTAACTTCGCTGTCCCAAATCATGTTCGCGCTAACCCCGGTAGCCGTCACGGCGACCGCCGTAGCAACAACCGCCACCCACTGCTTAATCGTTAATCTTCCCATACACCTGCTCCTTTTTGGTTATTGGTTATATTGGTTTACTGTTTAACAACGCCATAATTGATTGCCTTAAGCGGATAGGCCACCCGTGCAAAGCCGTATGGGCCGATACTTTAACGGCCGGCCGCGTCCTTACAGGTTAGACGGCGCTTTTCGGCGCTCCGTTACAATCGGGCGCGCAAATCTTGGCAAATTTACAAGAAACTTACAAAGTTTACGCAACCGCGCAACCCCCCGCCGTCCGTCCTCGGCGGCGGCACCCCGCGATACAATACGGGCGGGGCGTGAAAAAACTTATATTATGTATATAATAATAACAAAAAAACAGCCGTTACGCAAGTCTTTTTTATTTTTTTTGTCATTATGGTCAAAAAAGGAGGTTTTACGGGGTTCACCAGCCGATTCCGCCAATCCATGACACCGCCGCCGTGCCGCGGCCGCCCGTCCCCAACACCGCCGTCCGCCCGATTTTGTTGATTCCGTCCGTTCGTTCCCCGCCCAGCCGCGCCATCGGCAGGTCGCGGAGCTTGCACGTGACCGCTATTTCGCAGATTACCGGCTCGTTCAGGTACACGGATACAACCTCGTTAATCAGCCGGCGGAAGCTTCCGTCAGGCATAAACGCCTCGTAAGTTCGGTAGTCGAGCGGTCCGACGGTTACCCGGAACTTCGACGTTTTGTCGTAGACCCTCGTGCCGACGGCCGCGTTTTTGCCTAAGCGCGCCCCGCCGCCGAGGGGGCGGGCGTTCGACACCGCCGCCCAGCGGCCCGCATTCCCCTCTATATATATAGGAATATCCCCGAACACCGCGGACAGCAATTCCTTGAGGCCCTGCGCGCTCCTCGTCCTGTTCAACAGCGGCCAAAACCCGGCAAGCGCGAATTCTAGGAACCCCGCGTTTCTTTTACTCGACGGCTGGCGAACGCGGTTCGCCCCCGCAACGTCGGCACATCCGCAATCCCGGATATGCGGGGGCGGCATTTGGTCGCCGGTTTCGGCGGACAGTCCGGTCAAAGCCCCGAATACCTTCTTTGCGACCGCCCCGCCTCCGCCCCAAAGGGCGTTTTTGCGGTACGCGTCCATCCACAGGGAGTGCAGGCGGTTCTGCAAGATGGAGAGAAAATCGGCGTAGAGGTCGGCGTCGGGCCGGCCCCTGGCTATGTGGTCGGAGAAGCCTATCGGCAACGGGGAGGAGGAGCCAAGCAGGTTCATCACCGGCAGACGGACGGTCGCGCCGTCGCCGTCGCCGTCAATCCCGGCATAACCCACATCGCTTGGCGGGAACGACAGGTCGGCGTCGACCTCGAAGAATATCCGCCCGCCCCCGTACTCCAGTAACTCCTCAATAACGGCGACCAATTGCAACACGTCAAACGAGTAAAACTCGCGCTTTATAGTTTCTATCAGCTCATCCATAATCACACCGCCCACCTCTCCCCCGACCGGCAGTACCACTCGCAGCTCTTGCCGGAGACGGGCATGGTGAGTATCAATTTGAGAAACGTGTTGATAGAGGCCATGCACGAGAGGCTCCTTGCCAATACCGTTCCCAGTAAAAACAGACTCTCCTCCGGCGCCGCCTGTTCGTCGACGACGATGTTCATCTCCGCGCCCCTGATAACCGCTTTGTCGACCGACAGGTCGATAGGCTTTACGGAAACCGAGCGAATGGCCTCTATCTCCGGGCGCGGCGGGGCGTGTCCGCCCCAGTCGTAGGCTCGCAGCAGCTCTTTTAAACTCTCCGCTTCGCCGAAATTTGTGTAGGCGCTCGCCAAGTGCGAGAGGAAGGTCCACAGGTATTTGCCGCCGCTCGGCGGGTTGATAGGCGGGTTCGGTTTTGTTATATTTGCGAATGTGATGTAATCGGGGAAGTCAGGCGCGGCCTTGTGCAGCGACCCGCCCTCCGTGAGCGCCTTTCGCGCCAGAGCGCCGTTTGTCTGCCAGGCCTCTATGTGGAGCGTCTCCCGTATGAGCCGCCCCTCCTCCGTTTGGCGGCCGTTCATGGACAGCTTCAGCCGCCTGTCGTTGTTGTAGAGCAGCCCGTGCCCGTCGCCGGAGAGTTCCTCGGCGCGCAGGGAGTAGAAGCGCTGTCTGCCGACGCCCGCCTTGCAGTATCTTTCGTATTCGCGCCGGGCGCCGGTGGCCGTGTCTATGCCGACCACAGAGGTCACGCTGTGTATGGCGAAACAATCCGGGCGTCCGGCGTCGGAGACGAGGTCGTACTCATACTTCCTGCCGTCCACGATTATCGGTTCCGCGTCGCGCCTGAATACGTTTACGGCCGGGGCGCAGTGCAGCTTGAACGTCTCCCCGGAGAGCGACACCTTGGCCGAGAGCTTCCGGTCGAAGCGTATCCGCAGCGAGAGGGAGGAAGCCGCGCAGCCGCCGCGCCGCGCCAGGGCGTCCAGGCCGCAGAGGTCTATGAACATGAACCTTTCCGGGAAGGCGAAGCAGTCGCGGATAAGCCCGAGCGCCCGGCCGGCGCGCTGAGGTTCGGGAAACAGCCCGTCCTCCTCCCCGAAGCCCCCCTCCGCGAAGACGTCCTGCGGCGGCAGCGTCTTTGAGCGTCCGGCGTCGTCCGACAGGATAACCTCCTCGGCGTGGCAAAGCAGCATCTTCCGTATGTGCAGCGCGGCGGGCAGCTCGTCGTTGATGAAGAGCCTAACCGGCGAGAGGTCGAGCGCCTCCGGGCGTATCCCCTTGTCGAGTTTGAAGGTGATGGTCAGCGCATCCTTGCCGTCGGCGCTGGCGGCGGTCTGCGCCCCCCATACGGAGATGGGGCTGACGCGCACCTCCTGCGTGGTGGCGAACTGGCAGCTGACCCCGGTGGCCGGGTCGGGGTCGGTAAAGAGGGGCGTCCCCCTGCGCAGCGAGCAAGTCCCTTGGAGCGTCCCCGGTCGCGGCTTGAACTCCGTGATGCAGATGGCGGGTATGGGGTGCAGGAACTGCGGCCAGACAAGCCCGGTAAGCCCCTCGGCGAGGCTCGGCAGGGCGTCGTCGATACGCTCGCGGATGCCGGCGGATATGAAGGCGAAGCCCTCGAAGAGCGCCTCGACCTTGGGATCCCGGTCTTTGGCCGATTCGAGATTCAAATATCCTGCGCGTTGCGGGTACTTCTCGGCAAACCGCGCCCCTTCCTCCTTGAGATAGCGGAGTTCCTCCTCATAATAGACGTCGCGCATAGCGCAGTCCTCCTTATTTTGGGGGTTGACGTTGATTCGGGTACAGATTTTAACACGGCAATACCCATGGCACGGGTTATGCGGGAGGAAATGCTTATGAGGTAGACATTCAGTAATATAATAGGCTGCGGCGCGGAAGTCAAAATATTTAAATCAAAGTCAAAATTGACTCTATATCCCGCGCCGATTTATCTTTAATATGGGTCTTTGCTAAAAAAATTAAATTCTTTTTCAGACGTAGGGGCGCGATTAATCGCGCCCCTACATAGATAAATGCGGGGCTAAACCCCGCATTTTCAATCAAAATCAAAGTCAAAGTCACCAAAAAAGGCTTTTTTTCTTTTGCCGTTGACTGAAAATCGGGGGTTTAGCCCCCGATTTATCTATGGAAGGCGAAGCCTTCCGTCTAAAAAAGACTTTAAAGAATTTGATTTTAAAGACTTTGATTTTATGGGTTTAGCCCCCGATTTATCTATGGAAGGCGAAGCCTTCCGTCTAAAAAAGATTTTAAAGACTTTGATTTTAAAAGATTTTTGTGAATAACATACACACATTCATAAAGGCGTCCCCATGATCTCAGGCAACCCCATAGTCTCCGTTGAAAACCTGATCGTCCGTTACGGCGAGCGTGTTGTGCTCGACGGGGTCAACGCCGCGGTCAGCCCGTCGGAGATACGGGTGATTTTGGGGGGGAGCGGGTGCGGGAAGACTACGCTTTTGCGGTCGATTGTGGGTCTTATCAAGCCATATTCGGGGCGGGTGAGGCTTTTCGGGCGGCAGATTGAGGATATGGAGAGCGACGCCGACTCTGAGATTTTGAGGCGGATCGGGGTGCTGTTCCAAAACGGGGCGCTCCTCGGGTCGCTGACGGTGGCGCAGAACGTGGCGCTGCCCCTGGAACTGCATACGGACTTGCAACCGGCGATCGTGGACGAGATAGTCCGGTACAAATTGTCGCAGGTGGAACTGCCGCACGCCTACGGGCTATTTCCGGGAGAACTCTCGGGCGGTATGCGCAAGCGGGCGGCCCTGGCGCGGGCCTTGGCGCTCGACCCGCCGCTGCTCTTCTGCGACGAACCCAGCGCCGGACTCGACCCCGTAACCAGCGCCGGATTAGACCAGTTACTGCTCCGCCTAAGGGAGACCCTGGGAATTACCGTTATTGTTGTAACGCACGAATTATTCTCCATAGAGAAGATAGCCGACAAGATCCTGTTCCTGCACAAGGGCAAGACGTTGTTCGACGGGCTGTACACGGACGCCCGAAAGATAGAGGACGGGCCGGTGGCGGATTTCTTTTTGCGAAAAGAGACGAAATGACTTTGATTTTGATTGAAAATGCGGGGTTTAGCCCCGCATTTATCTATGAAGCCGAAGGCTTCGTCTAAAAAAGATTTAAAAGATTTTAATGTTTTGTGGTTTAGCCCCGCATTTATCTATGAAGCCGAAGGCTTCGTCTAAAAAAGATTTAAAGACTTTATACTCTCCGTCCGGCAACCCCGTTTTTATCAAAAATGGAATCTCTACGGCATTTTTGACAATTTATTACGCTTCTAATCCGAATACATTGATAGGGAATGCTCATGGCGACGGCATCCAAGCCGATCAACGTCGTTTAATCGGAAACGGAGGCATACAAATGAATATCCGCTCGACAATTATGCTGTCAATCGTGGTAGGGGCGGTTGTTACCGCGCTGGCGGTTGGGACGATATTTTTTTTCAACACCAAATCAATCGCCACCGTAGCCGCGATTATATCGGCGTTTTGCGCGGTAGCGGCCTTTTGCGGCCTGTTAATCGCGGACAACGTAACCAAACCGCTTAACGCCTCCGCTGATGATGCGTCACGAAACCGCACGGCGACGGCCTCAACGCCAAAACGGAACGCCGACATCGCCAATCAGGCGAAGTCATTGGCAACCAAGGCAAACGCCGTGGACGTCGCCGTTAAGCGTATGGCGAAAGCCGCCGGCCGGATCAAGGCCTCCGCCGACAACAACGCCAGAATAATCAAGAGAGTCAATCACATGGCCATCCAAGCCAATTTATTCGCCTTCCAAACGACCATCAAGGCGTCGTGCGTCGGCAAGAACATCAACGGATTAATCCTCATCGCCGACGAGGTGCGCGATTTCGCGCAACGCTGCTCCGCTACGGTGAAGAATACCGCCGACATGATTGAGGAATCGGTGAAAGAAGCCGACGACGGGGTCAAATTAGTCGAGGATGCCGCGAAATCTATCGGCAAGATTTTAGACGCTACGATGGTAAAGGTGACGGCTTGATTGGCGAAAGATAAAGTCAAATTCTAAAAAATCAAATTCTTTTTTAGACGAAGCCTTCGGCTTCATAGATAAATGCGGGGCTGAACCCCGCATTTTCAATCAAAGTCAAAAATCCCGGAATCGTCTTCGTTATCCCAGAAATCAAGGGTGCCCTCACTCGCCTTTATTAAATCATAGGTATCACTATCGCTCTTAGGCAATAAAATTACCCTTGAATTTGACGACAGGTACTCACGGTACTCAACCGGAATACTTATTTTCCAGTCGGCGTCGATTTTCGCTTCAAATTCAACGGCGTTTGTTACCATATCCGACTCCTTGATATTCTATAAATACATAAATTTGATATTTATTCATAACACTCATATATAAGATAATATTTTTTACCGATAACGTCAAACTTATCGCGGATTTTTATGGTTCTGAAGACCGCTTCCTCTGGGATAAGGGCGGGAATGCGGGTTGACGGGGCAAATCCGCTCGGAAATGCGTTAGCAAAGCGGGTTGACGGGGTGATTCTCTACGCGCCCACCATTTCGACGCGGCGCGTGGCCGGTTGCGCTTCTTCTAACCGCCCGGCCATTGCCATTATTTCTTCCGGCGTGGAATACTCTTCCGGGTGTTCGGCTTCTAACCGATCCGCCCCGGCTTCGATATCCTCCCATGTAAGGTTTTTTAATACCTCTTTGCGCTCTTCCGTCCAGTCCCCGCGCTTTACCGTTGCCATAATTTACCGCCTTTCAAAGTCTATAGGGTTTATAACTTTAACCTTTGTAAAATTCTGTCGTGAACACGCCTTTAAAAAATCCTTGTCCACCGTCAAAAGATAATCGGCGTCCGCAGCTTCAGCCGCCGCAAGATGGGCGGCGTCCATATTGCGCAGTCCATACGCTTCTAACTTCCGCGCTCGTGCCATTATTTGGGCAGTTCTCTTAACCTTGCCGTCAATAGACTCTTTATATTTTTGCATTGCCGCCCGACGCTTTTCGTCATCGGGTATTTCACCGATCTCAAATTCCCCGGCGAAGGTGCCAATAATGACATAGCCGCCGCGCCGCTTGTTATTGATAATGCGCCGTATAGCGTCGGCCTCCGGCTTTATATTCGGCTTTGTTTCGTCATCGAATAGGCGGCTATTGCAACAATTATCTAAACATACGATCTGTTTTCTATTCACGCCCGACCTCGCTTCCTGCTATATAATATACATTACGGGCGGCGGGATTGCCAAAAAATGTCGGACGGGATTAGAAGGAGTAGTCGTAACGCGCATAGACCTTGTAGTCGCCGGATTCTGTGGGGAGGATGGCGAGTTTTAGGCCGTCGTAGGGGTTGAAGTTGGTGGCGGCGGCGGAGGATTTGGGATTGGGTTTGTGGTAAGTATAGGAACGGATGATGTTAAAGATTCCTGCGCCGAAAAACGCTGTATAAAAGGTGTACACCATAGGGTTGTCTTCCGGGCTAGAATTACTAGTAACAGCCGTTATCCAACTTACAAAAGCAACTACATTCGTTCCCACCAGAACATATCCGCCAACATTATCTTTCATTATTAAGAAAGATCCCAAACCACCTGGCAATACGTTTAATCCAAATGTCCCGAATCGTTGTCCTACTGTAAAATCTCTATATTGATTCTCCAAAGGATAGTCGTCGTTTGTGTTTGTCGTTTTTGCTTTCTTTTGCTGTCGCGCCGTCTGCGTTTTCCCCCCCGCAAACTTCCTAAACATATTCCCGCAAGCCGCCGCCCCCGTCTCCAAAAGTTCCTCAATATTCCCCGACCGAACCGTCTCCGACGTAACGACCAGCGTCCCGTTCTCCGTCTCATACAATTCGACCGACAGCGTGAGTTTCGTCCCGAACTTGCTTATAGTCCCCCGCACGATATAATCCGCCCCGATCTTGCTGCCCAGCGCTATTACGCAGTTTTCCTCCGCGCACTCCTCAAGCACCGCGCCCCCCATCGATTGTACGGTTTCCGACGTCATGACGTTGTACCTGTCTCGCGGCAAGTTTTCGGTAGCCTGCCTGCGGAGTTCGGCGGTTATCAGCCTGACTTCCGCCGGTTTCAGTTCGTCGGACGCGCCGGAGGAAGCGTCCACATCCGTCTCCACGACCGCCACGTATTTCACCCCCGCGGCGGACATCCCCGCAAGGAGCAACGTCGCAAGCGCCATCGCCTTAATCGCCGTAATTGCTCTCAATTTCATCATCCTTTAACGTTTGGTTTAAATTCATCTGGATTGCTTCGCTACGCTCGCACCGTGTTTATCGCGGCGAAGCCAATCCAGAAAATTTGAGGATTCCAGACCTAGTTACCGCCCCGATTCCATACCTAAATATAATAAATGGCGCGGTTGGCGGGTCAATTTAATAGATTTTGATGTAGCGGTCGGATAGGTCGGTCTATTATGACCATGCGGTTTGACCGCGGGGCGCCCCACAAAAAAGACCGGTCTTCGGCGCGCGCGATATATATTAATGTATCGGCAAAAAGGCTCAAATTCGATTGAGGGTATTATGGGCATAACGGCGGCGCAAAAACTCCGGCTCGGCATTTTCGTAATAATCGGCATGGCCATACTGTCCGCGTTCATCATCATCCCCATCGGTATGAAGATGTCGCAGCACCAGAAGACCTACGTCTCGTACTTTGAGGGCGAGTCTTTGCAGGGGCTGGAGCAGGGGGCGGCGGTCAAGTTCAACGGCGTGGCCATAGGCACGGTTCAGCGGGTGACCTACAACGTTGAGGACATCAACAAGATGAAGGTGGAGCTAAGCGTCATGGAGTCTTTCCCTATGCGGGTGGATATGTACGCCACGACCGGCCTTATCGGGATAACGGGGCTTAAGTACGTGGAGATTTCCGGCGGCAGCAACGAGGCGGCGCTTTTGAAGGCGGGCGGGGTGGTCCCTACGCGGTCGTCGCTCTTCGCCAGCGTGGGCGAGAAGGCCGAGGAGCTGATCGGGAAGGTGGAGACTCTGCTAAACCACCTGAACACCGTGACCGACCCGGACAGTTTGCGCTCCGTGAAGGTCACTATGGACAACCTTGCGTCCTTGACGGGCGACGCGAAGACCGTTTTTGGCAGTGTGGGCGGGGTGGTTCCCGCCGCGGCCAGGGTTATTGATACTGTGCAGGTTGCGGTGAGCGAGGTGCATAGTATCATGCGGGATGTGAAGGAGATAACGGATACGCTTAAGAACGGGATCAACGGCGGCAATATACCGGGGATCATAGCGAGGGCGGATTCTACGGTTACGGCCGTAAAGGCGCTCACGGACAATATGTCCCTCATGATAATGCAGACGCGGGAGGATTTTTCTATAAGCATAGAGAATTTGCGCGAGGCGCTTGAGAACGCCAACCAGCTTATGCAGATGCTTGCCGAGAACCCGTCTCTGCTTATCCGGGGCGAGGGGAAGGAGAGGGATAACAGATGACGGGGGGTGACTGGGATATGGGGAGCGGTTTTTTTGGCGGACGCGGGCGTCCCGATCTTTCGGGCGGGTTTGCGCGGCGTATTTTCGGGCGGCGGCATAAGGCGCCGCGGTGTTTTGCGGTAGTCTGCGTTTTTTTGGCGCTCACGCTCTTCGCCGGTTGCGCCAAACCGCCGTCGCGGCAGTACTACATGCTCAACTACGTGCCGCCCGCAATGGAGCGCCGGGCGATGCAGAATCCCTACGCTTGCGTGATCCGCTTGCGAGAATTCTCCATTGAGGAGGCCTACAATCGGTCTAATATCGTGTACCGTATAAACCCCTACGAGCTGCGGTATTACAATTACAAGTCGTGGGCGGTGAAGCCTACGCGGATGCTGACCGACCTCTTTTTCAGGCATCTGTCGTCGGTGCAGCTTGTGAGCGGGTTGGTGCGTCGTTTTGACGAGGGTAGAAAGCCGGATTTTGAGCTTACCGGGTTCATAGACGCGCTTGAGGAGTACGACAGCGAGGATATGCTCTTCGCCCACGTGTCCATCCGGCTGAATTTGACAAAGCTCTCCGACGGGGCGATGCTTTACAGCCGGTCGTTTAGCCGCCGCAAGAAGGTCTACACGCGGGAGACGGGGCTTGTCATAAAGGAGATGTCGCAGATAGTGGAATATATCTTCACGGAGGCTATTTCCGATATAGACGGCAAATTGGCGATTGAGTTCGGTATATCCGACCAAACGCCCACGTTCATGCAGGTCGAGGAGCCGAAATTTACGGCGGAGGGCGAGTGATATGCGGCTCCGCTCGGCGATTCTTCTGTCGTTTCTTCTGTGCGCGGTCGCGGCGGCCACGCCCCCGCCGGATTTGCCCGGCGAGGAGCTTACGGATCGGCATGTGTTCCAGCAGAAGCGTAACCTCGGCGACGCTAACGCGGCGGTCATAGACGACGCCATAGCGAAGGCGGCGCGGACGGAGCGCACGTGGCTTGAGGGGGCCATGGAGACATGGAACGCGCCGCCGCTCCACGTGCAGCAAGCTACCGACGAAACCATAATACCCTACGGCAAGGGAGGAATATTCATTCCAACCTACACGGAGACGAACTCCGAGCCGGATATTGAGGTGCTAGACCTTGACGGCAACCTTATCGCCACGGATCAGCCGGGGCGCACCGTTATGCTCGAGCCGGGCGAGTACAGGGTTATGCTAGGCAGCGGTTCCAGGCAGCAGCGCATAGAAAAAAACGTAAGGGTTGAGGAGGGCGCCGCGCAGCCGCTTATCCCGGATTGGTCGGGGCTTGTTATAGACGTGGTTGACGAGCAGGGGATTGCGCTGAAGGGCGAGTACGAGCTTGTAAGGATCGACGAGTTCGACCCCTACGGCCGGGGTTACGGGGCCAGCACAGAGCTGGGCGAGATGGTGAAGGCGTGGATTTTGAAGCCGGGCGTCTACAAGATTTTGGGCGTCGGGGAGGGCTACAACACGCTCACGAACTTCGTGACCGTGCGCCTGCTGCCGGGAGAGCTAACGACTTTTCTGCTCATCCAAGACCCCAACGATTTCCGCATAAGGGGCGGCGGGACGATTCACCTGACGCCTACGGCGAAGCTGACGTCAAATTGGCGTTTCGGGATAAACGTGGGGATAAACACGCAGTTCAACACGGAGATTGACCACCAAACGGACTTGACGACGAACGCCTTCACGCTCGGCGGGCTTTTGGACGCGTGGTTGCTTTATAGGAAGAAGCCGGTGGAGTGGAGCACGCGCTTGCGGCTAGACGAGAGCATAAACTTGACAGACGACAATTTGAAGGACATGATCAACAATCCCGACCGCTTGCTCATGTCGAGCATTTTTATATGGAGGATACTGAGCTGGGTAGGCCCGTACGCCCGCGTGGAGTCCAACACGAAGTTATTCGACTCGAAGGTCAGGCGCTCGGGCGAGAGCGGTTTTTGCCTTACGGACGCGGACTACGTGTTTGCCGGATTCGACACATCTCAGGTGTACACCATAGAGCCGGCCCTTTCGCCCTTTATCTTTGAGTTGGGCGCGGGGGTGAACTTCGATCTGACCACGAGGCGTTACTTCGAGGCCAGGGCGCGATTGGGTTTCGGGAGCACCTACTCGCGGTACGACGACCGGTATAGGATCATAGAGGGAAGCAAGGTAAAGTACGAGTCGGAGGATTCGCTGGAGCAGAAGGTCGCGGTGTCAAACAGCATCGTGCTTTTTCCGGAGAAGCTGGTGAACATATCGGAGATCGGTCCGCAGCTGTCGCTTGGCGCCACGGTGCGGATCGGGGCGCTTGGGAGCGCGGAGGGGGAGGTCAAGCTTTTCGCGCCGGTGCAGCGCCTGACGACGCCGGACGTCGAGTTGAGCGGAACCCTGTCGTGGCGCCTGCACCGCAGTTTGAATTTAGACTACACATATAGGCAGAGTCTGAAACGTCCGGCGGAATTGGACGAGCCGGTTCACACATCGTCGCACGGAATTTGGCTGCGCCTGCACTATTCAAGCAGGTGATATGTAACAATTGTCAAATGTTGGGTGTCAAATAGGTATTGACGCATAAGAAGAAACGGCGGCAGGGTAGGTACAGATGGAACAGAACCCGTTTTCCGAGTTCATCCCCGTGCGATGGCGGCCGTACGAGAACGGCGAGCCGATCTACTCTGTCAAGCGCAACCACGGCATAAAGGGCGCGTTTAAGCTGCACAACGTCAACGACGCGATAAACGACAAGCGGACGCCTCTCGACAAGATACTGTTGGAGTACTGTATCGGCGAGAGCAGCTACCCGATAGTGACCGCGGCCGACATGCTGAGTTCCCCTTACCCGTGGGACGCCGCGGCGCAGGGCAATATACTGGGGGAGGTGGCGGAGCGCATCGCTAGGCGGATCACCAAGTGTTTTTTGAAGCATTGGAGCAAACTGGGCCGGATGGGCGGGCTTTTTGACCACGGGTTTGACCCCAAGCGCAGCGACGACTACATCGTCGCGCACACGGAGGAGTACGTCCTGAAGATTCAGCGCTACCCGAACCTGATCATTTTGCGTCAAACGGGGGAGACGGGCGAGGGGGCGCGGGGTAAGTTCGGGTACGAGAACATAAAGGAGCTGGACGGTTTCTTTGACTATCGCTACGCGGGGCGGCGGCATATCTTGGTTTTGGAGAGCAAGCTGGAGAGAATAAACGTGAATTGCGAAGATCTGGTCAATAATCTCTTTAGGCCGCTGTCTAAGCTCTTTCCGGGGACGGCTTTCAGTTACATATTGTTCACGGATAGACGCTCTATTTTGGCCAGAGGGTCGCACGAGAGCCTTAGGCGGTTGAAACCGTTGCCTATAAGAATATACGAGGAGCTGTCGCCGCACGGCGTCGACACGTTGTTTTTCACGTTTAACGAGAGCCGGGACGATTTTGAAAAGATCAAGGATTTCTTGATAACGCAGTACCGGAGCATCTGCAATTTGGGGGTGACGCTCTACGGCAAGACGGTGGTGACGGACAAAGAGCTGATAGTGTTCGACGGCGGCGAAACGCCGCACATAAAATTAATCAAAGACGTGACGACGGGGCTGTGGCGCGAGGTGCCGCTGCGCCACAAAAGTTAAATTAATTTGCCTGAAGGGGGTGCAATCAATTATATTGAGTGTATGGATGTTGATTTTGACCATAAATTAACAAAAAAATTAACAAATAGAAGGAGGTTTTCATAATGAACCGTCTTGTACGCACGTCCGTCATGTTTGCCGCCCTCTTGGCGTTCGCAGTCGGCGCCGTCTTCGCTCAGGGGACTAAGGGCATGATCGAGAGTAAAGCTTGGTACGTGGATTCCGACAAAAAGATTCACGAAATAAGCTACTGGCGCATCTTTTTGGGGGATTACGACGTCAAACTGAAGCGTAATTATCCCGGAGAGGGGCAGATAGAGGTTTCCGCCGGTATGAACTTCCAGTTCTTCCCCGCCGGCCCCAACAAGGGTTTCATAGAGGGCAACGGGATGAGCGCGCGCGGCAAGGTCTCGAGTTTGCCCGGAATGCGGATCGTCTCCGGCGGCGGCGATGGCGAGGAGATCAAGATGGACGTGGTTGACTACATCTACGACTTCGGCACGAAGGTGGCCCTTAAGGATGGCCGCAAGGGCGATCTCAGGATCGGCGCCGAAGGCGGCGGGCTTTTGGAGATAACCAGGTTCCAACTCACGGAGTACGTGAAGCTGAAGGGCAAATTCGGCGAAGAGGAACTCAAGGAGGTCAAGGACAGGGTACCGATTATAGGTATTTCTTTCTCCAAAGACGGCGCGACCAGGGCGTCGGCGGAGCCGGCATCGTATTGAGTTTTTTAATCAGATAAACGCTACGGCTGATAATCTATGCCGTAGATTACGTCGACGAACAAAAACTAGGGGGAGATTTAGGGAGACTATGGATTTAAATAACATAGATGTACAGGAACTGGATTTTACGATACCCACGCTGGGGCCGGGCAAGAGACCGTCGCCCGTCAACCTTTCCAGCCATCGCGGGGACATGATCGCCAACTTCGTGCGGGACGACGAGTACATAATCTTCGACATCCGGGCCAAACCCGGCGCCACGGTCGAGTACAAGCGCAAGCATCTGATCGAGCGGGCGGGGCCGAGGGAGTCGATCTTCTTCAACCCCGACAAAGTCCACGCCGCCGTCGTTACCTGCGGCGGCTTGTGCCCGGGGCTGAACGACGTGATCCGCTCTCTGGTGCACGCGCTTTGGTATCAGTACGGGGTGCGCCGCATCTCCGGCGTGCGGTACGGGTTCCGGGGCTTCCTGCCGGAGTTTGACCACCCGTTCATGCAGCTCAAGCCGGAGACCGTCATGAACATTCAGCGTCTGGGCGGCACGGTGCTGGGTTCCTCCCGCGGGCACGGACAGCGCACCTCAGATATCGTCGACAGGATAGAGATGGAGGGCATAAACCAGCTCTTTACGATAGGCGGCGACGGGACGCAGCGCGGCACGTTGCGTATTGCCGAGGAGGTTGAGCGCCGCGGGCTAAACGTGGCGGTTGTGGGCGTTCCGAAAACGATCGACAACGACCTGAGCTTCATAGAGAAGTCTTTCGGTTTCGAGACCGCCGTTTCGGAGGCGGTTCAGGCGGTCGCCGACGCGCACATAGAGGCTGAGAACGCCGTGAACGGCATCGGCCTGGTCAAGTTGATGGGCAGGGAAGCGGGTTTCATCACCGCGTCCACGGCGATAAGCTCGCGTGACGCCAACTTCGTCCTCGTCCCCGAACTGCAGTTCGATCTGGAGGGGGAAAACGGTTTCCTGGCGCACCTTGAGAAGCGTCTGGCCAAACGCGGCCACGCGCTGATAATAGTGGCGGAAGGCGCCGGGCAAGAGCACCTTTCCGGCACAGGTGAGTCCGACGCCTCCGGCAACAAGAGGTTCGGCGACATCGGCCACTTCCTCAAGGACTGCATCACTAAGTACTTCAAGGATAAGAAGATCGAGATAAACTTGAAGTACATAGACCCCAGCTACATGATCCGCGCCCGGGTGTCCAATCCGATAGACTCCATCTATTGCGCGCGCTTGGGCACCAACGCCGTACACGCGGCGATGGCGGGAAAGACGAAGATGCTGGTGAGCAATATCAACGACACGTTCGTGCACATCCCGACGGAGCTTGCGGTGTCAAGGCGCAACTGCATAGACCCTGAGAGCGATCTGTGGAGGGACGTGATAGAGGCGACGGGGCAACCTAACCTGATGATCAACAGGTAGCGTCGGCTATGCGCCCGGTACCGGTATACGTATACGCGCTGTCTCTGCTCTGCGTATCCGCCGTTGCGGCTTTCGCCCAAGGCAAAGACCCTTCCGCCGAGGTAAAGGCCGTTGCCGTCGCGTCCGTCTCCGACTCCGTCACCTACAAATACAACTACATGGCTGTGGAAAAGATAAACAGCTATATACGTGACAGCCTCGCTTGGATCCGAGATTCCATAGAGTACTCCGAGGACACCGCCTCCAGCAAGCGGCTCATGGCGAAGTTGCGCGAAAACGCCATGAAGCTGGCCGCCCGCAGACGAACGATAGACTCCCTGAAACAGCGCGCCGTGCCGGCCTACGCCATGATCGGGAGCGATACGATTATCACAATCTACGCCCCCACGCCCACGCTCTCGCCGCCGGAGCGCGCCGCGCTCTACAGCAGCCGCGTGCTGCGGGCGGCTAAGCTCTTTTTACCCAAATTCGATACTTTGTGCATTGTTGACAACGGTTTGAGCGCCGAAATATCGTTCGGGGATACGCCGCTCGTAAACATCACCGACAACGACGCCCACTGGGAAGGCAAGGAGCGCGGCGCCATGGCAAACGCCGAAAAGGAGAAGGTGCTAGCCGCCATCGCCGCCTACAAAAAGAGCTTGGGCCTGTGGAATATCCTGAGAATGGTCGGACTCTCCTTGGCCGTAGTCGCGGCGCTCGTCGCCCTGTTCATGTTTGTGAGCCGGACGTTCCGCAACGTTGTAGACCGCAAGATAACCGGCAACCGCGAGAAGTGGTTCAAGGGCATCCGCTTCCGCAACATAGAGATACTGACCTCCGAGAAGCTGACGGCCGCCGCGCTCTTCGTCTCCAAGGCTTTGCGCTACGCTATATACGCCGTGCTGCTCTATGCGGCGCTGCCTATGATCTTCGCGATCTTCCCGGCTACACGGCACCTCGCCGCCCTGCTCTTCTCGTGGATAGCCGCCCCCGTAGTCTCAATGGGCGAGGGCTTAATCGCCTACCTGCCCAACCTGCTGCGCATAGCCGTCATCATCGTGGTAATGCGCTACATACTCAAGTTCTTGCGCTACGTAGCCGCCGAGATAGAGACAGAACGCTTGGCTATACCCGGTTTCTACCCAGACTGGGCGCGGGCGACCTTCAACATATTGCGGATATTCATCTACGCCTTCACCGTAGTGCTGATCTTCCCATTGCTGCCCAATTCGGACTCCTCGATCTTCAAGGGCGTCTCGGTCTTCATCGGCGTGCTATTCTCCATCGGTTCGTCGAGCGTAATATCGAACATGATGGCGGGGATAGTCATCACCTACATGCGCCCCTTCAAAATCGGCGACCGGATAAAGGTGGGCGAGGTCTACGGCGACGTCGTGGAGAAGACGCTCTTCGTGGTCCGTGTGCAGACAATAAAGAAAGAGGTCATCACCGTACCGAACTCCTCTATACTATCCGCGAACGTAACAAACTACAGCACCGCGGCGGGCGAGGGAGAGCCGGGCGTAATAATCTCCCTCGAAGTATCCGTGTGCTACGACTCCGCCTGGGATAAAGTGCACCCTCTGCTCATAGAGGCGGCGCTCGGGGCCGAACATATTCTGCCCGACCCGTCGCCGTTTGTGTTTACAAAGGAATTGGCCGACTTCGCAACGGTCTACTCACTGCGCGCCTACACTCGGAGGCCCGACCTGTACGCGGTGATATGCTCCAACATAAACCGAAACGTACTAGACATATTCCGGCGCGAGGGGATAGAGATGATCGTCCCCCAATACCGGTCGGTACGCGACGGCGAGAAGATAGTCCGCCCGGAGTGACCGTAAATCAGGTCACAAACTGTACTTTGGTCTTGATCTGCACCTTCCACGCCCCGCCCTCTTGGCGTATCGCGATCCCGTCGGTCAGGCTCTTCACGTTGCGCGAATTGGGCGGGGGGAAGCCCTCAAAATGGCAGACGGAGTTGACCCAGCCCTTCCGCAGCCCGCCAAGCGCCGTCTTCTGGGCATACGTATCCTCGCAGACCGAGAACAAGGCGGTCGGCGCGTCGTCGCTGTCGATGGTGAACTTGAAGACGGAGGTTCCGTCCTTGTACTCCGGCGACGCGGCGGCATTGCCGGTGTTGGGCCACGTGCCGGTAAAATTTGGTTCGGGCAAATAGAAAGTCTTCGGCATACTGCGCTCCTTGGGTTCGGTGTTGATAACGCATTACTACTAATAGTGTATAGTAAATATAATAATGACGCAGGGTAAAAGTCAAAAAATTAAAGTTTCGGAAAAATCAGCTCCGGCGCGCCAACCCCGTAAGGCGATTCGCTGATCAATACGTAGCTTGGCGGGAGGCCCTCTATGTCCGTTATAGCGGCCAACTGCCCGCCCTCGCCGGTCGTCGGCCTTGGTTTCAGCGGGACGATCCATATACTGTTCAGGCAGCTCTTGCCCGCAATGGCCCTTTTGACGAAGCCGCACCTGGGCGACCGCGTCGCGGCGTGGAAGGCGTTGATGTCGATGGGATAGATTTTTGCGGCGTCAATCAATCCGTAGGCTCTGTCTTTATCCTTTTTGATAAACGCTAACAATATCTCTCTGATTGACGTGGCAACCGGGTCGTTCAAGTACACGTCGCCGAGGCGCAGGTGGGCGGACTCGTAGGCTATTTTCAGGAGGGCGCCCTTAACGGCGGGGTTCTTGAGCGGGTCGCCGCTATGCTGATTATTCTTATCGATATGTTGATTATCGATACGCTGATCCCGGCCGCAGCCGCCGTAATACTCCCCGAAGAGCGAACCCAGACGGACGGTCTGCCCGGAAGAGCGATCCCCCTTATCCCGCCCCGTCCCCCGGTTGAAGCAGGCCGCCGCCACACCGGGGGCGCTTTTGAGCGCCAGATCGACCGTCCCGCCCAAGGCGCCGTTGCAGGCCCTGCAAACGAAAGGCGTCCGCAGACGCCGGTTGCCGAGAAACCGGGGGACGATGTGCTCCCCCTTCCTCTCGAACTGCGAAGCGGGCTTGCGCTGATTGCAAATTATGCAGAGTCTGTCGGGTGCGGTCGGCATTTTAGATAATATGCGTAAAAGAGTTATTGACTTTTCCTCTTAAATTTATACTTCCGGTAAATGTCATGCCCGCCGACGTCGATGATTTTAATTTCGTTGCCGTTAAGTTTCCAAATTAGACGAATACCCATGTTTATACTGCTCGCTCGCGTTTCATCTTTCGTCCCCTTATACAATTTTTCGGTGCGTAACGACGGATGATTAGGATTATCCTTTAAAAAATCAATTTTGCTGAAAATTACGCTTCGTATCGCCAAAGGGAACATTTCGATATTTTTAAGAAAAGTATCTTCAAGATATAATTCATAGCCCATTTTAATCTAATATAACTCCGTATTTAGCCGCCACATCTCGGATGTCCACAGGTTTAAGTTCGCCCCTCGCGATCTTTTCGTCCATAATCCTGCCTCTCTCCACCCAATGTTTAAGCAACTCCGGCGGGTATTCGTACTCGGAATCGGGATCGTTCCCCGATACGCCGTCAAGGTCGTCAACGACGGGTTTGGCTTCCATTTCTGCGGTAATCATGGCTCAGGCCTCCTTTAGTATAAAAATAATCTAAAACGAGCGAAAAGTCAATGTTTTTTTAATCTGCCAAAGTACCTATAATATACATTTACGGGCGGGACAACCGCCAAAAAAATCGGGCGGGGACGGTTTTACGGATTTCCGGCGGCGAAAACCGCCGTCTTTTAAGGGCGGACGGGTCTTCCCGGGTCAGTGGAGCGTGTGTACGGAATCGGGGCTGAGACGGGCGGGACGGCGCGAATAGCGTGGAAAGGGACGGTTCGGCGGTATCGGAGGGCGCCAAAACGCTCCAAAAAAGGCGTTTTTGATGTGTTTTGAGGGGTTTGGTATGAAATCTTAAAAAAATTTGCGGCTTTCAGAAAAAATTATTATTTTGTAGAAATAGCCTACTATATGTAGAATATGTAGGCGAAACGCAGTCTTCTTTGAGGTAAGGCAGGGGTTATGAGGTCAAAAACTTTGGCTTTTTGGACAGCAATGTCAGGTTCGGTACACGGTGGAGACGTGGGCTTC
>Ga0268262_10000503_pt1 | contig 51389 bp, 41 predicted proteins | sample TergutNc150P3_FD_190354 | JGI IMG/M metagenome (GOLD analysis project Ga0268262, IMG submission 190354) | Nasutitermes corniger P3 segment gut microbial community from laboratory colony in Florida, USA - Nc150 P3 (SPAdes) (version 2) | ecosystem: Host-associated > Arthropoda: Insects >... | reverse complement strand
AAGCCTGTTTCTACCATAGCGAAACCAGCCTGCATAAAGAATACAAGAGCTGCTCCTATGAGTACCCACATGGTGTCAACTGAAGAAAATTCCATAAAATCCTCCTAAATAAAATTAAGGCATGTGCAAAAACACACGCCTTTGTGTGCAAATAATAACCTGACCATTTACAAGCGGTCAGAAATAGAACTAAATAACGCTGTACAGTATCTGACCGTAACTCGGGTACGGCCAATATTTTTTCGCCACAAATGTTTCAAGCCCGTCAACATCGAGCCTGAGTTCCACCATTGCGGCAAAGACTTTATCGCGGTAGAAACGCGCCTGGTCTGTAATACTGCGTTCTTCTTTGGTATCCAAAATAGCTTTTTCAAGAGTCGTTAATTTGTTAAGCAGACTGGCGGATAGTTTTGAAATATTGCTTATCAAATTTTCCTCCAGAGAAGAATCATAATAACCCAACGCTTTCTTTCGCTGCAGAAGTTTTGTTAAATCGTTTTGGTAGCTTACGCTGGCGGGGAAAATATCTCCCTTGACCATATCTACCATGGCAAGCGCCTCTATATGGATAGTTTTGCAATATGCTTCCATAAGTATTTCATAGCGTGAGTGAATTTCTACGTCTGTAAAGACATGGTGTTTGGTAAATAACTCTATGCTCTTTTTGGTAATAAATTCAGGAAGCGCTTCAACTGTGGTTTTCAGGTTGGACAATCCGCGCTTCTGCGCTTCGACTACCCATTCTTCCGCATAGTTGTTGCCGTTAAAAACGATCCTTTTGTGTTCGCTGATTGTTTTCTTTACCAGCGCCGCAAGGTCTCCCTTAAAGTTCTTTGATTTCTCAAGGGAATCGGCAAACTCACTTAAGGTTTCGGCGACAATTGTGTTTAATACGATGTTCGGTCCGCCGATTGAGAATGCCGAGCCGAGCATGCGGAATTCAAACTTGTTGCCGGTAAACGCGAATGGAGATGTGCGGTTGCGGTCTGTCGTGTCCTTGGGGAAATGCGGTAATACAGATACGCCGATTTCCATGTCGAGTTTCTCTTTGTTTTTATAACCCTTGCCTGATTCAATAGCTTCGATAATTTCAGTTAATTCTTCGCCGAGGAACATGGACACGATAGCGGGAGGCGCCTCGTTAGCGCCGAGTCTGTGATCGTTTCCTGCGCTTGCGACGGATACGCGCAGAAGATCCTGATATACGTCTATGGCTTTGATAACCGCGACCAGGAATAAAAGGAACTGCGCGTTGTCATTCGGCGTATCGCCCGGCTCAAGCAGGTTAATGCCCGTGTCGGTGCTGATTGACCAGTTGTTGTGCTTGCCGCTTCCGTTAACTCCTGCAAACGGTTTTTCGTGAAGCAGGCAAACAAGTCCGTGCTTGTCCGCGATGCTTTTCATCAGTTCCATTGTTAACTGGTTGTGGTCTGTCGCGATATTTGTTGTTGTGAAGATTGGCGCAAGCTCGTGCTGGGCGGGAGCGACTTCGTTGTGCTTCGTTTTAGCGTATACGCCGAGTTTCCAGAGTTCTTCATCAAGCTCTTTCATAAAAGCGGATACGCGCGGTTTAATGGTGCCAAAATAGTGATCCTCAAGCTCCTGGCCTTTTGGCGGTTTTGAGCCGAACAGGGTTCTGCCCGTGTAGATTAAATCGGGGCGTTTAAGGTAAATTTCTTTGTCGATAATGAAATATTCCTGCTCGGGGCCGACCGTTGTAAGAACGCGCTGTGCTGTCGTGTCGCCGAAAAGCTTGAGTACGCGGATCGCCTGTTTGCTGATTGCTTCCATTGAACGGAGCAGGGGGGTCTTTTTATCAAGCGCTTCGCCCGAATACGAACAAAACGCGGTTGGGATGCATAAAGTCCCGTCTTTTATAAACGCAAAAGAAGTTACGTCCCAAACTGTATAACCCCTTGCTTCAAAAGTGGCGCGTATACCGCCCGAGGGAAAGCTGGAAGCGTCCGGCTCTCCGCGGACAAGTTCTTTCCCTGAAAACTCCATGAGGACTTTTCCGTCGCTTGTCGGTGAGATAAAGCTATCGTGTTTTTCCGCCGTCGTACCGGTCATGGGCTGGAACCAGTGCGTAAAATGGGTCGCGCCGTTTTCAACCGCCCAATTTTTCATTGCATTGGCGACAACATTGGCGACATCAAGCTCCAAATGCGTACCTTTTGACATTGTCTTTTTCAATGCCTTAAAAACATCCTTGGGAAGCCTGTTTCTCATGACCGTTTCATTAAAGACCATGCTTCCAAATAAAGCGGGAATGTCTTTCATTTTAATTTCCTCCAAAAAATGAATACCTGTTATAGGTGGTTTATTAATAAAAAAATAGCGTTTATCGATAAAATGACCAAAAGCCAGCTATCGATAAACGCCTTTGTTTATCTTGGGTAAATATTATAAAAAAAGAGTTTTTATGTCAAGGGTTTTGTAAAAAAATATGAAGAATTTCACACACGCTAAAAAAATGCACGGCGAAGCCGTGTAGATGATTAATGCCGCATAGCGTAGCACCAATAAATGCCGCTATATGAAATGAAAGCAAGGCAGCCTTTAGGCTGCCGTCAGTGCGCTGATCAAAAAGATTAAAAGAACACAAAGCTGGAAAGATAGGTCACTGAGCCTGTCAAAGTTGCCTTTTGTTTACAGTAACAGACCGACTTCTTCATCGCCATGAGCGCCTACCAGCATTTGGCTGCCGGGATCGACTATTAAATCCATGTTCTCAAGAGGTATTGCTCCCAGAAGGATTCTTCCGGCGCTTACTACCCACGGTTGGCAGATCATTGAACGGTTTTTCCAGTGAATCTCTACCGCCTCGGCTATTTGAACAGTCTTTTTAGTGTTGTCAGCCAATGTCGCTTGTTTTTCTCCAACTACTCCCAGTCCCAACTGCTGCCGTAACTGTTCATTGATAACCAGAGTCATCGCTCCTGTATCAACTACGGCTTTTACTGTAGTTTGACGAACTTCCGGTTCTTTTATATATCCTTCTTTGGCCATTATTTTATCCCGGATGTTTTTTAAGGTTATTTCCGCGTGAACAAGTCCCATTCTGTTTCCCCCGATGTTAATTATACTTTGAAAAGATGAAAATTACAATTATTGGAAAGATCTCGCGCAAAGATCACAAAGGAACAAAGAACACAAAGGGAGATGTCCGCAATCTTTTTGTGAAATTCACGCTCAGCTTACTTCGACTGCCTAACCTTTATATGCACCTCGCGAAGCTGTTGTTCCGTAACTTCGCAGGGAGCGCCCATTAGCAAATCTTGCGCGGAGCTGTTCATTGGGAAGGCTGCCACTTCGCGGATATTTTCTTCTTCCGCCAAAAGCATGACAATCCTGTCGATGCCGGGAGCCATGCCGGCGTGGGGGGGAGCGCCGTAGTGGAACGCGTTGTAGAGGGCGGGAAATTTTTTCTCAATATCGGCTTGAGTGTAGCCGGCAATTTCAAAGGCTTTTACCATTACTTCGGGCAGGTGGTTGCGTACCGCGCCGGAGGATAGTTCTACGCCGTTGCATACGATGTCATATTGCCAGGCTAAAATGTCGAGGGGAGATTTTGTTTCAAGATCGGCAAGTCCGCCTTGCGGCATGGAGAACGGGTTGTGGGTAAATTCAACCGCGCCTGTTTCTTCATTAATACCGTACATCGGGAAGTCCACAATGAAACATAATTCAAACTTGTTTTTATCTATGAGGTTCAACTGATTGCCTAACTCCGCGCGAATCTGTCCTGCAAGATTGTTTACCTTGGCGGGCGTGTCCGCGATAAAGAACAAGGTATCGTTTGCATTAAGACTTAGATCTTTCCTGAGCGTGTTCTGTTTTTCTGCGGAAAGGAATTTGACGATGGGGCCTTTAAGGCCGCCGTCTTCCATAACGGAGATGTAGCCGAGTCCCTTCATGCCGATTTCCGTGGCGAAGGCTAGCATTTTTTCAAAGAAGGATTTTGACTGCAATGCCGCGCCGGGAGTGACGATTCCCCTGACAATAATATTTTTAAACGGTTGAAAATCAACGTCCGCGAAGAATGATGTTAGGTCGGTAATAACAAGCGGGTTGCGGAGATCGGGCTTGTCCGTTCCGTATTTTAGCAGAGCTTCGGCGTAGGGGATTTTTTTGAAGGGCACGGGACTTACCTCTTTGTTTGAAAATGTTTTAAAAACGCCGTACATCGCGTTTTCCGCCACCTGGAAAACGTCTTCCTGTCCCGCGAATGCCATTTCAAAATCAAGCTGATAAAACTCTCCGGGGGAACGGTCGGCGCGGGCGTCCTCGTCGCGGAAGCAGGGGGCGATTTGAAAATAGCGGTCGAAGCCTGAAACCATCAGGAGTTGTTTAAAAATTTGCGGGGCCTGCGGCAGCGCGTAAAATTTTCCGCGGTGCTTGCGGCTGGGAACAAGATAATCCCGCGCCCCTTCAGGGGAGGACGATGTCAGTATCGGCGTTTGAAACTCGGTAAATCCAAGCTGTTCCATCTTTGCCCGCAGGAAACTGATTACCTTTGAACGCAAAAAAATATTTTTTTTCACTTCGGGATTTCTCAAGTCAAGAAAACGATAACTAAGGCGGACCTCTTCCCTGGTGTTTTTTGATTCGCTTATATCAAACGGCAGGGCGCGGACAGCCTTGCTCTGGATAACAAGCGTTTCGGCGTGAACTTCGACGGTTCCCGTTTCAATCTTTGGATTGACGGTTTCCGCGTCCCGTTTTTTTACCGCGCCTGTTACCGTGATAACGCTTTCCTTGCCAAAATTAAATTCATTGTGAAGGACTATTTGAGTAACGCCGTATTGATCCCGCAGGTCAAGAAATGTTACACCGCCATGGTCGCGGATAGTATCTACCCAGCCGGAAATAGTGACGGTTTGTCCTGTATGTTCTTCCCGCAGTTCCCCGCAGGTATGCGTTCTGTATTGATTCATGTTGATTCTCTTGTGTTATTATGCCAATTATTATGGAATTATGGAAGTGGCTGCCTTTGTGTCTTCGAGTTATGAAATTTCCATGTTCAGTGTTATCGTTTGTTTTCCCCGGCATAGACCTGTGAATACTCCGCGGTCAATGGAGCTGTCGGCGAAATCGCGCCCCTTTGAGAGGGCGATGTAGCCTTCGTCTATGAGTTTGTCGCGCGTGGGGTCTACGGCGCAGTATTGGTTTTCCGTCCATGCTTCCACCCAGGCGTGAGTTTCACCGTAACCGGAGGCGAGGCCTGCAACGTAGCGGCATGGTATTTTGTCCAGGCGCAGGAGGGCAAGCAATATTTGCGAGTAATCCTGGCAGACGCCCGCGCTTATGTCAAAAGCTTTCGCCGCCGAAGTTGAATTGGAAGTTGCGCCGCGCTCGTAGCGCAAATGGGCGTGGACGGCATGTGAAAAATATTGAATACGGTCTAAAACATTGTCCGGGGCGGAATGGCTGATTTCATTGTAGAAATCAATAAGTCTGTTATGTGCGCGTGTCAATTCAGTAGGGTATAGCAGTATGCGCGGCGGTTCTCCGGAAGCGGTGTACGGTTCATCCGATACTTCAGCGGCGCCCTCTATCCCGAAGCGGAAATGGCTATGCGGCGCGTTGATTTCCCCCGCAAGCGCGTCGTTGCCAAAGCTGTCAGAGGTTTGCCAGATCGTGTCGGGCGCAGGGTCTACGCGCCATGACAGGCTTTTTATTATCTGCCTGTTGTCATTTCGCGGCAGTATCCTAAGCAGAAACTGGTGCTCTGACGCGGGCGACGAAAACGCCAATGCCATTTGATATTGAAAACGGACTGTCTTCAAGCAGCCTGCTCCTCAAATAGCCTGCTTAGGCTGTCGAGTACTTCGTCCATGCGATTTTTGTAGCTTTCCTCCGTGGCAAGAACTTCGACCAGTACCGCCAGATGCTGCGCGTTGCAAAAACCTTTACGCACCCGCGCAAGAACATGGCACAGCTTTTCGTATTCGTTGTTGATAAGTTTGTAGTCGTACGAGAATCTAAAATACAAGTCGAGCCGCTCGACAAGTTTTCCGCACTTGACGATTGTACGCGCTTCGCCGCTGGCGATTTTGTCGTCTATACTGCCCCAAAACGCAAGCAGGTAATCAATGACAGGCATCAGCGACAGGCGAAGGTTTTTGGCGTTGCGGCTTGAGTTAAACGCGTCAACCGCAAGCTGTATATACGCAAGCGCCTCGCTGCCAATCACGTTACGGCAAACAAGCGCGTTGTCGTGCGCAAAGCGAAGCGTTGAACAGATAGTGAAGCAATCAACGTTATCGTAAAGATACCCTTTTATAAAACGGCCGTGATCGCCGTACTTGTCCGCAATGTCCAAATTATCAAGGAATTCCCTGTAGGAATTTTTATCCTTGTCGAGCGATATGTCGTGATAATTGAAGAATGTTTTAAGCGTGGTATAGGCGCGTTCCGTGTATCTTCCGAGCCAGTACAGGTTTGAACTGTATTCTACCGAGATAGTACCCATGTGTCTTTAAAACCTCCTCCTTGCGAAGAATTTACAATGAACGACCCCTCAATGCGCGAGAAACGCGTTAACCCGCTTGCCCACACGCGCGTGGTTTTGCCGGTAAGCACGAAGGCTCTTAGGTCTGCTTTTCGGGGAATTGTGCCGCCGTTTTCCTCCATAATATCAAGGTCAATAAAGTCGATGACCTCTTGCGATATAAACCGCCTTGGCTCATTTTTTATAAGAGCTTTGATTTCAGCTAATTTTTCTTCCGACAGCTCTCTGCCGAATACTACGCCGTAGCCGCCCGCTTCCGATACGTCTTTTATGACAAGACTTTTGATGTTTTCAAGCGTATACTTGAGGTCGTCCTCGTAGTAGGGCAGGTATGTCGGCGCATTTTGCAAAATCGGCTCTTCACCCAGATAGTATTTTATCATTTTTGGCACGAAGTAATAAATACCCTTATCGTCCGCAACGCCGTTGCCCGGCGCGTTGATTATCGCTACATTCCCCTTGCGGTAAGCGTCCATGATATGCGGCACGCCGATGAGGGATTCAGCCATAAACGTTATTGGGTCAAGGTACTCATCGGAGATGCGGCGGTACACGGCTCCTACTCTCGCCTTGACGCCGAGGTAATCTTTTATGTACAGAACCGCGCCCTCAACTGTTAATTCCGCAGCCTTTACAAGTAACGCGCCCGTGCGTTCTGCAAGGTATGAGTGCTCAAAGTATGCGGCATTGTACCTTCCCGGCGTAAGTATGACATTCAATCCGCCGCGGTTCACAAAGTTCATTGTTTCGCGTAACAGGTCGGAATAGTCGCGGTTATCCGTGACGTTGTTGTTTGAATAGGCGTCGGGGTCGGCAATTCTGCTAAGTTCTCTGGCAATAAGCGGATAGGATGCGCCTGAAGGGATGCGCAGGTTATCTTCCAATATGTACCATGTGCCGTCTTTTGCCTGAACAAGGTCAATCCCGGATATATGGCTGTACACGCCTTCCGACGGGACGATGTTGCTGCACTCCGGCAGGTATCCCTTGGAGATATAGACAAACTCTTCCGGTACGATTTTGTCGGCGATAATCTTCGCGCCGGAATAGATGTCCCTCAAAAAGCAGTTTAGCGCGTTTACCCGCTGGATAAGCCCTTTTTCCAACAGCGCAAATTCGTTATGTGAAATGATCCGCGGTATGGCATCGTAGGGAAAGAGCTGTTCAATAAACTCCCCGTTCTTGTAGATGCCGAATTTTACGCCGTACCGCGCCATGAGCTTGTTGATTTCATACGCTGTCGCCACCGACATTTCCATCCCTAAAATCCCCTTATTTTTGCCGTGAACGGCAAGTTAATGCAAAAAAAAAAAGCAACGGCTCCCATTAAAAGTTTGAGCGCCGTTGCTCATTTATCATAATACAATATTTTTCTATAAAAAGCAATACATAAGAGGCTTTAATTTTTCAGTATAATGAAGTAAATTTAACTAATTAGGCTAATTAACGCGGTTTGGAACTGCGTTACGTTCCAAATATCGTAAAACGGAGGCTTTGATGATAAAACATGTGTCTGTGGCGGCGCTGCCTGTCGCGGAGAACTTTATTATACAGAAAAACCGTATTGAGAATAACGCTGACAAAGCTTGTAAGCGCGTCTGTATTGTTACGGGAACTCACGGCGATGAATTGGAGGGGCAGTATGTTTGCGCCCGGTTGGCAAAAATTCTGAATGACGGGAAACATAAGTTATCGGGCATTGTGGATATATATCCCGCCGTAAATCCGCTGGGGATTGATTCCATTACGCGTGGGTTTCCGATGTTTGATCTTGACATGAACCGCATATTTCCCGGCTCTTCATCGGGGTCGCTTGCCGAGGTTGCGGCATTTGATGTTATCCGCGACATTGAAGGCGCGGATATGTGCATTGACATACACTCCAGTAACATCTTCCTGCGCGAGATACCGCAGGCGCGCGTTAGCGAACAGAACGAGGCCGCGCTTTTACCCTACGCTGTGATGTTGAATATCGATCTTGTGTGGATACACGCGTCGGCAACCGTACTGGAATCGACACTGGCGCATTCGCTCAATATGCGCGGCGTAAAGACGCTGGTTGTCGAGATGGGCGTCGGAATGCGCATTACGGAGAGCTTCTGCACGCAGCTTGTGGACGGCATATTGAATCTGCTGCGCGAACTTGGAATGTGGAGCGGGGAAACCGTGCGAACGCGCCCGCCGCTTGTCTCAAAGGATCACAATGTCGGTTTTTTAAATTCGGACGCGGGGGGAATATTTCTTCCGCGCGCCGCGCACGGCAGCCACGTAAACACCGGCGATTGTATCGGCATCGTCATAGACCCGATTACAGGTTCCGTTGTCGAGGAAACATTTGCTCCGTGTAACGGCTTGTTGTTTACATTACGTGAATACCCGGTCGTCTTTGGCGGATCGCTTTTAGCGCGGATTATGGAGGATTCCAAAAATGGTTAAGGATATTTTATACTCGATCAAGTCGCCCTACCGCCAGAGCATGGATGTTGTAGGGTACACTTTCGGCTCAGGCGAGCGCTCGTGCTGCCTGGTAGGGGCGCTGCGCGGCAATGAGATTCAACAGATGGCAATCTGCGCCCAGTTAGTCGACACGCTAAAGCGCATGGAGGAAAACGAGTGTGTTTTACTGGGCAAGAGCGTAATGATCATACCGTGCGCAAACTATTACTCCATGAATATCGGCAAACGTTTCTGGACAATGGACAACACCGACATTAACCGGATGTTCCCGGGGTATGATCAAGGCGAAACTACGCAGCGCATTGCCGACGGGCTGTTCAAGTCGGTCAAGGATTATGTATACGGCATACAGATGGCGAGTTTTTACCGCGAGGGCGAGTTTTTGCCGCATGTCAAGGTGATGGACACCGATTGCAGAAAACCTGAAACCTACGAATCGCTGTCGGACTTCGGCCTGCCCTACGGACTGATTAGAATACCGCAGCCCTACGACACCGCGACGCTCAACTACAACTGGCAGATATGGGGCTGTCAGGCCTATTCGTTATTCTCGACATACACCGAACACATCGGGAAACAGTCCACGCAAACCGCGGTGAACGCTATATTGCGCTTCCTTATCGCAAAGGGGATACTCAGATGGGCGCTGCACGGCGGAATGCATACGCGCATATTAAATGAAGGATTGATAAAAAACGTCCAGGCAAACTGCGCCGGCATATTAAGAAAATACGTCTCTGTAGGAGATGAGATCTCCGAGGGCGATCTGCTCTGTGAGATAATTCATCCTTTGGAGGGAAACACGATAAGCCGGATAGAATCGCCAATGGAAGGGACAATCTTCTTTGCCTACAACAAGCAGTTGGTGATGGAGCATACCGATATATTTAATATCGTACCGTTTTCCAATGTATGACGGGGGCGTAGTTATAATATTCTCGAATCGTCTTATTTACTATTTTTCAATTTCGGGTATTATTTAATAGTTATTATATATAAAAGAATAAAATATAATTTCAAATAAATACAGATTAGCGGCTTTGGGGAATATTCAAAAAACGCTTGACTTTTCTTGTCTTATGCGCGATATTTAACTTAGCTGGCCGTGAGATTAAAAGCCCACCGCGAGCTACCGTGCCCGGCTGCTCCGCAGCCGGTGTTTTTTTTATCAAGGCGATTTCAGGTCATCCACGTTCAAGTAAATAAGGCTCTTATGTTCTTTCAATTTTATGATAATTCTGCCGCCATGAAATTTATTTCTTTCAGCATAACCCTTGATAATTTTGCCGTACATATTTGTATGAGTAACACTATTCCTTGCATTATACAAAGTACCCATTACTTCATGTCTTGACAAATCTGATGTATCAAGGTTAATAAATACATTTGGAGCCTGTGATCTTGATCTCAAGAAATGAGTGGCAAGTGTGTTTGCATTACCTCCGACATTCTTGAATTCAAATTTCATCCCATTGACAATGGCATCATACTTTGTCCCTGGCTGTCGGTTGTTCTCCGGAACAAGATAAACTGTACTTCCTAAATCCCGTAATATTTGTGCGTCTCTGAATTCTTCTTCAAAGTTACCTCTTTTTCTGCGTGGAGAAACAAATATACGTTCATCTTCCTTTTCCCATTTTTCTCCAGGAAACAGTTTATCGGCTGTCTGGCGCGCTTTTTTTTCGTTATCTTGCCGGAATTTGGCTTCTCGTTTTTCAGCTTGCCTTTGTACTGTCTTTTTATTTGAACTAACCGAAGGATGACTCAAATTATTTAACCTCAGAAAATTAGTTTTAGTTACATTAATATAATTTTAATAAAGAGCGGCTTCGCTATTTCAGCGCGTCTTCCAGCATTTTTTTCGCCATGTCGGGATTTCCTTTTCCGCCGAGCTTCTTCATAACCTGACCCATTAAAAATCCAAACACTTTTTCCTTGCCGGCGCGGTATTCGGCAGCCGAGTCATGATTCTCGGTTATAACAGCTTTCACCGCTTCGATAACCGCGTTGTCATCGTTAATCATGAGCAGTCCCTTTTCGGCGATGTACTTTTCTGGATCAACATTGTTCGTAAAAACGGCTTCAACTGCTTCTTTATACGCGCCCCGGTTGATTTTCCCGTTAGTGATAAGTGTAATGAGCGTAGAAAGTTTACCTGCGTCTATAACCAAATCTTCCGGCAAAATATTGGCATTGTTCATCAGCCGCATGATTTCACCGGTTAAAAGGTGCGCCGCTTCTACGGGCTGTCCGCTTTTCTGCGCGATGGTCTCGAATAAATCGCAAATATTTTTGTGAACTGTCAGAACCGCCGACTCGGATTCGGGTATTTTAAAATCGCGTAAGTACCGTTCACGTTTTTGATGCGCCAGTTCAGGAAGATTTTTTTTAATGGCTGCAAGCCAGGAGTCGTCAATCTCCATTGGCAGAAGGTCAGGCTCCGGAAAGTAACGGTAGTCCTGCGCGTTTTCCTTTGAACGCATACCGTAAGATTCAAGTCTTTCATCGTCCCAGCGGCGCGTTTCCTGAATAATATGTCCGCCGTCTTCAAGTATTTCAATTTGACGGGAGGTCTCATACTCAATGGCGCGGGCAATCGCCTTGAACGAGTTCATGTTCTTTGTCTCGGTACGCACGCCAAGTTCGCCGCCTACCGGGCGCACTGACAGATTGATGTCGGCGCGAATGGAACCTTCCTGCATTTTGCAGTCGGACACATCAAGGTACAAAAGCGTTTCGCGCATTTTTTCAAGATAGGCGATTACTTCGGCGGCGCTGCTGAAGTCGGGCTGCGAAACGATTTCCAGAAGCGGCACGCCGCAGCGGTTGAAGTCCATAAAAGTGTTTGAACCGTTTGCGTCGTGTATCAGTTTTCCCGCGTCTTCTTCCATGTGTATCTCGCGTATGTTGATTGTTTTTTTTCTGCCCTCAACTTCAATGTCAAGATGACCGTCGCGGCAGATAGGCGCGTAGAGCTGCGATACCTGATAGGCTTTCGGCAGATCGGGGTAAAAATAATTTTTACGGTCAAACTTGCAGTACTTGGTAATGTTAAATCCAAGAGCAAGGCCGAGCCGAAGAGCGTACTCCACCACGGAGCGGTTAAGCACGGGTAATACGCCTGGCATTCCCGCGCAGACGGGGCAGACATGTGTATTCGGCTCGCCGCCGTAAGCAACAGTGCAACCGCAGAAAATTTTTGACTTTGTTGACAGTTCGGTGTGAACCTCAAGGCCGATGACGGTTTCCCATTTCATGTTTTTATTCCTTTAGGTTTTTGTAAATGGTAATCAGTACGGGATTGATAAACCTGCGCCGCGCCGATAAGTTTGTTCTCGGAAAAAGCGTCTCCGATAAGTTGGAAGCCGATGGGCAAACCTGCCGAATCAAATCCGCAGGGAAGCGCCGCTGCGGGGAGTCCTCCTAAATTGATTGATACGGTATAAATGTCTCCCATGTACATTTTAATCGGGTCGCCTGAATTTTCCCCGATACGGTACGCCGTTGTAGGCGCGACAGGAGAGAGTATCATGTCATAATTTGCAAACAACTTAGTGTAAGCGTCTTTAATAAGAGAGCGTACCTGCAGAGCTTTCTTGTAATAGGCGTCGTAGTATCCTGATGAAAGCACAAATGAGCCGAGCATTATTCTTCTTTTTACTTCCAGCCCGAAACCTTCGTTGCGGGAGAGACGGTACACTTCGGAAAGGGACTGCGCGTTGGAACTGCGGTAACCGTATTTCAAGCCGTCATAACGCGACAGGTTTGACGACGCTTCGGCGCACGCGATAATGTAGTAGGCGGGGATCAAATAATCCATGAGCGGCATTTCAAATTCTTCTATGATTGCGCCTGCCGCCTTGAATTCTTTTGAAACAGCCAGAACGGCGTTTTTGACTTCATCATCAATGCCGCTGCCATAATAATTGCGGGGCAGTCCTATCTTCACGCCATCCAACTTTGATTTTGCCTCTCCGAACTCAAACGGCTTTTCTATGACGCAGGTACTGTCCCGCTTGTCAGGCCCTGAAATGATTGACAGCAAGGCGGCGCAGTCGTTAATGTTTTGCCCGATAGGGCCGATTTGATCGAGTGACGACGCATACGCTAAAAGTCCGTACCTCGACACTGAACCGTAAGTCGGCTTGATACCGGTAACGCCGCAGAAAGCGCAGGGCTGGCGTATGCTGCCGCCCGTATCGGAACCGAGGGCGATGGGTGTTTCCCCCACGGCTACTGCGGCGGCGCTTCCACCCGATGAACCGCCCGCGACTCGTGAGACATCCCACGGATTATGTACCGCACCGAACGCGCCTGTTTCACTTGAGCCGCCCATAGCGTACTCGTCCATGTTGAGTTTCCCGATGACTACCATGCCGGCTTTTTCCAGCTTTTCAATAACCGCGGCGTTAAACACGGGCGTGTAGTTACCGAGCATTTTAGACGCGCAGGAGGTTTTTATTCCCTCTGTGGAAATATTATCTTTAACGGCGATTGGCACGCCCGCAAGCGGTGAGAGCGACTCGCCTGAGTCAATCATGGACTGAATTTCTTTTGCGCGCGCCAGGGCTTTCTCTTTTGATACCGTAAGAAAAGCGTTATAGCGGCTGTCGTTTTTTTCGATTGATTCAATATACGCGCTCACAGCTTCGACCGCGCTGATTTTTTTTGCTTTGATGAGAGCGGACAATTCCAAAGCATTGCTTTGCAATGCAGCGCTTGATTCAAACATAGCCATTAACCTTTTATTCAACCGTCTTGGGAGCGATATACATTTGTTCGTTCCTGACAGGAGCGTTTTGCAGTATTAATTCGCGGTCAAACGAAGGGCGTACTTCGTCGTCGCGGAAAACATTTACATTGTCAAAAGGATGGCTGCGCTCAACTACGCCGTTTGTGTCAATTTCGCCAAGGCGCGCCATGTAGTCAAGAATCTCCTGTAAATCATGGGTTAATCTGATTTTTTCATTATCCGAAAGCGTCAGGCAGGATAAATCTTCCAGATACGTAAGCAGTTTATCGTCTATTTGCATGAAAATCTCCGATTGTTATTTATAATAATGCGATTCCGGCGGACTTGCAGCCTGATACTGTTTTTTCGTCCCATACGGAAACCTGCACTTCTCCGACATGCGCTTTTTGAAGCAATAACATACACAGTCTTGATTGTCCGATACCGCCGCCCATTGACATGGGAAGCCTGCCTTCAAGCAGCATTTTGTGGAAGGGCAGTTCCCTGCGGTGATCGCACTTTGCTTTGGTAAGCTGTGTATCCAGCGATTGTTCATCAACGCGGATTCCCATCGATGAAATTTCAAAAGCGCACCCAAGGACATCGTTCCAAAAAACAATATCGCCGTTTAATGTCCAGTCGTCATAGTCCGGTGCGCGTCCGTCATGCTTGATGCCCGAATTTAATATATCGCCTATCTGCATAATAAACGCGGTTTTGTTTTCTTTTAAATAGGCGTTCTCGCGTTCTTTCACAGACAGTTTTGGGTATGCGTCCTCAAGCTGCTGCGTTGTAATAAATTTTACGTCACGCGAAAGGTTGACATTTATAGCCGGATATTTCTCTTTGATTTTCTCAGCCGTATCGCAGATGGCGTTTACAATAACGGTAACGGTCTTTTTCAACAATTCCTCATTGCGCGAAGCTTTGTTTATAACCACTTCCCAATCCCATTGATCAACATAAATGGAGTGAAGGTTGTCCATCTCTTCATCGCGCCGAATAGCGTTCATATCCGTATATAACCCTTCGCCCATAGAGAAACCGTATTGGTACAGCGCCATGCGTTTCCATTTGGCAAGCGAATGTACAATTTGCGCAGTCCCATGGGTCTCCTCTATTGCAAATTCTACCGGGCGCTCAACGCCGTTGAGGTTATCATTCAAACCTGTTTGCGGCTCGACGAAAAGCGGCGCGGATACGCGCTTGAGGTTAAGCGCGTCCGACAGATTGTCCTCGAATAACCGCTTTATCATTCCAATTGCAATTTGGGTCTCATAAATGGGCAAAATTGGCCGGTAACCGTCCGGTACAATCAATTTACTCATTCTAAATTCTCCGTTAACAAAAAAAGACGCGGTAGACCATGAGCCCACAGCGCCTTTGCTGTTTAATACACCATTATAATAGTATAAATCAGTTTATATTGTCAAGTATACATAGTGAGACAATTTACCCGGAAACTTTGGCGATAATTTCAACTTCGACCAGGACTCCGCGCGGCAGGGCGGATACGGCTACGCAGGAACGCGCCGGTTTGCCGGTAAAGTACTGCGAATAAATTTCGTTGAACGCGGCAAAATTTTCCATGCTTGTCAGGAAGCAGGTTGTCTTTACCACTTTTGAAATATCGCTTTCCGCCGCCGCGAGCACTGCTGCGATATTTTGCATAACTTGCTCAGTCTGTTCTTTTATGCCGCCTGATACCACTTCTCCCGTTTTGGGCGACAACGGAATCTGACCGGATGCAAAGAGAAATCCGTCAACTATTACAGCTTGTGAATACGGGCCGATTGCCGCGGGGGCGGAATTGGTATAAATAATTTTCATGGGGTTATTATATATTTTTAATAATTTATAGACAACTCCTTAGTTGTTGTACGTTTTGGTTTAAAAGAAGGATAATTTACGGCGTTAATGACTTAAATCAATGTTTTTCTAATGACATTATTTTTAATTTTTATAAATTTTTCTATTGACAAAATAAAAATTTGTTGTATACTATAATACAGAGAATAAGAGTCTTTTTAGGCTCTCTTGCCTGATAAATAATTGTACTTTACAGACAATCCCTAAATTACTTTAAATTTAGCCTTGAAACCGTATCAAGGAGTGTTTATGTCTATGAATTTTATTGAACCTGATGTACAACAAACAGTACCTGTTTCTGTTGTTTTGGAGAATCTCTCTATTTCATCTGAAAATAAAAAATGGCTTTTAAGTTTGTTTCTTGAAGATATTGAGTTGTCCTTTGATTTTAAAGATGTTCTTTCAAGTTTTTTAAATGAAATTAATGAAGAAGATTCTAGTGCTTTTTTACTTTCGTTTCTCTTCGATTTTTGCGTATCAAATCATGAATATTTTATTGAAAGCAAACTTTTATCCGAGAGAATAAAAAGTCTCCCGTCTCTATTTACAAAAAAAACAAAAGGTAAACCTTCTGTTTTTGAGCCTTATGTAGCAAATATTTTAGATAATATACTAAAATGTGCAGAAAAAGATAAAGATTTTTCTGATGCATATAAAAAAGAATTACAGGAGATTCGGGCAATATCCTCTTTTGAGGAAAGGGCTGTATATTATGTAAAATTAGTTTTTCAAAATTTACCCAAACGTACTTATAAAGAAGACGAAAAACCGCCTACACAAAAAACAGGTGAATTAGTATCCTTTTTAGATTTTTGGGAAAAAGATTTTTTAAATATGCCATATTCGTTAAGATTAATTGCCGAACTTGAAGGAATGTTTGAAAATGAATTGTATGTAAATTATTTTTATCCTGGAAAACTAATACCAAAATATAATATTTCAACATTTCCTTTTATAGTTTACGGTAAGGATTTGTATATTTGTATACACAAAACAATGTTGTTAAAGTTAAAAATAGCTAAAAAACAAGAAATTTCTTCTGACGATATAGAACAAATAAAAATACCTTGTTGGAATGAGAAAAATCATATTCATGAATTTTTTTTTGATTTAGCTCTATCATTAAAGGATAAAGATAATTTGATGATGTTGATTCTTAACAAAATTTTTGAAGGAGTAAACCTTGTTGATATTCCTTATATTTTCTTTGAGTATATCGAAGATTGTATTAGTTCAATTTATAGAGTGTTATTTAAGGGTGGGTATTATAATTTTGAACAGCATTTTAAAAACGAGTATTCTGATGTTATAAAACCGATTCGAGAAAAACTAGAATATCTTGATTGGGCATTGACATCAAACTTAAATGATTTGCATGAAATACCAAACGACCCACATGAAATACACTTTAAAAAAAGCCGATTGTTTCTTGATTATATTGAAAAATTATCTTATTCTGCTCCAGAAGATAAACTTGAACTATTCCAAGAATTGTTTTTTGAAAAGGGAACGGATAGCAATCCTTTTCAAGATAAATTTTATGTTTTTAGAGGAAGAACTATAAAAGATATTTTGTCTTCTATTGCACTAAAAAGAAATAAAGGTGAATGGACATTTCCTGAACGACAGGAAGAAGCTAATGGTTTATATGAAAAATTTGTTGACGTGATTGCAAAAGGAGCAGCTAAATATCCTGCAAAATTGTTCTTAGGGGAAAAATGGCAGAATCTTTCACTGCAAAAGCAAAACGATCATGGGCTTATTGTCTTCAAACAATATTGTGAAAACCTTGAACTAAAAACCTATGAAGATGCTATTTTTTTATCAGAATTCTGGTTTAAACTATTTTTCTTGGAACAACCATTTTTTTTATCTTCATCGGATACTACATGTATATATTATTCCAAGTTAGAGGAAGAAGGCCCATTTTTTTATAAAAATATTTTTTGTAAATTTATCAATGATGAAAATTTTATCTGCAGTTTTTTATCTATACCACAAAAATATTCTAGTGCTTGTTCTTTGGTCCTGTATTGCCTTGCATGTTTGGTTCTTTACCAAAAAAACAAAGATGAAAATATCTCAGATATTATCTCAGATGTGAAGAAAGCATCCAAGCTATTACATGATGAAAAAATAACCTTCCCTGCTAAAATAGCAGAGGTTATTAAGTCATATAAAATTCCTGATGGATTAAAAGGAAATGGTTATGACAATGAAGCAAAACGATTTTTATTTTATTTGATTGCGGTATTGGGTGGTGAACAGTATCAAAATATACTTAAAAATTTAAATAACGCTGAAGGACATTTTCCTATCTATTATATAAGGTATAAATATAGCCATGATAATTTTATACCGAAAGAATTCTTGTACTTTTTATTTAATTTAGTAAATCCAAGCCTCTTGGGGAATAAAAATGAATTTTATTGTCTTGAACTTATTCAAGAAGCCTGTAAAGACGGCGTATTAAAAAAACAAATTGTTCTTGAAAAAGTGTCTAACTATATAGAAGAAAATCGTAAGTTATTATTTAAATATTCGGAAATAAAAAAGTTTATAACATACTTTTTCATAGAAATAGAAGAAGGGGAAACCCATGAGGCGCAAATGGCTTTTTTTACGCACTTCTGTGAACGAGCTGTACAGGAAACCGAGGATTCGTACGCAGAGCTGTATTTATTTTTTAAAATTTGTCAGGATTTCTATATAGATATGATACTCGAAAAACATACGGATATTAACAATACTCTCGTTACTCGATGTTGTAAAATGTTAAATAATTTCAGGAAAAATATTGAAAAAAAAGAATTTTCTGAAGATGAGTATCATTTTATAAATGATTATATTCTTCCCGCGTCATATTTTGTATGGGAAAGGACAGGGAATATCTGGAAAGCATTAAAACCATTAATTCTTGCATTCAGAACATCAAAAAGCATATTACTTGACGAATCGCTTAATATTAACGACAAGAATATTTTATCTTATTCACTTATAAAAAAAGGTATAATTGATTTTTTTTACATAGAAGATCAGGAAAAACTAAAAGAATTGCGCTATGATATGGCAAACGATTTTTCCGAATACTTAAAACCTACCAAAAATGAAAGGCAAGTGGAAAAATATACACAAACAGAAATAAATGAAAAAGGTTTTGATCTTTCTTACACAGAGCCAAGCCCTTACTGGCGTTATGCATACGTTCGCGCATTGGGTGATTTGGGTGTAAAAACCGATAAACGCGGTCATTATTTTAAAAAAATACTTGAGAATGTATCAGAAGAGGACCCATCAGAAGATGTAAAAACAGCAGCTAAAAAGGTTATGAAAAAACTTGACTCAATTCGTAAAGGATATTCGGGAGCTAACCATAAAAAGTGCCTTTTTGAGGCTTTTTGGTGGCTTAAGTGCGCACATATTATCTCTTTTGGTGTTAACCCCGATAAAAAAGCATTAGAACTGAGAATTAAAGAATGGAGATAAAAATTAAAAAGTTTCTTATTTTTATTGACTAAATTATCTTGATGAGTTATATATAGAAATATCAAGAATTCAGACCTTACTAGGTCGCGTAGTTAACTACCCCCTAAACATAATTTTGTTTAGTTTGAAAATCTCATTTTCAAGAGGTCTAATATGGCAAGAAAAGTAAGTAGTTTTTCTCACACTCAAACACAGCTTGATGATTATGCAAATGTGCATAATCCGAATAGCGAGGCTTATGCTGCAGCTATGGAGAATCGTGGAAACCAGCTAAATCAGTTTCACGATGCTTTCTACGAATCCCGTGGTATTCCACCGCCTGATTATTCTCAACTTATTCAAGAACTAAAATCTCGTTGATCTCTGGTAAGAGTTACCACAGGAACACGGGAGATTATTGTTTTTGACGATCAACTTCCGCATTCCTCTCATTTACCAACAAACAATGGAGGAAAAAATTATGGAAAAAGAGTTTTCTACGGGTAAAAGATTTGCTGTCTTTTTTGACGGAGACAACATATCATCTGAATATCTTGACGCAATAATGACGGAGATAGTAAAAAAAGGTGATGTAATAATAAAAAGAGTATATGGTGATTTTACAACGCCAAATATGAAATCATGGAAAGAAAAAGTTTTTGATTCTCCAATTAGAGTATTTCAACAATTCAGGAATGGTCCAAACGCAACAGATAATACTATAATTATGGATTCTATAGAATTGGCAATTAAAAATAAAAATATTAATGCCTTTTGTATCGTATCGACAGATTTCGGATATTATAGTCTGGCATTAAGGTTACGAGAAAATGGAAAACACGTTCTGGGTATAGGCAGAGAAAACTCAAAGAGTATTTGGCAAAATTCATGTAATGAATTTGTAACGATTGAAAATATTCTTAAAGGGAAAGAATTATTGGAGGAAAAACAGAAAAATGTATTAAATAATGAGTCTATAAAACCTAATGAAACAGGATTAGATGTAATCGAATATGGATTATTTAATTCAAGAGTAAATACGGACGGCTGGATAAGTTTTTCTGATTTTGGTTTAACTATTAGAACGAAATATCCTAATTTTGATCCGCGTTCTTATATGTGTAATAATTTATTACAACTAATAAAAAAGTTTCCGGATGATTTGGAGATAAAATCAGATGATTGCTTCCCTCCAAATTATTGGTTAAGAGATAAAGAAAAATATAGAAAAGAGGAGAAATAAATTATGTCAAAAGGTTATATTATTAATCTACATTTACTGGAAAAATGTAATTATCACTGTAAGCATTGTTTTGCTCATTTCGATTCTGCTTCCGCGCTTTCTGTTCAGGATTGGAAACGGATCATTGACAATATTACGAAAAAAACCCCTGTCTCCCGTTTTAATTTGGCTGGAGGTGAACCATTGTTATATAAGGGAATTGATGAAGTGATAGAATATATTCATACTAAAAATATTGAAGTCTCTATTATCACTAATGGACATCTTTTGTCAGAAGAATATATCCGTAGATTTAAAGGAAAGGTTTTAATGATTGGCTTAAGTATAGACGCGCTCCAACCGGAATTGTTGCGAAAAATGGGGCGTTGTACCAAAACTAATGAAATTCTTTCCCATGATAAATGTATTGCATTATGTAAGTCTATTCATGAAAATGGCATACAGCTTAAAATAAATACTGTAGTTTCAAAACTTAATCTGCATGAGAATTTTACTGATTTTATTCAAACTGTTTGTCCAACCAAATGGAAGATATTAAAAATGAAACGGTTTTCCACTAATAATTATGACAACGTTGAATTGGAAATAACAAAAAACAAGTTTAACCAGTTTTGTTCCGTTTATTCTTCTTTTACTCCCACTAAAGAGGTCAGCTTAAAAAATTCTTATATAATGATTGATGTAAGAGGAAAATTAGTTGATAACAGTAATGAGTTTTATGTGGATATTGCAGATTTACTAATAGAAGATTTTTGGTCTAAATTTAATACTATGCGATTTAATACGGTATTATATGAAGCCAGATATAAACAAGAGGATTGAATTCTATATATGGTTAGATTTGGCATTCGGGAGGAGAAGAAATGCCGGATGATTATTAAATCCGGCAAGAAAATTTTGCCCTCCGCTCGGACGGAGGGCTTATTATCATTTTTTAAGGAGTAAATCATGTTAACAAGAAACAGATTCCACGAATATGAAGAATTTGAACAAAATGAATTTATTACGGAGGCGGACTTTGAAGAAATTGAAAATGAAGAGCAAAACAAATCTTTGTCTCTTCTGGAGCATATTGATCGAATAATAAATATCCATTTTTTATTACATAACCGTATTGACGACAAAGAGAAAAAAGCAAAATATCAGGAAATCCTTAATAAACATCTTTCAGTTTGTTCGGATATACTTGGAATTACCGCATTACAGGCGCTTCTTTTATCAAATATTCTTAACAGAAGCGAATCAATTATGCTTGAAAGTCTGGCGCACATCCTTAAAGCTACAAGAGTGCAATGTTTTAAGTATTTGGATGATCTTGACGTGCTGGCGAAAAAACGCCTGATCAGAAAATCAAGCAGGGGATTTAATTCGGATTTTTGTTACTGGGTTCCTTTTGAAGTTATTCAAGCGTTACGGGAAGGAAAAGCTTTTACTCCTCCAAGATTTTGCGGTCTTTCAAAGGATGAATTCTTTAACCGCTTAAAGCGGCTTTTCTCGGAAATTATCGAATGTGACAGGGAATATGACAGGGAACATGGATCTTCAAGGGAAAACAACGATATTTTCCTGATGGATTTCAATAATTTGCTGGAAGACAATATTCAACTTGAATTTGTTAAAAATATTAATAATCTGTCATTGACAAAAACAAATCTGGTTTTTCTTTCTTATCTCTGTACGATGTTTTATGCGAAACAGGAAGACGGTTTTCCGCTTTACAGATTAGATACCTTTGAATTTATAAATGAAAATGAAAGAGTTGATACTAAAATACTTTTTGAACTGCAACTAATTGAATTTTCTGGTGATGATTTTAAAGACAGGGAACATATCGTTTTGACGCATAAAGCCATCATTGAATTATTGGGTATAACTGAGCCTGTATTGAAATCAAAAAAAGATTCGGAACTGATAAATCATGAAAATATTATTAAAAAAGAATTGTTTTACAATGAAAATGACAGAAGACAGATAGAACAGCTAACCGATCTATTAATAGAGGATAATTTTATTAAGGTAAGGGAACGGCTAAAAATAAAAGGTATGAGGACGGGTTTTAGCTGTTTGTTTTTTGGTTCTCCGGGAACGGGAAAGACTGAAACCGCGTATCAAATAGCCAGAATATCTGGCAGGGATATTATGCCTATTGACATTTCAATGACAAAAAGCTGCTGGTTTGGTGAAAGTGAAAAAATTATTAAAAGTATTTTTACGCAATACAATTACAGGGTAAAAAAAGCGAATCAAAGAAATTTGCCCGTACCCATTATTCTTTTAAACGAAGCTGACGCAATTATAAACAAACGAAAAGATACATCGATAAGCGGAGTCGCGCAAACTGAAAACGCCATTCAAAATATTTTACTTGAAGAGCTTGAACAACTTGACGGTATCCTGATTGCGACAACCAATCTTACTAAGAATATTGATACGGCTTTTGAGCGTAGGTTTATTTATAAGATTGAATTCCAAAAACCATGTATTAAAACAAGACAGTCAATCTGGAGAAGCTTTATTCCGGAATTGTCCGCGGAAGACGCTAATAAACTTGCCGAGGCCTTTGATTTGTCCGGCGGTCAAATAGAAAATATCGCGCGAAAACGTACAATTGCAGGTATATTAAACGGGAATGATCCGGAGATTACTGACTTGATAAAAATTTGCGGTGAGGAAACAATGTTTAAAAATGACATAAAAATTGGGTTTTGATGAATCAATGATGACTTATTAATAACAAGGAGACAAGGCAATTGTCGTATTATTTCTAACACAGATGTAAAGCGTTGAAAAATCATAACGCCAATTGCCCTAAAACTCCTGATATGTTCCCAGAAAATCAAACATATCCGTTTCCTGTTCAAGTTCCGCCAGCACCTGTTTTAATTCGTCCGAGATGACAGGTGTGTCAATGTCAAAATAAAAAAGAAATTCAAAGGCTTGTCCGGAGATGGGGCGGCTTTCCAGTTTGTTCATGTTGATCCCATGCGCGTAAAACTTTGCAAGAACATGGTAAAGTGAGCCGGGCTTGTGTTTCAGCGCCAGCATAAGGCTTGTCTTGTGCGCTCCCGGATAGATTTCAGGCTTTTTGGAAATGCAGATAAAGCGCGTGTAATTGTTGTCGGTGTTTTGAATGTTGAACGACAGCGCCTGCAAACCGTACAACTCGGCGCAATCGCGCGATGAAATAACAGCCGCGTCCGTCCGCCCCGAATTTGCCGCCTGCATAGCGGCCATTGCCGTATTCGCGCATTCGGTAACCTTCACGTTTTTCCAGGATTTTAAAAAACGGCTGCATTGGCGAATCGCCTGTTCGTGCGAAAACACTTCCTTAATATCGTCCATCTTAGCGCCGGGCGCGGCCAGTAACGTATGCGTTATCGGCAGTTTAATGCTGCGCACAATGTAGAACCGGTATCGGTTCATCAGGTCGTACACTTCGTTGACTGAACCTGCGGAACTGTTTTCAAGCGGTACTACGCCGTAACGGCACAAGCCGCCGTCCACCGCTTGAAAGACTCCTTCAAAGTTATTGAAATAAGTGATGTCAGCGGGAGAAAATAATTTGTCGCAGGCGGCTTGTGAAAACGCGCCTTCCACGCCCTGACAAGCTACAACGGCGCGCGAAGGAAAACTGTCGCTCTTGTGTTGAACGGCGTCTTCAAGCAATTTTTTTACAGCCGAATCGTAATGACTCTGCGCTTTCTGATGACTGTGGCATATCTCGAAAACGGAAGAAAACATAACTTTGACATAGCTTGACAGATCAGGCGTCGCCATTTCGCAAAGCCGGTACAGAGTTTTTCGCTCGCGTTCCGTGTCTATAACAGGCTGCGCTTTTTCTTTTTTTTCCTTTTCAATTTCCAGCGCAAGCCCCATACGCTGTTCAAACAGTTTCAGCATTTTGTCATCAATGTTGTCAATTTCCAAATTCAATTCATCAATCCCCATAATCTTCCCTCTTTTTTATTTCTTATTTGTTATTTCTAAAATCTTCTGAACATCATGCGCCAAAACGGCGAAAGCGTCCGGAGTAATCGACTGCGGCCCGTCGCACAGCGCATGGGCGGGGTCGTTGTGCACTTCGATGATCAATCCGTCTGCGCCCGCGGCGGCTGAAGCCATTGACAGCGGGTACACAAGGCCAGCGTCGCCCGCGGCGTGGCTTGGGTCTATGATGACGGGCAGATGTGTCAGCCGCTTTAACATCGGCACGGCGGAAATATCGAGGGTATTACGAGTTGAAGTTTCAAAGGTGCGGATGCCGCGCTCGCATAGAATGATCTTTCCGTTTCCGCCTGACATGATGTACTCGGCGCTCATCAAAAGTTCTTCGAGGGTATTGGCAAGGCCGCGTTTTAACAGGATTGGCTTTTCCTGCCTGCCAAGTTCTTTCAACAGTTCAAAGTTCTGCATATTGCGCGCGCCAACCTGAATAATATCAACCTGTTCGAACATCGACAGATGGTTGGCGTTCATTATCTCGCTGACAACAGGCATTCCTGTAAGTTCCTTCGCTTTTAACAAAAACTCTATGCCTTCATCGCGAAGCCCCTGAAACGAATAGGGAGAAGTCCTGGGCTTGAAAGCTCCGCCGCGCAGAAGATTCGCTCCCGCCTCTTTGACATGCCGCGCGATTCCGCAGATCTGTTCGGCGGATTCCACAGAGCAGGGACCGGCGATAAATTGAAAATGGCCGCCGCCGATTTTATACCCGCTCATGTCAACCACGGTATCGTCAGCGTGAAACTTGCGGTTGGCGTTTTTATACGGTTCGCTAATCCGCTGTACGCGCTCTACAATGTCCATGCCGCTGACAAGCTCGGAGTTGAGGCTGTGCGTGTCGCCTATCAGTCCCAGCACCGTTTGATAAACGCCTCTGTTTACGTTTACGCGCAGTCCCTGATTCTCAAGCCACGAGATCAGGTTTTCCAGACTTTTTTCATTTGCGTCTTTCTTGATAACAACAATCATAATTAACCTTTAATAAAATTTATTCCCATTCAACCGTCGCCGGAGGTTTTGAGGTAATATCGTAAACAACGCGGCTCACAGTCGGTATCTCCGCCGTTATCCGCGATGAAATACGGTCAAGTAATATGTGGGGCAGGGGCGCGTATTCACAAGTCATAAAATCATCCGTCTTTACAGCCCTGATAGCGATTACATAATCATAAGTTCTGTCGTCCCCCTTAACGCCTACTGAGCGGGTATTGGTGAGGACGCAAAAATATTGATCGGGTCTGTCTTTAATTCTGTCAAGTTCTTCGCGGAGGATTGCGTCGGCCTTTCGCAAAAGATCGAGCTTTTCTTCGGTAACCTCGCCAATGACGCGGATGGCAAGCCCCGGTCCGGGAAACGGCTGGCGGTTTACAATTGACGATGGCAAGCCCAGTTTTTTTCCCATGACGCGCACCTCGTCTTTGAAAAGCCGCGACAGAGGTTCTACAACGTCTGTAAAGTCGAGTCCTTCGGGAAGCCCGCCTACGTTGTGATGGCTTTTGATAACGGCGCCGTGCTTGCCTCCCGATTCAACAACATCGGGGTAGATTGTTCCCTGCGCAAGATACGGAATATTTCCAAGTTTTTTTGCTTCTTCTTCAAACACGCGGATAAATTCCTCTCCTATGATCTTGCGCTTTGTTTCAGGGTCAGACACTCCATTTAATTTTGCAAGGAAGCGATCTTTTGCGTTAACGCGGATGAAACTGAGTTTTTCTTTTGAAAACACGCGCTCTATCTCATTTCCCTCATTTAACCGCATTAAGCCGTGATCGACAAAGATGCACGCAAGCTGTCCGGGTATGGCTTTGGATAAAAGACTCGCGCATACAGACGAATCAACTCCGCCCGACAAAGCAAGCAGAACATTTTCATCGCCCACTTTTTTTTGGATTTGTTTTATTTGCGTTTTAATATAATCATTAAGTTTATAATTTCCCGAAGCGCCGCATATATCGTATAAAAATCTGCGGATAAATTTTTTCCCGCCTTTGGTATGCTTTGTCTCAGGATGAAACTGCACGGCGTAAAGTTTTTTAGCTTTGTTTTCGCAGGCGGCGATGCAGTCCGATGTTTTTGCCGTTTCGTGAAAACCTTTAGGCAGGCGTTTTACACAGTCTTTATGGCTCATCAGGGCTATAAAATGCTCTTTTCTACTTCCAAATAACTTTGACTCATGTTTGGCGGGCGTTACGGTTACGCGCCCATATTCGCCTTTGTCGCCGGACGCTACTTTGCCTCCAAGCGTATGGCACATAAGGTGCATTCCGTAACAGATACCCAATATTGGAATTCCCAACGAGAAAATTTTAGGATCGCACTTGGGTGCATCGGGCAGATACACGCTGTTCGGCCCGCCCGTCAAAATAATGCCGATAGGATTCATTTGTAAAATCTCACCAACCGTCATGCTGCCCGGCTTTATTTCCGAATAAACTGACAGCCCTCTGACAGTCCCGGCAATAAGTTCTTTATACTGCCCGCCGAAATCCAACACCAATACCAACTCGCTCATTGATAACTCCTGATCTTTATGCAGCCTTTTGCTGTATTTTTATTTGTTCATATAAGTATTCGGGAGCAAAGTCAACTCCATTATCCCAGCATATTGTATCCAAGTCGGTTTTTACTGTTTTAAATTTTTCCATGTCCAACAGTTCCCGAATAATTTGACGGTGGTCATTTTGTAATTTATCGTAAAAATCTATTATGCCTGATGTACCATCATTAAATTCAATAAATACTTTATAACCTTCTTTTAATTCAGATTTTACAACCCACACCATATAACCTCCTTACACCAATGGCTCAATCTTAAAATATTTTCCTGTGGTTTTTACCAAATCCCAATTCTGTATAAGTTTTTCTTTGTGCAATTCTGCCCACTCTATAACAAGTCCTAATATTCGGGCTGGTAAATGTCCTTCCAATAATTTTAATTCGTTAATTGATATTATTGCCCTATCATCATTATATCGCACATGAAAATGAGGCGGATTATGATCATTGAAGTACATTAATATTGATATACCCAAAAAACGACTCAATTCAGGCATATTTTTACAGTAATTTATTTAATTATTATTGTCAAGCTGGATCAAAAAACAGAACGGACCCCATGGCCCGTCCTGTTAATAAGCGCGGCTAATTTTGCCGTTGCCCTTTGCTAAGGTCTTGTATTGCTAGTGCTGTACACAATGGCGAAAGTGCTGCCTTGGCTGGTGCTGCTATTTGGATAAACCTTCAGTTTTACCGTACCATTTGAAGTAGCTTTAAATTGCTTTGGAGCAGTCCATGCGTAATCTTCATTTGTAAAAATAGATGAACCGCCGCTGTAAGATGCGTCAACTCTAACATTCAATGTTTTAGTTCCATCTCCAGTAGTACTAGTAGTACCAGTACCGGCCCTGTCATTCCACCACACATAATATGTAGTATCTTTAGTAACAGTGAATGAGTACCAGATTTCTTTGTTAGGAGTGTCGGCTTTTATTTCACCATTGGTCCAGTTATTTGCAGTCAATGGATTTGGATTGTTTTCGCTACCTGAAGATAATGTTTTTGCGGAAACACTTGCAGATTGAGAACTTTCCCCATAAATATTGTAAGCGGATACTTTGTAATAATAGGTGGTATTTGCAGTTAGTCCGGTGTCTGTATAAGAGGTGTCAGTCACAGATCCTAATTTGTTATATTGACCATAAGCGTTTGTACTTTTATATACATTATATTCACTTGCTCCCGATACCGCAGTCCATGTTATTTTTATGCTGTTTGAAGATTGCTCCGAAGCGGTTACTCCTGACGGCGGCGTAGCGGGTTTTGTTCCGCCATCGCCGCTGCCAGAGCCGCTAAAGCCTCCGCCGGGTTGGTCCATCATACCGGGGTCTGTAAATGAACCGTGGCATGAGATCGTAATAAACAGAACTGTCGCCGTCAAAATAAAAAACAGTTTTCTATTCATATATTTTCCTTAATTAGAACGCAATCCCAAAACGCAGTCCGCCGTTCCAGCCCAAAGGAGTTGGAACGCTACTGCCTATTGTCTTTGTCCCACGCTTTGACAAGACATAAGACATAGACGGCTCCAGATAGATATTTCCCTTCATTATCAATTTGTAGCCCGCCTTGAGCGAACAGATCAATCCCTGAAAACCACCACCGGCGTCTTTCGGATTGGTTGATCCGTCTAGTTGTAATGAGCTAAAACCCACCGTCGTGCCGAGGAAAAATTTTTCAAAGTTTTCCGACATGGGATAATAGCGTCCTTCGGCGGCAACGTTTAAAAAAAGACCGTTTTTGCCATCATTGCCGACTTTATAATTTATAAAATACGCGGCGGCATCAACGCCAACGCTGAAATGCGGAGCGATAAGCAGTTCATAATTGCCTGAAGCAATGATTACCTGATAATTACTGTCATCGTCGGAGGCGATAAACCCCTTAACCAATTGGAACAGATCCACCCCAAAAGAACTTTTTTGGGCAAAAGCCGCGCTTAACACTAAACAAGCCAATATCATGATGCACACAATTTTTTTCATTTTCATCCTCCTAAGATGGTTAACGTTTTACGCCCATCGTTTTGTGGTAATATTTTAATATTTTTGAGTGAATTTGTCAAGAGTAACCGCATATATTTCTTAAAATAAGTAAAATTTTACAAAGAAACCGTTATATCTCCACCGTACCGTCAAAAACTTTGATGCAATCGCCGGTCATGTATACGACTTCATCGGTGTAACGGATGATTAAATTTCCGCCGGGAAGCCGTACTTTGATGTCGGTGTCCTTGTCGCAGTGTCCGTTAAGAATTGCGGCTACCGCCGAAGCGCATGCGCTTGTTCCGCTCGCCTGAGTTTCGCCGCTGCCGCGTTCCCAAAGGCGTATTTTTAAGTGATTTCTGCCGACAACGTTGACAAATTCCGCGTTTACTCTGTCGGGGAACAACGGATCGTTTTCAAACAGCGGACCTATTTCACTTAAATCAAGATCGTCAAGATTATTGCAGAAAACAACGGCGTGCGGGTTTCCCATGGAGACGCAGGTTATTTCGTATTCAGCGCCGCCAATGGTTACTTTCCGCGCGATTGCGTTGTCGCCTTTTAAATTGACGGGTATGTGTTCCGGGCGCAATTCGGCGCGTCCCATGTTCACTTTTACTGACGACACCAGGCCGTTGCGCGTTGAAAGATACAGTTCCTTCACGCCGCTTTTTGTTTCAATTTTCATATCGCGTTTCTTTACAAGCCCGCTGTCGTACAAATATTTTGCCACGCAGCGGATTGCGTTCCCGCTCATGCCGCCCTCGCTGCCGTCAACATTGAACATCCTCATTCTTGCGTCGGCAATTCCTGAGACGGGCGGCAATATCAGCACAACGCCGTCGCCGCCTACGCCCTTGTGCCTGTTTGACAAAAACACCGACAGCGATTCGGGAGAATTAATTTCATACGTTTTAAAACAGTCAAAGTAAATAAAATCATTGCCGCAGCTTTGCATTTTTGTAAAGGTGAGTTTCATGCGCTCTGTCCGCAGGCTGTTGATGTCAACCAGTTCGGTATTAATTTCGCTGTACCCGGAAAGCAGGCCGTCCGCAAGCGCGTTTGCCGTATCAACCGACGTTAGGCAGGGAACGCCCAGAGAGCAGGCTTTTCTGCGGAGTTTTACGTCGTCTAACGCAGGGTCTCTGCCTTTCTTGGAGGTGCAGATTACGTAACTTATCTGTCCGCCGGCTAAAAGAGTTTCCGTGTTGACATCCTGATTATCGCATATCTTGTCTATTGGTTGAACTTCAAAACCTTTTTCCTTAAGATAACGCGTTGTTCCCCGAGTGGCAAAAAGTGAAAATCCGGCGCGGACAAATTTTTCCGCAACGTCCCGTATCTCCGCCTTGTCGCTGTCGCGCACCGTTATAAGAACGCCGCCGCGTTTTTTCATTTTGTAGCCGGCCGCTATAAGACCCTTGTAAAGCGCTTCCTCAAGATTTTTGCCGATGCCTAAAACTTCCCCGGTGGATTTCATTTCAGGGCCCAGATGAGTATCGACTCCCGCGAGTTTTTCAAAGGAAAAAACAGGAACCTTGACAGCGACATACGGCGGAATTTTTCCAAGACCTGCTGAAATTCCAAGATCGGAAAATTTATGGCCGACGCTCATTTTTGTGGCAAGCTCGCACATTTGAATTCCCGTAACCTTGCTGAGATACGGAACGGTGCGGGACGCCCTGGGGTTGACTTCGATAACATAAATGTCGTTTTCATAAAGGACATATTGAATATTGACAAGTCCTTTTACATCCAAAGCCATGCACAGTCTTTTTGTAACGTCAAAAATTCTTTCAGCTAACGCATCGTCAATGTTAATGGCGGGATAAACGGCAATGCTGTCCCCTGAGTGAATGCCTGTGCGCTCGATATGTTCCATTATGCCGGGAATTAATACGTTCCCGCCGGGGGAAAGGCAGCCGTCGCAAAGAGCGTCAACCTCTATCTCCGGCCCCTCAAGGTATTTATCTATCAATACGGGGTTTTCCTGTTTTGAGCGCAAAATAATTTCCATATATTCGCGGATATCGTCCTGCGAGAACGCGATGATCATGTTCTGTCCGCCAAGCACGTAGGAGGGGCGCATCAGTACCGGGAAGCCGAGTTTTTCGGCGGCGGTTAACGCTTCTTCTTCCGTTAAAACTCCGTACCCCTTAGGGCGTTTAATTTGCAATTTTTCAAGCAGTAAGTCAAATCTCTGCCTGTCCTCGCAGATGTCTATGCTGTCCGCGGACGTGCCGATGATATTCACGCCGCGCTCATGAAGTTTCTTTGTAAGTTTTATCGCCGTTCCGCCGCCAAACGCCACGATGACGCCGATTGGCTTTTCAATATCGATAATGTTCATCACGTCGTCAATGCACAGCGGTTCAAAATAGAGCCTGTCTGCGGTGTCGAAATCGGTGGATACTGTTTCGGGGTTGTTGTTAATTACGATGACTTCGTATCCCAAACTTTTCAATGTCCAGACGCAATGTACGCAGGCGTAATCAAACTCAATTCCCTGTCCAATGCGTATTGGCCCCGAGCCGAGAACTACAACCCGCTGTTTGCCGCTTTTTTGAATGAACGGCAGGGCTTCATTCTCTGTTCCGTTCTGAATAGAATAGAAATACGGAGTTTTGGCTTCAAATTCACCGCCGCAGGTGTCTACCATTTTGTATATTAGTTTGGCATTTGCAATCATAGCTATTTATACCATATTAAGGAGGTTTATTCCAGAAGATCACACAAAGGATTTTTTTCGGATTTTATCACGCAGAGGCGCAAAGGCGCAGAGGACGCAGAGCTTTTGTCCGATGGATTTTCTTTATACAAGAGATATAAATATTGGAAGTATAAAGACAATATAACAAATAACAACTTTGCGCCCTCTGCGCCTCTGCGTGAGGTCTTTTCAAATAAAAAAAGGCGAGCCTTTCGACCCGCCTTGTTGTTAAGCTGTTCTTCGCTTATTCATTACTGTAATTATTGCGTTGTCGCGGCTCCTGCATTGTTGGACATTAGTATTGTCAGGTCAAATGTGCAGTAGATCATTGTATCGGCTTTTATTGTTTCAATGCCTGTAAACAGTTGGTTTGAGCTAAGTCCCTTGTCTTTGTAGAGCGGCGCGGGTAACTTGCCTGACGTTAATAACTGCGTATAAGTCGATCCTCCGGTCATGTAAGCACAAAAAGTGTCCAGTAGTATTCCGTCTGCAGGAATGGTTTGTTGAATCATAGTGGCTATAGCGCCGCAATTATACTCATAAACATAAGGACCAAAGTCTGAAAATTTGGCTGTCGGCTTGGGAGCGGTACTGTTGAAATCAATCTTTGACTTGCTAACGAATGTTTCTCCCTTAGCCATGAAGCCGACATAATACGAACCTTCCCCGGTGGTCCACAGGGTATGATTATTATTATTGTATAAAATAATTGTTGCCTTACCATTACTTACTTGACCCATTCCTGAAATTTGCGGAATTGCTCCAATGATATCTTTTGTTCCAAACAGCCCACTATTGATTTCTGTTCCATTGGGAAATTTAATTATATTTATTCCGGTAATGGTAATTGAGCGCCATGATGCGGCGGTTCCCTGTTTTAGGCCATTATAAAAATTAACTAAGGCTGTATTAAGACTGGTGTACTTGGATTCAACGACTCCACCGGAGCTTTCCGCTGTGGTAATCGCACCGGTAAGCGCGGTCATCAAGGCGGAAGTAACCCAGTTTTCCTGCGGGATGATGTCTGCTCCGTTACTGCTTGTTTGAACCCCTTTCTTGGCATCTTTCGCTTCGGTAATCAGTTTGTTAAGATCTTCCTGGCTAAAACCGCTTGTTTTACTTCCGTTTTTTATTTTTGCTTTAAATATGTTAATTGCTTCACCTAAGTCGCTTACCGCTTCGCCCACTTGCGCTTGAGAAATCGGAAGATTGTAGATTGCTACTGCAAAGCCAATTGCCGCTGTAAAGGTGGTAATATCACTGGATTCAACCCACTTTCTGCCCTGGGCAACTTCAGTTGCGCTTGTCGCTACTTTTACCCCTTCTTTTGCCAAATTCGCTTCGGTAATTTTAGCGTCCAGCGCGGTTAGATTATACTTGTTATTATTTCCATCCTGATCGCACCCCGTAAACAGCGTTAACGCTGTCAATAAAATAATTAAAAACTTTTTCATCATTTTCCTCCTTAATCATAATATATCTCTTTTATTTTTTTTATTCAATAAAATCTTCGGACAAACCTCCCTTTCCTCTTCTTTGCGCTCTTTGTCCCTTCGTGAACCTCAACCGGGCAGTGAAAGCGGCGAAGGTTTCCCTATTGATCTTTATGAGAAATCTTGCGATTTAATATGAGTTTTTTCCGATATTAACCAATCCATGCAAAAACCAGCGATCTACTTTAGTAATAGCGTATAGTTCATCCACACTGATGCCGCGCTTGATTGCCTCGTACAACACAAACAGGCGCTCGTCGGTTACCGTATTAAGAAGGGCGCGGATTTCTTCGTTTGATTTCGCGGCAAAGCGCGGCATATCAAGGCTGTTAAGGCCAATCTCCGCGCCGCGGACGGCCTTTATAAGAGCTTCTTCAAAAGTGTCGGCAATCGCCATGACTTCGCCTGTCGCTTTCATCTGTGTGCCCAGCTCTTTCTGCGCGTACACAAATTTGTCAAAGGGCCACTTGGGAAACTTCACCGCAACATAATCAAGAGTCGGCTCAAACGCGGCGAATGTATTTCCCGTAACGGCGTTTATTATCTCATCAAGTGTATAGCCAATGGCGATTTTTGTCGCGACTTTCGCGATGGGGTAGCCAGTCGCCTTGCTCGCGAGGGCGGAGGAGCGCGAAACGCGCGGGTTTACTTCGATTACCGCGTACTCAAAACTGTCGGTATGCAGGGCGAATTGGACGTTACAGCCGCCTTCAACGCCGAGGGCGCAGATAATGTTCAACGCGGCAGAACGCAGCATTTGGTACTCTTTGTCGGCAAGCGTAACGGCGGGAGCGATAACAATGCTGTCGCCCGTGTGTATGCCGACGGGATCGAAGTTTTCCATTGAACAGACTGTGATTACGTTTCCTGCGCGGTCGCGCATTACTTCAAACTCGATCTCCTTCCAGCCTGTGATGGATTTTTCGGTTAGAATCTGATGTATCGGCGATAGGGACAATCCGTTAGAGGCGATTTCCCCAAGCTGGGATTCGTTAGCTGCAATGCCGCCGCCCGTGCCGCCAAGAGTAAAGGCGGGACGCACAATCACAGGGTAGCCGATTTCATCAGCAAAAGAAATCGCCGTCTGCACGTCGGTTGCGATTACCGAAGGAATTACAGGCTGGCCTATGCTTTGCATTGTTTCCTTGAACAGTTTCCTGTCTTCGGCTTTGTCGATTGTTTCGGGCGAGGAGCCGAGCAGGCGCACGTTCATTTTGTCAAGAAAGCCGTCGCGGGCAAGCTGCATGCAAAGAGTCAGTCCCGTCTGCCCGCCGAGGCCGGATAATATGCTGTCGGGGCGTTCTTTTTCGATAATGCGCTTGACGGTCGTAAGAGTCAAAGGTTCGATGTAAATTTTGTCGGCGATGTTGTTATCTGTCATTATGGTGGCAGGATTGGAGTTTACAAGGACAATTTCAATCCCGTCCTGCCTCAGTACGCGGCATGCCTGCGTTCCCGCGTAATCAAACTCAGCCGCCTGCCCGATTACAATCGGGCCTGAGCCAATGACCATTGTTTTTTTTATGTTTTTATCAAGCGGCATCAGTATCTGTTCCTCATACAACATCCTGCTCCCAGTAAATAAGCAGTTTTTGATTTGTAATATCGGAATGTAAAATTAAGCCCGGCGTCTGCGCTATGTGTATTACGGACTCCCATTTTTTTTCTCCTGGGAATAATTCCGCGAACTTATTTTCCCGCGAAAAAATTTGATTGGGACAGAATACGATGCCGGGTTCTCCGTCAAAAACGGCGGCGTAAAAAATATCAGACTCTACAATGTCCTGGAAGAAATGGCTGCCAAAAGACAACTCCGGCACTATGCCCGCTTTCAGATACGATACTTCGCACAAGGCGGCCATGTTGCATAACTCGCTGAAATGAACCGGAACTCCAAGTGAGGGCGTAGTGGTGCCCCACCGTCCCGGCCCCATCAATAAAACCGTTTTGTCTTTTAACTTCTGATTGATAAGGCCGACTGTACGCGCCGCTTCATATTTATCCTGATCTGTCAGCTCAAGATATTCCATCACTTTTACAAAAACAACATAATCAAAATGCAGCCTGATATTGCCGCCCATAAAATCGCCCGCTGATGAGAAAAAGATCTTCTCTTGTTTCGGCTGCGGAGCTTCCATAACCCTGCCAAGCCCCTTTGTTTGCAGAGGACGGCATTGCAGAAGATTGAAACGGAACTCGCCGCTTGGATCAAAATTTGCGGTAAACTCAATATCCACAGGATAGTTATAGGCCGCGCTCAATGTCGAGAGCACTGTGCGGACAAATTCGGGAAAACCTGTTTCAGTCAGAAGTTTTTTAAAATCAGGTATTCTGGGAGTAAAGGTATAGTTAATTCTAAGTTCCTTCATGCGGTTAATCGCCGCGTTATCTGTTGTGAAGAAAATATTTTTATCGGTTTTTAAATCGCCGTCCGCAAGTTTCTCAAGAGGCACTTCCGCCAATTTGTTATTAAGAAGGTCAAGAACGTCGGCTTTATGCTGAGAAAACTTTTTTTCATCGCCGTAACTGACGGGCGGCCCTCTGTTCGGGCAATCCAACGGAATAATTTTCGCGTAATCGCCCGAGACGCGGTCTACGGCGCGGGTTCCAAGACCGAATACGACGCGAAGCATACCCGCTTCAGGATTCATTGATTTGTCCCACACATACAGATTGATGGAATTTCCAACGCCCGCAATGTGCGGAAAAAACAACTCGTCGTAATGGTTGCCTGAAACGCGCTGAACAAGAATAGCCATTTGCTCATCCTGATTGGTAAGGCCTCTTCGCTGACGGTAAGCAAGAGCGTCGTCGTTCATGGTGCTGGCGTAAACGGTGCGAACCGCCTGTTCAAATGCCGCGTAACGCTCCTCGGGCGTACCCTGATTTGCGCAGAAGACGCTTTCGTATTTGCCGGCAAACGCGTTGCCGAAATTGTCTTCGCGCAGGGAGCTTGAGCGGACAATAATCGGCGATTGCCCGAAATGTTCCAGCATCTGTATAAACTGTTCCCTGATAATATCGGGGAATTTGCCGGTACGCATTTTTTCCTGAAGTTCCTTCGCGACCGTAAAATATCCCTCGGATGTTTTTTGCTTAATCCGCAAATCCCACAATCCGTTATGTACAATGTAGGTGTAAAAAATATCTGCTCCCAGATAAAACGAGTCATGCGGCTCCCAATGATTACGCATAACGTCTCCCGCTTCTTTCTCAAGAATTTTTCTCGCAAGAAGCATCCCGACGCTTTTTCCGCCGATAAAACCCGTTCCTATTTCCCTCTCCGCAATATCAAGAATATCCCTTAGCGTAAAATATTTGTCAATAAGGCTTGTTATGCGCAATTCCTTGCCGATAATCCAGCCTGTAAGAATTTTCTTCATCTCTTCCTGGGACTTTTCATCGCTGTTAAGGGATGAACGCGCGTGATCAAGTTTAATCTGCCAGTAATCCCTGGGCTGTCCGCCCTTGCTTACCCGTGAAAACAAAGTCGCCGCGTCCGCGCTTGATGTAATTGTGACGGCCTCGTCGCCGTCAATCAAATGCGGAAAGAACATCGTGGGCGAATATCTTTCCCATACCTTGAGCGGGTGAATATAAAATTTATTGTCAACATTGTACACGTCCATTAAAAGCTGAGTTGTTTCCCGTATGCGGGCAATCGTGTCGTGGGTGAGGGAGCCGCGGATAACGGCAAAATATGCAAGGGTGTCAAGGATAAAAAGGAAAGGGCAGGTTATACGGAAAAAATTGCCCACCATCATGTCGGAACTCCAGCTTGTAAGAAGGTCGCTAAGGCAGTCAAACACATAGAAAGCCTTTAGTCCTTCGCGGTCAATAATATCATGGACTTTAAGGGCGAATAATTCAAAACCTTCCGACTTATCCAATTGATACATAACGGAAGGTTCGTTATCCGCCATTAACTGCTCGTGGTTTCCGAAACGGAAGTACACAAGCCTGCGCTTGTCCTGCTTTGCCTGCCTGATATACGGGCGTAAAACATGGAGATAATCTTCTATGGACTGCACCTGCCAAACCACATTATCACCTAACCTGAGAAGGTCAATAGCCTGATCAAGACCGGGCATTCCGGTGCTTACTCTTCTATCCAACGGCATATTTGTTTATCTCCTCTTGATTTTTTAACATATCCGCAAATAGGAATATATCATCGGTTATCGCATAACAGTAGGTGCATATTTCTTCTTTTGTCGTAAAATCACGGTACGGGTTTGAAAGGCAGCTTTTTCTGCCGCGGATAATGGCCTTTATTGTTTCATGAAAAAATCCGCGCCATGCCCAATTTTTATTTCTGTAATCGCGGCATACGATATTGCCCGATATCCGCTCAATATTATTGGAAAGCTGGACGCCTTTTTTATTGCACAGATAAATCCGTATCACATCCTGTAATTCGCTGAAAAGTTTAATAAGGTATTCGTCGTTGTTTATTTTTTCGTTGTTAAACAGGTTTTGACGAAAGAAACGCTCAATCTGAATATCCAGAGTATCTTTTAAGGATTCGGCATTGGCCGTATTGTTTTGTATTGTATTATAAGCGGTTGCGATTAACGCGGAAAAAACAAACGAGTTAACAGCCGGATCCCTCATGGACGATTGAGGGGCGGCAAGCAGGAATCCCTGATAAAACCTTCCCTTTGAGGAAATGCAAATATCAAGCTGGCGCTCAGTCTCCACTCCTTCATGCAGAACTTCGATGCCGACGGAATCGGCGAATACTGCCATAGCGCGTAAATACTCACGATAATGATAAGACGTTTCGCTGTTATGAATATAATCAATATTTATTTTAATAATGTCAGGCTGAAGTTTTGCCAGTCTGTCAATATTGCTGGCTTCCTTTCCGTAATCGTCAAGCGCAATGCGGCAGCCCGCTCTTTTGTAGTGGACTATTGCGCGAAGATATTCTTCGTTTGCGTTAAAATCTTCTTCAGTAATTTCTATAACCAGCCTGTCGTTGGGAATGCCGAATTCTTTTGCCCACTGCAAAGTAATCATATCTTCCGGTTTTTCCAGAAACGGAAGAAGCCACGCCAATCTGATATTGATAAATAAATATTCGTTTCGCTTTTCTTCAGCGTATTTTTTCATGGCGTATCTTCTTACTATTCTGTCCACTCTTAGGGCTTCTTCGTGTGATATATCGGGGTTTGTAAAAAAAGGACCTAAAGAGTTTATTGTTCCGTCTTCATCCAAATAGCGTCCCAAAACTTCATAGGCATATACATTATTTGTATCTGCGGAAAGAATAGGCTGAAAATAAGCGATAACGTTTTCAGATGTTAAATTCATTTGTTCATCCTTTCAATAAAACGGTCAAACAGAAAAGCGGTATCAAGCGGCCCGCTGCACGCTTCGGGGTGAAACTGCACTGAAAATGAAGCGCCGTAATCCATACCTTCGCAGGTGCCGTCGTTAACATTCACAAACGAACCGTTATCTGCAACAACGGCGTATCCGTGATTTTGACTGGTAATGTAAACGCGCCCTGTCGCCGATTCCTTAACAGGCTGGTTTGCTCCTCTGTGTCCGAATTTTAGTTTGCGCGTTGAATAGCCGTTTGCCAACGCCAGCAATTGATGTCCAAGACAAATGCCAAAAATTGTCACTCCGCTTTTTTGCAGAATACGGAGCGTCTCTATAATTCCGTTGTTGGCGCTTTCCGCCGGGTCTCCGGGTCCGTTGCTGAGCATGATCCCGTCCGGCTTGATTTTCAGTATCTCCTGCGCGCTTGTATCATGCGGAAACGACCACACCTCGCAGCCCCTCGCCGCCAGCGCGTTCGCTATCCCTCGCTTTGCGCCGAAATCCATCAGTGCCACGCGTTTTTTTACCGCCTGCTTAGGCGCGGTCTTTGTAAGTGTTCGCGATGACACGGCGGCGACTGCGTTTTTTATTGAATACGCTTTTGTTTCCGCAATGTCCGTTTCTTTGGGAGGCGCCGCCGTAATTTTTCCGTTCATAACGCCGTTTTCCCGGATGATTCTTGTAAGCGCCCTTGTATCAATTCCGTATAATCCTGTAATTCCGCGCTCTTTTAAAAAAGCGTCAAGGGTGCCTTCGCACCGGAAGTTGGACGGGTTTTTGCACGGATGTTTGACAATATACGCTCTTGCGCCTACATTTGCGCTTTCAAAATCGGGCGGTATAACTCCGTAATTTCCGATGAGGGGAAAAGTTTGCAGGACAATCTGCCCGTAATAGCTCTGATCCGTCAAAGTTTCCAAATAGCCGGTCATACCTGTGGCAAAAACGACTTCTCCGGTAATTTCCCCCTGAGCGCCAAAATATTCGCCTTTCATTACAGTACCGTTTTCCAGAACTAAATACGCGGTCATAGCCTGTCCTTAATTTTTTGAATAATGCCATTTTATGGAATATTTGTCAATCTAGTGGTTTGTAAAAGCTAAAACTTTACAATAAGACCTCTGCGCCTCTGCGAGATAAAATTTTGGTATAATGTTTTATAAATATTTAGTTGTTACGGACTACAGTATACTTGCGAGGGTGTGCATTACGGCGTTTATATCGATGGGTTTAGCGAGATGGCCGTCCATTCCTGAGGCGAAGGCTTTTTCAATGTCTTCCTTATATGCGTTAGCTGTCATGGCAATTATGCGTATTTGCCTGTACGGTCCTTTATTGCCTTGAATTTTTTTCTTCTTTATTATTTCGGCTTCAATAGCCCTGATTCGACGTGTGGCTTCATAACCGTCCATTATGGGCATCTGTATATCCATTAAAATAAGGTCGTAATAGTTATGCGGTTTCTCGCAAAAAACGGCGACAGCCGCCTCTCCGTCCGAAACCTCGTCAATTTCAGCATTGGTATCCGCAAGAAGCTCTGTTAAAATAAAGCGGTTTATTTGCACGTCCTCTACAATAAGTATGCGCTTGCCGGAAAGGTTCGGCGTTATTTCTCCTGTTACCATTGCCTGCTTTTCTTCGACCAACGGGAAACACAGCGTAAATTCAAATGTTGAACCTTCGCCGGGTTTGCTTTTTACGGTTATATGCCCGCCCATCATTTCCGCAAGATTCTGGCTGATTGAAAGCCCCAGCCCGGTTCCGCCGTACTGGTTAAAAATACCGGGATCAGCCTGGCTGAAAGATTGAAAAAGACGCCCCATCTGTTCTTCAGACATTCCGATACCGTTATCTGAAATTATAAATTGTATTTTTACAGTCTCTTTGTTTTCTTCCGGCACTTTGAGGGAAAAAATTACTATGCTGTCTTTTGCGGTAAATTTAACGGCGTTTCCCAACAGATTTATCAGTATTTGATTAAGCCGTAATTTGTCCCCCATAACGCGGTAATTTTTTATATTTTCTAAATTAGTTTCCAGACGTATGTTTTTTTCCATGCAGCGAAGCGTTATAAGATTTACCACTTCGTCCATGGCAGTCTTTAATGAAAAAGATTCATGGATAAGCTCAAATTTGCCTGACTCGATTTTTGACATATCCAGCACATTGTTCAGCAATCCCAAAAGATGTACGGAAGCGGTTTCTATCTCTTTAATTGCAGACAAAGTTTTTTTAGTTTCAGCGTTTTTTTGAGCGATAAGGGCCATGCCGATTACCGCGTTAAGGGGGGTGCGTATCTCATGGCTCATGTTTGCAAGAAAAGCGCCCTTTGCCTTTGACGCCGCTTCCGCTTCTTTGCGAAGTTCCGCAAGCCGCGCATTTTGTATATTTATTTCCAAAATCATAGAATGGTAAACACTTACATCGGACATGATAAGGATATAACCTTTGGGTTTTTTTCTAACCATTATTGTTTTGGGGGTTACCATATAAGTTTCTATATGTCCGTTTTTTGGATGTAATTTGATTTCTCCGCTTCGTTCAGTATCTCCCTTTATAAGGCGTTCAAAAAAATCATTCGGCGTACATTCGGCGTTCTGCTCCAGTAAATGGGCGAAAAATTTTTCCAGTGTGCTTTGACCGGTAATAAATGGAAAATGCGGAAAAGCCATTAACGCGGCCGGGTTTGTGTCCAATATACGATTTTGTTCGTCAAAAACAAGAATCGCATCCTTGATGATTGCGTAAATATTGTTCATGGTTATAGTTTTTATGTTTAATAGCTGTGACTTGTAAGACGTAATGGCAAAAAGCATAAAAGTAATAAAAAATCCCAGAGGAGTTATGTCATAAGGAATAAACCGTTGTATTTCTGTGGTATACAAAATATTTAGAATATAGGGAATAGACATCCCAAATACGGTGATAATTACCAGAGGTTCATCCCGGGCGTGCTTAAGAATATACCGGATAAGAATAATAAAACAAAGAAGCACTACAAGAAAATCTATGATTGTATGTGCCCAGAATAGAGGTCCCCGCGCGGGAACGGGAAAATCATAATTGGGAAACATTAAATGATGCAGAGGATTGGTAAATATAAATATAATATCCAAAGCCGGAAATATGCAGATCACCGGCAGGGCAAACCGATATTTATATGTTCTAACATGCGCAAAGTTAAGGATAAACCAAAAAACGCTGAATGGAATAATACAGACAAAACTGATCCGTAGCGTATAAATAAATGGGAAAAATTTTTCGTCGGAAATAATGGAAATTGCGTTTAAAAGCGTCCAAAAGATGACAAAGATACCCAAACAAAAAAAACTTACGGAACGGCGGTTCCTTGTATCGCCAAACCACAAAAAACACAGAATATATACAATGACAGAGCTGAAAACAAGAGATATTACAAATATGGCGCCTTCTATCCACATAATAGCTATATTAGATATAACATAAACTATAGAACAAAAGACACCTATTTATGTTCAGGAGAGAAATTTTACAAAAATAATATTCATATTCTTTTATGTATATTTATAATATACAATAATAAAAGGAATCGGAAAGATAGTATGTTGAAAAGAATAATTTTAAAACCCGGCGAAGAGGAGCGCATCCTTCTTGGGCATCCCTGGGCGTATGGCAATGAAATTGACAGCGTGTTGGAAGGCAAAGAACAGGCGCAGCTTGTTCCCGGCGAATGCGCCGATGTCGAAAGCAGCCGCAAAAAATATTTAGGCAGGGCGATAGTAAATCCAAACTCGAAAATTACCGCGCGTATATATAGTCCTTCAAAAGAAGGAATCGACAAAGGTTTCTTCAAACGGCGAATCCGCAAGGCTGTTCTTAAGCGCATATTTTTCCGCGATCTTTCCCGCGAATCCGCGCGGCTTGTCTTCGCTGAAGCTGATTTTCTTCCCGGTCTTATCATTGACTGCTTCGCAGGCTGGCCGTTATCTGAAATTGAATCCGCCGTAACGCGGCGCCCCGTCACTTTTGAACTTGCCGCCGCCGCCCTTGGCCCCCCGCGCTTTTGGCTTTCGGCGCAGTTTCTTGTCTGGGGAATGGACTGCCGCCGCGAAATGATAATCGAAGCGTTACGGGAAGTGGTAACGGTAATTGACGCGCCTGATACGGCGTATCCCGCCGCATTTATCCCGAGCGGCGCTCTTTGCGGCATTTTTGAAAAATCCGCCGCCCATGTCCGCGAATTGGAAGGTCTTCCGTTACGCGAAGGCGTACTGCAAGGTTCATTCCCCGAAGGCGGGATTGTAATTTTTGAGGGAAATTTGCCTTTTATCGTGGATCTGCCGCAGGGGCAAAAGACAGGCTTTTTTCTTGATCAACGGGATAACCACCTGCTTACAGGCAAATACGCCGCCATGTTACAAAAAGAGACGGGAGCGGAATTGCGTATCTTAGACGCCTGTTCTTACACAGGCGGCTTTGGCCTTCACGCACTGAGCGCGGCGGGAAGGCTAATTATGCTGGACGTGTCGGCGGCGGCGCTTGAGACGGCGCGAAAAAACGCCGCGCTTGCCGGCGCCGCAGATCGCGTAACAACAGTTGAAGCCAATGTTTTTGACGAATTGCGTAATTTAGTAAAACGCAAAGAACAATTTGACATGGTGATACTCGATCCGCCCGCGTTTGCAAAGTCGCGAAGCTCTCTTGAAGAAGCCCTGCGCGGCTATAAGGAAATAAATCTACGGGCGATCAAACTTGTCCGCCGCGGCGGAATTTTTGTAACCTGCTCATGCAGTCAGGCGGTAGACGAAATCCTCTTTAAACAGATGATTACTGAAGCCGCCGCAGACGCTGAACGCCGCCTTGTACAGCTTGATTTCCGTTTTCAGGCGCAGGATCATCCGGTGCTTGTTGGGTATGATGAGTCATTGTATCTGAAGTGCGGATTTTATCGGGTACTATAACGAAAAGAACTCACACAAAGATCACAAAGGTACAAAGATCACGAAGAAGAGGAAAGAGGGATTTGGACCGATAGCTATGCGCGAGCTTCACGATAAAATAACTTACAAAAACCATTATTCCCTCTTTGTATCTTTGTGATCTTAGTGTGAAATTCCAAGGTTAATATTCAAATACATCTTTTTTTGCGCGTATATAATCGCCGTTCCCGATAAAACAGGCAGTGCAAAAATTCAAAGAGCAGCCACCGCAGGCGTTTTTTAAGCCGTCTATGCTGATGTACCCAAGACTGTCCGCGCCTATTTTATTACAGATCTCGTCCAACTTCATTTTGTTCGCAATCAGGTTTTCTTCGCTGTCAATGTCAGTTCCGTAGTGGCAGGAATATCGGAACGGGGGTGAAGAAATTCTCATGTGGACTTCCTTCGCTCCCGCGTTCTTTAGGCTCTTTACAATTTTTTCGCTGGTTGTGCCGCGCACAATGGAATCATCAACAAGGACGATTCTTTTTCCCCGGATACCCGCCGCCAGCGGATTGAGTTTTAGCCTGACCGCGCTGTCGCGCTGCGTTTGAGTCGGGTAGATGAAACTGCGGCCAATGTACCTGTTTTTTACAAAACCTGTAATCAAGGGAATGTTGCTTTGAGCGCTGTAGCCGTATGCGGCGTCAAGGCCGGAGTCGGGAACGCCGCAGACAACGTCGGCCTGTACGGGATACTCCTTAGCCAGTTCAAGGCCCATATTATACCGCGCGTTATAAACGCTTAATCCGTCGATTACGGAATCTGGTCGCGCGAAATACACGTACTCAAAAATACAAAGCCCGTGATTGCATTCTTTTTTTTCAAGTTTTACTCCATGATGAGTTATCTTCCCGTTTTCAATTATTACGACTTCTCCGGGCAGAACATCACGGACAAATTCAAAGCCGCATGCGTCAAGAGCGCAGGTCTCGGAAGCGACAATCATGCCGATTCCGTTCTTGCCGATGCAAAGGGGACGGAAGCCGTTTGGATCGCGGACGGCTATCAGTTTATTTTTGCTTGTCGCTATTACGAGCGAAAACGCCCCTTTAAGAAGTTCTGCGGCTTTGGTGACTCCCGTAAAAGAACTTTTTTCTTCTGTTATATAATACGCGATTAACGATGAGACAACTTCGCTGTCGCTTGTCGCGCCAAAATGAACGCCTAAACCTGCCAGTTCTTTGCGCATTTGGGAAGCGTTTGTAATATTTCCGTTATGAGCGGTAGCAATTCTGCCCGTCAGATATTCCGTAAAAAAAGGCCCTACGTTTTCCTTTGTATTGTGTCCGGTCGTTGAATAACGCGTATGCCCGACTGCAACGCGGCCCTTTGGCAATTTTTTTAACTCTTCGCCGGAAAACACTTCGCTGACCAAACCTACGTCTTTATGGCATAAAATACTTCGGTTGTTGGCGACGGCAATACCCGCGCCCTCCTGCCCCCGGTGCTGAAGCGCAAGCAAGCCGTTATAAGTAATGCCTGCGGCTTCGTCATCGGTTAAACTGGCTCCAAAAACAGCGCACTCCTCATTCAACTTCCTAAAAATTTTCATACCTTTTTAAAATCCCCTCCGCTACAATCCTTCTTGATGATCGCATATCCATAGCCTGTTTTTCAATATACCTGTGAGATTCCTGCTCGCTCATTTTCATATATGAGATTAAAATGCATTTTGCCCGATCAATGATGCGTATATCCTCAATTTTTTGTTTTAACTGCGTGTTTTCCGCCTGCATCCGTTTTATTTTTCTTTGAACCGATTTTACAAATAACAACGCCGACCAAAAAACAGCCTTGTCAACCGGTTTTGAAATTGTCATAATTCCGTCTTTCCCGCAGGCGGCGGATACGGAATCTAAAGATTCATTTTTTACAATGAGGATAACCTGCGATATGCCTTTGGAAGCGACAGCCCGTGAAAAACTCTCGCCTGATTCATCAGGAAGAGGAGAATTGACAATTACCAAATCAAAGTCCTGTTTTAACACAAGTTTGCGCGCGCTTTCAACGGATTTTTGGCAGACAATTTGACGGCATGAAGCCGCGTTTAACAGCGTGGTAAAAAGGTCGGTATCTTTTTCCGAGTCTGAAACTATTAAAGCGCTTTCCATGTTATCGCTGCCTTTCTGTATATGACATCAATATAATAATATAGAATTTACGGCTTTTGTAAAATACCGCTCCTATTCAACGGTGACGCTTTTTGCGAGGTTTCGCGGCTTGTCAATATCCAGTCCTTTATTAGCGGCGACATAATAGGCGAAAAGCTGTAAAACAATAGCCGACAGGGAAGGGGAGAATAAATCCTGACTTTCCGGCAAAGCGATATGAAAGATTTTTTCATTGGACCTGGCGGCGGGGCAGTTGCCGATAAGAAGCACCTTTGCGCCCCGGCTGATGACCTGTTCCACATTACTCATAATTTTGCCGTAGAGAGGGGCGCAGTTTGAGATTGCGACGACCAGCGTATCTTCCTCGATTAGGGAAATAGTGCCGTGCTTTAATTCACCGCCCGCGTAAGCTTCTGAGTGAATGTAGGAAATTTCTTTAAGTTTGAGGGAACCTTCCAGCGTAATGGCGTAATCAATATTCCTGCCGATAAAAAATATGCTCTTGCAGCCGACGCAGGCGGCGGCGTATTTTTGGATTGAATCGATCTGCTTGAGTATGCTCTCTGTCTTTTCCGGCAGGGCGGCGATTTGCGCTAACAGTTCCCGCTCTGTTTCCTTAGGTAATTTTCCCAGCTTGACGGCGAACCATACGGCTAAAAAATACAAAAGCACAAGCTGGGCGGAAAAAGCTTTTGTCGTCGCAACGGCAATTTCCGGTCCTGCCGAGGTGAACAGGCAAATGTCAGCTTCCTTCGCGATTGTACTGCCCACCACATTGACTATTGAAAGCGTAAGAGCGCCTTTGTTTTTTGCCTCGCGCAGCGCTGCGATTGTATCCGCAGTTTCGCCGGACTGGCTTATTAAAATGACAAGAGTTTTTTCGTTAATTACCGCGTCCCTGTACCTGAACTCGCTTGCAAGTTCTACTTCAATAGACGGGAATCTGCACAACCGCTCAAATACGTATTTAGCGACAACTCCCGTGTTGTACGCGGAACCGCAGGCGGTTATAACGATCTTTGTAAAGCGCGAAACGTCAAGGTTGTCTATTACGCTCTTATAGTTATTTAACGCCGATTTTATTGTTTCGCGCAAAACTTTAGGCTGCTCCATAATTTCCTTAAGCATGAAATGCGGGTAGCCGCCTTTTTCCGCGCTGTCAAGGTTCCACGTTATTGTCTCCAATGTTTTTTCAATCGGTTCTTTATCGATATTAAAAAATTGTACGCTGTCTTTTCGCAGGACTGCAATTTCTTTATCGTTAAGATAGTAGACTTTGTTTGTGTGTTTTAAAACGGCGGGCACGTCAGAGGCGATAAAATTACCGTGATCAGACACGCCGATAATCAAGGGATTATCTTTTTTGATGGCGATAAGTACGTCAGGCTCGTTGGCGCAAATAACCCCCAGAGCGTATGAGCCTTCCACCGCGTTTACGGTATGGATGACCGTATCCAGCAAATCACCGTTGTAATAATGCTCCGCAAACTGCGCGATTACTTCGCTGTCAGTTTGCGAGGCAAAATTTACCCCCCAATGCTCAAGGCGTTCTTTTAAAAGTTTATAATTTTCTATTATACCGTTATGAACAACGGCTATCTTTTCCTTGCTTCCCAAATGCGGGTGGGAGTTTACATCAGACGGCTCCCCGTGCGTAGCCCACCGCGTATGGCCGATTCCCATGTGACCTGTAAGCGGACGCTCCGCCAGCCGCGCTTCCAACGCCGTAAGGCGCCCCTTTTGTTTTATTACATCGAAGCCGCCTTGCCCATAAACAGCGATACCGGCGGAGTCGTAGCCTCGGTATTCAAGTTTTTTAAGTCCGTCAACAATAATGGGAACGGCGTCCTCTTTCCCTACATAACCGATTATTCCGCAAATGTTGTTACCCTCCGATAAGCGTCTTTGTTTAATTTATAAAAATTCTATCTGATTGTCAATGTAAGGGAATTGACATAGAAATTGATTCTTTAATAGTACACTTAGTTGTCTTGGACATAGATGTAATTACCTTCTTTATTAAAGTAATTCTGATAGATATTTGCCTTGTTTGGAAGATTGTCAGGCGGATCCTCACGGAATTGAAATATATGCTTTTTTTTACTGATGTTCATCTCCCAGTTGTTAATTACGTTTGTTCCAAGAATGATGTCGTCTTCCTGACGGCCCTTATATTTTCCTGCAAACGCAACGACTCTCTCAAGGACAAAATCGCCGATCATAATTTTATCTTTTGTAGCGGTGCTCAAACCATTTCGATAATGCCACTGTCAAATACGTCGTCATCTTTTGGTTTCCATCCTTTTATTAGAAATACTTTGCCGTGATACTTGCCGCATTGAATTTCCACCAGGGCATCCCGATCTTCGTCGCTTCCGTCGCCGCAGGCAACTACATACCCCATGTCATCCTCCGGCGGAAAGTCCCTTTTGTCGAATAAAACCCAATGCCCGTCATATTCGGCTTTTACTTCCCGATAATTGAGGACACGCTTTTCCGCAACCATTGTTACCATACAACAGTCTCCTTGTATAGTTTAATATACTTTAAAGATCGCATAAAAACAAGTGGCGCTTTTTTTTATCTAATTCGCAAGGGTTCTAACTAGGAGTGTAAAGAAACAAAGAACACAAAGGGAGTTATCCGACATTCTTCAGATTGTATTAAAGAATTTTAGCCAGATTAAGGGCATTTTGAATCACAATACGCTGTTTATTTCTTGGCAGTTTTTCTATATTTCGTATTAATTCTTGAATTTCCTGGTTAATTGAAAATGGGACTTTTACAGACGGGTTTTTACCTGTGACAAGATATTCGACAGTAACTCCAAGTACTTGAGCGATCTTTACAGCTTTATCCGCGACAGGGATAGACGCATTTTCTCTTAGATAGTTTTCTATGTTTCGCAGGCTTATATTTGCTTTATACGCCACTTCTTTTTGTTCTAACCCGCTGTAATCAATAGCTTCTCTTAAATTTTCTCTAAAACTCATGTTTAAAGACTACTAAAAAAGGTGGTTTACTATTTGACAACTGTTACAAATGGTGGTATATATTAATATAACCACCATTTAATGTGGTTGAGTATTAGGTACAAATTTTGGAAAAAACGCCGTATTTCTGCGTATGTACAAGCCGCTGTTGGCGGCATCGTACAACATTCGTCCTTACACACGCGTTCCAAAGGAACGTATGCGGGAATAACGGCTTTTTTATATATCAATAAGGAGTGTTTTATGAAAAAGGAAATTAATTGGCAATTTATCAAAAGGATAACGATTATCGCTATGGTATTGATAACCATGTTTTCAATGGTGACTTGCGATGCGGACAAGGCTGACGATGGCGGCAAACCTGATAATGGAGGCAAAGTTGCTGCCATAATAAGCGTAACCGCCGACGGTTCTTCAACTCAGACCACCACGCAGTTGACATTAAGCTTTGACAAGACGATTGAGGGGCTTTCCGCTACAGACATCACATTAAGCGGCGTGTCCGGCGTGAGCAAAGGGACGCTAAGCGGCTCCAACCCCTACACCCTGCCCGTCAGCGGTTTTACTTCAGGCGGAACATTGAACGTGACGGTCGTAAAATCGGGTTATACCATAGGCAACTCTCCAAAGACGGTGGTTATCTTTCACTACTCAAGTCAAAACAGCAGTGGTGACAACATAGTCGCCGCCTTCGTCAACGTAACCGCCAACGGTTCTTTAACGCAGACCACAACGCAATTGACATTGACCTTTGACAAGGCGATTGAAGGGCTTACCGCCAATGACATAACTTTGAGCAACGTAATCGACGTAAGAAAAGGGACGCTAAGCGGCAACAACCCCTACACCCTGCCCATCAGCGGTTTTACTTCGGGGGAAACCTTGAGCGTTGCGGTCGCAAAATCGGGCTATGACATAAACTATTCGCCAAGGACTGTGGTTATCTTTCACTACTCAGAAAGTGGCGGTAACAACAACATAGTTGCCGCCTTCAACAGCGTATACGCCAACGGTTCTCCATCACAGACCACAACGCAGTTGACTATTGCATTTGACAAGGCGATTAACGGGCTTACCGCAGACGACATCACATTAAGCGGCGTGTCCAACGTGAACAAAGGGACGCTGAGTGGTTCCAACCCCTACACCCTGCCCATTAGCGGTTTTACTTCGGGCGGAACCTTGAGCGTGGCGGTCGCAAAATCGGGCTATGACATAAATTATTCGCCAGAGACGGTGGTTATCTTTTACAGCTCGTCAATTCTTAATTATATTGGAAGCAGTTCGTCCTCGGACAAACAATACAGGTTAACAATAACCGACAACAGCATTTTTGAACTGCATGTTGGCACAAAAATCAGCAGTGGAACGGCGGCTCAAAACGGCAGTCAGTGGCAATGGACTCTTAGCCCGCAAGGCGGAGTTCCATTTACAGTGCAGTTAAGTTCAGGGGGTATTGTCCAAATAAGTGGAAGCATTACTTTTAATGACGGAAGTTATGAAACAGCGCCCGGAATGCTAACGCCGACACACAGCGGCAATGGCGTATTCGTTATCATGTACAGCGTAACAGGTTTTTTTACTACGCAATTGACCTTGACATTTGACAAGGCTATTGATGGACTTTCCGCTACTGACATCACATTGAGCGGTGTGTCCGATGTGATCAAAGGGACACTGAGCGGTTTCAACCCTTACATCCTGCCCATCAGTGGCTTTACTTCGGTTGGAACCTTGAACGTGGCGATCTCGAAAACAGGTTATGACATATACGGCTCACCAAAGATAGTGTATTTATTTGTGACAGAGATGGTCTATATACCAAATGGCAGTTTCCAGATGGGTAGTAACAACTACGATAGTGATAAACCTGTACATACTGTAACGCTGAGCAGTTTTTACATGGGCAAGTACGAGGTAACGCAAGAGCAATGGACAACGGTAATGGGGACTAATCCGAGTTATTTTCCGGATTCACCTGCGTCCGGGGAAGTTAAGAGTAAACGGCCCGTGGAATATGTAAGTTGGTATGACGCGCTTGTATTCTGCAATAAGTTGAGCATGAGGGAAGGATTAAGTCCCGCGTACCGCATATCAGGAAGCACCGATCCGGCAAATTGGGGAACCGTACCCACCAGTAGTAATTCGATATGGAACGCGGTAGTAATAGTTGCCGATTCCACAGGTTATCGTTTGCCGACAGAGGCGCAGTGGGAATATGCCGCAAGGGGAGGGAACGGTTCGCCCGGGAATTACACATATTCAGGGAGTAATACTGTAGGCGACGTGGCATGGTATGAAGATAACAGCAGTAGTAAGACGCATGAAGTGGGAAAGAAGACTCCCAATGGTTTGGGGTTGTACGACATGAGCGGGAACGTATGGGAGTGGTGCTGGGACTGGTATGGGAATTATTCAAGTGGAACGCAGACAGATCCTGTGGGAGCGGACTCTGGGTCTAACCGTGTGTCTCGCGGCGGGAGTTGGATCGATTCGGCGGGGGTCACCCGTTCTACCTTTCGGCGCGACGACTACCCGTACAGCAGGAGCGACATGATCGGCCTCCGGCTGGTGCGTCCCTGAGTTCTGCCAGTAGAACAGACGAAATGCCCAAGCCGTAGCGACCTGAAAGGGAGCGTCGAACCGAAGGTTCGCGGTGTGGGCATTGAGTGGGGAGTGCAGGAAAAGCGGACGTTTCTTTGTGCGGGAGAAGATCCGCCGGTTAGTTTCCGCCCGAAGGGCGGCGAATTTTTATTAATAGGAAAACAGCTATGGCGCTTTTGACGCAATATGCCAGCTTCTATGTCAGCCCTTTCGGTGAAAAATCAGTAACCGACGAGTTAAACGATTTTTTACGTTCCCACCGCATTGTCAATGTAGAAAAAAGACTGATTGACGGCGAGCGTGGAACAGGTTGGGTATTTTTAGTTGAATACGGAACTGATGGTGGCAAGAACGCGCCTAACG